>Ga0209107_10000118_pt1 | contig 45661 bp, 33 predicted proteins | sample LakErihyJuly2011_2_FD_187460 | JGI IMG/M metagenome (GOLD analysis project Ga0209107, IMG submission 187460) | Freshwater microbial communities from dead zone in Lake Erie, Canada - CCB hypolimnion July 2011 (SPAdes) (version 2) | ecosystem: Environmental > Aquatic > Freshwater > Lentic >...
CGAAACGAGCCTCCCCCCCGCCCCTCCACCATTTGTGGAGGGGAGCGCTGCACCGCCCGACTGGGGCTCGACCGGAGCAGCACGCCCGGCGTTCTGCTCCGCCTCGCTGTGTAGCGTCTTCGGCTTCAGCAGCCGTCAAGGGCTTCGCAAGCGCAGCCTGCGGCCGCGCCCTTGACCGCCGCCTACGCCGATCTGGGAGGCAAAGATGATTGTGCCGCGCATCGATTACGTGATGAAGGTTCGGCTCAAAAACCTGGTTGCCGGGGCTGAGGCGAAACGGCTCCACGAAGAAAAAGTGGCCAAGACGGTGCTGCTCATCCACAAGTGCCACATCGCTTCGTCAACCGTCGTTGCTGAACTATTGGGCTCCGATGTTTCGAACGCCAAAAAGTTCATCGATAAACTTGTCGCACAACGCATCCTGCAAGACTGTCGCGTTGATCCGTGTCGGCTGGCGCAACGCGGCATCGTCTACAAACTCGATGGGCTCGGTGTCCTGAAGGCGCAACTGCTTGAAGACGATTTTTGTGAGTTTCGGTACGACACAGGCGCGCGGGTCGGTGGACAGGCTCAAGCCGAGCACGATCTGAACTGCGCAATGGTCGCAGCCCGCTGGATTCGCTACGGAGGTCAGTTGCTTGAAACAGATTTCACGATTCGGCGCAGCAACAAGGAAGACCAATGGGTGAAGATCCCCGACTTGGTTTTGTCATATGAGGATCGTACCTATCACTTTGAAGTGGAGCGGTCGCCCAAGTCTGAAAGTGAGACGGATCGAATGGTGCTGGCGGCGCTTCAATCTGCATGGCGCCGCACCGCCTGGGTTTGCATTGCCAAGCCCACCGCTAATCAGCTTGAATCCGTTCTTCAGAGACGCGAAGCCCACGATTGGGTCCTGAACAAATCCAACAAGTGGGCGCGAGGTGAGCCAGTACCCCTGCCCTTTGAGTTCAGGCAACGTCAACTGGTTTTTCGCCTGCATCGCGAACCGTTGCTTGACAGCCCAGCCGACTGGATCCAACGATTCAATGTACACGCTCGTCATGAGCACGACCAGGTCTTAAAGCGTCTCGCGGACAAGGGCTGGCAGCATTCGGCCATGCGGGCGTCAACATGGCTCGATGGTGGTCACGAGAGCGAGTTTTGGCAAGCTCATCGCGCCGATGAGAAGCTGCTCATCACCCACACCGGCCAAGGGGACTGGCGTGTGCACCTGGAGTCGAATCATCCTGATGAAGGACAGCCTCTTCCCGCCCGAATCAAGCCGAAACAAAATTGCATCGGCGCGCCTGTGCCAGTCGGCGTTCTGGAAGCTGCGCTCGACTTGGTACAACACTCCAAGTCCTGAGCATCATGGCCAACTCAAGCAGCAACCTCGACCTGGGGGACCTTCAGTACATGCTGTCAATCTGTGGCGAAACAGTCAGCGTGGACTTCTGGTGGCCCGTGGTCAGCCTTTCCAACGAGGAAGTCACCGTTCGCACCCCAAGCGGAAACATGCGTTTCCCGCCCACTTCTTGGCCAGGTGGCAGCTCAATAGTCATGATCCCCGTGGAGGAAGTCGACGAATTCATCAATTCGATCAAGCCCCTGTTTAGGCAGGCACCATCACGGCTGATTTCCCTGCTGGCAGACGTCAAACGCCGAATAGAAGCCTCTGACAACCAACACTGGGACAACATCGCTCGGGTATCCGTGCATGCCGCGCTGAGCAAGTCACACCCTCACTTCTCATCGCCCTTACCCTTCACACCCCCCATGCAACCCGTTTCAAACTTCATCCTGATTGACCGTCCAACTGCTTTGCCCTTGCCGCTGGTTCAGGCATATCTGGAGACTGAATATCGAGTGGCTGTGTCGCCTGAATTCGGGGTGATCATGCCTTTCGTTCTGCGTGTAGGCCAACCTTCTGAGCCACTGCAACAACTGCTCAACGACACCGGTGCTCAAGGCGCGGCCTTCGTCACCGCATTCAACCCGTACTCCGAAGTGTCAAGCGCCGAAGAAAACTCGGGCCGACAAGATCAGTTGCTGACGACACTACGCCAGCATGAAGTGAAGTTCTTACGTGGGCAGGGTCAGCACCCCTCCAACAACTGGCCACCTGAGCCCAGCGTACTGGCCTTGGACTTGCCGTTGGATGCCACCAAACGACTCGGTATGCGATTTCAGCAGAACGCCTTGCTGTGGTGTGGCACTGACGCTGTGCCCCACCTGGTTCTCCTGATGTGAAGCCGCTTTACCAATACTTCAGACCACCCCAATCGTGTTCTCGGGTGACGCCGTCGTTGACGGCCCACTTTTGCCAAAGACCAACGCCGTTGGCAGCTGATTCTCACGTAGCGTGGGGGATTGGGTCGCACTGGTAACCATTTACAATGGCTGTCGGCACCCGCCCTACTTGCACGCGAGTAAAACAAGGTTCTCTCATCATTGAACTGCTGCACCACATCGGTCGGCTTTCTTTCGCCCACTCCTCGCAGGGTGCTTAAACGCGTGCATTCCTCCCAGCGAGACAGGGCTTCAACGAAAGAAAGACCATGACTGTTTCCAACATCGTGCACCTCATCCGCGAGCAGGCCAAAGTCGCCGGCTTCGCACTCAAATCCACTCACACCTACGAACTGCTGGCCTCAGCTTTCGGGCAAGGCACCTGGGCTTCGTTCAGCACCCAGTACTGGCTCACCGACAGCCCAGATGGCGCAGTTGGCGAGCGCCCGGAAAGCACCCCCACCTTGGTGGCGGCCAGGGCGCTTCAATTGGGGCTGGAACACGGTTCTGCGCCACAACTCGGCTCCCTCGTTCTGAGTGCTGTGCAAGCAGCGCGGCTCGGCAAGGTTGAGAAGGCAGCATTTGACCGGCTTCGGCTCGCAGGGTTGCGCCTGCCGGCCGGCTTGCCCCAGTCTTCGCTGTTCATCTCCCAACTGAGCGCTGCTGCCACGGCTGGAGATGCGCACGCACATCACCGCCTGGCCGCGCTTTACCGTTGCAAGCGTCCTAACCCCTACCTGTATGAGGAGTCGCTCAAAGGGCGCCAGCTCACGGCCCTGGAGACAAAGTGGGTCGATGAGTACCTTGTTCAGGCGCAGCACTACCCTCTGTACCAAGCACATCTGAAGGCTGCCGCCAAGGGCGGCGTCCGAGCAGCCGCCTTGGAGTATGCAGAGGCCTTTGAAGACCCCAGCTTCTTTGAACTGGCAGACACGCTGTCGGGCCCAGTTGATGCCAAGCGCATGGCCCGAGTGGCAACCGATGCTTCAGCGCGTCACAAATGGCTCAGGATCGCGGGACAGCACGACCTTGAAGCATTGGAAGCGTTGGCCAGCGAAGGCGATGTGGAGGCCATGCAGCAACTGGCCATCGCAGGGGACACCTACCTTTTGCGTGAACTCGCTGAGCGGGCACTGGAAGGGGGCCAGGTCGTAGAGGCTTGGGCTTGGCAACACATTGCGCTGAAGCATCGACACGACTTGACCAAATCGACCCTTGCTGCACGTCACGAGGGTGGTGCGAAGCATGGCGAGTTCTATGACAGTGACTTCGGCGGCCCACTCTTCGTGGACGGAGAGGAAGGCCTCGATCTGCCGCAACTGACACGCAGCCAGTTGGCAGAGGCCAAACAGATGGCGAAGGAACTCATGGCGGCTCAGGTTGTGACCTGAGCCGATTTACGGGCAAAGCCAGTGGTTACAGCGAGGCCCCAACATGAGGCTTCGCTGCCATCCCACACAGTCTTGCCCTACCCTCTTCTTTCAGTCGTTGCCCGAGTCATCAGGAGGGACGCCCAGCACGGTATCTGCGGCGTCCTGTTCCCTCAGAAGCATCCGCCCCTTGATCCGCTCCTTCAGCGCCCGGATCGTCGTCACCGGGATGTCCGTGCTGATCAGGGCCACCACGCCGGATGGGGTCACCACCTTCACCACTGCCCGCCCCCGCTTGTCTTTGAAGATTCGGTAGTGGTCCTTGGGATCGTTCTTCCAGAATTCGGATGTCATCGTGACGCCTTTCTGCCCACAGCGGGCAAAGCTTGGCCATCAATAACGAGACACGATGTCTTCGTTACCTGGCAACGGTCGTCACGGAAATACGGTCGAGTATTTCAAATACTCCCGTCTCCGAGTTACTTGGATTTGGCGGTGAGGTCGTTGAAATACTCTGGATCAACAAGGTCCTTGAGGGGCACACCCAAGGCATCGGCCAGTGCGCCCATGTTGTCGATCGACACGTTGCGGTCCCCTTTCTCAATCTCGCTGACGTAGGTGCGGCTCATGCCCGCATCAAGCGCCAAAGCCTCTTGCGACAGCTCTTGCAGCCGACGCAGCTTGCGCACGTTGCGAGCGAAAACCTCTCTGGCGGTGCCAGCTTGTGACGTGTCTTTCATGGACCACAAGGATCCCGACTAATGAGACGTCAATCCACCGCCAATACTTGCAATTATGCCAACTATCGTTAACATTGATAAAACGATAACGGCCATTTTGATGGTGATGGGGGACGCAACGTCACCCTGAGTTTGAATCACCACCACAAACAAACCAGGAAATCAGGAGCGCTGGCCGTGGCTCCGCTTTGACATCCCACCTTAGAAACCACGCGCCATGCTTTTCCATCGCCGCCTGATCAGCACATTGAAGATCGCCCTCATCTCGGCCACATCCCTGGTCATCTCTGCCTGTGGTGGCGGTGGTGGGTCGTCGAGCACCGCCGGACTGGGGCGCTACGATTACCCTTCTGCGCTGGACACCAGCTTTGGTGACGCGGGCTACCGCGTGTTCTCCACCGGGCTGCCGGCGCGGGCATACCTGGGGGCCTTCAACCCCATCCACATGACAACGGACAGCTATGGCCGGATCGTCATCGTCGGCAACCGCACCAGCGCAAACCGCGAGGCTTGGCTGTTGCGCCTCAATGCCGATGGCACGCCAGACACCACCTGCGGCGACAGCGGCTGGGTCTCCTGGACCACTGGCGGACCTGCGAACCCCTACAAGGTCCGCGTCATGCCCGATGGGCGTTACGCCGTGGGTGGGCTGCTGGGCGTGGCCAGCATCTGGATGTTCAAGGCCGACTGCACACAGGACACCTCATGGGGCAACGTCGGCAAGGCCAACATGCCCTCCCCCACGGCCACAGAGATCACCAGCGCGCTCAATGATTTCGACGTGGCATCAGACGGATCGATCGTGGCCACGGTAGGAAACACATTGAGTGGAAGGCTCTTGGTGGCGCGCTTCCTGCCAAGCGGGGATGTGGACACCAGCTTCGGCACCTCGGGATACGCCACTGTGGCCCCTGCTGACAATGGATCACCGAAGCCTGGCGCCATACGCATCCGGCCCAGCGGCAAGATCATCGTCGCTGCAGCTTTCACGTACAGCAGCCAGGTCGGACAGCTACCCGGCTTTGCGCAGTTCACATCCACGGGGCAGTTGGACACGTCCTTCGGTGACAGGGGCTTCCAGATCCAGAACCCGGGCAGCAACCTGGTCGGCCTGCCCAAAGACATGGTCCTGCTGCCTGATGGCTCAGCCATCCAGGTTGGCCTGACGCAGCCTGGCGTGATCACGGGCACTGTGATCGGAGTGGATGCCTATTGGATGAAGGTGGACCTGACAGGCGCCCCCGATACGCGCATGGGCCCTAACGGAATCAAGATCTGGACGGCAGGTCCCGAGGGGCGGAGCATGTCGACGAACTACGCGACATCGGTGGCGTTGACCTCAGCAGGCCAGGTGCTGACATGCCAGAACTGGACGAACAACACCGAGGAAGCCAGCACGCAGACGCAGGCAGCACCACTGCAAGTGCTGGTCAGCCTGACCGACATGAACGGAACTGCAATCGGGTCTTTCGGAAGCAATGGCACGGGCTCACTGCCCCGCGCCAACGGATTTGCCGAGACCTGTGCGGCCATGGTCAGGGCGCCTGACGGTCGCATCCTGGCACTTCTGGACTATGGGCCTGCCACGAACGCAATTGGCACCACAATGGCCATCGTGAGGGTTGCGAACTAGTGCTTGGCATCACCCGGACCATTCTCATCCTGGCTTGAGGCCGCTCTTTCACTAAACGTCTTCGACACTAAGTCGATGAACGCTTCAGCAGACGCAGCAGCAAGCCATGCGTGACGGAGCTGGACGCGGTAGCTAGCGTCTGCTCAACCTGATCCATCCCGTCACATCAATACACCGTGCGGAACTTCCCAGGGCGCTCCCTGAGGAGGGACGCAGATGGCAGCATCACGGCCAGGTATGCCAGATCCTCTGGACGCTTTTCGTCGAGCAGGGTACATGCGTCGTAAAGCGCCGAGACGCTGACCTCGTCGCAAGCAAAGTGGTGGCAAATCGCTTGTCGGATCTGCCCCTCTTTGCTTGATTTCGGCTGCCGCTTCGGGTCCACATGGACACCGTCAGGCAGGCTGGGCAATGGAAACTCGTTCACCGCATAGTAGTAATCAATGATGTGCTTGATGGCCTGCAACTTCGCGCGCACCACATCCTCCGCGCGAGCGTACTCAGCCGTTCCTGGCTCCAGGCATTCATTCCAAGCGGTGTAACAAGGCATCCATCGCTCCCATGGTCAAGGCCACATCAAAGTACAACCTTAGCAGCCCAGCAACTGAAAAAGTCCAGTGATGCCAATACCCATCACTGCACTGTTATTGGGGCACGGCAGGAATGTGCACATGACCGGGAGGGTGTCATATGGGGCTCAATCGTTGCATTGCCTGTGGCAAGACATTCACCGCTCGTGCACAGAGCCCCCAGCAAAGCTATTGCAGCAACGCCCCATGCCAGAAGGAGCGCCGCAGGCTTTGGCAACGTGAAAAGCGCCGCGAGGATCCCGACTACCGCGCTGATCAGGTCCAGGCACACAAGGCATGGCTGGCACGCCATCCTGACTATTGGCGTCAGTACCGGGAGGCGCACCCCGAATATGTTGAGCAAAACCGTACACAACAGCGGGCAAGGCGCGCTGAAAAGGCACCTGAGCCCGTTGCAAAGATGGACGCGTCAATCGGCGCGTCGCCTCTCAAATCTGGCACCTACCGACTGACTTTGATGTCTGACGATGACGTTGCAAAGATGGACGTGTGGATGGCAGAAATCACCTTGATTTCAACGGCTTAGCGGACATGGCAGGTAGTTCGGCCTGCGTTGCAAAAGAAGACTCGTTAGGTGTTTTGGCGCGTTGCTGCTAATTTCTACGTGCCTACCGCGAGCATCGATTCGAGCGCCCGCTGGCCCCGCGACCGGCTGAGAACTGGCTCAGCCACCGGCGCAGTCTCTAGGGGATGAATGCAACATGGACACCGGCGCAACTCCAACTGACGACCCAACGTTGACACCGCGCAGACGCGCGGCGGAGTACGTCCGGATGTCCACTGAACACCAGCAGTACTCAACAGAAAATCAGGGCGACAAGATCCGTGATTACGCTCGGCAGCGTGGGTTCGAGATCGTCAGAACATTCGCTGATGAAGGCAAAAGTGGCCTGCGCCTTGATGGCCGCCAATCCCTGCAGCGATTGATCAAAGAAGTTGAATCAGGCAATGCCGACTTTGAAGTGGTCCTGGTGTACGACGTCAGCCGTTGGGGCCGATTCCAGGATGCCGACGAAAGCGCGTACTACGAGTACATCTGCAAGCGTGCAGGTATCCGGGTCATCTACTGTGCCGAGCAGTTTGAAAATGATGGCTCACCCGTGTCGACCATCGTCAAAGGTGTCAAACGCGCCATGGCGGGTGAGTACAGCCGTGAGCTGTCGGCCAAAGTGTTCGCCGGTCAATGCCGCCTGATCGAGCTGGGCTATCGACAAGGTGGCCCGGCAGGTTATGGCCTTCGCCGGACGCTGATTGACGTCAAGGGGACCATCAAGGCCGAACTGACACGTGGCGAACACAAGAGCCTGCAAACTGATCGCGTGATCCTAAGGCCTGGCCCGCCATCAGAGATCGAAGTTGTCCAAGACATCTACCGCTGGTTCATTGAGCACGGACTGATGGAGTCCGAGATTGCCTCACGGCTGAACAGGATGGAGATCCGCACTGACCTTGATCGACAGTGGACGCGTGCCACAGTGCACGAAGTGCTGACCAATGAAAAGTACATCGGCAACAACGTCTTCAATCACGTGTCGTTCAAGCTCAAGAAGTTGCGCGTCGTGAACACGCCAGACATGTGGATCCGCAAGGACGGTGCGTTCGAGCCCATTGTCTCGCCCGAGACCTTCTACACGGCGCAGGGCATCATCCGCGCCCGCGCGAGGCGTTATAGCGACGATGAATTGATCGAGCGGCTGCGTGGCCTGTATCAAAGCCGGGGCTTTCTCTCTGGCTTGATGATTGACGAATCGGAGGGCATGCCCTCGGCATCTGTCTATGTCCATCGGTTTGGCAGCCTCGTGCGGGCTTACCAGATCGTCGGCTTCACGCCTGATAGGGACTACCGCTACCTGGAGGTCAATCGCCTGCTGCGGCGCATGCACCCAGAGATCGTGACCCAAACCGAATCGCGGATTGCCGAGGTCGGTGGCACGGTCGTTCGTGACGCAGCCACGGACGTCCTTTGGGTCAACCAGGAGTTCAGCGTATCGCTGGTACTGGCGCGCTGCAATCAACTGCTCAATGGTCACAGCAGATGGAAGATCAGGCTCGATACCAGCCTTCTGCCTGACGTCTCCGTGGTCGTTCGACTTGCACCTGGCAATGAGCAGATCCTCGACTACTTCCTACTGCCCCGACTGGACATCTGCCGTCCGCACATCAGCTTGGCTGATCGCAACCCAATCGAGTTCGAAAGCTACCGGTTTGACTCGCTGGACTATCTGCACAGCATGGCCGCGCGGGTTCGGCTGAGGTTGGTGGCATGAGTGCGGCCAGCCAGATACCACCGGAAATACGCATGATCCCGGTCGATCTGATCGAGGTGATGAACCCGCGTGACCGCAACAACCGGGTGTTTGCCGAGATCAGCAAGAACATCAAAACCATTGGCTTGAAGAAGCCTGTCACCGTGACACCGCGCCAGCGTGATGATGGCTCAGAATATTTTTTGCTGATCTGCGGCGAGGGGCGACTCAAGGCAGTGCGCGCCCTTGGCGCTGATGTGATCCCAGCCGTCGTGGCACACGTCACCGATGAAGACGCGTTCATCATGAGCTTGGCCGAGAACATCGCCAGGCGGCAAGGCCGGCCATTGGAGCTCTTGGCCAGCATCAATCAACTGAGCAAGAAAGGCTACACCGCCAAGGACATTACGGCCAAGACCGGCTTGACCCTGAAGTATGTCCAGGGCATGGTGACCTTGCTGCAAAACGGTGAAGAGCGCCTGATCGTTGCCGTTGAGATGGGGACCATCCCCTTGAATGCCGCGCTGGCAATCGTTGGCGCCAAGGACGATGACGCCGCCATACAGACTGCATTGCAGGATGCGTATGAGTCCGGTGCGCTCAAGGGCAAGCGACTGCTGGATGCGCGCCGCGTCATCGAAAAGCGCAAGGCACTTGGCCGGACGTCCAGTCGAAACAGGATCCGCACGCATGCACGTGACAAGGTCACCTCTTCTAGCCTAGTTCGCACCTACCAGATGGAGGTTGAACGGCAGAAGCTGCTGGTCAAGAAATCTGAGTTTGCCCAACAGCGACTGCTGTTTGTCACCAGCGCGTTTGCCGAACTGCTCGCAGATGAGAACTTCGTGAACCTCTTGCGTGCCGAGGGTCTGGAGAGCATGCCCAAGTATCTGGCCGACCGCGTTAGATCGTCTGGGAGATCCAAGTGACCAGCGTCACCATGGGCTTCTTGCCTTCACCGATGATGGTGACCATTGACAAGATTCTGCCGTCTCACAAGCCTTCAGGGACCTTGGCCGCGAGCGCCAAGTTCAAGCAGATCCGATCGTCAATTGTGGAGATCGGCCTGATAGAGCCCCTGATCGTCACCCCGGTCGATCCTGTGTCTGGCCAGCATGTCTTGCTCGATGGTCATGTCCGCCTGATCGCTTTGGTGGAATTGGGCGTCAAGGAGGTTGCATGCTTGATTGCCACTGACGATGAGGCCTACACCTACAACAACCGAGTCAACCGCCTGTCGACCGTGCAAGAGCACTTCATGATTCGCCGGGCCATTGACAACGGCGTGTCAGCCGAGCGACTGGCAAATGCCTTGAGCGTGGACATCAGCCAGATCAACAAGAAGTTCAACTTGCTTGAGGGCATCTGCCCCGAGGTGGCCGAGATCCTCAAAGACCGGCAGTTCTCTGCGGAGCTGAGCCGTGTACTGCGGAAGATGAAGCCGCTGCGCCAGGTGGAGTGTGCCGAATTGATGGTGTCGGCCAACAACCTTTCGGTCATCTATGCAACGGCGCTGCTGGCCACCACACCGGCCACCATGCTGGTAGACCCCAAAGTGCCCAAGAAAGTGACGCCAGCCAACCAAGAGCAATTGGCGCGAATGGAGCGCGAGATGGGCAGCGTCCAGGCCCTGTACCGGCTGGCCGAGCAGACCTATGGCGAGGATGTGCTGAGCCTGATGCTGGTGCGGGGCTATTTGAAGAAGCTGCTGGAGAACGCCCAGGTCACCAAGTATCTGCGGCAACGGGCTGCAGATGTTCTGGAGCAGTTCGTCGCCATCGTGGCCACGGAGTCGCTGGAGTAATCGCCCCTCGGCCGAACGGCCTCGGCCATCGGTGCCAGTCACATTGAACATGCACATCTGACAATTGCACATTGAACATGTCAATTGCGCATGTTCAACGTGCAAGGTGAAGAGCCCGCACCCTCCGCTTTTGTCTGGAACCCGTTAAGCCGGTCTATCGAGGCAGTGCGGCACTCCGACAGCCCCGAGGCAACATTCGACCGCCTGGAATCCATTCCCCGATTTAGACTCCGTCATGACACCCGCAAAAGGGTGAACCGATGCCATCAAAAATGGGGGCTTGTACGTGGCGGTATTGATTCCTGCTCTTGGAAGCTGCGTCTCACGCATGACGTCCGGGGAAAAACGCCTGGCCGAGCGGCTGGAGCAGAAGCTGGATGACGACTACCTGATGTGGTACGACGTCCCCGTTGGCCCCAAGCAATCCCACCCTGATTTCGTCATCCTCCATCCCAGGCGCGGCCTCCTCATCCTGGAGACCAAAGACTGGCGACTGGACACCATCCAGCGTGCAACCCGCCAGTATTGGGAAATCATCCCCGACGGCAATCACAAGGTGGTGATCAACCCGCTGGCGCAAGCACGTCACTGCGCCATCCAGGTTGTCAATGCACTGGAGCGGGACAAGCAACTCATTCAAGGGGGCGGCCCTCACACCGGCAAGCTTGCGTTCCCGTGGGGACATGGCGTGGTGCTGACCCGCATCACGCGCAAACAGTTCGAAGCGGCTGGACTTGACCAGGCCATCGAGCCCCATTTGGTAATTTGCTCGGACGAGATGCTGGAGTCGGTTGAGGAAGAGGCATTTCAGCAACGGCTGTGGGACATGTTCCCCCACGCCTTCGGCGGGGCGATGTCGCTGCCGCAGTTGGACCGTGTGCGTTGGATCATGTTCCCAGAGGTGCGCGTACACAGCCAGGGCACGTTGTTCGATGACGGTGATGCAGAGGCAGAGCTGCCCGACGTCATGCAGGTGATGGACCTGCAGCAGGAGCAGCTCGCGCGCAGCCTGGGCGACGGTCACCGGGTCATCCATGGTGTGGCGGGCTCAGGCAAGACGATGATCCTAGGCTACCGAGCCGAGTACCTCGCCAAAGCTCAGAACGCCACCACCAAGCCAATCCTGGTGCTGTGCTTCAACGAGCCGCTTGCAGTCAAGCTCGACGCCATATTCACCGCCAAGGGCATCGCCGACCGCGTGCACGCCAGGAACTTTCACAAGTGGTGCTGGCACCAGTTGAAGGCCTATGGCCAACCATTGCCAGCGCAAGGCAAAGATATGTTCGACCAGATGGTGGACAGCGTCATCCGCGCAGTGGAGCGCAACCAGATTCCATCGGGCCAATACCAAGCCATCTTGATCGATGAAGGCCACGACTTCCGACCTGAATGGCTGAAGCTGGTCACACAAATGGTGGACCCGAGCACCAACAGCCTGCTGTTGCTCTATGACGATGCCCAGAGCATCTATGAGCGCAACCGCACGCGGCAGTTCAGCTTCAAGAGTGTTGGCATCCAGGCGCAAGGCCGCACGACGATCCTGAAGATCAACTACCGCAACACCAAGCAGATCTTGCAGACCGCCAGCCTGATTGCTGCTGATCTGCTTTCGCCTGAGGACAAAGACGATGATGGCATTCCTATCGTCAGACCCATCAGCTATGGTCGCGAGGGCACTGCGCCACTGATCATCAAGCTGCCGAGCCTGCGTGACGAGGCTGAGCGGATTGCTGACCTGCTGGCCGATGAGCATCACAGCGGGGGCCGCGCCTGGGGCGACATGGCGATTTTGTGCCGAGACTATGCGGTGATGGATGCGTGTTCCAGGGCGCTGTCGCATCGCCGGCTTCCTCACCAAGTGAGAAAGCGGTCGGGCGACTTCAGGCCAGCGCAGGATGCCATCAAGGTCATGACGATGAAGGTGAGCAAGGGGTTGGAGTTTCCCGTCGTTGCCATACCTGGCGTCGGGGCAATGCCAACGCCAGGTGAAGATGAGAAAGACGAGGCTCGTCTGTTCTACGTTGCTGCGACACGGGCGACGGAGCGCCTGGTGCTGACCATCAGTGGGGATGGTGGATTTGGCCGGAGATTTGAGACAGTGTCGGTGTGAAGCAGATCTCGACGCTGCGCAGACATATAGCCAGCGTTTCTGAGCATCCGGTCTGCAGCGGTTGCAGTCTGTCGCCGCCAGCGGCCCTACTCACGCTGCCTGGCACCAAGCGGCCATTGGGACCAGCGACCGGTAGGCGACCGCAAGTCTGCTCTCCAAGGTGATGCGTCGTGCGACGTCTCGCACCCAAGTAAGGTCGACCAAGCGCAGAGCCTCACCTATCAAGCGCCCCGCTGACCACTACCCAATTCCCGACGCATCCGCAACAGCCGCGCCTATTTTGCAGTCCAATAGGGCAAAGGGAGGGGTGAGGCATGACACGCGCGGACTCAACCGAGCGGCATGTGCGCCTCTTGTATCAATGCCGCGACAATCGCGGCAACTCAATACGGGAGGCACGGCACCGTGACCACGCCAGTAGCACCAGTAGCACCAGCAGCACCAGCAGCACCTTCGGGAAGCATCACGCTGCGATATGTCGAGTTGTGCAAGTTCCGGCGCCTGGGCAAGGTCCAGCTGGACCTGGACCCGCAGACGACGATTCTTGTGGGCGCCAACAACAGCGGCAAGACTGCCATCCTCACCGCGCTCAGGCACTTCCTGTCTGAATCGTCCCCCTTCGGCGCGTTCGACATCAGCCTGTCGGAGTGGCCCGCGCTGCGTGCGCTGGGCGTCAAGTGGGAGGCATTGGCGGAGGATCCGGCGACCGCGACACCGAAGGATGGCGACGACTGGGAAGGCCAGCTCACTTCGCTGCTGTCAGCAATGCCCACGCTGGATCTTTGGTTCGATGCTGAGCCTGGGATGTTTCATTACGTCCAACCCTTCTTGTCCAAGCTGGTCTGGAAAGGGGGCGCCGTCGGCGTCCGGCTGCGCCTAGAGCCGGCCAGCGATGTCGCGTCGCTTCAAGAACTGGCCTGGGCTTACAACGCCGCGCGCCAGCCCGTGAAGGGTATGAGCAACGATTCGCAGGCTTGGCCGATCGACCTGCTGGACTACTGGCTGCGCGAGCCTCGGAAGCTAGGTCAGGTCAGGTCGTACAGCTTGGATGACGCCAACAATCCCATTCAGGGGATCAAGACCTACCAGACGCAGCCCCTGGCGGCCGGCGCACAGCCGGCCGACCGCAAGCACTTGGCCAAACTGATCCGCATCGACTTCGTGGCCGCCCAGCGGGGCTTGGGCTCGGAAGAGGCCGATTCCAAGTCCACATCGTCGTCAAATCCCGTCGGATTGTTTTCGAATCAGCTCCTGAAGTTCGCGCGCCAGCATCTCAACGTCGCCGTAACGGGGCACGGGCAACGCGGCGACCTCATCCAGGCGGTCGCCAACGCGCAAAAGGACCTGGACCAGAAGATCCAAGATGCCTTGGCGTCCTCGGTGGCTGAGGTGAAGCTGCTCGGCTACCCGGGCCTTCACGATCCCCAGGAGATCCGGTTCAGGACTCGCATCCACACTGCCGACCTTCTCGACCACAGCACCGCCGTCCAGTACAGCATGAAAGGTGGGACCGGCGAAGACATGCTGCCGGAGTTCTCGATCGGCCTGGGCTACCAAAACCTGCAGTCGCTGAGCTACCAACTCGTGTCGTTCAAGACTGCGCGCATGAACCCCGAGAAAGGCTCGCCGCCGCCGGTTCACCTCGTTGTGATCGAGGAGCCTGAGGCCCACCTGCACGTCCAGGTGCAGCGAATCTTTCCGGCCAGGGCGCACAAACTCATTAGCCCAACCGGCGAGGATTCCGGCGCGCTGCAAAGCCAGTTGCTGATCAGCACGCATTCCAGCCATCTCGCGCACGCAGAGGACTTCGACCGGCTGCGGTACATGCGGCGGATTCCACCATCTGAAGTCCACCCTATGCCGAGCACCGAGGTCGTCGACCTCGGCGAAGTGTTCGGCGACGATGATGAGACGCGTCAATTCGCAGAGCGCTACTTCCGCGTGCAGCACACCGATCTTCTGTTCGCCGATGCCGCTGTATTCGTGGAAGGCGTCGCAGAGCGCATGCTTGTGCCGCTCTTCATGGAACGTCAGCACGCCAGACTGAGCAGCCGCTACGTCTCCTTCCTGGATCTTGGCGGCAGCCACGCTCATAGGCTGAGACCCCTCATCGAGAAGCTTCGGATTCCGACCGTGGTCATCACCGACCTCGATCCGACTGAGTTGAAGGTTGGTCCCAAGGGCAAGCCGCGCTGGATAGCCACGGCGAACACAGGCCAGGCCGGCCTCAAGTCCGGCAATTCGACGCTGCGCGACTGGCACCCGCAGTTGCAGGACGTGGAGGACTTCAAGGCACCGACTCCTGCCCAACTCATCTGGACCGGCGCCCCGGAATGCAAGGTGCGGTTTGCATGGCAACTGCCGGTTGCCGAGGCGGGCAGCCAGTGGCCAACGACCTTTGAGGACTCACTGGTCCTGACCAACATCGATTGGTTTATGGGGTTGAACAAGTTGGCTGAAGAAGCCGAGGCCGCTAAGGCCAGCGGCCAACAAAAGGCTGACGATGACAAGAAGGTCAGACCACCGACCGGCGCGCTGGCTGACGTGGCGGAGGCAGTTGCTGGCGCTGCCACTGCTGTCGATCTGCTGACCGACCTGCACGCATTGATGCGCAATTCGTTCAGCAAGGGCGATTTCGCGGCCAGCATCTTCGAGCGCGTCGCGGCCGGAGAGGACGTGAAATGCCCGAATTACATCGCTGACGCCCTCACCTGGTTGCAAGACGAGCTTGATCCCGCCGGAGGTACCACGCCATGAGCGGCGCCGTGGTCCCTGAAGGCAACGACCGCGACGCGGGAGTCGTCGAGGAAATCTGCAGGTACCTGACGGAGCAACCGCCGCGCAGCTTTTTCCTGTTCGCGGGAGCCGGCTCGGGCAAGACGCGCACGCTGGTTGAAGTGTTGCGCCGGCTGACCGGCGTTGTGCCGCACGACAGCGGCGGGAAGCTGGCTCGCCGCCTGCGCCTGTGCGGGCGATCGATCCGTGTCGTCACGTACACAAAGAACGCCGTCGCGGTCGTCAGCGGCCGGTTGGGTAGCAACGACCTGGTCGCTGTCTCCACCATCCACTCCTTTTGCTGGGAACTGATCGGCGGATTCGACGATGACATCCGCGAGGCGCTTATTGCGGTCAAGACGATGAAGCTCGAAGGCAAGCGCGCCGAGGCGGTGAAGAAGGCGAAGGGCATCAGCACGACGGACCTCAGGAACTTCGCTGATATCGAGTCGGAGATCGAAGCACTGAAGGCCGTGCAGACGTTCATCTACCACCCTGACAAGGACACCTACGGTGATGGAGCCTTGCAGCATGGCCAAGTGCTAGACGCCACTGCCTGGCTGCTGTTAAACCGGCCAACGCTGAAAACCATCCTGCACGACCGTCACCCCGTCATCCTGATCGACGAGTCCCAGGACACGATGAAGTCGGTTTTGGACGCGCTGATGAAACTGGCTGAGCCCAGGGGCAGCGGCCTCACGCTCGGCCTCCTCGGGGATCACCGCCAACGCATCTACATGGAGGGGCATTCCGACCTTCCCGGACTCGTGCCTGACGGCTGGGCCAAGCCCGAGCTGAAGATGAATCACCGCAGCCAGCAGCGAATTGTTCAGCTCATCAACAAGATCTGGTCGGCGAAGCTGGCCGGTCGGACACAGCCAACATCAGGCGTCGAACAGAACCATCGCACCGAGAAGACCGGCGGCACTGTTCGCCTGTTCATCGGGCGTACATCCCTCTCGACACCTGAAAAGCGCCAGAAAGAAGCCTGGGTTGCATCGCAGATGCAGCAGGCGACCCAGAGCAACGCGTGGGCGACGCCTGCCGGCTATCAGTCGCTCGCGTTGGAGCACAAACTGGTCGCGGCGCGCGGCGACTTCTTGAATGTGTACACGGCGATGACGCTCATTGATCCGAACGCCGCCGCGCCATCGGGTAGGGGTGACAACACTGGGCCGGCAGCCGCCCGCCTGCTGCTTCAGGATCTTGCGCAGCTCGCGGCCTGTGTGGCTGCGGATGGGGCCATCAACGACTTCGCGACCACAGAGATGCTGAGACGCGCCGGCTGCCTTGATCAACTCCCGGCCGATGCCGATCAGCGGATCACGCGAACCGAGGAAATTCATGGTGCCGTCGTGGCGTTCGGCGCGGCATCCATCAAATCAGGTGCCACCGTCGAAGAGGTCATCGCACCCATCATCAAGGCGCATGTGTTCAAGGCTGACGCCCGGCTGCTGCAGCAGTTCGCCGACGAGACCCCACCGCCGGCTGTGCCCATTCCGCGCAAGGAGACCGAGACGGACGACGCACGACGGCGTAGAGGGTGGTGCGCCTTGTTCAAAGCGCCATGGGCCGAACTGGAGCGGTACCGCCGCTACCTGGCCGGCAACTCCGAACTAGCCACGCACCAGGTGGTCAAGGGGTCGGAGTTCACTCACGTCATGGTCGTTATGGACGACGAGCAGTCCGGCGGTAACCAGATCTCTTACGACAAGCTTTTTGGCGCCACCGCACTGGGAGCGAGTGATTTGGGCAACGTCCAGGCCGGCAAAGAAACGACCATCGACCGGAGCCTGCGACTGTTGTACGTCACCTGCAGCCGTGCCTGTGAATCTCTGGCGCTTGTCTTATGGGCTGAGAACCCGACCGAAGCGCTGAAATTCGCGCGGCACGAGAGCGGTTGGTTTGCCGAGGGAGAAGTTTTTGAGATTCCATAGGACACCGCATCAGACCAAGGCCGGAGCAGCCGTTCATAACCGCCTCGGCGATAACAACTCTCGAAGCACTTGGTACTGGTTGCAATGCGGACGTACGAGCAATTTGCCGTCGGGCGGCCGCTATTGATCGCAGCGGTCGCTCGGGTGGCAAACGCGAATGACGGCACTCAGCCTGTTGACCGTCAACGCTGATGACCACCCGCTGATGCGCCACTTCCACCGGCCCGAAGATGAAAAAAGGATGGTGGTGATTTTGGAAGAGGCTTGCTTTGATGCTTGGCTGGATCCTAATCTTGGCGCGCCAGTTTCAATGCTTGGTTGCCTCGATGCAGGAGGTCTGATATCCGGCGTCTGAGGTGAGGGCCCCCAGCCGCGCCACCTCCAGTCGCGTGGCACGCGCATGCTTGAGTGCTCGAAAGCCATAACCTGCGCCAAGCACGATCAATGCAACAGGGACCAAGGCGGCAAGGCCGCTCCACAGCAGGTACGGGCTCATCGTGCCTCCGAACGTGTGCAATTGAACAAATCACTTTGTGCAAGCACATTGTCCATGTCACATTGGTACATTGCAACCCAACATGTGTATCCCTCCGAAGGCTGTCCGACCGGCCTCCGACTGACAGCCCGATGGCGTCGGAGGCGTACCAATTGCAAACCAACATGGATCATCCGACATTGGTGAAGTGAACATTGAACACGTCATCTTGCAATGTGCACATGTTCTGGTTCGCCCCGTAACGGCAAGACGGCAGCCCACCCAAGATACGGCACCGTCCCGAAGGAACGGCACTCGTTACTGGGTGACGGAGCACCTGCCTGGCAGACCACGCAGCCGTAGTCTCCGACCACGGCTCCGACCGAGGCCCGACGATGGCGAAGTCGGAGAAACCGTCGGGCAACCTGATCGGGGCAGCCGTCGGACATCACCGGGGCCTCAAGGGGCGGCTGGACGCCGCCCACGGCCCCTATCCCCGCTGGACGCGGGGCTTGCTGACCGCCAGCTGTCCGGGGTCGCGCCTCCCCCTGCTGATGGCTGCGCCATCAGCACCCCGCTGCGCGGGGGCACCCGGCAGATCCGGCTCCCTGCGAGGGTCTGCTGCGCGCCCCTGCTCCGGTCGGCCCTACGGGCTGGGGCTGGACGCCCCACCGGCCTCCCGGGTGCCCCCGCGCCTGCGGCGAGGGGGAGGCGGGGGCTTCGCCCCCCGCTCATGCACCGGCGCTGGGGCGCCTCAAATCGCTGGGGCGATTTGTGCCTGGCGGCTCCCCCCAGCCCCTCGGCAACCTGGCTGGGGCCAGGTGCGCCTCGGGGGCCTGCGCAGCGCCTGCTGCTTGGCCCGCCGCGAAGCGGCGGCACCCGTTCACGCGAACACAGAAGGATTAAGCAGGCCGCCCCTGGTAACCCGCCGGTGGCCCCTTAAGCTCCCTCGGTGCCTTTGGCTTTTTCGTCGACTTGAATGGCCCTGGATCTATCTCGAAAACACTGACGGCGACCTGATTGCCACCATGCATATGCGCAATCAATCGGTCGTGCTTAGGCAAAGGGGCCTGGGCCGTGGAGCCACCAAACTCGCCCGAATTGGCCAACACGACAGGTTGGTACATGTGAAAGTGCAAGGCAGCCACCATGTTGTCGAAGGTCTGCACGTCTTGATTCAATGCAGCTACCAAGAACATGTCGGACTTGTCGCGAAGATCAGCCACAAGGTCCAAATCGGTGGCGTCATAGCAGATGGCCGCAGCCACACGCGTGGGTGACTTTGAGCCAACTGGAAACTCCACCAGCGTGACATGCGGCCTGTAGCCCTTCACCCCCATCTCCGCCTCCAACTTCATCGGGTGCTTCTTTCCCTGCCACACATACTGGAAGCTGCGGCCGTGAGTTGAGGACTCTGTTCGAATCAGCCAAAGACCTTGGTTGACAACTCCACCGACCTTCGGTGATTGGATGAACGTCAACCCGGTAAAGATGTTTGCCCGCAGCTTGTCGGACAAGCGCCGCAACAAAAAGACGTGCTCCGGATGCACGGCAAGCTCTGGAAACAAAATGACATCGACGATAGGCTGATCCGCACCAGGGCTACTCAGGCCAGGCCTTTGTGCGGAGGCCCACGTCCTCAACTGCTGATGGGCAAGACGACAGACCTCAGCCAGATGCTGCCGATGTTCAGCCATGGCACCAGGCGTCCAGTGCGTTGGATCTTTGACGTCGATTTCGTCCCGCTTAGGCCTGAGCGGTTGAACGATTGCGACACGCAACGGCCTGTCTTCTAAGGGCGCATGGTCATTTGTTGGCAAGACGTAAATCGGGGTCTGACTCCGGCTGCCATACAAGGCCCGCTGCACCGCGATCCTTTCCTCAACCAGAGCCAAAAGCTCCTCGGGCGACTCCACCGCAGAGACAGCAGACGCACCGTTCTCCCTGAACTCAACGCCAGGCCATTGCAGCAAAGTTGAGAGGAAGCCGGAGAGCCAAGGCGATATGGGTGTGGGCTCTTCGAGTAGACCTCGCCCGGTGTTCATCAGGCCAAAGCGGCGCTTGTACCAGGAACTTCTCAAGCCGCCATAACGCCCGACCTCTTCGGCCACCACGTATTGCCTGCTGGTGAAGTCGTACTCACCGGTCAGGGCGGCCCGCAGAACTCGCCCAAGCCCGTAGAGCCAAACCTTTGAGGAATCAACCCATGAAGGCTGTGCATAGATTGGATTCAAGCCATCACCGTCAGACAGAAGCTCGGTCACTTTGAGGAAATCACCTTCATCCGGCAGCGAATGAAGCATCGGCCAATCGCTGCATGTCAGCGCAATTCCCGATGGGCTCAATCCGCCTTCAAGTTCCTTGGCAATGTCCTTGGCGCTCAACAATGCCTTGGCCAGCATGAGAAGCCCGTTCTCCTGGGCAAACGGGTTGTCACTGCTCACCATGGCCTGGATCAACGTCCTCGAACTCCTTGGCCCTCGCAACCTGCGTTGGGAGCCCGACGCCTTGCTGGCTTCTTGCAGAGATCTGGGTACATGCGAGCGCCAAGATGGCCCCCTCGAACTGCGCACACCCAAAGTGGCGGTCATGAGATCAGGGCGGTTAAGCGAGACCGAGACCACCACAGATTTGACCAAGTCGATGTCTTCTATCTTCTTCAAGCCATCAGAAAGCCAAACGCCAAATCGACGAGGGTTAGGGGCAAGCTGTTGCGCCACAAGCGCGAATGGCACCAATTGCTTGAGGTCGTCACCTTCTATGAGGGAAAAGTTGAGCGCGCGGTACAGACATCGATGTCCCACAAGATGCTCATCCTCTGTCGAAAGGCTGCCGGCCAGAGAGACGTCCCCAATGGATGCCAAAAAGAGATGCGCCTGTTGCTCCAGATACCAAGGTGACTTTGGCCGATCATTCAGGATGCGCCTTGCCAACGATCCCAGCTCTTCTCGATAGCCTTCGATATCCACATGCTCCGGATACTCCTCGGGAGACCGAAAGCCCGTTTCCACAGCACCTGCACGAAACAGGTCAGCGACAACATACTCAGCGACCTTCACTTGGCGTGCCTGCTCATCGTCAATCCCAGCAGCGAGGTCAAAAAGCTTAACCCCGAGTGCCTCTGCAACTGGAGCCAGCAGCCTGGGGTGTGGGAACAGGTCCATGCCACAACGCAACAGCAAAGCCAACGATGGGTTCTCCGACCAGCATTTGATGAGCTTTCTGGCCGTGGTCTCGAACTCATGGGATAGCAACATGCCGTTGGTGACGCCATCGTCAAGTACCACGCCGGCCTTTGCGGGAGCTGCCATATCGGTCATGGCCAACCGCTGCCGCATCAATTGCGCGAGCCGTGTGGCCACAAATCGCTTCACAGTGTCGTCACGCACGTCAGTCGTCGGGACTGCAATGGTTGCAAGGCTCAACCGAGACGGCTTGGGCTCTTCTGCATCATCAATCTGATCGGACATCCACAGCAAGCCATCCAGCCCCCCAGCGGCCTGAGCCAAGGATTCCAAATCAAAGGTGCCACTGATCTCCGCGTTCAACATCTCCATCAATGAGGACAAATGACTTTGTGCGGAGATGGATCGGTAGGGTGTAATGTCGCACTTGGAGTCGGACAACTCCAGAACCTCTTGGGCACCGAGGAATCCACAATGGTGGTGGAGCATATCGGTCACGAATTCCTTGACGCAATCAAGGATGACGTCCTGCACCAGACCACCGCTGCCAGCCGTTGCCTCGACAACTACGCGCATGTCGTCAACATATCGGCAATAGTCGATGATCTTGACGCCACCGATCAGTTCCAACGATTGCGCTATGGCCTCTCGCATCAAATCGTCGAAGCCAACAACGTATGCGTTCGCGAAGAAGCCTGCGGCCACGAGGCCCTGCGGCAACCCGAGGTCCAGTACTTCGGCCCCCTCCACGTGGATCAACTTTGCGTGTCTGTGGTCCTCTCCTTGCCATTTCCATTTGCAAATGCGCTTCGCGATTGACCAGAAATCTTCATCGGCCGCAAGGTGCTGAGGTATGCCGTAGGTCGATCGATACTCGCCCTCGATGCGCTTCAACTCTTCCATCATTGCTTGAACATCAATCCTGTCAAAGAACGACTTGATGTCCAGAGAAACCACGTACAACTCACGCTTTGGGCCAAGGTGCGCCGACAGGTCCGAGCAGACGCGGCGAGGTCTTGCCAGGAAAGCGCGGTAGTCTTGAAAGTACTGGCGAAAGGTCCTGTTGTTACCCCAAGAGAACTTGGCACGAGCTGGCTTGCTTCCCGGTTCGATCCAGGAACAATGCAGCCTATTTCCGTAGCTGACCACACCGCGATCTCTTGCCGTTAGGGCATCAGCATCCGTGGTGTTGCCTTGAACGGTCTCCACCGCCTCTGCCAAGCACATCATCACTGCCGTAGCCAAAGTCTGATCTCGGATTGACAGGTGGGCCAATGGCCTCAGCTTCTGTGCGATCTTTTCTGTATCTGTCCCATGCTTCGGGTCACTCTTCTTGGGCTTTGGAACCCAATCACCGAAAGTAGGAGCAGGTCCCCACCGGTCAATGTCGGTGCTCAACATCTCTTCGATGCTCGCGGTTGGGCTGAGCGCAGGCCTGAATTCCCATTTGGCGTTCTTGGGCGCAGGCACCAGCAGAAGGTCCTTTGGCAAGAACGAAGCATCTTGGATCTCGGTAGACCACCGATTGAGGTTGTCTTCCAGATCGATGGTTGAGGCATCCAGCTCCAGCATGTCTGCATACCAGTTGTGTCTGCGAATGAAGTCATGCGACTTCTTCCATGCCTGTGCCAGTACAACTACATCTGAAAGACTACGCCCCTTCGGAGGCAAATCCAGATAGTCTGCTTTGATGATGCTCATCTACCACCTCCCCACTGATGACTTCGTGATTTCTTGATTCGATCGAACATGTTCGAAAGGTGCTTTCCCTTTCCGTCCTCCATGAACAGAACATGCCCAACCCTTCTTGTCTTGTGTGCTGATGCCAACCCTGATGCCTATTTAGATGTTGCTCACTGTTCCGATGCAATCTGAGCCCTGTCCACCAGCCCCTCGACATCCTTGAACTTCCCATAAATCGCTGGGTTCGGCCCCACGGCCAACGCCTTGAAGTGCGCAGTCCCACACTTGATCCTGCCACTCTCGCCGTCACGCAGGTCTTCATCGAACAGACTGAACTTGGTTTCCACCACGAAGTAAAGCCGCTCTTGGCCGTCGTGCTCGATCAACACCGCCCAATCGGGGTTGTAGGTGCCAAGGGGCGTTGGCACCTTGAACCACCCAGGCAGCTTGGCGTAGACCTTCACGGCCTCGTTGTGCTCCAAGGCCTCGGCAAAGTCGCGCTCCACGCCCGAGTCGTAGACCACATGTTGGTACACGGACTTCTGTGTGTCCTCGACGAGGTTCTTCAGATAGCCCGTCAGCTCCTCGGTCTCGAACAGCTCTTGCGCATAGAAATGGTCATCGCCCAAGCGCTGGTACTTGATGCCATCCACCAGGGCAAACCGCTTGCAACGGTTGATGGCCGCAGCAGTCAGCTCAATGAACTGCTGAGGGTTGCGCTTGAACTCGTTGAGGCGGGTGCTCTCTGTGAGAATGCGCGCAATCGTCTTGCGTGTGAGCTGGGTGCGGTCTTGCAGCTCAGTCAGCAGGTCAGGCAGCTCGATGTCGCTCTCAACGAGGGCCACCGGTTCTGACACGGCCAAGACTGAGGCATCCACACCCGCCTTGCTGATCGACATCCCGGCCTTCTTCCACTGAAGGCGGGTTTTGGACACCTGCTGCATGTCGTTCAAGGCCTCGATGCACTTGTCAATCAACTTGTCGTTGTCAAAGTGCACCCGGTAAGTGGTCTTGTGCTTGATGCGGTCCCACAGCTCTTTGAACTCGGGGCTCACCAGCACAGACTTGCGCACGGGAACTTGCTTGCGCTCATCCGCATTCTTGATTTCCAACTTGCCAGCGAGCTTTTTGAGCACCCCAGCGATCTGGTCCTTCTGGGCCAGGAACTGCTCGGGCAACTCCAAGGTGCCGTCCTTGAGCGCGGCACGCAGCGTGTCCTGCACTTTGCCTTTGCCATCGATGTAGCCCTGCGCCTTGAGGTGAGCCCAAAGCGCCTTCGATGCGTCAAAGCCAAGTGGTGCGGCTTCACCGTTTGCTTGGGCGACAGCGATGCCTGCAAACTCGTGGTCCTGCACCACACCGAACTGGATGCCTGTGTCCTTCTCGATGTCGCGTTGAAGGTTTTCGGCAAACTGTTCGTAGCTCTCGGTCGCGATCACGGTCAAGGTGTTGACCTCGAAACCGCGCAGACGCTCACCGTTCTGGTTGACGCACAAACGCAGGCCACGGCCAATGGTCTGGCGGCGCCAGCGTTCCGTTTCACGGGTGGAGAAATTGCAGATCTGGAAGACGTTGGGGTTGTCCCAACCCTCTTTCAGGGCCGAGTGCGAGAAGATGAACTTCAAGGGCGACGAAAAGCTCAGCAGCTTTTCCTTGTCACGCATGATCAAGTTGTAGGTGTCGTCGTCGGCTGCGGTGCTGCCGCTGGTGTCCTTCACCACCTCCACGGTCTTGCCGCCAATCTTCTTTTTGTCGATGGAGAAATAGCCGTTGTGCACCTCGCTGGCGGCGGCTGACAGGTCCACTTCGGTGAACAGGCTCTGGTAGTCAGGGTGCCGCGCCAGGCGCTTGTACTCTTCCTCGAACATCAGGGCGTACTGGCCTTTGACGGGGTTGCCCTGCTCATCGTACTGGCGGTACTTGGCCACCTCATCGATGAAGAACAGGCTCAGCACCTTCACACCCAAAGGGCGCAATCGCTTTTCTTTGTCCAGATGCTCTTTGATCGTGCGTGCGATCATGGCGCGCTGCACGGCACCGGCGTCCACATCGCCCCAAGCTTCGCCCACGCGCAAGAACACCTCGCTGCCCGGCACCTTCAGCTCAATGAACTGGTCGGCCTTGGCCGCACGGATCTCGCCAATGGTCACGTTGGCATACAAGGGGCGACCGGTTTCTTGCTCCAGGTCGAATCCATCCTGAACCGTGATGGGCTCGCGGCGCACCACACCTGCCGCGTTCTGGCGGTCCACCTCAATGCTGGCCGAAATGGCGCCCTTCTTGTTCGTTACGGCCAGCAGCTTCACGTAGGGCCTGTTGTTGCCGCCCTGAACGGTGGCTGCAGCCACTTCAATCTGCTTCACGAGCTTTTGCTCGTAGGCATCCACGGCATCAAGCCGGTACACCATGTTGTGCTTATCTACGTGCGTGGCCGAGTAACGCAAGGTGCACAGGGGGTCCATGTGTGCCAAGGCCTTTTTGCCTTTGCCGTCGATACCGCCGTCCACGCTTTGCGGCTCGTCCACGATCAGGATCGGGCGAGTGTTGCGAATCAAGTCGATGGGGCGCTCACCACCCGTCTTTTCACTGGCGCGGTACATCTTGTTCTTGGACTTTTCTCGCCGCTTGGCCTCATCCGATTCTTCCGCCGCCGCAGCAGCCTCATCACCGAACTTGTTGATGGCCCCCACGGTGATGACCATGATCTGGATGTTGGGGCTAGTCGCAAAGTTGCGCACCTCGCCCAGGCGGTCCGAGTCGTACTGGAAGAATTCGTAGCCTTTGGCGCCCGGGTACAGGCTCTCGAAGTGCTCACGGGTGATCTGCAAGGTCTTGTTCACCCCCTCCTTGATGGCCACAGAGGGTACGACCACCACGAACTTGGTGAAGCCATAGCGTTGGTTCAACTCAAAGACGCTACGCAAGTACACATAGGTTTTGCCTGTGCCGGTCTCCATCTCCACGGTGAAATCCAGCGGCTGCTTGGGGTTCAGCGAATCTGATGGCGGCAGGCCATTTCGCAGTTGCACCTTGTGCAGGTTCTCGGTCAGCTCCTGGTCCACCAGCAATTGCAGTGCGTTGCCAATGCCACCCTCGGCGGTGAACTGTTTACCCTCGAAGCTCTGCTGGCCTGCATCGGTCAATGCTTGCGCGGTCACCGTAAAGACTGAGCGGCAGACCTCCTGACCACGGAACAGATCGCAAACCGCGTCAATGGCAGCGGCTTGGTAAGACAGGTCGGACTCAAAATGAAGTTTCATTCGTCCGCCCTCACAAACTGCGCACGTGCTTGATGCCGTGCTGCTGCAGGATGGCGGCGAGGTTGCTCTTGGCCACGTCATTCTGGAAGGCACTGTCGCGGAACACGACCGTGGTTTCGGTGGCCGTGCCTTGATCTGCACGCCACTGAGCCATGCCGAGTGCCAAGCTTTCAGCATCGGCCACACCAATGTGCTCATCCAGGCAGGCCAGCAGGGTGCCACCGCCAATGCTGTGCACCGCCTTGCCCGCGATCTGCTTTTGCGCCATAGGCACACACAGATCCAGGCCGAGCTTCAGCAGCACCTCATACAGAACGTCGTCATTGCTGCGCCCCGGCTCAATGTGCTCCAGATTCGCGAACAAGGAGCCCTTCAGGTCTGCGGGATTGGGATTCCAGGCGCGAATGTTGGACGTGTCGAGCTTGAAGACACGGAACCCCACATCGCCAGCCTTGGCCGCATCCGCATTCCTTTGACGCGTGCCCGCACCAACCAATCGTGCCTTGGTGATGTCTGCAATGGATGACCAACCAACTGACTCACCCCCAACCAGAGGCTCGGGCAACTGAACCAAGATGCACCGACGGTTGCCACCATCGTCAGCGTTTTGCTGAAAGACCGCATCCATCGTGCTACCTGTGCCAGCAAAGAAATCGATGACGAGGTCCTTCGAATCTGGAGAGGTCGCCACCTGCAAGATGCGGCGCAACATCCGCGTTGGCTTAGGGGTATCAAACACCACATCAGAATTGGGGAAGGCGACGGTGGCGATCAACTCCTTCTTCGCTTCCTGGGTGTGGCCGACCTCCTCGTAAGTCCACAGGGTTTGAGGGACACGTCCGTCTTTCACTTCGGAGAGGAACCTCTTTAGGCGCGGCATGTTCCCGCCGTCAGCCCCCCACCAAATGCGTCCGTCCCGATCCAATTCGTCGAACTTCGTCTTTGAGACACGCCAATAGGTACCTGGAGGAGGTCCATCAATGACACGTCCAGATGGGCACGTCACCGCGTAGGTCCCCTCTCCGTAGTAATTGCGGGCGGAAAGATCACCCGAGGTCCACGGGCCCCGCTGGTCTTCATCGGGATTGGAGTACCTCGCTTCCATCTCTTCAGTACGAGGAAGCAGACGAGGCGTCCAGGTCTCTGCATTTTTTGCATAGACAACGATGTAGTCGTGGTCCTCAGAGAAATGGCGCGCTGAGTTCTTAGGCGAGAAAACCTTCTGCCAAATGACGCAGGCCACAAAGTTTTCTTCTCCGAACACCTCGTTCATCGCTGCGCGGAGGTTGTGGATCTCATGGTCTGCAATGCTGACGAAGACCACGCCGTCGTCCTTCAAGAGGTTGCGTGCCAGCTTCAAACGCGGGTAGATCATGTTCAGCCAGTCGGTATGGAACCGGCCACTGGCATCTGTGTTGCTGCTGATCTTGGCACCGCCTTCGGTCTGGCCCGTCAACTCCAGGTAGTTTTTGATGTTGTCCTGAAAGTTGTCTGGGTACACGAAGTCCTTGCCCGTGTTGTAAGGCGGGTCGATGTAGATCAGCTTGACCTTGCCGGCATAACTCTTTTGCAGCAGCTTCAACACTTCCAGGTTGTCGCCCTCGATCATCAGGTTCTGCGTGCTGTCCCAGTCCACGCTTTCATCAGGGCATGGGCGCAAGGTGCCCGTGCTGGGCGTCAAGGCGACCTGGCGGGCTCGGCGCTTGCCATGCCAGTTCAGGCCGTATTTTTCCTCGGCATCCGTCGCTGTGGCATCGCCAATCAAGGCTTTCAGCACGTCCATGTTCAAGGCTGCAGTCGCCTGTCCGCCGCTCCTGGTCTCGGTCACCAGTTCAGGGAACAGGGCCTTGAGCTTGGCGATGTTCTCAGCCGTCAGGTCGGCGCTCTTCGCCAGGGGCGAGTTCGCTTCAATTTTTTGGATGGTCATGAATGCTCTCTTGATACATAGATTGGGTATGGGCGTGGCTCATGTCAGGCGTCTTGCGGGCCGCCCATCTGGCGGTCGAATGACTGGCGAATGAGGCCCATCACGTAAGGCAATTCATCAACGGTGCTCAAACCCACCTCAACATCACCATTGCCCCAGCGGCCAATGTTGGAGATGTCGCGGCACAGGCCTTTGGGGTCTTCCAGGTCTTCAATGCCAAGGTTCAGCACCAGCAGCAAGCGCTTGGCCTGCGGCACGATGTCAACAAAATTCGTTTCGGCTTTGTAGGCCACATAGAGCTTCAAGAACTCTTCGCTGATGCAGGGGTCCAGCGCCAAGATGGCTTTTCGGAGTGCTTCGAACACTGGCCGCATGGCTCCCGCTGCAAGGTGCTGATGGTCTTCGAGGCTGTACTTTTTGCCTGAATCCAACCCTTGCCAAATGGGGTCGTATTGGCTCAGCACCTCAATGTCTAGCTGTGGCGCACTCCACACGTGTGTGGCCTGGAGAGCCAGACGGGCCGCGCGCTCCTGGATGGCCTGTTCATCCCACTTGGCCACTTGCCCAAGACCCTCGTTCAAATTGAGGGGGCTGTACTTGAAGCCGATCTTGCGGCCATCCCGCGACTCCACCAGGTCGCGCTTGTATTCGAACGAGCTGTCGCTGTACTCGCTGTTGTAGCCAGTCAGCGTGAGGTTGCCCAAGGTGTGCAGCCATGTCTGGCGCACACGCTTCCAGTCGGCACCCAGTTCAGCCTTCCAGGCATCGGACAGGCTCTCGTTCTGAGGAAGGATGTGTTCAATGGTGTAGTCCTCCACTGCGACCCGTTCCTTGCGCCCATGGTTTTCCAAGCGGCGTAGCCAATAGCTTCGGCTGCGGAAGTTGTACAGATCACGCACCTTCAACGCCTGCTGGAACTCATCGTTCAGCGGGAAGCGACGGTAGGACGGCATCATCATGAACGCAGCCGTCACACTTTCCACATAGCGGTCCTTCTTGAGCGAGCGGCTGAGGCCAGCAAAGGTCTTGTTCAGTGAGTTGGTCGGGATGGCGCAAATCGCACGTCGGAAGACATAGCTTTCCACCAGACGAACGACCTGAAGCACCTCATCACTGCTCAGGCGGCCTTGCTTGTGATCATGGTAAACATCGAGCAAGAACGGATAGGCCACATCGACCTTCAGCTCACGCAAGTCATGGAAGGCTTGCTTGAGTGCCGCATCGCCTTCAGCACCCAAGCCCATGGCGCAATAGTAGGAAGCGTAGGCATGAATGTCGGCCACCAGGTCTCTGGTGTCACCTGTCAGCCCGCGTGCAAAGGCCTTGAACGCCACATAGACCTCGCGCACATTCGGAATCTCGCCTGTCTTCGCCGTGAGGTAGTGGCGCATGAAGGCATCAAAGTGCACGACATAAGCCGCTTGCCCGAAGGCGCGTTCCATGGGTCGCCAGTAGGTCTTGTACAGCTCGGTCTGGAGCTTGGGCTCAAGCCCCATCAGGATGTAGTTGCGAATCAAGTCCGCCTGGCTGAGCTCCAAACCGGTGGAGTTCATGCTCTCGAAAATCAACTGTGGGTTGTCTTGTGCACGGTCCAGTGACACGTCCACGATCACCAACTTGGCGAGGCCCTGGCAAATGGCCTCTAGCTCTGACTGGTTGGCAGCGATCAGCTCTTGAAACAGGGCGTAGTTTTCAGTAATGCGAGAACTGGCCTCCGCTGGCATGGGTGCGCCTTGAAGGATGGCCAGCAGCGTGTCTTTGTCGGTCTCGGAGAGGATCAACTTGAAATGGCGCTCGCCGTCTTCGTCTGGGTTCAGCAGGTAGTAGTTGCGCAGCTTCTTGGCCGAGAAAGCCTCCAGCAATTCACCCACGCCTTGGGATTCAAAGTGCTTTGCCAACGCAGCAATGAGCAGCGTGCTGGTCGTGAGCCGCTGCTGCCCGTCGATGACCAACAGCGCCTCCTGGCTGGTGACAGACGACAAACCACGCTCGACGTAGACGATGGAACCGATGAAATGTGCATTGACCTTTTCATCGCGCCCAGCGCGCATCAAATCAGCCCAGAGTTGGCGGCACTGGGCCGCAGTCCACGAGTAGTTGCGCTGGTAGATCGGAATGACGAACTGCGGTGACTTGCGCAGGAATTTCAGCAGATTCGCTTCAGTTGCTTTCACGTCGACCCCTCACAAATTTTGTGCGGCCCGCTGACGCAGGGTCAGCAAGTCCTTGATTTCGAGATTGGCGGCCACCTGCCTCGCCATCTGCTTTTCTTTGCCTGCCACGCTGCGCGCTGCGGCAATGCGAACATCCAGGTCCTTGCACACGCGCAAGGCCATGCGTCGTTCTGCGGCTTGGGCCGCACTCTCGCTCGGCTTGAAATGACCAGTCAGTTCAACGGCCTGCCAAGCAGAGATGGTGTCCATCCACCCACGGTACAGATCCATCAATTGCGTACGCGGCTGATTCATCAATGCCAGAGCAGCCAGGAACGCAGCCAAGGCTTGCCCATCCGTAGCGGCAGGCAGACCGAATTGGATGGGAACCATGACCAACTCGCCGTCCACAAACGTCCGCTCAGCTTCGCGCTGCGCCCAACGGATGTGTGCCGCGGAGATGGCCAACTGGGGGCCGTCCTCGATCAGCAGGAGGGTGGGATACGGAATCGCTCGGTGAACCAGCTCAGCCACACGCCTCAAGCTTGTGGAAAGGCTGGGGCTGATATTGGCCTCGGGTGAGGTGTCCTGGCGCAACTTGGCGCTGACCACTGCCACCTCCAGGTAACTGCGCTGCTCATCCTCAAACGCTGCGACCCCAACAGTGGAGGGCTTCAGCGCGGCATGCCACGTCAGCACGTCAATGCGCTCTTGTACGAGCTTTCGATCAGCCAAAGTGGCCGCGCCCTTCTCGGCCAACATCTTTTTGGGAATGCGCTGCTGCACCAAGGCTGCTGGCGGCAATGCCAGTGCATCCAAGAGGTCATTCAAGCCGATGCTGGTGCTGCTGGCAAGGCTCATGCGTCGGCGGCCTCCGTCCCAGTCGGCACATTGAGCGCACTGGCCCCATCAAGTGTGTTGGGCAACACGATGAGGAAGGCCACCACTTCAAAGTCATGGGCACCAGCGAACTCACCTTTCATGGCGTGTGTGCCACCCGGCGAGAACAAGCTCGCCACCGCACGCTCTTCTGACTTGCCCACGATGGATGACACAGCGGTTGCCAAGAGCTTTTGCGCTTGGCGCATGTCTTCACCATATCGGGTGGCCCGATCAAAACGGGCGCAGGCCGTGGCATCTGGAAAGTCACGTCCCACGCAGAGCCGCTTGAGTCGGTCCAAGAAACGTTTGGCTTGCGTGTACGGCAAGAGCACCGCGCCGTCATCACCCACGTGAACGAGGTAGTGAGGTGCCAGCGGATAGCTGGGGTCAATCACCTTTTCTGCGGCGGCTCCCTCGGCGCGCAAACAGAACAGAACCCCTGGGGCAATGTCGGCGTCAATGCTGGTGGTCACAGCAAAACACCCCAGCGGCATGCCTTCCAGCTTGGCGGGATGTTCGCGGGTGTACTCGGCCAGGTCAATGCGGAAATCGGTCAGCGTGAGGTCGGTGATGGCAACGCCGCTGGAGAGGTCCTCCAGGTCAATCACCGTCTCTTGCAGCTTCAGCAACTGGTTGCGCCGGTATTCCAGGTCGTTCATCTGGTTGCCGGACTGCTGCTCAATGATGTTTTCTTCACCGGTGGCAGAGATGTCCAGCAACACCATGCGTCCACTCACGCGCTGTTCCAGGTTGATGTACTCCTCCAGCTCCATGTTGGGCCAGAAGTTCACCAGTTGGATGCGACTGTTGGTGGAGCCAATGCGGTCAATCCGACCAAAGCGTTGAATGATGCGAACCGGGTTCCAGTGGATGTCGTAGTTGATGAGCCAGTCGCAGTCTTGAAGGTTCTGGCCCTCGCTGATGCAATCGGTGGCGATCAGCAAATCCAGCTCGCCTTCGTGCGCCAGCTCTTCAGGGCGCTCCTTAGAGCGCGGTGAAAACGCGGTCAAGATGCTGGTCAGATCACGACGCAGGTGCGGCAAGGTGGTCTGGTTGCGGCCAGCGCCGGTCACGAGGGCAGCTTCAATGCCAAGCTCTGATTTGGCCCATCCGGCCAGGTGCTCGTACAAGTAAAAGGCCGTGTCGGCAAACGCTGTGAACACAATCACCTTGCGGTTGCCTGTGTTGATCGGCTGCTTGCACTTGCCCGCGATGAGCTCGCGCAGCTTCTGCAGCTTGTCGTCTCGGGCTACGCTCACCTGTTCAGCCGCAGCGTAGAGAGTGGCCAAGCGGTTGCGGTCTTCGATCAGGTCTTGCTGCCAACGCAGAAGGTCCACATCGGTGAGCAAGACCTTGACCTTGCGGCCCACCAGCAACGATTCAAAAGCTGGGTCGTCGATGTCCACATCGGCAATGTCCAGCTCTTCGATTTCTTCCTGGTGCGCTTCAATGCGGGCCAGCATGCCCTCGACGTCGCGCAACTGGCGCTGGACCGTCAAGGCGAACGACGACACGGCGCTTTCCATGCGCTTGAGCACGTTGACGCGCAACAGGTGGATCAGGCTTTCCTCACGGTCCACCTGGCGGAAGAAACTTTCGCCGCCTCGGATCTGCGTGCTGTACTTTTCGTCATAGGCCTGCTGCTTGTGCGGCAGCACATAGCGAAGTGGCGCATACGCAGACAGATTGAGGCGACGGATTTCCAGGTTGATGTCCCTGATGGATCGGAACTCGCCAGCGCGGTCCACATCTGCCTTGATGTTGATGGGCGGCAGGCGGTCAGGGAAGCGGCCTGTTTCGGCTGTACCGTAATACTTCTCGATGTGACGACGTGACCGCGCGATGGTCAGGTGGTCAAGCAAGGCGAAGTAATCAAAGCCCAGCATCTCCACCAGCAAGGACGGCGTCTTCTCGTCAGATGGCAAGTCCAGCCAGCGGTTGAAGGCCTTCTGCGCGCGACGTGTGGTGCTGTCGATGCTGGCAATGCCGTGGTCGAACAACGCGGTGTCGTCGCCTTCGGTCACGAAGGCAATCTGGTTGCGAAGGTCAGCCAAGCGGTTGTTCACCGGGGTCGCGGAGAGCATCAGCACGCGCGTCTTGACGCCTTCGCGGATGATCTTGCGCATCAGCTTGTCGTAGCGCGTCTCGCGGCCCTTGTTTGCAGCCTTGTTGCGGAAGTTGTGCGACTCGTCGATGACGACCAGGTCGTAGTTGCCCCAATTCACGTGGGACAGGTCAATGTCACCCGAGTGGCCGCCGTCACGTGTGAGGTCTGTGTGGTTCAGGACGTCGTAGTTAAGTCGGTCAGGCGCCAGGATGTTGCGCCGGTCGTTGGCCTTGTAGAGCGTCCAGTTGTCGCGCAAGCGCTTGGGGCACAGCACCAGTACGCGATCGTTGCGCAGCTCGTGGTACTTGATGATGGCCAAGGCTTCAAACGTCTTGCCCAGGCCGACGCTGTCAGCAATGATGCAGCCGCCGAAACGCTCAAGCTTTTCTATCGCGCCAACGACGCCATCACGCTGGAATTTGTAGAGCTTTTTCCAGACCACCGTGTTGCGAATGCCCGTGGCGGACTTGACGATTTTTTCTTCGTCGAGGCCTTCGGTGGCAAAGAGCTGCTGAAGCACCAAGGCATAGACGCTGGCGGCATCTCGGTGAGTGGCCAGGTCCTTGACGGCTGACAACAGCGACGCCTTGGCATCCGGGTTGTCGTCGAGCTGGGCCCACTGCATTTCAAACCACTGGCTCAACATGCGAGCCTCATCAGCGCTTTCTGATGCTTGGATGAGGTTCAGCGGATTGCCAGGCGTGATGCCCAGGCCTTCGGTGCTGAAGCCAAACGACCCCAGAGCAGCTTGTTGCGCATCGCCGTTGTTGTCACGCAAAACCAAGGTGCCTTGAGGGATGGCGCCCTTGGCACTGCGCACCTCTGCTTTGGTCTCTAGCCACACCATGAGCTTTCGGGCCAGCCAATGCGCCAGAAGCTTGTTTCGCGAACTGCGATCGGCCGACGAACCCAGGAGGCCAAGTTGATCAGGAAGAGGACCCGTGGTGGGCATTGCTTTCGCGGCAGGCGGAATGACGATGCGCGTCTGATCCAGCAGCGGCAACTCGTTCAGCAGTTCAGCAAACGCGAACAGGGAAAAGGCCTCTGACACCATGTCCAGCTTGTGCCCATGCTTGAGCCCCGGACGAATCAAGTCCAACACCCGGTCTGTGCCGACATTGCTGACGAACTTCATGGCCTTGCCCCCTGATGACTTGCTGTTACTTTTTGCATCATTATTTGCCAAGCTCGCCATCAACCAGCCCACAGGGCCTGGAAATCAAACGAGAGCTGCCGTTGATGTCGAATGGACAACAGGTAGACCGAGCCCTTGATCCGCGCGTACAGCACCAGATAGTTCGTCATCACGTATTCGCGCAGATCGCCATCCTGAGCCAACGCCCCCAACTGCTGCTTCAAGCGAGCAATGCCGTTGGCGACCTCGATGGATCGTGTCTGGCGCTCCAGGAACGAGCGCCCCATGCCGGGAAAGCGCTCAAGGTTCGGGATGACGGTGTCGGCCAACTCATCTAGCAGCGCATCGAATGCTTGAGGCGCCTCCGCCTCAAGCAAGAAGGCTTCGACATCAGCAAGGTTGCGCTCAAAGTTGGCTGTGAGCTTGACGGTGTGGGTGGCTGTCACGGCTGGATCCGACTTGGGATGCTTGTTCAGCCAGTTGCCTTAGCCGCACGTCGGCGCCTGATGGCCGTGAGGGTGCTGCGAGCGTCCTTCACTTTGCCCGCAGCCACATCGGCGAGCCCCTTGCTGACGTCATCAATCAGCAGCAAGTGGATGTGCTCTCGCTCAAGCTGGTGGTAGTAGTCCAGCCGCTGGGCATCAATGATGGCGACATAGCTCTCACCATTCTTGGTGATGATCTTTTCGGCGCCAGCCTTCACTTGATCGGCCAACTCGGACAGGTTGGCCCGAGCTTGGGACAGCGGAATCACATCACCGGCAGAGATGGCCATGATCAGCTCCTTTAGCTGCGTTGACGTACAGAATTTTGCACATCATACGCGCGCTTGAGCAGATTTCTGCACTGATGGGTCGATCGGCGTTCCATTGAGGGGCAACAGCCATCGGCGTCAGAGCCAATGAAGACCGGGACGCAAAGCTTGAGGAGTAACCAGCAGAGGAGCGAACTCAGTCAGTACGAAGGCTGCTGAGGTCCCCTTGAAATTTTCTTATGGATCCCTATATGACCCAAAAATCTTGGAGGATTTCAAATGGCAGGCGATAGGAAACACATTTTCATCAGTCATATCCATGAGGATGACGGGCGTCTTAGCGCCCTCAAAGACTTGATGAAACGAAAGGGCTTGGAAGTTCGAGACAGTTCCATAAACAGCAGCAAGCCAAACAATGCTCAGTCTGAGGCCTACATCAAGTACCAAATCTTGAAGCCCCGGATCGAGTGGGCGGGCACCTTGGTTGTACTGATCTCACCAGACACAAAGCACAGCGATTGGGTGAACTGGGAAATCGAGTGCGCAGAGCAAATGGGCATGCGTATCGTTGGTGTGTGGGACCATGGCGCGGCTCAATGTGACTTGCCTGAAGCCCTTGAACAATACGCAGATGCAATAGTGGGCTGGAACGGCGATCGCGTGATTGACGCGATCAACGGAGACATCAACAACGGGGAGTCACCGGAGGGTACCCCTGCTCCCCCCCGTTCTGTGCCTCGATACGGGTGTTAAGCATGCCGCGTCTTTTCTCCTACGTGGTGGCACGCGACTATGGGTTCGCACCAAACCCGTTTCATGGTGTGTGCACGCTGGCCACGTGCAAGCCAATGATTCGACATCATGCAGCAGTTGGCGATTGGATTGCTGGGATTGCAGCTTTGGGCGACATGCGCACACCGAGCCTGGTTTACGTCATGCAGGTTGATGCAGCCCTAACCTTCGAGGAATACTGGGCCTCATCGGAGTTCCAGTGCAAGAAGCCATCGCGCATCGGAAGTGTGAAACAAGCCTTAGGCGACAACATCTACTCGCGTGCATCGGAGGCATCCCCATGGCGGCAAATCGACTCTCACCATAGCTTTGCCGATGGCTCACCGAATCCAAGGAACATTGCGAATGACACGCAAACAAACAGGATCCTCATTGGGCGCCGATTTGCCTACTGGGGCAGCGAAGGGCCATTGATCCCTAAGGAGTTTCTTGGTATGAACGGCCAACCAACAATGACACTTACTCGTGGGTACAAAAACCAGTTCCCTGCAGAGTTTGTCAACGCCTTTATCAACTGGTTCGACGAACGTGATGAGCAAGGCTACCTGGGAAAGCCGTTCAAGTGGATCAAGCCTAAAGCAGACTGGGCTCGCAGCAAGAACTGATCAAAAAGGATTCTGCGATGTCGAAACCAACAACGGTTATCAATCAACTCACCTTCACAGGCTACGCTGAGAAGGCAAGTAGGACAGACAGATTCGCGCACACAGCCGATAGTCTTCGGAACTTGAAATTCGGGTTCTTCGGTGAGGTGGGCGGGCTTCTTTCTGCCCTCAAGAAGTTCAGTCGAGACTCGCTACAAGAATCCGAGGCGCAACTGGCAGGCGAAGAGTTGGGGGATGCCCTTTGGTACCTTGCTGCGGTTGCAAGACGACTAGGACTTCAAAGTGGTGCCGTCGCGATGGCAGCCATGCGTGAAATGCGCACGCGGTTCAATGAGGCGGATGCCGGGGCACATGATGCACTGGAGCTACGGCAGCTTGATGCGATGGCTGCGCTCCATTGCCAGCGAATCAAGCGTGATCGCCAGATATTGCTGTCCGAACTGGCTTTGCACAGCGGAGTCCTTCTTTCAAGTGGCGAATCTGTCCAGCACGAGCTTGGCGCGCCATCGGATGAACAACTGATGGGCAAATTGCTGGCGCTTCTGGTCTTGATCGCGGCGTCCTACGAGCTGGACCTCGAACAAGTGGCCAACCAGAACCTGGAGAAGAACGAACGTCGCTGGCCGTCAAGCACACGTGTCTACACGGCACATTTCGATGATGCGTACCCAGGGTACGAACAACTTCCCAGGCGATTCGAATTCAAGTTTCTGGAGCGTGATTCCGGCCATGTTGTCCAGTCGATGAACGAAGTCTGCATTGGCGATCGACTCACTGACAACAACACCGAAGCAGACGACTATCGATTTCATGACGTCTTCCATCTGGCATACGTCGCCCACCTTGGATGGTCACCGGTACTACGCGCGTTGCTTAAGCTAAAGCGCAAGTCAAACACCACCGTGGACGAGACCCAGGACGGCGCCCGCGCCATGATCATTGAAGAGGGAATTGCCACGTGGATCTTCAACCATGCCAAACATCGTGACTTCTACGCCGACATCAAAGATGGCACGCTGGACTACAGCTTGCTCAAGCAAGTTCAGAGCATGGTGGAAGGCTATGAAGTAGAGCACTGCCCCGCGTGGCAGTGGGAGTCAGCGATACTAGAGGGTTTCCGCATTTTCCGCGAAATGAGGAAGCCAGAGCATCGGGGCGGAGTCGTCTCAGTAGACATGGATGAGCACCGCATTGAGTTCCACCCCCTCGACAAGCAACATGAACGTCAAGGCCTTCGTCAAGCTGCTGGAGGCGATCAGTCCTCCTGACGTCTTCAACCCGTATCGCGACACATGCCCCATCCATGACAAGACGAGTGGGGCGCAAATCAGGGTGCGGAACCTGAGGAAGTTCCTAGATGCGTCGTTGCACCTGCGTGTTGACACCATCTGGATGGGCCGAGACCTAGGCTATCGAGGCGGCCGTAGAACCGGTATCGCACTGACTGACGAGGCACATTTGCCGGCAGTCGCGGTCCGATTTCCTGGCTGCGAGCTAGAAAAAGCAACACGTGGAAAAGTCGTCGTTGAACGTACCGCGACAGAAATTTGGTCTGCCTTGAGTGCGGTTCCAGAGGCTCCGTTCCTTTGGAACGTGTTTCCCTTGCATCCGCATGAACACGACATACCAATGTCAAATCGAAAATTTTCTCGATCCGAACTTCAACAGGTTGAAGCCGCCAACGATCTCTTGATTTCAGGTCTGGGTATCAAACGAATCATCGCTATCGGACAGGATGCCGCACGCTATGCAGAACGGTACTGCCCCAATGTGGTCGCCATTCGTCACCCTAGCTATGGCGGCGTTTCAGATTTCCGTCGGGGAGTTGAAGAATGCTACGGGCTAGCGCCACTAACGCTATCAACGTCACCTCTCCAACAGTCGCTGATTTTTTGATGCACTAGGCAGCAAACGCCGCGTTCGATTGAGCTCACTCCAGTGTGGCTAGCGCATTCCCCAAGCCTTGGAGCAACAGCTCAACCAAGGCCGACACATCACGCAGACGGAACAACGCTCGGTTCTGCTCCTCGGTAAGTCCGTTAAGGCGCGACAGGCCAGAAACACCCATGTCTGAGAGATATTTCGCCATCTCCGGATAATCGAACCATTGCACCCCTTCTTGATCGTAGATCGCGCGCATCTCATTTGCGTGTGGCGCGTGCTGTTGGTAGTCCCATGTGAACTCGTCACGAGGGCGCCCTTCGATCAGATCAACTAGTAGAGCCGCAGCACCACCGTAAGCCCCACACAAGTAGAGCGGACGCCCAGCCTGCAAGGTACACATGGCCTCTTCAACGACACCGGGAATGCGGCCTGAGTACCAACTTTGCTTTCGCCCACCATTTGGTTGAGCCGTGTCGGTCGGGCCGACCTTCCCACCAATCACGATACGGGCCATCGTCTCACTGCTTTGACGTGCTCTCATTTCGGTCATGCCGCGTGCCCAGGCATAGCGTCTTGCCGGAGAGTCGGCAGGAAAAAACTCCGGTTCAGCTAGAAAAACCTGCGGATCCAACTTTTCAACGCCATCTGGTCTTGGTATTCGGACGAATGTCACTTGCTTCATGAGTTCTGCCCTGCGATCGACAGGCATCTTCGCGAATGGCAACGGCCAGCCAACGAAATTCTCAATCCGCTGCAGTTGTGGCAAAGTGCTCAATGACTGGTGAGCTGCCACAAGGTCAGCCAACGCTCGCGTGTAGCCAGCAGACCCGATATGCCCCCCATAAGCAAGCACGGCGCCACGTACCAATAAGTGGCGCGAAATCTCGATCATTGCGTCGTCCAACTGCTCAGGCAGCAGTCCATGGCATTTGATATCGTCACTCTCCGAAATTGACAGCGCAATCCTCTGCTTGTCCAGCGCCCGACGCGCGCCGTTACGCTGCAGTGGCGTTGACAGCCTTTTTTCTAGGGGTGCAAGCGCCTCTTCCTCTTCGTCACTGAGTGGCGGGTCGGGATACAACACGGATGCACCTGCGGCAAGTGGAGCCAAAGTCAAGAGCTCTGGCGGTGAACTAAGGACAACATCCCCAGGCTCAGCCTGACTCATCAACACCAGCTTGGTGTGCTTGATACGGACAATTTCCTTTAGGAGGAAATCCACCGCTCGTCGTGCACCGTCGTCCCCCCATGAAATCACCGGGACATTGCCGACATATGGGAAGCTTCTAACGTCTATGCCATTGAGCCCGTCGACCACCACCACTGGCCGCCCATGCTTCTTCGCCAGCAGCACCTCACGACGACACCATGGTCTACCGCTGTAAGCAGCGGTGAAGAGAACCATCACCGCAGATGTTTGAACTGCCGCCTCGATGCTGTCCTTGAAGCTCTTACCGGCCTCAATCTGCCCACTGTCAACCCAGCCATGAACGGGCTGTGTCGCCTGCAGATGAGCAACCATGGCATCAAACAACTTGGGTTCCAACCCAACGTCGTGCTTCGCATGGCTGAGGAACAGCGTCACCGGAGCATCTGTCCCTCGCGACTGGCCAAGCAAGAAGCGGCAAATTTCAATTAGCAAGCGACGCTCAAGCCACTGCAGCATGACGGTTGAGTCATTCAAGTGCGCGGCGATGAAGTTCGTTTCGCTCAGTTGAGGATGTATTGGCCAAGCACTTTTGGTGAGCTGTACTGGCAGAAATCGATGCTTAAACCCTGAGCACTGGTTGGCAAGGCCCAAAACGAAATCTGACCATGAGACTCGCCCATCTTGACTGTTGCTGGCCACCATGTAGTCATCAGCCAAAACGATGACGATGCTATGTAGGCCCTCGTCAAGGTCATGAATGGACGGAGGCAAGCCCGAACCATCTTCCTTGAGCATCACAGTTGGCACCCGCAGGCCCGGCAGCAAAGGGTCACTATTGAATGACCGGTGCAATGCAACCGCAATCCCCCTAGCCTGATCAGAGTCAGGATGGAATACAAAGTGAATCAGTAGGGGTGTCGGTCGCATTTCTGCACTTTTGTTTTCAGCCTATGGGTCGTCCTTGCATTTTCACATTGCAAGTCGCAATGTCAGTCCAGCTTACTTGCAAGGTCACCAGCATTGAGGTGTGTGTATCGTTTCAACATCTGCAGGGTCTTGTGCCCGGTGATGCTGGCCACCTCCATCGGGTTCAACCCCTTCTCGAAGAGCCGACTGGTGGCCTCGTGCCGCAGGTCGTGAAAGTGGAAGTCAACCAGCCCGGCACGGTCACACGCCCGCATGAAGGCGCGCTTGATGGCCTCGGTCGTCAGCCCGGGGAACACGGGGCCAGACTTCGTATCTTCTGAAGGACGCAACGCAGCCAGTACAGCACCAGCCTTGCGGGACAAGGGTACAGACCTGGCCTCACCGTTCTTCGTCAACGGCAGGTGGGCCACGCGGCCCGCCAAATCAACGTGCTGCCAGAGCAGCCCGACGATCTCGCCCTGCCGCATGCCGGACTCGATGGCCAGTTCGATCACAGGCAGCAGAAAGGGGTTTCGCGCATCCTCACAGGCCAGCCGAAGCTGAGCCTCCTCCCCCTCCCTGAAACGCCTGTCCCGGGCCTTTGGCGCGGCTGGACGCCGCACCATGCGCACAGGGTTCTCAGGAAGCTGAATGCTCCACTCCCTGCGCCCAGTTTCAATCACGTGCGCCAGGTGGTTCAGCTCTTTGTTGATGGTGCCCGCCGACACTTCTTTCAGCCGCTCATCGCGGTACTGGGCGATGTGCTTGCTCGACAACGCGCTCATCTTGAGCGCAGCCAGGGGCCGCTGACGCAAGGCTTTCAGGCGAGAGGCCTCAGGCCCCTTCCCGCGCTTCAATGGCGTCACTTCTTTCAGGTAACGGTCGATCAGATCGCCAAGGGTGTTTTTTTCCGTCTCGGTGCGGTCGACGAAGGTGCCCTTGTCCATCTCGTTCTCGATGGACCTGGCCCAGGCCTCTGCCTTTGACTTCAGATCGAACGACTGCGTTTGCTCTGGATAGCCCTTGCGGCGGATCTTGGCCCGCCAGTACTGCCCGCGTTTCTCGAAAGTTGCCATCTGCGCCTCATGTGGTGGTTGAGTGCGAGTGCAAGGCCTGACTGCTGCCCCACTGTCCCAAAATTGTCCCAAATTTTGAAACGGGCAAGAAAAAAGCACTTAGCATCGCTGCTAAGTGCTTGATTTCCTTGGTGGGCGGTGCAGGGTTCGAACCTGCGACCCCTGCCGTGTGAAGGCAGTGCTCTACCGCTGAGCTAACCGCCCGAAACTGGGTTCCGGGACTGTGTCCACCGACTGATCTGCTGCGTACATTCGTCTCTTGCGGCGATCAGCGAAGACCAAGACTATATCACAGCTTCCAGCGTTTTCCAAACAACCTTGCCACCGCTGGCTTTGTCGAGATCCTGCAACGCTTTGCCAAAGGCCTCGGCTTCTTCCGCGGTGGGCTGCAGCACCGGCAGCTCGAAGGCGCTGAAGTCGATGGCCACGGCCTCCAGGCCCTGCCCTGCGCCATCGCCATCGCTGCCGTCCGCATCGATCAGCAGGGCATCCTGGCCCCGCGTCATGTTGATGTACACCTCGGCCAGCAGCTCCGCGTCCATCAAGGCGCCGTGCAGCGTGCGGTGGGTGTTGTCCACCTCCAGGCGGCGGCACAGCGCGTCCAGCGAGTTGCTCTTGCCCGGGAACATCTCGCGGGCCATCACCAGGGTGTCCAGCACACCCTCGACCTGCTCGCGGAAGCGGCCCTTGTCCAGGCGCTTGAGTTCGGCATCGAGGAAGCCGATGTCGAAGCTCGCGTTGTGGATGATGATCTCGGCGCCGCGGCAGTAGTCGAGGATCTCGTCGGCCAGCGCAGCGAACACCGGCTTGTCGGCCAGGAACTCGTCGGTCAGCCCGTGGATCTTGACGGCGTCTTCGTGGTTGGCCCGCTCGGGGTTGATGTAGAAGTGCAGGTGCCGACCGGTGAGGCGGCGGTTCACCATCTCCACGCAACCGATTTCGATGATGCGGTCGCCGGACTCCGGGCTCAGGCCGGTGGTTTCGGTGTCGAGGAAGATCTGTCGGGTCATGCCGGAACTCCCGTCACGCTCAGTGGTTTTCGCGCGCGTGGTTGATCGTGTACTTCGGGATCTCGATGGTCAGGTCCTGGCCCGCCACGATGGCCTGGCAGCTCAGGCGCGAGTTGGGCTCCAGGCCCCAGGCGCGGTCGAGCAGGTCCTCTTCGGTCTCTTCGATCTCGTTGAGGCTGCGGAAGCCCTCGCGCACGACGACGTGGCAGGTCGTGCAGGCCGCGCTCATGTCGCAGGCGTGCTCGATCTCGATGTGGTTGTCCAGCAAGGCCTCGCAGATGCTGGTGCCGGGCGCGACGCTCAGTTCGGCGCCCTGCGGACACAGGCTGGCGTGGGGCAGGATCTTGATGATGGGCATGGTGGGGCGATGCTCGGGTCGGTGTGCGTCAGATCTGGTCCAGCGAGCGGCCGGCCAGGGCCTGGCGGATGCTGCGGTTCATGCGTTCGGCGGCAAAGGCTTCGGTGCCATCGGCCAGCGCCTTGGTCGCCGCTTCCAGGGCTTCGAGGTCGCCACGGTCGCAGCGCTGGCCGATCTGGGTCATCAGGGCATCGACGTGTGCGCGTTGCTCGGCGCTCAGCAAATCGCCATCGGCGGCGAGTGCGGTGCGCGTGGCTTCCAGCATGCGCTCGGCATCGACGCGGGCTTCGCGCAGGGCGCGGTCCTTCATGTCTTCGGCGGCGGTGGTGAAGCCTTCGCGCAGCATGTGGGCCACCTGCTCGTCGCTCAGGCCGTAGCTGGGCTTGACGATCACGGAGGCCTCGACGCCCGAGAGCTGCTCCTTGGCGAACACGCTCAACAAACCGTCGGCATCGACCTGGAAGCTCACGCGGATGCGCGCGGCGCCAGCGGCCATCGGCGGGATGCCGCGCAGCTCGAAGCGCGCCAGCGAGCGGCAGTGCTCGACCTGCTCGCGCTCGCCTTGCACCACATGCACGGCCAGGGCGGTCTGGCCATCCTTGAAGGTGGTGAAGTCCTGAGCGCGGGCCGAGGGGATGGGCGTGTTGCGCGGGATGATGCGCTCCACCAGGCCGCCCATGGTCTCCAGACCGAGCGACAGCGGCAGCACATCGAGCAGCAGGAGCTCGCCCTGCACGTTGTTGCCGGCGAGCTGGTTGGCCTGGATGGCCGCGCCCAGGGCCACGACTTCATCGGGGTTGAGGTCGGTCAGCGGCGGTTGGCCGAAGAAGCCACCCACGGCATCGCGCACGGCGGGGGTGCGGGTCGAGCCGCCCACCATCACCACGCCCTTGACCTCGTCGGGCTTGACCTTGGCGTCGCGCAGCACCCGCTTGACGGCCGCCAGCGTCTTGTCGATGAGGGGCTTGGCCAGTTCGTTGAGGCGCTCGCGCGTGACCTTGACCGACAGCATGCCGCCCGACAGCGCGCACGACAGGTGCACACTGCCATCGGTGGAGAGCTTCTCCTTGGCGCGGCGCGCAGCGACCAGCACGGTGCGCTTGTCCTGTGGCGTCACGGCTTGCAGACCGGCTTCCACCATGGCGGCTTCTGCCAGCACATGGTCCAGGTCGTCACCGCCCAAGGCCGAATCGCCGCCGGTGGCCACCACCTCGAACACGCCACGGCTGAGTTGCAGCAGCGAGATGTCGAACGTGCCACCGCCCAGGTCGTAGATGGCGTAGAGGCCTTCGGCGCCATTGTCCAGGCCGTAGGCGATGGCCGCGGCCGTGGGCTCGTTGAGCAGGCGCAGCACGTTCAGGCCGGCCATCTGGGCCGCGTCTTTGGTGGCCTGGCGCTGGGCGTCGTCGAAATACGCCGGCACCGTGATGACGGCACCGAACAGGTCGTCGTTGAAGGTGTCTTCGGCGCGCTGGCGCAGGCTGGCCAGGATCTCGGCAGAGACCTCGACCGGCGACTTCTCGCCCGCCACCGTCTTCACCGACACCATGCCGGGCTGGTCCACGAACTGGTAGGGCAGCTTGCCCGCATCGGGCAGGTCGGCCAGGCGGCGGCCCATGAAGCGCTTGACCGACACCACCGTGTTGAGCGGGTCCTCGGCCTGCGCGGCCAGGGCGTCGAAACCGATGGCGCGGCGCGTGCGGCCCTGCGCATCGAGCGAGTAGCGCACGGCCGACGGCAGGATGACACGGCCCTGCGCATCGGGCAGGCACTCCGCGGCGCCGTTGCGCACCGCGGCCACCAGCGAGTGCGTGGTGCCCAGGTCGATGCCCACCGCGATGCGGCGCTGGTGGGGGTCGGGCGATTGCCCGGGTTCGGAGATTTGCAGCAGGGCCATGGGGTGTGGTGGGCGCGCCTCAGGGCGCGTCTTCGTAGCGTTGCAGACGGACGTCGATTTCTTCCAGCAGGCGGTCGATGAACATCAAGGCCCGCACTTCCTGGGCGGCGGGGGCCAAGGCCACCTGCACGTCCAGCAGCTCACCCAGCCGCGTGAGGCGGGCACGGCGCTGCGCCCCCACCTCGTCGGACAAGGCCTCGACCTCGGCCACGCTGTCGGCGTCTTCCAGGGCTTCGCGCCACTGCATCTGCTGCATCAGGAAGTCGCCAGGCATGGCGGTGTTGTTCTCGGACTGAACGGGCACGCCGCCCAACTCGCACAGGTAGCCGGCGCGCCGCAGGGGGTCCTTCAGGCGCTGGTGGGCCTCGTTCACGCGCACGGCCCATTGCATGGCCACGCGCTGCGCGGCAGCCCCTTCGGCGGCGAAGCGGTCCGGGTGCACCTTGGCCTGCAAGGCCTTCCAGGCGGCGTCCAGCTGGCTGCGCTCCAGCGCGAAAGCGCGGGGCAGGCCCAGCAGGGTGAAGTCGTCGGCGTCGATGTTCATGGATCGGTCAAAGTGCGAAACCCCACCAGGGGGGCGGGGCTTCGTCTGACGCAAGGGCACGGCCCCTGGGGGCCGCCACCTCAGATGCGGAAGGATTCCCCGCAACCGCAGCGGTCACGCTCGTTGGGGTTGTTGAACTTGAAGCCTTCGTTCAGGCCTTCGCGCACGAAGTCCAGCTCGGTGCCATCGATGTAGGGCAGGCTCTTCGGGTCCACCAGGATCTTCACGCCTTGCTGCTCGAAGATCACGTCTTCGGGTGCGGCTTCGTCAGCGAACTCGATCTTGTAGGCCAGGCCGGAGCAGCCCGTGGTCTTCACGCCCAGGCGCACGCCCACGCCCTTGCCGCGGCGGCTCAGGTAACGGGTGATGTGGCGGGCAGCGGCCTCGGTCAGGGACACGCGC
>Ga0209107_10000119_pt1 | contig 45066 bp, 38 predicted proteins | sample LakErihyJuly2011_2_FD_187460 | JGI IMG/M metagenome (GOLD analysis project Ga0209107, IMG submission 187460) | Freshwater microbial communities from dead zone in Lake Erie, Canada - CCB hypolimnion July 2011 (SPAdes) (version 2) | ecosystem: Environmental > Aquatic > Freshwater > Lentic >...
GAATGGCAAAACATTCGGTACAAAGTCAACGAAATGACTAAGGAAATTGACGAAGAAGTTTTAGGAACATTTGTTCATTATCCTATAAAATTGGCTTGGGCAATTACCGTTCATAAAAGCCAGGGATTAACATTTGACAAAGCTGCGCTAGATGTTTCTCAGGTTTTTCTTCCCGGACAGGCGTATGTTGCATTATCGCGATTACGCTCTTTAAAAGGCTTGATATTGCTTTCTCCGTTGCGAATGAATGGCATTTCGAACGATCAAGACGTGATGGATTATTCTTTAAACAAAGCAACCGAAGAAGTTTTGGCTGTTTCATTGGAGCAAGAAACCAAGAATTTTATTCGAAATTATCTAAAAATCACTTTCGACTGGAGCGATTTGGCTCAGGAATGGCGCAACCATCAGTTTAGTTATAACGAAAAGTCGGATATTTCTGAAAAATCGAAACACGCTATTTGGGCTAAAAAACAAGCTGAATCCATCGGTGAATTATTGGAACCCTCCCGTAATTTTTTATCGCAATTGGATAAATTATTTGCGAGTGAAACCTTTGACATGACTCACATTTCCGACAGAATTCATGCCGCTTTCAATTATTTCTTTATTCCAATGGACAATGCGGTTTATGATATTTTATGGAAATTAGAAGAAGTAAAAAGAGTCAAAAAAGTAAAAGCCTATTATGAAGAATTAATGGTTTTGGAGGAATTGCAAATCAAAGTGGTTTTGCAATTAATGAAAGCGAAATTATTAGTAAACACAGTAGTTTCTGGCGCAACAATTTCCAAAGAAAACTTGATTTCTGAAGAAATTAAATCCTACAGAGCCAATAAGATCAATTCAATTCAAGCGAAATACAAAGAACTTAACATTACTCTTGTTGAAGATGATTTTGATGTGGATCGCTATGCCAATAAAAAAGTCTCAAAAACCAAAGCACCAAAGAAATCAACCACGCAAGAAACCTACGAATTGTGGCAACAAAAAAATTCCATAAAAGAAATCGCTGCCATTAGAAAGCTTACGGCACAAACTATTTACGGGCATTTTTCAAAGCTAATAGAATCGGGGCAAGTGCAGCTTCATGATGTTTTACCAGAAGATAAAATTCAAGCTTTATCCAAAGAATTTAAAGGTTTTAAAGGAGTATCTTTGGCGGAGTTAATGGAAAAATACGGCGATAAATTCACATGGAACGAAATGAGAATGTTCAAAGCGAGTATCGGGAAGTGAATCTAATTCATCCAATAAACCACCATAACGGCAGGAATAAAATAAATTACAATGGTTCTTGCGCCGTCATAATCTTTCGCTAATCGTTGACCAAAAAGCAACATCAATAGTGTAACACAAGAAAAAGTTCCGCCATAAAACGCAAAAGTTCGCCCTTCATTTACAAACAATTCAATAGCGCCCACAACACATAAAACCCCAGAAATTAGTTCCAAAACTAAAACGTGAAATAAGGCCAAAGGCACTGTATTTTTCAAAATAGTTTTAGAAAAATGTCCCGTTAACCAAGCCACATTGTCTTTCCAGTGAAATAATTTGTCGTATCCGGATTGCAAAAAAGTAATTGCCAAAAAAACCAAAACCAAAATAGAAGCTACATTATTCATAATTTGTTATTTTTTGTGAATTAAACGAGTCAGTTTTATAGATAAATCAGTCAAAATTATTTTTGCATTTCCGTTTCTCTCAATGTGATACATGGCATCCGAAAGCTCCTTAAAAATTTCATTTATATTGTTTCCATTTACAAAAGGAGCAAAATTCTCCAATTGGAATTTGGGCACTTTCATTTCCATATAAACTAACTTTGGCGTTTCATAATTCAGCAGCAAAGCCTGTCGGAACATGTCAATACAAAAGTTCAAAAATTTCTTCTGCGTTTCTCTTCCCAAACCGGCAATTTGCTCGCTCCAAAGTATCAAATCTTGAATTGCGGCCGCATTTCCTTTTGCTCGAAAAGCCGCACGAACCCATGCAACAAACCATTCTTCAAACGGCAATTCTTCACTTTCTTCGTTCAATAAAAGCAACGCTTTATTATAATTTCCTTGCGATTGGTGCGCAATTTTATCCGCCAAACTCGCCTCAATGTTTTCTCTAAGAATCAATCCGTCGGCAATAATTTTCTCGCTCAAACCATTAAAATGCAACACCTGACACCGCGACCGAATCGTTTGAATTATATCTTCCTCATTTTCAGAAATCAATATAAAAACCGTTTTTTCTGGTGGCTCTTCCAACAATTTCAGCAGTTTATTCGACGCCGAAATATTCATTTTTTCCGCCATCCAAACAATCACAATTTTGTAACCGCCTTCATATGATTTTAGTGCCAAAGCTTTCAAAATTTCCTGCGCATCGTCCACCCGAATTTCCCCTTGCTTGTTCTGAACGCCTAAAATTTTGTACCAATCAAACAAACCTCCGTAAGAATTTTCAGCAATAAATTGTCGCCAATCTACCATAAAATCCAAACTTTTAGGCTTTGTTTTTACATCTTCTGTTGTTACAGTTGGAAAAATAAAATGCAAATCAGGATGCGAAATCGACTTGAATTTCAAGTTACAAGACTCGTTTCCGGTGTTGTTTTCGCCATCAAAATTTCCGCACAAAACATACTGAGAATAGGCAATTGCCATCGCCAGAGTTCCACTTCCTTCTGGTCCCACAAACAATTGCGCATGAGGAATTCTGCCCGAAGCGGCACTTTTTGTCAAATGATTTTTTAAATAATCTTGTCCTAAAATTTGGGAAAACAGCATAAAGCAAAGATAGGAGAAAGTTGCTAAAAAAAGGGCATTTGTAGGTTCGGTTAATCGGTAATTTTTTTAACTGCAAAGTTCGCAAGGTTTACGCAAAGCACGCAAAGTGAAAAATCTGTAAATCTGTGGCAAAAAAGAGTGTTAATTTGTCAATCTGAATTTATTTCAGATTCTATTTTTCATTTGAATATTGAAATAAGTTCATTATAACGAAACGTTATTTTGTAAAAATCTAAAATCTAACAATCCAAGTTGTCTTTTTTCGCGCGAGGGATGGTAGCGAAAATCCCACGCTTTTTGGCGTGGATTGCAGCGCACAGCCCGACCCGAAGTTTACAACAGATTGCTTCGTACCTTGCAATGACATAAACGAGGGTCGCACCCAAAAAAATAAAAGTACTATCTTTGCACCGAATTTAATAAACAATCAATAAAAAATTTAACCGATGAAAACGCTTCAAGACTTCAATTTCAAAAACAAAAAAGCAGTAATTAGAGTAGATTTTAATGTCCCTTTGGACGAAAATTTCCACGTTACAGATACGACCAGAATTGAAGCGGCGAAACCAACTATCGACAAAATTATTGCCGATGGCGGGAGCGTGATTTTGATGTCGCATCTTGGAAGACCAAATGGAATTGAGGAAAAATATTCGTTGCAACACATCGTGAAAACGGCATCGGAAATCTTGGGAACTGAAGTGCTTTTCGCTTCTGATTGTGTAGGTGAAATTGCTGAAACAGCCGCTGAAAATTTGCAACCTGGTCAAGTTTTACTTCTTGAAAACCTTCGTTTTTATACCGAAGAAGAAGCAGGAAATGTTGGTTTTGCAAAAAAATTGGCGTCTTTGGGAGATATTTATGTGAATGATGCTTTTGGAACGGCGCACAGAGCGCACGCTTCGACAACAATTATTGCTCAATTTTTCCCAGAAAACAAATGTTTCGGAGCATTATTGGCAAAAGAAATTGAAAGTTTAAACAGGGTTTTAAAAAACAGTGAAAAACCAGTAACGGCAGTTCTTGGAGGGTCGAAAGTATCTTCAAAAATTACAGTTATCGAAAATATATTAGACAAAATCGACCACATGATTATTGGTGGTGGAATGACGTTTACTTTCGTGAAAGCGTTGGGCGGTAAAATTGGGAATTCTATTTGTGAAGACGACAAAATGGAGTTGGCTTTAGAAATTTTGAAAATTGCAAAAGAAAAAGGCGTACAAATTCACATTCCTGTTGATGTTGTTGCCGCCAATGCATTTTCAAACGATGCGCAAACTCAAATTGTAGATGTTAGAGAAATTCCCGACGGATGGCAAGGTTTGGATGCGGGACCAAAATCATTGGAAGCATTCCAAAAAGTAATTATGGAGTCTAAAACGATACTTTGGAACGGTCCTTTGGGAGTTTTTGAATTGCCAACTTTTGCCAACGGAACGATATCTTTAGGAAATTTTATAGCAGAATCAACAGCAAATGGTGCTTTTTCACTAGTTGGCGGTGGCGATTCTGTAGCTGCCGTAAAACAATTTGGATTGGAGCACAAAATGAGCTATGTTTCTACTGGTGGCGGGGCAATGCTTGAAATGTTAGAAGGTAGAATTTTACCAGGAGTTGCAGCAATCTTAGATTAAAAGACAGTTTTAACACTAAATTTTGATATTTTACCTTTTATAATGGTTAGATTTGTAAAACACGTAATGAATTGAATTGTAGCATTTTGATATTAATATTTATGAATATACGAAATACGACCCTTAGCCTTTTATTCCTTTTATCATTAAATACCTTTGCTCAAGATCCAATTTGGAATTTGAAAAAGGAAACTAAAAATTCTTATTTAGATTCTATAAAATCAACATTTGTTCACGATAATATTGCGGCTTGTGTTGATAGTTTGTGGATGAAAGAATTGTCGAATTTAGATTTATACAACGACCTTTCTATTGATATTAAAAACATTAATATTGACGAAAAAGTTGATTTTGAATTGCCAACGGCATTACTAAAATCAAGACTTGCGGCAATGGATGCGAAATCACCATTCAACATAGAATACAATCAAGGCCTTGAAAACATCATTAAATCTTTTCTAAAAAACAGAAAAAAATCATTCGAAAGATTGATGGCAATTTCTGAATATTATTTTCCAATGTTTGAAGAAGCAATGGCGCGTCAAAATGTGCCTTTGGAAATTAAATATTTGGCGGTTGTAGAATCGGCATTGAACCCAAAAGCGGTTTCTAGAGTTGGCGCAACAGGTCTTTGGCAATTTATGTTTCAAACTGGAAAACAATATAATTTAGATATAAATACATACGTTGACGACAGAAGCGACCCTTTAAAAGCGAGTGATGCTGCTGCATTGTACATGTCAAATATGTATAAAATTTTTGGCGACTGGGATTTGGTTTTAGCGTCTTATAATTCAGGGCCTGGAAATGTTACTAAAGCAATTCGCCGTTCTGGAGGACAACAAAATTTCTGGAATATTAGAAAGTATTTACCAAAAGAAACGCAAGGTTATGTTCCTGCATTTTTGGCTACCATGTACATATACGAATACCACAAGGAACACGGAATTATTCCCAATCGCGCTATAATTAAGCATTTTGCGACGGATACAATTATGATAAAACAGCAAATTTCTTTCAAGCAAATTTCTGATTTATTGAATATTCCTATTTCGCAATTACAATTATTAAATCCGTCCTACAAAAGAGATGTAATTCCTTTTATCGCCGGCGAAAATCATTTCTTGAGATTGCCGAATGATAAAGTTGCGATATATACTTCAAATGAAGATAAGATTTATGCTTACACACAATATGAAGCCAGCAAAAGAGAACGCCCTTACGAAAGCAGAGGAATTGCTGTTCGGGACACTTTAAATACGGATTTAGAACAGACAGTTGTTTCTAAAACTAGATTTTATAAAGTGAAGCGAGGGGATAGTTTGAGTAAAATTGCCGCAAAATTTGGCGTTGCAATGTCAGATATCAAAAAATGGAATAGACTTAAAAGCAATAAAGCACCTAGAGGCAGAAATTTGAAAATTTACAGTTACGAAAGTGTTGCCGTGACTCCTAAAAAAGCAGAAGTAAAAATTGCCGAAAGCAATAAAGTCACTGCTATTGTTGATGCTAATAACATTGTTTCGGATAAAAAATACAAGGAAGAACAAGTTGTTTCTTTTGTAAAAACAACGAAAAAATATAAGGTTAGAAGAGGCGATAATTTAGGTTCGATTGCCGCTAAATATGATGTTTCGGTTTCGGATATTAAGAAATGGAACAACTTGAAAAATAATGCAATTTCTTCAGGGAAAACCTTGAAAATAGTTACAACCGAGAGAGTTGTTTCGAAAGTTAGAAAAGAAATTAAATCGGATAAAAAACTTGTTGAAACCAAAGAGACACTTGCTTCAACTGATGCTAAATCAGATAAAAACCTAACTACCGAAGATTCAAAAACACCAGAATATTATGTAGTTCAAAAAGGAGATAACCTTGGTGATATTGCAAAAAAACATGCTGTTTCTGTTGAAGATTTAAAACAATGGAATAATTTATCAGATGTTAATGTTCAACTTGGATTTCAACTTAAAATTGCAAATGAAAGTAATAATCCAGCAGAACAAGTTGCCGTAAAGAAAGAATATAAAACACAAGAATATGTTGTTTTGAAAGGCGATAATATTGGAAATATAGCGAAAAAATATAAAGTTTCATCGGAAGATATTAAATCATGGAACAATTTAGCTGACAATAATATCCAATTAGGAAGCACAATAATAGTTTCAAAAACGGAAATCGTTATTTCTGAAAAAGCAGTAACTAAAGACAAAACAGTTTCAAAATCAACTAAAAATCAAGAGCATTATTATGTTCAAAAGGGCGATTCTCTTTATAAAATTGCGAAAAAATTCCCTGGAATTACGATTCTAGATATTAAAAAATGGAATGGTATTAGCGGTGAAAATCTTAAACCGGGAATGAAACTAAAAATTAACGGATAATACAATATCTTTACTTAAATTTGGACTTTAATTCATTATACAACAACAATGAATAAAGTCCATTTTTTTATTATTATTACAATTTTTCTATTTTTTTCGTGTAACAAAAGAAATACTACTACCGAAAAAACATCAGGTGAAATCAATACGATTTCGGTACTCGTCGATGATCAATTGTGGAAAGGCGAAATTGGAGACAGCATCAGAAATAAATTGGCGTCATCGGTTATTGGGCTGCCTCAAGAAGAGCCACTTTTTACTATAAATCAATATCCCATAAAGCTTTTAGAGGGATTTGTGGTAAATAGCAGAAATAGTATTGTTATTAAAAAAGAAGCCGTTAGTCGCTTTGAAATCAAAAAAAACGAATTTGCTTCACCTCAAAATGTGTTTTACATTTCGGGCAAAAGCACTTCGGAAATAATTGACACTATCGAAAAACATTCTCCTGAAATCATTCAGATAATGAGGCAAACGGAAATCACAGAAAACCAGCGTATTATTGATACTTCGCTGATTAAAAATGAGAGAATTGCCAAAAAATTCAAAATTGCTTTACACATCCCAAAAGGATACAATTCGGTTTTAACCCGAAAGAAATTTATGTGGCTGAAAAAAGAAATCACCGGAGGAAGCAACAGCATTTTGATTTATCAAATTCCAATAAATAAAATAGAATACCATCCCAATTCGAGCGTTATTGGCAACATAATAAAAATGCGAGACTCAATTGGTAAATTATACATTCATGGCACAGAAAGGCATTCAAAAATGATTACCGAACAGGCGTATTCTCCTTATTTTTTTAACACAAAATTAGATGGAAAAATTACTTATGAAACAAAAGGGACTTGGGAAATGAAGAATGATTTTATGTCAGGGCCATTTATAAATTATGTGATATTAGATTACAATAAAGGCAGGATTATCGTTTTAGAAGGCTTTTGTTATGCGCCATCAAAGAAGAAAAGAGACTTAATGTTTGAATTGGAGTCCATCATAAAATCAGTGAAATTTCTGAAGAATAAATAAAACAACTATGGAGATTAACTGGAAAATAAAAAATTTTGACACACTTTTGGCACCTGAATTATACCAAATTTTGCGCTTGCGATCAGAAATATTTGTGGTGGAGCAAAATTGTGTTTATCAAGATTTAGACGATAAGGATCAAAAAGCGCTGCATTTGTTCGGGGAAATAGAAGGCTCTATAGTTGCGTATTGCCGCCTTTTTAAGGCTGGAGATTATTTTGATTTTGCGTCCATTGGAAGGGTCGTTGTTGCGGCAAATCAACGAGGCAAAAAGCTTGGTCACGAACTTATGAATCAAGCGATTACTAATACTCAAAAGTATTTAGGAGAACAAAACATTACGATTTCGGCTCAATTGTACTTAAAGAAATTTTATGAAAGTCACGGTTTTATACCTACTTCAAAAACGTATTTAGAAGATGATATTCCGCACATTCAAATGCAAAAACAAGCTTAGTTTTTAGTAATTAAGAGCTCTACGCGACGGTCATATTCAGAGCCTTTCCCAAGCGGAACAGTATTTCCATAGCCTTTAAAACTCATACGGTCTTTCGAAATTCTTTTAAAAACCAAGTATTTAAAAACCGATTCTGCTCTGTTGCTAGAAAGTTGTCTTTTTCTGGTTTCTCGGTCAATTGCTTCTTTTTGGAATGGAGGAATACAGCACACATGGCCTTGAATTTCAAAACATAAGTTTTTGTATTTCATTAATTCTCGAGCAATTTTATCCAATTGTAATTTGGCTTTAAACTCGAGTTTGCTGCTTCCTCTTTCGAACAATAGGTTCTCCAAATAAATATGATCGCCAACAATTTGCTTCTTTTGAATAGAATTATAAAACCCCGGAATTTCAATTTTTGGAAGTGGTTTAAGGTTTAAAACAACGTCAACTCTACGATTTTTAGAACGTTTTTCGGGTAAATTTTCAACCATATCGTCATCAATTAGAATTCGGCCTTTGCCCTCAATTGTAATGATAATTTTGTTTTTTATTCCATTACTCAATAGCATTTCCTTGATGGTATTTGCTCGGTTAGATGATAGTTTAAAGTTGTAGGCATCTTTTCCAACATCATCCGTATAACCAAAAATTTGTACGGAAGCTATTCTAGTAGAATCTGTTTTTTGAATGTACTCAACAATAGCGACCTCTTGCTTTTCATCCAAGTTGAATTTGTCGAATTCAAAATATACTGATTGCACCACTTCTTCTTGAGAATAGAGTAATCCACAAAATAATAAAGGCATAAATTTTAAAAACCGCATAATTAAATTTTTAATATAGTATTGTATTCTGAAGGATTATTCAATATTCCCGTAGCTTTTTTAATTTCAGAATTGTTTTTTGTGTAGTACAAATACAATCCTTCTTTGTATTGGTAGCGTTTTATGATTTCATCTAAAATCAGATTTTTAATTTCCTTTTGATTTTGATTCAACTGATTTTCTTCGCTTTTTTGCAATGCAGAAAGCAATTGTTGGTATTCAACCGCTATTAAGGCATCTAAATTTTCTTTTTTAGCAACTGCTAATGTCTTTTTTAATGCTAATTCAGATTCAGTATCGAATAAAAACTTTTCTTTTTTTAAAAACGCTTTAAAGGCTATAAAATCTGCATCGGTGATTGTTGGAATTGTAGACCCTAAATTAGGATTTTTGTAATAATAATCGGTTACAAAATTAAAAATACCATCGTTTTTTACCATCGCATCCGAAATAGTACTGAGTTTGGTTTCGTCCATGACAACATCGGGGAGAATTCCACCTCCATCATAAACGGTGCGTCCTTTTCGGGTTTTAAAGGCATTATAATCTGTTGACGCTGTACGCATTGCCTTACCGTCTTTATCTTTGTGAGAATAATCTAATGCTTGAATACAGCGACCAGAAGGGGTATAATAACGAGAAATTGTGATTTTAATTTGAGTTCCATAACACAAATCGATTGGACGTTGAACCAATCCTTTTCCAAAACTTCGACTTCCAATTATGACCGCTCGGTCTAAATCCTGTAAAGCACCCGCAACAATTTCTGAAGCAGAAGCGCTTTTTCCGTCCACAATAACTACTAGAGGAATTTCAGTATCTATTGGTTCTCGAGAAGTTTTAAAAGTAATGTTATGTTTATCAATTTTAGATTTTGTGGTAACGATAATTTCATTTTTTGGAACAAACAAATTACAAATAGTAACCGCTTCATTTAAAAGACCTCCCGGATTTCCTCGTAAATCTAAAATAATTTTCTCAGCTCCTTCCCTTTTTAATTGTTCCAACGCTTCTTTTACCTGAGTAGCTGCTTTATTGGTAAACTGGTTGAGTACAATATATCCTGTTTTATCATCAATTTTTCCAAAAAAAGGCACCGCTTTCAAATCTACTTCCTCTAAAATTAATTGGACTGAAAGTGTTTTGCCTTGGCGATTGTATTTAATATCAACTTTAGCATTTTTACCGCCTTTTAATAATTGACTTGCGTCGTCTTTGAAATCGGCAAGAAGAATGTCGCCAATTTGGATGATTTCGTCACCACCTTTTAATCCAGCTTTGTCAGCGGGATAATTTTTATAAATCTCTTTTATGATTAGTTTTGCTTCTTTTCTTGTAATTACTGCTCCAATTCCTGTATATTCCCCCGTGTTGTTAATTTTGAATTTTACAACATCTTGCTCGTTAAAATAAGTGGTATAAGGATCTAAATCGGTCAGCATGCTTTTGATGGCTTTGTCCATTAATTCACCAGGATTGGTGTTGTCAACATAATTCATGTTAACCGCTTTAAACAAAGTCGTAAAAATTTCTATTTGTTTGGCAACTTCAAAAAAATCTTCCTTGAAGCTTGCGCCAATAAAGAGCAAACCACTAGCTATTAAGGGAATTATATATCGTTTTTTAAGGAAAGAGTACATGTATTAACTTTAAATATTTATTAAAAACGAAAATACGAATTAACTTTAAATAGCAATGATAAATTATTCATAATTAATGGGCTTATGAATACGCTACGCTTTCTCGCTTTTTATTGCCGCCATAAACTTCTCAAATAATAGAATGGTTTTTTTATTGATTTCTTCATACATCAAGCGGTCTTTGGTTTGGTATAATAACATAAATGCGTAGGGTTGTTCCAAATTATCCAATAATAAATGTTTGTTGAGACGATATGTTTCTCGAAGCACCCGTTTAAAATAGTTTCTGTCAACCGCTTTTTTAAAATGTTTTTTAGATACTGAAACTCCCATTTTTAAAGGAATGCCCTCGCCAAAATCTCCTTCAATGTAAACCAATCGCAAGGGATATTTCGACACCGATTTTCCTTTTGAAAAAAGTAAATCAATTGTCGTTTTGCTTTTTAGTTTTTCGGCTTTTGAATAGGTGAAATTCATTTTTAGTTTCTAATTCTGATTTACAAAGGTACGAATGCAATTCAAATAAAAAACCACGGAACGAATCCCGTGGTTTTTGTAATAAAAGTTCAAATAGTTACAATGTTTCTTTCAACCATTTGTAAAATTCTTTTTGCCAAACTTGTGCATTTTGAGGATTCAAAACCCAGTGATTTTCTTCTGGGAAATATAGAAATCTACTTTTAATACCGCGCAATTGTGCTGCTTGAAATGCCTCTTGCGATTGCCCAATTGGAACTCTAAAATCCATTCCTCCTTGAATGATTAAAATTGGCGCATTCCATTTATCTACGTGGCTTGCTGGATTAAAATCGGTATAGGTTTTTTGAGCTACTTTGTTGTCTTTTTCCCAATAAGCACCTCCAAAATCCCAGTTGTTAAAGAAGACTTCTTCTGTAGTTCCAAACATACTTGTGGTATTAAAAACCCCATCGTGAGCTATAAAAGTCTTGAATCTGTTGTTGTGAATTCCGGCCAAATAAAACGCTGAATAACCACCGTAACTGGCTCCTACACATCCTAATCTCGCTTTGTCAACATAGTTTTCTTTGGCCACGTCATCAATTGCCGAAAGGTAATCTCTCATTACTTGACCGCCCCAATCCTTACTAATTTGCTCGTTCCATTCTACTCCGTGCCCCTGCATTCCTCTTCGGTTTGGTGCCACAACAATGTATCCGTTAGCGGCCATTAATTGAAAATTCCATCGGAAAGAGTAAAATTGGGTTAACGGAGATTGTGGACCCCCTTGGCAATATAATAGCGTTGGGTATTTTTTTGAAGCATCAAAATTGGGAGGTAAAATTACCCAAACCAACATTTTTTTACCGTCGGTTGTGGTTACATATCTTCTTTCGGTTTTGCTTAACGCCAATGTGGAGTAGGTTGCTGTATTCACATTGGACAATTGATTCCAAACTTTTTTCTTCAAATCATACGAATACAATTCGGCAGCGTGGTTCATGTCCGATTTGGTAACGAAGATTTTGTCGCCTACAATTCCAACCAATCCGGAAACATCAAAATCACCATTGGTAACTTGAACTACTTGTGGCAATTTTTTGGTTAAACCCGGAAAATCAACTACAAATAATTGAAGCGTTCCATCAACAGGCGCCTGAAAATAAACAGTCTTTCCGTCTTTACTCCAAACAAAACTTTCTACACTTCCATCCCAATTTGCCGTGAGGTTAATAGTTGTTCCTTTAAAGCTAACCACAATATCGTTTTTATCGGCTTCATAACCGTCGCGTTTCATTTGCAACCAGGTTAAATTTCCTGTTGGAGAAAATGTTGGATTGGTATCATATCCTAAATTACTTTCGGTTCTGTTTTCTGTAATTCCAGTTTCAAGATGGTATTCGTAAATGTCAGTATTGGTAGAAATTGCATAAGCCGTTCCTGCTTTTTTCTTGCATACGTATAAAATACTTTTGCTGTCTGGCGACCAAATGTAATCTTCATCGCCACCGAATGGTTTTTGAGGCGCATCGAAATTTTCACCTTTCATAATGTCAATTCCAACTGATTTTTCTCCGTTTGATTTATAAAAAACATGATTGAATTTACCTTCGTTCCAAGCGTCCCAATGGCGATAATCCAATCCATTATAGATTTGAGCATTGGATTTATCTAAATTGGGATAGAAGTCTTTTCCGTGAACCTTGTCAATTTTTACCTCCTCGTTATAAACGGTATATTTTCCATCAGGAGAAATATTTTTATCGGCTAAAAGCGATTTGTAATCGGAAATTTCAATAGCATTTCCACCATTTACAGGCACAGAATAATACTTAGAATTCGATTTATTTTCTTCAACAGAAGGCGTTGACACTTTATAAATAATATTTTTCTCGTCCTTCGAAATCCCTAATGAAGATAATCTTCCTAATTTCCAAAGCAATTCAGGCGACATTATATTTTGAGCAACAGCATTTATACTCATTGTGATTAAAGTTAAAATCAGTAATTTTTTCATAGTTAATAAGTTTTTTCAAGGTTTAAAAGTACAGTTTTTATTCTAATAATGATAATCGAATTAATTTGTAAAATCGAATGGAGAAATCAATTTTATTTATAATTATCATAAGCTATATTTAATTACATTTGAAATAAAAAACATGCAACTCAGTTATTGGGAAATAAAAAATTGGTTTACCAATGTAGATTACACCGTTGTTGGCAGTGGAATTGTGGGTTTGCATGCCGCCTTAAGATTGCGCGAACGGTTTCCAGAAAGCAAAATTTTGGTACTCGAAAAAGGAATGTTACCTCAAGGCGCAAGTACTAAAAACGCAGGTTTTGCCTGTTTTGGAAGCCTTTCAGAAATTATAGACGACTTAAAATCCCACACCGAAGAAGAGGTAATTCAACTCATTCAAAAACGCTGGATCGGATTGCAATTACTGCGAAAAAGAGTTGGCGATGAAAAATTAGATTACAAACCTTTTGGAGGTTACGAACTTTTTTTGAAAGAACACGAAGCGACGTATATTGAATGTTTGTGCAAACTTCCCTTCATCAATGAAATATTGAATCCGCTTTTTAAATCCGATGTTTTCACCAAAGAAATTGATCGTTTTGAATTTAATGGTATTCACGAAAGTGTGATTTTCAATCCGTTTGAAGGTCAAATTGACACAGGAGCGATGATGCAGGAATTGATGAAACAAGCCATTTCTAATGATATTTTGATATTGAATCAACAAACAGTAACGGCATTTAATGACAATGGACACTATGTTGAGGTGGCTTTAGGAGATTTTAGTTTCAAGACTAAAAAACTACTTTTTGCCACAAATGGTTTTGCTGCTGAGATTACAAAAGGACAAGTAAATCCTGCTCGTGCACAAGTTTTAATTACGGAGCCCATTCCAAATTTGAATATAAAAGGCACTTTTCATTTGGATAAAGGATATTATTATTTTAGAAATATTGGCGATAGAATATTGATTGGTGGCGGACGAAATTTAGATTTTGAAGGGGAATCCACATCTGAATTTGGCGAAACAGAATTAATACAAAACAGATTGGAAAAAGTATTAAAAGAAGTAATTTTACCCAATCAAGAATTTAAAATAGAACATCGTTGGAGCGGAATTATGGGCTTGGGAATTACTAAAAACCCTATAGTTGAACCACTTTCCGAGAATGTTTATTGTGGCGTTCGATTGGGAGGAATGGGTGTTGCGATTGGAAGTTTAATAGGAAATGAATTGGCAGATTTAATTTAAAAATAGATTTATGTTGAAGAAAATCACTCGAATTTTATTTAAAATACTAATTTGGTTTGTTGGAATATCACTTTTTTTAGTAGTTGTCTTCAAATTTGTGCCCGTGCCATTTACGCCATTAATGGTTTCAAGAGCAGTTGAAAACAAATTAGCAGGAAAAGAAATGTTTTGCAATCACGATTGGGTGCCAATAGAGAATATCTCAAAAAACTTACAAAAAGCAGTAATTGCTAGTGAAGACGGAACCTTTTTAAAACACCATGGATTCGATTTTACAGCGATGCAAAAAGCATTAAAAAACAATAAAAAAGGACGAAAAATTAAAGGCGGAAGCACCATTTCACAACAAACGGCGAAAAATATTTTCCTTTGGCAAGGGCGAAGTTATATCCGTAAAGGATTTGAAGCCTATTTTACGGTTCTAATTGAATTGGTTTGGGGTAAAGAAAGGATTATGGAGGTCTATTTAAATTCAATTGAAATGGGCAACGGCGTTTATGGCGCACAAGCCGCAGCAGAATATTGGTATCGAAAAGATGCTTCCAATCTTTCTGCTAGAGAAGCTGCTGGAATAGCCGCTATTTTGCCCAATCCAAGGAAATATAAAGCATCAAATTCTACGACATACATCAATAAACGGAAAGATAAAATTATGCGTGTAATGCGGCACATTGGAAAATTAGAGTATTAAAAAAGAGCCCCAACAGTTTAGTGTTGGGGCATTTTTTTTAAATATTGAAATTTATTCCTAAAATTATGTTTCTCCCAATATTCGGAATTCCATCCGTTTTTAATCTTGATAAATGGGCGATGTAACTCTTATTCAAAAGATTATTTCCATTTAAATGGATATTAAATGCGGTTTTCCCAAATTTCAAATCGCCACCAATTCCAAGATTTATCAAGGTATATCCATTCGATTTTGTTTCAAATCCACTTACATTTTTTTGATTGAATGTATTAGAAAAATTGAATGTTGCAAAACCATCTTTCAACCAATTTTTAATATTAAATTCTGCCCTAAGTGTGTTATTCCAATTGTTTGCTGGGATTAACGGCAAGAAATCGCCATTTTGTTTTTTGCCTGTAACGGTTTCAAAACTACTTTCAAAATGTAACCAGTCTAAAGGATGTGGGTGAAAATGCAGTCCAATTTCACCCCCGTATAATTTGGCATTGTTCTGTACATAATTAAAAACATCATTTGCATCAATAATTATTCCCGAAGGATTAGTATAAATATAGTTCTTGATGTGATTGTAAAAACCATTTACAAAAAACTCAAAATGACTGTTTTTATATTCCAAATTCAAATCTGTTTGAACATTTTGCTCTGTTTTTAATGTGCTATTCCCGATTTCGTAGCGGTTCGTTCCTTCGTGAACCCCATTTGAAGTTAATTCGGCTAAATTTGGAGCTCGAAAACCAGAAGCAAAATTGAGGCGCAAAGTTAATTTTTCTGATAAATTAGTTTTGTAACCAAGCGAACCATTTATACTATTGTATTTTTTATTAATGGCTTCAAACGAACCTTCATTGCCAGATATTCCATAGCTTTCACTTGAAATATTCCGATTGTCAAAACGAATTCCTGCTTGGAAAACATTCGACTTCCATTCGTAATTGGCAGTTCCAAAAACCCCAAAATCAGTTGTCGTAGCATTGGGGATTAAGAATTCAATGCCTGAATTTAAGTTGGTTTGGTGCATTCCCTGAATTCCGAAAATAGATTCCATGTTTCCGATTTTTGGCAAATGGTATTTCAAATCGTAATTCAATGTTTTCAGTTTCATGTGTAAAATCGCAATATCGCTGTCTTCAAATTCACTTCTATCATTTGAAATATATCCCAAATCGATATCCAATTTAGAATTTTTCAGAAAAACAGTAGAATTCAAACTTAATAAATGATTCAAAACGCCTTGTTTTGGATACGCTGTGTTGTAATTTGTAGTTTGTTCTGCAATACCATTTTCTGGAATTCCTAAATCCAATTTGTTGAAATTGTATCTCAAAACACTCGAAAAGCGGGAGTTACTATAGCCAATACCACTCTTGAAATCTTGTTCATTATATCTTGTATTTGTAACTCGGTTTCCATCTGAAATTTTATAATCTGAATGTACATTATGGCTTCCTCGAACCAAGAATTTCCAATTTTCAGTTGATGTTTTTAATCCCAAAGTGGAGTTGCTTCCAAGCGTATTTGAAAATAATTTTTGACTAAAATCACCTTGAAAAGTATTCGTTTTTGCAAATTTTTCAGGGTTAAAATACAAAACGCCACCTAATGCATCAGAACCGTAAAGCAATGAAGCAGGGCCTTTGATAACTTCTACACTTTCAACCCCTGCATCATTCAATCCTAATCCGTGTTCATCACCAAATTGTTGGTTTTCCAGCCGAACACCTTGCGAATACACCAAAACACGATTCCCGCTTAAACCTCGAATTACTGGTTTTCCAATGGAAGTTCCCGTTGAAACTTGTGAAACTCCAGGAATAGTTGCCAAACCTTCTATCAAGGTTGCCGTTCCTTTTTGTTGTAATGATTTCATGCTTTCGTGCTCCACTTTCATTACGTTTTGTGATTGTAATTTATTGAAAGCAGTTGCAACTATCACTTCGTCCATTTGAAATGCCGTCGCTTCTAAAATAATATTCAATTTATTTTCGCCGTTTTGAACCGTGATTGTCTTGTTTTGAGTTCCAAATCCAAGTGCCAAAAACACAATTCTGATGTTTCCCAAAGGGAGATTATTAATACTGTAATTCCCGTTTTCATCCGTTGAAGAACTTTTATGTAGATCGGGAACAAATATAGCAACTCCTGTAAGAGGTTGGTTTTCTTTGTTGGTTATTGTTCCTGATATTTTATTTTGCGCATGAAGCAACGCCGAAAACCCCACGAAAAGAGTAAGTATGATTTTTTTCATTTTTTTTCATTTTAATGTTATAAAAGTCTAACATCGAAAGATATTAAACACTGATTTAATTTAGATTAAACATTAAAAACGGGCGGACCACGAAGAAGATTTGAATTTTTAGGAAAGGTTTTTAATACTTCGTAATAGTGGAATCTGTTTGAATTTTCAACAGGTTGGTTTTGAGTTTTTAAAACCAGAAATACTGAATTTACTGCTGCACTGAAAGAAAATTTACAAAGAAAACAATGTTCAGCCGAGTGATGTTGGTGTGTGATTTCATGTTTAGAAGTACTTTCATGAACACATTTTGATTCGGCAGCTTCTTTTTTAAAATGGCCATAGGAATCAAAGGATTGAAACAATATCGAAAACAATATTGCAATCACTAAAGTAAAATGGTTAAGTAGTACGTTCTTTTTCATCGCAAGCAAATTTAAAAAAGGAAATAAGAAAACTGTTTATTTTAACAAAGTTTGTGATATGTAAAATAAACAGTTATTTAGAGTAAATAGGAATTATACCAATTTATTTGCCATTAAATATTCTGCGATTTGAACGGTATTTGTGGCAGCTCCTTTTCTTAAATTGTCAGCAACAATCCACATATTTAGTGTGTTTTCTTGACTTTCATCGCGACGAATTCTTCCCACAAAAACCTCGTCTTTTCCTTGTGCGTATATTGGCATCGGATACGTATAAGTGTCATTGTTGTCCTGAACTACAACTCCAGATGTGTGGTGCAAAATAGAACGCACTTCATTTACATCAAAATCAGAAGTAAATTCTACATTTACTGCCTCGCTATGACCGCCAACAATTGGCACACGAACCGCTGTAGCAGTAACCTTTATGGAATTGTCACTTAATATTTTTTTGGTTTCACGAACCAATTTCATTTCTTCTTTTGTATAACCGTTGTCTTCAAAACTGTCACATTGTGGAATTGCATTTTTGTGAATTGGATATTTATAAGCCATTTCAGCTTGAATTCCAGCATATTCATTTTCCAATTGTTGCACCGCTTTTACTCCGGTTCCAGTTATGGATTGATAGGTTGAAACAATAACTCGTTTGATGTTGTATTTTTTATGTAATGGCGCTAATACCAGTACCATTTGAATGGTAGAGCAATTTGGATTTGCAATAATTTTATCTTCTTTTGTCAATTCTGAAGCATTAATTTCAGGGACAATTAATTTTTTTGTTGCGTCCATTCTCCATGCCGAAGAATTGTCAATTACGGTTGTTCCTGCTGCTGCAAATTTTGGAGCCCATTCTAAAGAAGTTTCTCCACCAGCAGAAAATAAGGCAATATCAGCTTTTAAATCTACCGCTGTTTGCATTCCTACAACTTTATATATTTTTCCTTTGAATTCCATTTCTTTACCAACCGATTTCTCTGAAGCCACAAGGATTAATTCTGTTATAGGAAAATTTCTTTCTGCTAAAACTTGAAGCATTATTTCTCCAACCATTCCGGTAGCACCAACAACTGCAATTTTCATACGAATCTAATTTTAAAATTATTTGCATTGCAAAAGTACTTAATATTAAATTCAAAACAATGTGCCTCACAAAAAATCACAAATTGTTATATTTACAACAAAAAAGAACCACGCTCTAGGCGTGGTTTAGTTAGAATATGTAATGTAGCGGTATTATTTTTTTAATAAATCTCTAATTTCAGTCAATAATTCTTCTTGTGTTGGTCCTTTCGGAACGACTATTTCTTCAATTTCGTTTTTCTTTTTATAGGCATTAATTGCTTTAATTACTATAAATAACACAAAAGCCACAATTACAAAATTGATTAGCGAAGACAAAAACATTCCATATTTTACGCCGCCAAAAGCCACTAATTGTTCAATTTCAGAAAGTTTTGCAGTTTCTAATGCAGGTTTCAAAATAAGCGGTGTAATTACATCTTCAATCAACGAACTTACGATTTTTCCGAAAGCGGCACCAATAACAACCCCAATTGCCAAATCGATAACATTGCCTTTCATCGCAAAAGCTTTAAATTCTTTAAACATTCTCATATTTATGTAATTTTAAAATTATTATTCCCGATAAAAAACCCGTTTCACCCTTTGAGAAATGCTTGTAAGGATTTCATAAGGAATCGTTTCCAACTTTTCTGCGATAAAACTAACCGTTGGATTTGCCCCAAATAAAACCACTTCATCACTTTCTTGACACTTCAATTCTGTAATATCAACCATCAGCATATCCATACAAATGCTACCAATAATAGTTGCTTTTTGATTGTTAATCGTTACAAATCCCACGCCATTTCCCCAATGTCTTGAAATTCCATCGGCATAACCAATAGGAATTGTGGCAATTTTTGAATTTTTTTGGGCCACAAATCGTCTTCCATAACCCACGCTCTCGCCTTTTTCAATGGTTCTGATTTGTGAAATTATGGATTTCAAAGTTCCTACATTTTCTAAAAAACGCTGTTCATTCGCATCATTCGAAACCCCATACAAACCAATTCCAAGTCGAACCATATCATATTGCGCCTGAGGGAAATTACTAATTCCTGAAGTATTTAAAATATGACGAATTGGATTTATTTGTAATTCGGATTCTATTTTTGAAGATAATTTTTCAAATAAATCAATTTGCGAAAGTGCAAAATCTCGGTGTTCCAATGCGTCGCTCGTTGCCATATGTGACAAAACACTTTTCACTTTTACATATTTATTGTCTTTTAAAACCGAAATTAAATCAGCTATATTTTCTTCTTCAAAACCCAAACGATGCATTCCAGTATCGAGTTTTATGTGAATTGGAAAGGCGTTTAAATTTTTCTTTTTCGCCAATTGCAAAAACGAATTCAATCCTTTCAAACTATAAATTTCAGGTTCCAACTGATGTTGGATAATTGCAGAAAAACTTGTGGTTTCAGGATTTAAGACCATAATCGGCATCTTAATTCCCGAATTTTTCAACGCAATTCCTTCATCGGCGAAAGCCACACCCAAATAATCTACGTTGTGATGTTCTAATAATTTGGCAATTTCAAATCCGCCATTTCCGTAGCCAAAAGCTTTCACCATAACCATCATTTTTGTGGTTGGTTTTAACTTAGATTTATAAAAATTCAAGTTGTGACTTATGGCATTTAGGTTTATTTCAAGAACGGTTTCGTGTGTTTTTTCCTCAAGTAACGCCACGATTTTCTCAAATTCAAAAACCCGTGCGCCCTTTATTAATATAGTTTCATCTCCAAAATTCAGGCTATCAAATTCAGAAATAAAAGCTTCCGTATTTTTGAAAGTACTACAATTTATAAATTTGTTTTTATATTCTGAAATCGTTTCGCCAATGCAAATTACTTTGTTGATTTTATTAGAAAGTATCAATTGTGAAACTTTGGAATACAACTCTTCATTGGTTAAACCACTTTGAAAAATATCCGAAAGAATTACGGTTTTTTTCTTGTATTGTTTTTGACTTTCAAGGAAATCCAACGCAATTTTCAAAGATTGAAAATCGGAACTATAACTGTCGTCAATTAGTGTTGAATTATGAATCCCATTTTTTACTTTCAAGCGCATTTCAACAGGAAAAAGCAATTCCATTCGATGTTCAATAGTTTCAAAATCATTCTTTAAATAAAGTAAGACCATCAAACAATGAATTGCATTTTCTATAGAAGCATCGTCTTGAAAAGGTATTTTTATGTCAAATTTAGAGCCTAAATAATGTATTTGCAATACGGTTTTGTCTAAAATTGGTTTGATTTTTATGAAAACATCGGCGGTTTCTTCTTTGCAACTCCAACAAAAAGTTTTAATTTTAGAATTTACAAATGCTTCAACAGTTTTGTTTTTATTGTAAATTAGAATTTCAGAATGGACGAAAAGCTTCAATTTTTCTTTGATTTTTTCTCCAAAATTATCAAATCCTTCGTCGTGAGCCGTTCCAATATTTGTTAGAATTCCAATTGTTGGACGAATGATTTTTTCTAGCTTTTCCATTTCGTTTATCGTGGAAATTCCAGCTTCAAAAATCCCTAAATCGTGTTTTTCATTAATAGAAAAAACTGATAACGGAACGCCAACTTGTGAATTATAACTTTTTGGGCTTCTAATTATCGTATAATCTGGACTTAAAAGAAAGTTCAGCCATTCTTTTACAATCGTTTTTCCATTGCTTCCGGTAATTCCAATAATTGGGAAATGATATAAATTCCGATAATAGGCGGCAAATTCTTGTAAGGATAAAATTGAATTTTCAACCAAAAGAAAATTAGCTTTGTCTTTTAAGTTTTCGGGAATTGAGGTAACTACAAAATTCCTAACGTCTTTTTGAATTAATTCTTCAATGTAAATATGTCCATTGTTATTGGGCCCAACCAAGGCAAAAAACAACGTATTTACTCCATTTTGCAACGAGCGACTGTCAATTGAAATGTGGTCGATTTCAAAAGAATTTGAATTTTCAAACAATTTGGCATTGATAATCGGGGCTATATTTTGTGTACTTAAACTCAACTAAGACGATTTGTTTTTTTTGTTTTTAGTAACCTCTTCTTTCTCCTGATTTTTCTTCATTGCATAAAAATAGGCTGCGCGACTCAAAGGTTCGTAATCTTCAGTTTCGCCAAGCATCACGAGTTTGTCTCCATCGGCTTTTCTAAAACTATAATTAGCTAAATTCCCTGTTCGCGTGCAAACCGCGTGAACTTTCGTAACATATTCAGCCGTTGCCATCAGCGCAGGCATTGGCCCAAAAGGATTTCCTTTAAAATCCATATCCAAACCAGCAATAATTACTCGAATCCCTTGATTTGCCAAATCATTACAAATTTTCACGATTTCGTCATCAAAAAACTGTGCTTCGTCAATGCCAACCACATCGCAACCTTGAGCTAATATCGCAATATTTGCGGCAGCGGGAACGGGCGTAGAGCGAATTTCATTGGAATCGTGCGAAACCACCATTTCATCGTGATATCGTGTGTCTATTGAAGGTTTGAAAATTTCCACTTTTTGCTTTGCAAATTGCGCTCTTTTCAATCGTCGGATAAGTTCCTCGGTTTTGCCCGAAAACATTGATCCGCAGATTACTTCAATCCACCCAAATTGTTCTTTATGATTTACTGTATTTTCGAGAAACATTTTTTTACTTTTCTTGCTCTTAAAATGAATAGTTTTTATTACTTTGTAACGCTAACAAATCGATATAAAAATTTTATACTTTTACGTCGTTTCAAATGTAGAAAATTTTTATCAAAGGTTACTTCTTCCTTTGCCTAAATAAAAGATCAAAGGAGACATTTTTTAACATGAACACTCTTACGTAATATAATTTTAAAGTTATGAAAAAAAAGTTGGAAGCTGATTTAATCAGTATCGCTCACCGAATTTTAAAGCTAAAAAACAAATCAGAACTCGCTCAATTGCATCAAGAAACGCAAAAATTGTATGAGAAATTGTCAGTTTTAAAATTTGTTGAAGAAAATTTTTCGGATGTCAAACCAACAATTGGTCTTTCAAAAATAGAAGAATTGTTAGCAACAGCATTCGATAAAGAAGAAATTATTACTGAAGAGGAAGTCGTTTCGGAAGTAATCGAAGAAGAACCAATTCCAGTTTTAGAAGTAGAAATAGTGGAAAATGAAGAAATTATAGCAGAAGAGTCTGAAGAGATAATAGCCGCATCTGAAGAAAATATAGATTTTGAACCTCATTTTGAATTATTCAAAAAAGAAAAAGTTGAAAGTAAAAAATCTAAAAAAGGAGCCAAGCAAATTTCATTTGGCGATATGTTAGGTTTAAATTCGGAACCAATTTTTGAGCGTGTACAAAGCAGCACAGTTTCAGAAGAAGCAGAAGTTGAATCAGAAGAAATTCCTGAAATTGAAGAAGCAGCAGAAGAAGTTTTTTCACCTGCTTTTGAAATGTCAGAACCTGAAGAATCTGAAGAATCTGAAGAAATCGAAGATATTGTCGAAGAATTAGAAGTAAAGAAATCGGATTTTTCAAATGATACTTTTTCCAAAACAATTTCATTTGGATTGAATGATAAAATTGCTTTCGAAAAACAATTATTTGGTGGAAGTAGCGAAGATTTAAACCGAGTAATTTCTCAATTAAGTACTTTTGATACTTTTGATGAAGCCGAAAATTTCATTGAAGACATGGTAAAACCAGATTATAATAATTGGGAAGGAAAAGACGATTATGTTGCACGTTTTATGGAAATCGTAGAGAAGAAATTTGTCTAAATTTTCATTTTCATTTCAAATTAACTTGTCGGGAATTCTCAAAATTACGTCTGGGTTGCATTAAATTTATTTTAATTATGTCAAAATTATATATCGTTCCCACGCCCATTGGAAATCTCGAAGACATGACCATTCGTGCGATTCGAATTCTCAAAGAAGTCGATTTGATTTTGGCAGAAGACACCAGAACGAGTGGGAAATTGCTGAAACATTTTGAAATTGGCACGCACATGCACAGCCATCACATGCACAACGAGCACAAAACAATTGAGAATTTAATTTCAAGATTGAAAGCCGGCGACACCATTGCATTGATTTCCGATGCAGGAACACCAGCGATTTCAGACCCAGGATTTCTATTGACTCGCGCTTGCGTTGAACACGGAATTACGGTTGAATGTTTGCCTGGCGCAACCGCATTTGTACCTGCATTAGTAAATAGCGGATTGCCAAATGACAAATTTGTATTTGAAGGATTTTTGCCTGACAAGAAAGGAAAACAAACCCGATATTTAGCGTTAGCCGAAGAAATAAGAACGATGATTTTATATGTTTCACCTCATAAATTAGTAAAAACCTTAACGGAATTTATTACTTATTTTGGTGAAGACCGACCAATTTGCGTTTCCCGAGAATTATCAAAATTACACGAGGAAAACATTCGGGGAACCGTTCGAGAAGTGCTAACTCATTTCGAAAACAAACCACCAAAAGGCGAAATTGTGGTCATTGTGGGAGGGAAACCAACGAAATAATTACATATAAAGTTCAATAAATTAGTAACCATTCAAAATCAAATTATATGCGTTGGACTTTAAAACCAAACCCCGATTCTCAAAAAGTTGCCCATTTGGCGCAAGCCTTAAATGTCGAAGAATTTGTTGCCACACTTTTAGTGCAACGCGGCATTGAAACGTTTGAAGAAGCCAGAGATTTTTTCCGTCCTAAATTAGAACATTTGCACAATCCGTATCTGATGAAAGATATGGATAAAGCCGTTGAAAGAATTGAATTAGCGATTGCAAATCAAGAAAAAATCCTCGTTTTTGGCGATTATGATGTTGATGGAACAACCGCAGTTTCATTGGTTTCATCCTATTTAAAAACCTATTATTCAAACGTTGCTACGTATATTCCAGACCGTTATGACGAAGGTTACGGAATTTCTTTCAAGGGAATTGATTTTGCCGACGACAATGAATTTTCATTAATTATTGCTTTAGATTGTGGTATAAAATCTATTGATCACGTGGCTTATGCCAAAGAGCGAAACATTGATTTTATCATTTGCGATCACCACCGACCAGGAGAATTTTTGCCAGACGCAGTTGCGGTTTTAGATCCAAAAAGAGACGATTGTTCCTATCCGTATGACGAATTATGTGGTTGCGGAATTGGCTTCAAGTTGATTCAAGCTTTGGGCGAAAACAGAAACCAAACCATTGAAGATTTAACTCCGTATCTCGATTTGGTGGCGACTGCAATTGCTGCCGATATTGTTCCAATGACAGGTGAAAACAGGGTTTTAGCACATTTTGGATTGCAAGTTATCAACTCAGATCCGCGACCAGGAATTAAGGCTTTGATTCATCAAATAAAAAAACAAACGCTCGATATTACCGATGTTGTATTTATAATTGCACCAAGAATTAATGCCGCTGGACGAATAAAACACGGCAATCACGCAGTTGAATTATTATCGGAATTTGATTTTGAACAAGCACAACAATTTGCTTCAGAAATTGAAAAATACAATTCCGACCGAAAAGAATTGGACAAACAAATCACCATTGAAGCGCTTTCGCAAATAGTCGAAAATGACGAAATTGCCGGATTTACAACGGTTGTTTACCAGGAAGATTGGCATAAAGGCGTGATTGGAATTGTTGCATCACGATTGATAGAAACCTATTATCGACCGACTTTAGTTTTCACAAAAAGTGGCGATAAATTAGCGGCTTCAGCTCGATCTGTAAAAGGATTTGATGTTTATAATGCTTTGGAAGCGTGTTCGGAACATTTGGAGCAATTTGGTGGTCACATGTATGCTGCCGGAATGACATTAAAGGAAGAAAACTACCCCGATTTCAAAAAAACATTTGAAAAAGTAGTGTCAGAAACCATTCATCCTGATATGTTATTGCCAGAAATTGCCATTGATGCAGAACTTGATTTCACAGAAATCACACCCAAATTAATTCGGATTTTGAAACAGTTTGAACCTTTTGGGCCTTTAAATATGACGCCAATTTTCATTTCAAAAAATGTAAATGACACGGGTTATCCAAAAAATATGGGTTCGGAAGAAGCGCATTTAAAACTATTTGTAAAACAAAATAACTCAGAGGGAATTGCGGCAATTGGTTTTGGTTTGGGAAATAAAATCAATTTGGTTGCCGATAAAAAACCCTTTGATGCCGTGTATTGTTTGGATGAAAATGAGTGGAATGGAAAAGTTACCATTCAATTAAGATTGAGAGATATTAAATAATCGTTTATAAGAATATGAAGAAGAATGATCCTTATGCGGCCTTGCGGTTCAAAGAATTTAATATTTTTTTGTTGCTTCGGTTTGTTATGGTTTTTGGATGGTCGATGCAATTCATTGTAATCGAATGGGAAGTTTATAGCTTAACAAAAAGTGCGCTTTCACTCGGAATTGTTGGTTTAATGGAAGTGGTTCCTGCAATTTCAATGGCTTTATTTGCAGGTCATATTGTAGATCAAAATGAAAAAAAAGGATTGTTGTTGAAATGCATTTTAGGGTTTTTAGTAATTAGTTTCGGTTTGTTTCTATTGACTTGGCCGCCTTTCAAAAGCAACTATTCTTCCAAAGTTATTTTATATTCCATTTACTTTTTAGTATTTCTTGGTGGATTGGTTCGTGCTTTTTTAGGACCAACAATTTTCTCGCTTTTATCATTAATTGTACCTAAAAAAGTATATTCAAATGCTGCAACTTGGAGCAGTTCTGTTTGGCAAATAAGTTCTGTTTTAGGGCCTGCAGTTGCGGGTTTTTCAATAACTTTAATTGGGGTTCATTGGTCAATGTGTTCCGTTTTAGGATGTTCATTATTGGCATTAATAGCTTTAAGCCAAATTAGTACAAAACCAATTCTAAACCCTAAAATTGGTGAACCTATAATGCAAAGTTTGAAAGAAGGCGTTAAATTTGTTTACAATAACAAAACCATTTTAGGTGCTTTATCTTTAGATATGACAGCAGTACTTTTTGGTGGAGCAGTGGCGCTTTTGCCAATTTATGCTCAAGATATTTTGAAAGTTGGCCCCGATGGATTTGGGGTTTTACGTGCCGCACCTGCTTTAGGAGCATTTATAATTATGTTTATTTCGGCGTATGTTCCTTTGAATAAAAATGCAGGAATGAAGCTTTTATTTTCGATTTTTGCTTTTGGAATTTGCATTATTGTTTTCGGGGTTTCCACTATTTTTTGGCTTTCGGTAATTGCATTGTTTTTAAGTGGTGTTGTAGATGGGATTTCGGTAGTTATTCGTCAAACGATTTTACAATTAAAAACCCCTGATCACATGCGAGGACGAGTTGCTGCGGTGAATTCTATTTTTGTAGGATCTTCCAATGAACTTGGTGCTTTCGAAAGTGGATTGACTGCAAAATTAATGGGAACAGTTACTTCGGTAGTTTTTGGAGGAACGATGACGCTAATTATTGTGCTTTTCACAGGTTTTGCATCACCAACATTCAGAAAATTAGACTTACAAAAAGACATTGATGAACACGAGAATTAAATTTATTTTTCAAACTTCTTAATCTCAAAGTTTTCCCCATCAAAAACGCCATACGTAAAATAGCCAATCCAATCGCCTAAATTCACATATTCCGCATTTTCCCCAACGGAGATTTTCATAGGTAAATGACGGTGCCCAAAAATAAAATAATTGTAATGTTTCGTTTCCAATTTTCTTTTGGAATAAAGTACCAACCATTCGTTTTCTTCGCCAAGGAATTTCACATCTTCAGCGCCTGAAATCAGTTTGTTTTTTACGGATAAATATTGGGCTAATTTAACCCCAATATCAGGATGCAACCAGCGAAATAAAGCTTTTGAGAAAGGATTTGTGAAAACTCGTTTCATTCTTTTATACCCATTATCGCCAGGGCCTTTTCCGTCGCCATGACCAATTAAGAACGTTTTATTACCAAAAGTAAATTCTTTATTATCGTGATAAACAGGGATGTTAAGTTCCTTTTGAAAATAGTCATGCATCCACAAATCGTGGTTTCCAACAAAGAAATAAATTGGAATTCCACTGTCACGAATTTCGGCTAATTTTCCTAAAACACGAACAAATCCCTTTGGGACAACGGTTTTATATTCAAACCAAAAATCGAATAAATCGCCTAATAAAAAAATGGCTTCTGCATCAACTTTAATTTCGTCAAGCCAAGCCACAAATTTTTGTTCTCTTGGAAAACTCAATTCAGGAGTTGGCGCACCAAAATGTTGGTCGGAGGCAAAGTATATTTTTTTATTGGAAGGTTGTTGCATGTTGCGAATTAAAAATCAAAGATAGGAAATGCAAAACATTTATGGTTATTTTTTATTTCAATTCAAGCACATTGTTATCCCTTTTCACATCAGCCATTAAACCAATTGGGTCAATAGTAATTTTCTTAATTGTGTTTTTTGCAACCGAAATCGTAAATTCATAATTTGGATTTCCCCATGTCCAATCGTTCAAAACCGTTCTTTTCATTCCTAGATTTGGATTGTCTTTTATGAAACTCATCATGCGAAGCGGAATGTAAAAAGTTTCTTTAGTTCCGTCCACATATTCTACTTCTAAGTCAATTGGCATTGGCATTCTACCGATTCTTTCTAATGAAATGGATGTTTTATCTGAAATTTCCGAAACTTGTTTTATTCCGTAATCAATCGTATTGGTAGTTTTTGTCCAATCAGTTAAATACCAATCCAATTCAGCTCCTGAAACCCGTTCTGCAGTTCGTTTTATGTCATTTGGCGTTGGATGTTTGAACTTGAATTCCGAATAATAACGTTGTAGCGTTTTCATTAGATTTTCTTTGCCGATTAAATAGTCCAATTGCGCCAAAAAAAGTTCCCCTTTGCCATAAGACGAAATGCTATAAACTCGATTTTCATCAAAGCGATCGGCATGCGTTCCTTGCGGTTGTTCTTTGCCAGAATTTGCCATATTTATATAGCTTTCATAACTTCCCTCAAATGGATTTTCCGCCTTTTTTTCTGCCAATTCATTCATACCTAAATCTTCTATAAACGAGGTGAATCCTTCGTCCATCCAACCGTGTTTGCTTTCATTTGAAGCTAAAATGTGTTGGAACCAAGAATGCCCCATTTCGTGAGCAATAACGCCAAGAAGTCCTTCATAAGTACCTTCGCCAAGAATTAAGGTACACATTGCATATTCCATTCCGCCATCGCCGCCTTGAATAACCGAATATTGTTCATAAGGATATTTTCCAACTATTTGATTGTAAAACTGCATCAATTGCACTGTTTTTGACTGTACATTTTTCCAATTTTCAATAATTTTCGGATTGTTTTTATATAAGAAATGAAGCGTTGCGCCATTAGGAACTTGCGCCGTATCGTGAATGTAGTTTTTGTCGGCTGCCCAAGTAAAATCGTGAACATTTGGGGCAATAAAATGCCAAGTCAACGTTTTTGCTTTCTTTGGATAAACTACATTTATTCCAGCATCTTGATAACCGTGACCAATTTCGTTTTTGTTTTGTAAATAACCTGAACCGCCTAAAACATACTCTTTGTCAATGGTAATATTTACATCAAAATTTCCCCAAACACCGTGAAATTCCCTTGCAATATAAGGATCTGCGTGCCAACCTTCAAAATCAAATTCAGCAATTTTTGGGTACCATTGTGCCATCGAAAGTTCCACTCCTTCTTTATTATTTCGTCCCGAACGACGAATTTGAAGAGGAACTTGCCCGTCAAAATCTAAAGTAAAAGTGGTTTTTTCGCCAGGTAAAATGGCTTTTGCCAAGGTAACTTCAAGAACAGTTTCCACTTCTTTTGCAACAGCGGCAACCCCGTCTTGTTTGAAATTTGAAATGTGCAAAAAGCCAATTTCATTTGGTTTCAAGTTTTTAATTCTGCTTTCTTTAACTTCTTTATCCCCAATTTTAACTTTATTGACCATTCTTCCATCAGGATCTTTGATGTTTTGCAAACGCATATCCATCTCACTTCCGGGTTGAAAAGCATTATTATACAAATGATAAAAAACTTTTTTCAACGTATCAGATGAATTATTAGCATAAACCAATTCCTGTTTTCCTTTATATAAATACGTTTTTACATCTATGGAAACATCCATTTTGTAGTCAACTTTTTGCTGCCAATAGGTTGAATTTTGAGAAATAACCTTCCCGAAATTTAGAAGAAGAATTGAAAGTATAAAGAATTTTTTCATAATTGTTTAGAAATTGAAGTTGTTTAAATAGTTTTAAAAATATAAGCTTCCCGAAATGTATAAAATTCCTGCAAGTTTATTTGTATATTTTTCTAAAATTTATCTTTTTACTTTTTTTGGATTCGGTTTTCCAGCCATTATCATAGTGTTATAGGTGTTTACAATTTTTCCAGATTTTGATAAATCAGAAAATTGACGAGAATTTTTTTCATCTCCTCCCACAGTTACTTTTGTAGTTATTGTAGTTTCAGAATCCATCAAAAAATGCTTTACTAGTGAATATTTCTTTTAATCGAACTCCTTTTTCGGTTTTTTCGACAGTTATAATTTCATTATGTGCGTCGTGTTCTAAAAATAAATAGTAATTATTATCAGCAGCGGCATTCATAAATTTTCCTTTTTCGTCTAACGTTAATAGCGGCCTTGTGTCGTATCCCATAACATAAGGAATTGGAATGTGTCCGGCTGTTGGCAATAAATCGGCGCAAAAAACAATCGTTTTGTCTTGGTATTTTATATGAGGAATCATCTGTTTTTCGGTGTGACCATCGGCAAAGAAAATCCCAAAACCAAGTTCTGATTTTTCAAGGAAATCGCCATCAGGTTTTTGAATAAAATGCAATTGCCCGCTTTCTTGAATTGGAATTATGTTTTCGTACAAAAAAGACGCTTTTTCACGTGAATTGGGTTTTGTTGCCCATTCCCAATGATTTTCGTTGGTCCAATATTTCGCGTTTTTAAAAGCTATTTCATAACCCGTTTTATCAGAATTCCAATTAACACTTCCTCCACAATGGTCAAAATGCAGGTGCGTCATAAAAACATCGGTAATATCGTCTCGGTGAAATCCATAATTTGCCAGTGATTTATCGATAGAATGCGTTCCCCAAAGTGAATAATAACCGAAAAACTTCTCTGATTGTTTGTTTCCCATTCCGGTGTCAATTAAAATCAAGCGATTGTCATCTTCAATTAGCAAACACCTTGCGGCAATATCAATCAGATTATTTTCATCGGCAGGATTGGTTTTATTCCAAATAGTTTTTGGCACAACACCAAACATTGCGCCTCCGTCAAGCTTAAAATTTCCAGATTCTATTGGGTATAATTTCATAGTTTAGATTTAATGTTTTGAAATCTTTTGCAATTTAAGAAATCTGAACGGCTTTATTAAGATGTCAAATCAATTATTTCTATACAATTATTAGTTAAAATGTATAGAAGAAATAGGACAAAAACATTTTATTGTAATATATTTGTCCTTTATTTAGACAAAATCAAAATAAGCTATTTTCGGAGCGTTTAAAAACTCAAAATAGTTCATTGATTTTCAAATTAAAATTACAGTTTTTACTATCATAAAATAATAATAAAATGATACAAGTATCAGATATTGCAAGTAAAAAAATCGTCGATATGATGAAAGACGATGGTTTTGATGCAGCCATAGATTTCGTTCGTGTGGGCGTAAAAAGTGGTGGTTGCTCGGGTTTGTCTTATGAATTAAAATTTGATAAACAAATTGGCGAAACCGATAAAGTTTTTGAAGTTAACAATGTGAAAATTGCAGTCGAAAAAAAATCGTTCTTGTATTTAGCAGGAACCATTTTAGAATTTTCAGGCGGTTTAAACGGAAAAGGATTTGTTTTTAATAATCCAAATGCAAGTAGAACTTGTGGTTGCGGAGAATCATTTTCGCTATAAATTTTATAATTAAATGAGTAAATATACAGAAGACGATTTAAAAATCGAGCTTGAAACAAAAGAATACGAATACGGATTTTACACTGATTTAGAATCGGAAACGTTTCCTATTGGATTAAATGAAGACATTGTTCGTGCTATTTCCCATAAAAAAGAAGAGCCACAATGGATGACCGATTGGCGTATTGAAGCTTTTCGTGCTTGGCAAGAAATGACGGAACCCGAATGGGCAAATGTGCATTATACGAAACCTGATTTTCAAGCAATTTCATATTATTCGGCACCAAAAGCGGTAGATCCAAATAAAACTTTGGACGATGTAGATCCTGAACTTTTAGAAATGTATAAAAAGTTAGGAATCTCTGTTGATGAGCAAAAAATGATGAACAATGTGGCTATGGATATTGTAGTTGATTCCGTTTCGGTGGCTACAACTTTCAAGAAAACATTGGGAGAAAAAGGAATCATTTTCATGAGTATTTCAGAGGCAATTAAGGAATATCCCGAATTAGTTCGTAAATATCTTGGAACGGTTGTACCTCAAAAAGACAACTTTTATGCGGCTTTAAATTCGGCTGTTTTCTCAGACGGTTCGTTTTGTTATATTCCAAAAGGCGTTCGTTGTCCAATGGAATTATCAACTTATTTCCGAATCAACCAAGCAGGAACGGGACAATTTGAAAGAACATTACTAATTGCCGACGAAGGAAGTTATGTTTCATATCTTGAAGGTTGTACGGCACCAAGTCGTGATGAAAATCAATTGCACGCCGCTGTTGTTGAGCTTATCGCTTTGGAAGATGCCGAAATTAAATATTCGACGGTTCAAAACTGGTATCCAGGAAACAAAGAAGGAGTTGGAGGAGTATTTAATTTTGTTACCAAAAGAGGAATCTGTGAGAAAAATGCAAAAATTTCATGGACACAAGTCGAAACAGGATCAGCAATTACTTGGAAATATCCTTCTGTTGTTTTAAAAGGAGACAATTCAGTTGGAGAATTTTATTCGATTGCAGTGACTAATAATTTCCAACAAGCCGATACGGGAACGAAAATGATTCATATTGGGAAAAATACTAAATCGACCATTATTTCAAAAGGAATTTCAGCAGGAAAATCACAAAATAGTTACAGAGGTTTGGTAAAAATTGGTTCTGGAGCAGACAATGCAAGGAATTTCTCTCAATGCGATTCGCTTTTAATGGGAAACAATTGTGGCGCGCACACCTTTCCGTACATCGAAAGTAAAAACACATCTGCCAAAATAGAACACGAAGCAACAACGAGTAAAATTGGCGAAGACCAAGTTTTTTATTGCAATCAACGTGGAATTCCAACCGAAAAAGCCATCGCATTAATTGTGAACGGTTTCAGCAAAGAAGTTCTAAATAAGTTGCCAATGGAATTTGCCGTTGAAGCGCAGAAATTGTTAGAGATTAGTTTAGAAGGAAGTGTAGGTTAAAATTGGTTTAAAGTTTAAGGTTTAAAGTTGTGTGTCCGGAATCGATTAGTAATTTTAAACGAATAAAAACCAAACAAAATAATATGGCAACAATTACTCGATTTGAAGATTTAGAAATTTGGCAGGAAGCGAGAAGATTAGCTAAAGAAATACATTTTATTTCTTTAGAAACTGAGTTGAAAACAGATTTTAGATTTAGAGATCAAATAAAAGCGGGTTCAGGTTCAGTGATGGATAATATTGCTGAAGGATTTGAAAGAAATGGAAATCTAGAGTTTCGTCAATTTTTATCAATTGCTAAAGGATCCGCGGGCGAAACAAGATCTCAACTTTACAGAGTATTTGACTGCAAATATATTAATGAAGAAAAATTCTCAATATTGAGAATAGATTACGAGAATTTAAGTGGAAAAATAAACAATTTCATATCATATTTAAACAAGAAGGATTTTAAAGGAACTAAGTTTCAGCAACACTAGACTTTAAACTTTAAACTTTAAACAAAGAAAACAACATGTTAAGTATTAAAAATTTACACGCATCAATTGGCGATAAAGAAATCTTAAAAGGAATCAACCTTGAAGTGAAAGCGGGTGAAATCCATGCGATAATGGGACCAAACGGTGCCGGAAAAAGTACGCTTGCATCGATTATTGCTGGAAACGATAATTACGAACTTACCGAAGGTGAAATTTCATTAGACGGTGAAGACCTTTCTGAATTAGCTCCTGAAGAAAGAGCGCATAAAGGCGTTTTTCTTTCTTTTCAATATCCTGTAGAAATTCCGGGAGTTTCGGTAACTAACTTCATTAGAACGGCCATCAACGAAACTCGAAAAGCAAATAAATTAGAAGAAATGCCATCGAATGAAATGCTGAAAGTAATTCGTGAGAAATCGGAATTATTGGAAATCGACCGCAAATTTTTATCCCGTTCTTTAAACGAAGGATTTTCTGGGGGAGAGAAAAAACGAAACGAAATTTTCCAAATGGCAATGTTAGAACCGAAATTGGCTATTCTTGATGAAACCGATTCTGGATTGGATATTGATGCCCTTCGAATTGTTGCTAATGGTGTAAATAAATTGAAAAGCGATAAAAACGCCATCATCGTAATAACGCATTACCAAAGACTTTTAGATTATATCGTTCCTGATTTTGTTCACGTTTTATACAATGGAAAAATCGTAAAATCTGGCGATGCTTCATTGGCATTAGAACTAGAAGAAAAAGGATACGATTGGATTAAAAATGAACAAGAAGCATAAAAGTTGTCGGTTGTTGGTTGTTGGTTGTCAGTTTTTGAGAACCAACAACCAACAACCATTAACCATTAACCACATATGGAATTAAAAGAAAAATTACTATCATCCTTCATGGCTTTTGAAGAGCGAATTGATGTAACTTCAGAGTTGCACGATGTTCGAACTTCGGCTATAAAAAACTTTGAAAATAAAGGTTTCCCAACTAAAAAAGAGGAATCTTGGAAATATACTTCGCTAAATTCGATTTTAAAAAACGACTTTTCTGTATTTCCAAAAAACGAAAATACAATTGAATTTGCAGATGTAAAAAAATATTTCCTTCACGAAATCGACACTTACAAACTGGTTTTTATTGATGGCGTATTTAGTTCCTTTTTATCGGCAACAACGCACGACGGAATAGATGTTTGCCTAATGTCATCAGCATTGAACAAGCCAAAATACAAGATGGTAATTGATAATTATTTTAATAAAATTGCCAATAAAGACGAAAGTTTAACGTCCTTAAATACGGCTTTCGCCAATGAGGGAGCGTATATCAATATTCCAAAAAGCAAAGTCGTTGACAAGCCAATTGAAATTATGTATTTCTCTACAGGAAGCGAAGCAGCACTTTTGGTTCAGCCACGAAATTTGATTGTTGTTGGTGAAAATTCACACGTTCAAATTATCGAAAGACATCAAATTTTGAACGAAAATCCTGTTTTGACCAATTCCGTTACCGAGATTTTTGCCCAAAAAAGAGCCATTGTTGATTATTATAAAATCCAAAATGACAATTTGGAGGCCAACCTAATTGACAATACGTATGTATCTCAAAAACAAGAAACCAACGTTTCTGTAAACACTTTTTCATTTGGCGGAAACTTGACGAGAAACAACTTGAATTTTTATCATTTTGGAGAACGAATTGTAAGTAATTTGAATGGAATTACAATCATTGGCGACAAGCAACACGTAGATCATTATACTTTGGTGCAACACTCGACGCCCAATTGCGAAAGCCACCAAGATTATAAAGGAATCTTTTCTGATCGATCAACAGGAGTTTTCAATGGGAAGATATATGTAGAAAGAGAAGCTCAAAAAACCAATGCTTTCCAAAAAAGCAACAATATTTTATTGAGCGATAAAGCAACCATTAATGCCAAACCGCAATTAGAGATTTTTGCCGATGATGTGAAATGTTCCCACGGTTGCACCATTGGTCAGCTTGATGAAACAGCAATGTTTTATATGCAACAGCGAGGAATTCCTAAGAAAGAAGCCAAAGCATTATTGATGTATGCGTTTTCAAATGCAGTAATAGAAAGCATCAAAATCCCCGAATTAAAACAAAGAATCACTAAAATTATCGCTACAAGATTGGGTGTAAAAATGGGATTTGATTTGTAAATTATAAAAGCATAATTAGCTTTCATTAAAAAAGAAAAGAAAATGAGTTTTAATATAGATACCATTCGTAAAGATTTCCCTATTCTTTCTCAAAAGGTAAATGGGAAACCATTAGTTTATTTTGACAACGGCGCGACTTCGCAAAAACCGCAAGTTGTAATTGATGCAATTTCAAAATATTATCAGGAAATTAATGCCAATATTCACCGTGGCGTTCATACGTTAAGTCAATTGGCTACAGATGCTTATGAAATTTCTCGTGGAAAAATTCAAAATCATATTAATGCGAAATTTGCTCATGAAGTAATTTTCACTTCTGGAACAACGCACGGAATTAACTTGGTCACCAATGGTTTTGCATCCCTATTAAAATCGGGGGATGAGGTTTTGGTTTCGGCATTGGAACACCATTCTAATATTGTCCCTTGGCAAATGTTGTGTGAAAAAACAGGCGCTATTTTGCGAGTGATTCCAATGGATGAAAACGGCGAATTGATACTGACTGAATATGATAAATTACTATCCGATAAAACCAAAATTGTAACTGTAAACCATATTTCGAACGCTTTAGGAACGATCAATCCTATTCAATATATGATTGATAAAGCGCATGAATTTGGAGCTGCAATTTTGATTGATGGCGCACAAGCGGTACCGCATTTGAAACCAGATGTACAAGAATTAGATTGTGATTTTTATGTTTTTTCGGGACACAAAATATGTGGACCAACAGGAACGGGGATTTTATATGGAAAAGAAGCGTGGCTGAACAAATTACCGCCGTATCAAGGTGGCGGCGAAATGATAAAAGAAGTGACTTTCGAGAAAACTACGTATGCCGAATTGCCTCATAAATTTGAAGCCGGAACACCAAACATAGCTGGAGGAATTGTACTTGGAACCGCCGTTGATTATATGAATGAAATTGGTTTTGAAAACATCCAAATTCAAGAAAATGAATTGCTAGATTACGGAACCAAGCGTTTATTAGAAATTGAAGGATTAAAAATTTATGGCACTGCCAAAGAGAAAACGTCTGTAATTTCGTTTAATATCGAAGGAATTCATCCGTATGATATTGGAACAATAATTGACAAATTAGGAATTGCAGTTCGAACGGGACATCATTGTGCGCAACCTATCATGGATTTTTTCAAAATTCCGGGTACGATTCGGGCTTCCTTTGCGTTTTATAATACTAAAGAAGAAATTGATATCTTTGTAGAAGGAGTTAAAAGAGCGCAATTAATGTTATCATAAAAAACAGAATATATGAAAATAATCTCACTTTTAGCGGCATTATTGTTTGCTTGCACGAGTTGTAATTGCAAGAAACCTACAGTAGCATCAACTAACAAAAAGTATGAAACTTTGGTAATTCAATACGAAGCAAATACCAGAGGTTTTTATCAAAAATTGGTTGTTCAAAACCATACTATTTCTTCAACTAATGATAGAAATGGTGGAAAAACTCCAATTGTTCAGAAAATTTCAGATGCCGATTGGAATGCGTTAATTTTTGAATTTAATAAAGTTGATTTGGAGGGTTTGCCAAATTTAAAAGCACCAACAGAAAAACGATTTTATGACGGAGCTGCAATTGCAGGTTTAAAAATTACTTTTAAAGGAAAAACATTTGAAACAACCAACTTTGACCACGGATTTCCACCGATGGAAATTCAAAAAGTGGTGGAAATAGTTACCTTATTATTTAAAGCAGAACAATGAAAATAAAAGCGATACAAGACGAAATTGTAGAAGAGTTTTCAATGTTTGATGATTGGATGGAGCGCTACGAATACATCATCGAATTAGGAAAAAAGTTGCCTTTAATAAAAGAAGAATTTAAAACGGAAGACAATATTATCAAGGGTTGCCAATCGAAAGTATGGCTAAAAGGAGAACAAAATAGTGACATCGTTGTATTTACAGCCGATAGCGATGCCATTTTAACGAAAGGAATTATTGCGATTTTAATTCGTACTTTTTCCAATCAAAAAGCTGCCGATATTTTAGCTGCCGATTTGAATTTTATAGATGAAATCGGATTAAAAGAACATTTGTCACCAACACGCGCCAATGGATTGTTATCGATGATAAAAAATATAAAAATGTATGCTTTGGCATTTGATGCAAAAAATTAAATGTTTTTTACCATATAAGTCATATAAGTTCATATAAATTTAAAAAGCATAAAAAAGAAGAAATATAAGCCATAACTAATGATTTGTAATTAGTGTAACAAACAAAAACATGACAAAATCTTATTTGAAGAATTTAGTTTATCAAGTTAATGGAGCAGCAATTGAAGTACATAAGAATATTGGTCCGGGTCTTTTAGAAAGTGTCTATCACCAATGTCTAAAAAAGGAATTAGAGTTACGTGAAATAAACTATTTATCAGAGTTTTCGATTCCGCTAAATTATAAAGGACTCGAGTTAGAATCAAAACTTAGATGTGATTTATTTATAGAAAATACACTTGTAGTTGAACTAAAAGCGGTTACCGAAATGAATGCTGTTTTTGATGCACAATTGCTTACTTATATGAACTTATTAAATGCTCCAATAGGGTTATTGATTAATTTTAATGTAAGAAATATTTATTATGAAGGACAAAAAACAATAGTAAATGACATTTTCAGCAGATTAGAAGACGAATAAAAAAAGATTAAAAACTTATATGCCTTATATGGTAAAAAATAAAATTAAAAATGGAAGAATATACAGACACAATCAACTTAGGAGATAACGTAGTAAAAAAATTAAAAGGGATTTACGATCCAGAAATTCCTGTTGATATATACGAATTAGGACTCATTTATGACGTTATGATTAATGAAGATAACGAAGTCAAAATCCTTATGACTTTAACTTCTCCGAACTGTCCCGTTGCAGAATCTTTGCCTCGTGAAGTGGAGGAAAAAGTACAATCAATTGATGAAGTAAAATCTTGCGAAGTTGAAATTACTTTTGACCCACCTTGGAGCAAAGATTTGATGAGTGAAGAAGCAAAATTAGAATTGGGGATGTTGTAAAAACATTGTCATAACGTCAAAAGTCTTAAAGTCGAAAGGGAGCTGACTTTAGACATTTGACATTCCACTAAAAGACAAAATTATGGATGAAATCATAAATAAAGTTGCCAATAGTTCGCTTGAAGTTTTCGATTTGGAAGAGTATTATCCAATGGGAATTCGTGTTCAAATTGACATTTCACAATGGCTTTTAGAAGGATTTATTTTGAAAGAAAAAGAGTTTCGGGAGCATTTGAAACAACACAATTGGTCGCAATATCAAGATAAGTATGTTGCAGTTTCTTGTAGTACCGATGCCATAGTTCCTGCTTGGGCTTCCATTTTAGTTGCATTACAATTAGCTCCTTTTGCTAAGAAAATTGTGAATGGGAATTTAGAAGATTTAGACACCTCATTATACCAAGAAATCCTACTCACACTTGATTATGCCATTTATGAAAACAAGCCTGTTATTATAAAAGGATGTTCAAAAAAACCAGTTCCAATGAGTGCTTATGTATTAGTAGCTCAATATTTGCAACCATTTGCAAAAAGCATTATGTATGGGGAAGCCTGTTCTGCGGTTCCTCTTTTTAAGAAAAAATAACCTTTTATTCGTCTTCTTTCTCAATTGCATCTTTATAATCGGGATATAAAAACTTGTTGTATGGAAATCTCGTGATGTGAATTTCTCGAACTGTTTCATAAACTCGTTCCCGAAATTCCTCAAAATTTTCTTTGTTAGTTGCCGAAATAAACAATGCGTTTTCTTGACCTACATTATGCATCCAAGTCGTTTTCCATTCTTCTAAAGTGTAATGCTTTTTCGTTTTTTCTGTAATTAAATCATCCTCTTCAATTGTCAAATGTTTATAGGTATCAATTTTATTAAAAACCATTATTATAGGTTTGTTTTTGCTTTTGATGTCTGCCAATGTTTGATTTACAGATTCTATATGGTCTTCAAATTCAGGATGAGAAATATCAACCACGTGCAATAATAAATCGGCTTCCCGAACTTCATCAAGCGTACTTTTGAAAGAATCTATTAATTGAGTTGGTAATTTTCTGATGAATCCAACGGTGTCCGAAAGCAAAAACGGTAAGTTTTTTATCACTACTTTTCTAACGGTGGTATCTAATGTTGCAAACAATTTATTTTCTACAAATACATCGCTTTTCCCAACGGCATTCATTAAAGTTGACTTTCCAACATTGGTATAACCAACTAAAGCTACACGAACCATTGCGCCTCGATTTCCTCGTTGCACGCCCATTTGTTTGTCGATAGTTTTTATTTTTTCTTTTAATAGAGCGATTCTATCTCGAACAATTCGTCGATCCGTTTCAATTTCAGTTTCTCCAGGACCACGCATCCCAATACCTCCTTTTTGACGTTCCAAGTGCGTCCACATTCCAGATAATCTTGGAAGTAAATATTGACATTGCGCTAATTCTACTTGTGTTCTTGCATAAGAAGTTTCTGCTCTTTGGGCAAATATGTCTAAGATGAGGTGTGTTCTATCAAGAATTTTACAATCTATAATTTTGGAGATGTTTTTTTGTTGAGATGGCGATAATTCATCATCAAAAATAACAGTTGAAATGCCATTTTCTATAACATATTGATTTATTTCTTCAATTTTTCCAGTTCCAACAAATGTTTTTGGGTTGGGACGTTCCATTTTTTGAGAAAATCTTTTGACAACCTCACCGCCTGCCGTAAAGGTCAAAAACTCTAACTCGTCAAGGTATTCCTTTAGCTTTTCTTCGTCTTGTTTTTGAGTTACAATCCCAACGATTACTGTTTTTTCTATCTTTTTAGCGTCTTTTTCTAGCATAGTAAAATTTCTTTTGCAAAGCTACTTTATTTGACTCAAACTTTAAGATATAGTAACACAAATAAAACATTTATTCGTTTTAAATAGTTAAAAAATAGTTTATGTGCATTTTTTTAAAAAAAATTGTTAAATTTGAAAGTTATTTATTAGTGTATCCCCTAAAAAACCTTAAATTTTCATTTTATGAAAAAAATTATTTTTTTATTATTAACAATTTTATTCTCAGTTTCCGGTTTTTCACAGGCCTTAATTCAAGGTTTTGAAACACCTACAACCCCTTCTGGACTTCCTTTGAATTGGGTTAATTTTGAGAGCGGAGCGGCTTCAGAATCATGGTTTACAGATACTTCAGCACCTCACACGGGAACCAAGTCAGCATTGCTTTATGGAGAAAACATAGGAGTTGGAGTATCAGCAAAATATTATATAGCAACCCCATTGGTTACAATTCCTGTAAACGGACAATTGCGTTTTTGGGTAAAAACTTCATTGCAAGGAAATCAGGGGGGTGTTTTTAAAGTAAAAGTCGCCTCTGCAGCCTTGACTTCAAATCAAACTAATGAAACAGCCTATACAACATTACAAACCTATACAGAATCTCAACTAAGTACCAATGTTGCTCCGGCTCCCATAGTTTATGAGGAGCAAGTAATAAATTTTCCAGTTGCTTCATATCCAGCAGGTACTCAAGTATACATTGCTTTTGTTTCTGAAGTTACTCAAGCATCTCAATTTCAAGGAGATGATTTTTATTTGGACGATGTATTGGTAGTTTCAAGATGTTTAGAGCCAACAACATTAGCAGCAGGTACATTCACAGCCACAAGCGCAGTATTGAGTTGGACAAACCCAAACCCTTTAATAGGTGCTGGACTTAACACTTGTAATCAATGGGAAATTGAAATTATTCCAACAACTCAATTAGCCCCAACAGGTGCTGGAATACTTGTAAATACAAATCCATATACAGCAACAACATTAACTGCTGCTCCATTTGCACCATTACAACCATTAACACAATATAAATATTATGTTCGGTCTATTTGTTTGTTTTCTGGAAGTATATGGGCTGGGCCATTTACGTTTACTACAGCTCCAGGACTTCCAGTTTGTGGCGGCAATTTTGTTGATCCTGGGGGGTTAAGTAACTATGGAAATTTTGCCAATTCAACTGTCAGAATTTGCCCAGTTACAACAGGGGATTTAGTTACAGTTACTTTTTCGCAATTTGCGACAGAGCTTGATTTTGATATTTTAAAGGTTTATAATGGAAATACTGTTTCTCCAGCAAATCTATTAGGAACTTATTCGGGAACTCTCACAGGAAATGCATTGCCTGGACCTTTTACATCTTCTGCTTCTAATGGATGTTTAACTTTTGTATTTACTTCTGACGACTCTACTGTTGCTGCAGGTTGGCTAGCTAATGTAACTTGTGCCCCTGTACCTACTTGTACAAGACCATCTGCTTTAACAACTTCAACGGCAACAATTAATTCAGTTTCATTGGCGTGGACACAGCCGCTAAATCCAAACGGCACGCGAGCTACTGCATGGCAATATCTTGCCTTACCCTGTGGGACCGCTGCTCCAACAGCTAGTACAGTAGGATGGCTATCCGCACCGACAAACCCATTTATAGCAACAGGATTAATTCCTGGAAAGTGTTATGATTTTTACGTAAGAGCATCTTGTTCTTCAACGGATACAAGCGCATGGTCTTTACCTAAATCAGCTTCAACATTACCTGGTTGTGGAGGATTTTTTACTGATGCAGGGGGTACCATTGCAAATTATGCTAATAGCTCAAACATAACAAATACAATTTGTCCAATTAATACAGGAGACCAAGTTACAGTTACTTTTACTTCTTTTTCTACACAATTAAATACCGATTTATTAAAAATTTATGATGGTAATAGTGTTGCTACCGGAACACTTTTAGGAACTTTTTCAGGGACAACTATTCCAGGGCCAATAACCGCATCTGGTCCAACGGGGTGCTTAACATTCGTTTTTACATCAAATGCAACTACTAATTCAACTGGTTGGGAATCTAATATTACCTGTTTACCAGCTCCAACTTGTACAAAACCAAAAACACTAACGGTTACGCAAATAACCCAATCCACTGCATTATTAGGATGGACACAATTAGCCAATCCTGATGGAAGTTCGGCTTCGGCATGGCAAGTATTGGCTCTGCCTTGTGGCTCACCTGCCCCAACAGCAGCATCAATAGGTTGGTTGAATGCAAATTCAAATCCTTTTTATATAACCGGATTAAATTCTGCTACTTGTTATGAGTATTATGTTAGAGCGGTTTGTTCTCCAACAGATTCTAGTTTTATTGTAGGCCCAAAAAGTTTCAACACATTAATAGCAAACGATGAATGTGCTGGAGCAATTGAAATTCCAGTAAATCAAAATACAAATTGCTTGCAAACAGCATTTGGAAGCTTAACATTTGCAACAGCATCACTAGTAACCAATTCATGTGGAACAACGGCATCAGCGGATGATAATGATGATGTTTGGTTTAAATTTACAGCAACTTCAACAAGTCATTACATAACAATACTAGGGCCTAATTATACTACCGAGCCATTCAATATTAATTACGCGCTTTATACGGGAACTTGTGGAGTTTTAACTCAATTTGGAGGATGTATTGTTAACAATGACAATTCGGCTACCGGGTTAACTGTTGGTAGAACCTATTATGTTAGAGTTTATTCAGAGGGAACAACAGCAGTAACCACTACTTTTGAACTTTGTGTAGGAACAAATGTAGGAACCTGCGCAACGGCATTACCATTGTGTGCAATTACTCCAATTATTATTCCAAATAATGTAGGTGTTCCAACACTTCCCAATCCAGTGAGTCCTTATTCAACAACAAGCACAGTAGTAGGGTGTTTATTTACAGCACCTTCTCCAACATTTTATTATTTACAAATACCAACAAGTGGGAATTACAACTTTTTCTTAGAGCAAAATACAAGCAGTACTTTTAACGGTACAGGAATTGATGTGGATTTTGTTGCTTGGGGGCCATTTGCCACTAACGCTGCAGCTTGTGCTGTTATATCTACTACAAATGCACCACCTACTGGACCAAGTTTAGGATGTAGTTACTCAGCAGCGGCTACTGAAAATTTTGGCATAAATAACGCTATTGCCGGTGAAGTATATGTGATTATGATTACAAACTTTAATGGTAGAAAAGGATTTGTTAGAATAACCCAAACACAAGGGCCTATTCCTTTGTTTTGTTGTCCTTTTGGAAACTTTACATACCCAAAAACTTTTTATTGTCAAAACGAAGCCAATCCAAGTCCAACATTAATTAGTAATGCAGTTGCAGGGATTTATAGTTCTACAGCGGGGTTATCTTTAAATCCAACAACAGGATTAGTTAATCTTGCTGCAAGTACGCCTGGAACCTATATAATTCACAATACTGTTGCGCCTTCTGGAACTTGTCCATCCGATGATGACACTTGGACAATAACAATTACAGCACCGCCAACAAGTATTGGTATCACTTACAGCGCACCATCATTTTGTAAATTAAACTCAACGTTGCAAAATATTTCTCAAACAGGAAGTACAGGAGGAAATTATACTGTCGCTCCAGCTGTTGGATTATCTTTAAATACAACAACCGGAACTTTTACTCCAAGTACAAGTACAGCAGGAACCTATTTAGTAAGTTATAACCTTCCACAAATGGGCGGATGTCCCGGTGCAATTAGTACAACTCAAGTTACAATTACCGCAGTGCCAGTAGCGGCCTTTATTTACAATTCAGCTACATATTGTCAAACAGGAACTAATCCAGTTCTTAGTTATACAGGAGGCGGTGTTGCAGGAGTTTATAGTTCAACAGCGGGTCTAACTTTAGACTCAACCACGGGGGCGATTAATTTAGCTACTAGCACACCAGGAAGTTATGTTATTACAAATACCATTGCTGCTTCTGGCGGATGTGGTGTTGTGACGGCTACTTTTTCAATCACAATTACAACACCATCTATAGCGACATTTAGTTATACTGGTTCTCCTTATTGTAGCACTTCTTCAAATCCGTCTCCAACATTTTCAGCAGGTGGAGTTTCAGGAGTATTTACATCAACTTCTGGATTAAGTATTAATACTGCCACAGGCGAAATAAATTTAGCTTCAAGTACAGCAGGAACATATACTGTTACGAATACTATTGCAGCAACAGGAGGGTGTGCTGCCGTTGTTGCAACAGCTCAAGTTACAATTACCGCAGTGCCTTCAGC
>Ga0209107_10000120_pt1 | contig 44900 bp, 45 predicted proteins | sample LakErihyJuly2011_2_FD_187460 | JGI IMG/M metagenome (GOLD analysis project Ga0209107, IMG submission 187460) | Freshwater microbial communities from dead zone in Lake Erie, Canada - CCB hypolimnion July 2011 (SPAdes) (version 2) | ecosystem: Environmental > Aquatic > Freshwater > Lentic >...
CCTTCATCGAAAGCGCGTTCAACCCGCAGGCCATGTCTTCGGCGCGCGCCTCGGGCATGTGGCAGTTCATGCCCGCCACCGGCAAGGACTTCGAACTCAAGCAGAACCTCTTCCGCGACGACCGCCGCGACGTGCTGGCCTCCACCCGCGCGGCGCTGGACTACCTGCAGCGCCTCAACCGCATGTTCGGCGACTGGCACCTCGCTCTGGCCGCCTACAACTGGGGCGAAGGCAATGTGCAGAAGGCGATCGCGCGCAACCAGCGCCAGGGCCTGCCCACCGACTACCTCAGCCTCAACATGCCGCCCGAAACGCGCAATTACGTGCCCAAGCTGCACGCCGTGCGCAACATCGTGATGCAGCCCGAGCGCTTTGGCCTGAGCCTGCCGCCGGTGGAGAACCACCCCTACTTCGTGAGCGTGCCCATCCAGCGCGACATGGACCTGGCCCTGGCCGCCCGCCTGGCCGGCCTGCCGCAAGACGAGTTCAAGGCGCTCAACCCCTCGCAGAACAAACCCGTCATCCTGGCCGCAGGCACACCGCAAGTGCTGCTGCCTTACGACAACGCCAACCTCTTCGTGCAAAGCCTGGGCAAGCACAAAGGCCCGCTGGCGTCCTGGACGGCCTGGCAGGTGCCCAGCACCATGCGCCCGGGCGATGCCGCCAAACGGGTCGGCATGAGCGAGACCGGCTTGCGCGAGCTCAACCACATCCCGCCCAAGATGCTGGTCAAGGCGGGCTCGACACTGCTGGTGCCCCGCCCCGAACACCGTGAGCAGGACGTCTCCGAGGCCCTGGCCGACAACGCCATGATGGCCCTGGCCCCCGACCTGCCGCCCCTGCGCCGCGTGAGCTTCAAGGCAGGCAAGCGCGACTCTGTGGCCAGCGTGGCCAAGCGTTACCGCGTGTCAGCCCAACAGGTCGCGCAGTGGAACCGCACCTCGGCTTCGGCCAGCTTTGGCAAGGGCCAGAGCGTGACCGTGTTCGTGCCTGCGGGCAATGCCGTGGCCGCCAAGTCGGGTGCCCAGACTGGCACCCAGGCGCGCCGCGCAGAGCCTGCGAACAGCAAGACTGCTTCTGCAGCGGTATCACGCCGCAGTGCCGTTCGTGTGGCCAGTGCCGCACCGGCAGCGCGCTCGGCTTCGGCTCGCAGCAGCAATGGCAATGCCAAGCTGCGCACCGCGCCGGCCCGCAACACGCGCATCCGCGTGGCCAGCGCGCGCTGAGCTCAGCGGCGGTCCATGAACGCATGGGCGATGGTGCCCAGGTCCACGTACTCCAACTCACTGCCCACCGGCACACCGCGCGCCAAGCGCGTGACCTTGAGCCCGCGGGACCGGAGCTGCTCGCTCAGCACATGGGCGGTGGCTTCGCCCTCGGCATGGAAGCTCGTGGCCAGGATGACCTCCTGCACCACGCCATCGCTGGCGCGCTCCAGCAGGGCCGACATGCCAATGTCGCGCGGGCCCACGCCGTCCAGCGGGCTGATGCGCCCCATCAAAACGAAATACAAACCGCGGTAGCTGCCGGTGCGCTCCAGCGCCGCCTGGTCGGCTGGGCTCTCGACCACGCACAGCAACTGTCGCTCACGCGTTTCATCCAGGCAAACCTCGCAGACCGGTTCATGGCTGAAGGTGTAGCAGCGTGCGCAATGCTTGACCTCCGACACCGCCGTCTCCAGGGCCTGGGCCAGGCGCAGGGCCGAAGGCCGGTCGTGCTGCAACAGGTGGTAGGCCATGCGCTGCGCCGACTTCTGCCCCACGCCAGGCAGGCAGCGCAGGCTGTCGATGAGGGCGTCGAGTGCGGCGTCGGCCATGGTCGTCGTCGGTGTCGTCAGTTGTTCAAGACGGGATCAGAACGGCAGCTTCATGCCCGGGGGCATGGGCATGCCGGCGGTCAGGCGGCCCAGCTTTTCCTGGCTGGTGGTTTCGGCGCGGCGGGCGGCGTCGTTGAAGGCTGCGGCCACCAGGTCTTCCAGCATGTCCTTGTCATCGGCCAGCAGGCTGGGGTCGATGGTCACGCGGCGCACCTCGTGCTTGCAGGTCATCAGCACCTTGACCAAACCCGAACCCGATTGACCCTCGACCTCGATGTGGGCCAGCTCGTCCTGGGCCTTCTTGAGGTTGTCCTGCATCTGCTGGGCCTGTTTCATCAGGCCGGCAAGTTGTCCTTTGAGCATGGCTCGTCCTTTCTTGTCTGACTTTGGAAGCTGGGCGCGCACTCAGGCATGCCCCTGGGGTGGATTGTCGCCGGGAACGCATCCCAGATGCGGCAAGCACGGGGGGTGTGGCGAGATGGGGCAAGCAGGGATCAGATCGGCGTCACCGAGCCCGGCACGATCCGCGCGCCCGGGTACTGGGCCAACAGTCCACGCACCAAGGCATCGCCCTCGATCAGGGCCTCGGCCGCGTGCTGCCTGGCCTCGCGCGCAGCCAGGTCGCGCTGCGCAGGTGTGTTGACCGCGGCACCCTGCGCCACATGGAGCTGCACCTCGCAGCCCAGAACCTGGGCCAGGGCCTGGGTCAGGCGATCTTTGTGCATGTCGCCACAGAGGCTGGCGCGCGGCACCTGCAAATGCCAGATGCTCAGTGCACCTTCTTGCCGCTGTGCCACGCACTGCGACTGCACGGCCAGCTCACGCACCAAGGCCGTGATCAAGCCCTGGGCCTGCATCTGCACCACGAGTTCAGCCCAGCGGTCGGACAAGGGGTCCGGTGGCAGCTCGCCCAGCTGGCGCGACAGCGACAGGGTCGGCGCGCTGCCAGCAGCAGGGCCCGAGCCGGTGCTCACAGCCGCGGCCGATGCGGGCGCAGAGGGCGCGGGTGCATTGAGCGGCGCTGCCGCGGCCCCATCGCCCCAGCCATCGTCAAAGCCGGGCGGCGGCCCATTCTCCCAAGCCTCGACATGCGCCGCGCCTGAAGACACCGGTGCCTCGTCGTCCATGTCGGGCGGAGGCACATCCAGGTGCTCGGGCGGGGCGTCGTCCCAAGGGGCCGATGCGGCTGAACGTGCGCCCTGAGCCGCCACGGGTGCCACAGCGGCCGTGGCAGCTTGAGGTGCAGCCGGCGTTGCCGCGACGCGCGCACCCAGCCCCGAGCGCGGCAGCTCCGACGGTGCAGGCAATGGCGCCGAGGCCGGAGTCAGCGATGCCCCCGACGGACTCGGCGATCGCGTTTGAGCGGACATGGGCATGGCAGCCCTGCCAGCCTGGGCTGCCCCCGTCACCACACTGCGAGGCTCGGTGGCTGTGGGGCGTGCCACCGAGCCCTCAGATTTTGGGCTGGCGCCTCCGCCTCCTGGCTTGAAAGCCAACAAGCGCAACAGCAGCATCAACAGGCCACTGTATTCATCGGGGGCCAGTGCCAACTCGGCCCGCCCTTGCAGGCAGAGGCTGTAGAAGAGCTGGGTTTCATCCTGGGCCAGCAGCGACGCCAGTTGCGTCCAGGTCTGTGCGTCAGGGTCGGTCTCATCGACAGCCTGTGCCATGGCGGGCACGGCTTGCACCACGGCCATGCGCTGCAGGCCCGCGGCCAGATCCTCCAGCGTGCCGGAGGCCGACAGGCCCAACGCGCGCAAGGCATCGACCGCAGCAACCAGGCCGGCACCATCGCCCGCCGCCACCGCTTCGATGATGCGCTGCACGTGCTGGCGGTCCACCGAACCCAGCATGTGCCGCACGGCATCCTCCTGCAAAGCACCGCCACCGAAGGCGATGGCCTGATCGGCCAGCGACATGGCATCGCGCATGGACCCGCGCGCCGCACGGGACAGCAGGCGCAAAGCGCCCGGATCGTGGGCGATGCCCTCGTGGTCCAGCACCTGCGCGAGGTGGAGCTGAACGGTCTGCGCCGCCATGGGCCGCAGGTTGAACTGCAGGCACCGCGACAGCACCGTCACCGGCACCTTCTGCGGGTCGGTCGTGGCCAGCACGAACTTCAGGTACTCGGGTGGCTCCTCCAGCGTCTTGAGCATGGCGTTGAAAGCCGTGTTCGAGAGCATGTGCACTTCGTCGATCATGTAGACCTTGAAGCGCCCCACCACCGGCTTGTACACCGCTTGCTCCAGCAACTGGGAGATCTCATCGACCCCACGGTTGGACGCGGCATCCAGCTCGACGTAGTCCACGAAGCGGCCTGCGTCGATGTCGCGGCAAGGCTGGCATTGGCCGCACGGCGTGGCGGTGATGCCGCCCTGCCCGTCGGGCCCGGTGCAATTCAAGGACTTCGCCAGGATGCGCGACACCGTGGTCTTGCCCACGCCACGGGTGCCCGTGAACAGGTAAGCATGGTGAAGGCGCTGCTGCGTGAGCGCGTTGGACAAGGCCTGCACCACATGCCCCTGGCCCACCATGGCCTCGAAGCTGGCCGGCCGGTATTTCCGCGCGAGAACGGTTGTCGTCATGGTGCGATTCTAGGGGCTGGCAGCCCGCATCCCATCCGGGGCTCAGCGACATGACAGGGCCCGTTCGTGCGATCTCGCACCCCGTTTGATACAATCCGTAGCATCAGGGCTCGGAAAGTCACCCCCCATTTACCCATAAGTACTACCAGGGTTCGATGCTGGGGCATACAATTTCATTAACGCGGCCAATCCAATACCACGCAATGCAAATCTCTGCACCGTGTCGGACAAAGAGGCCGCATACCTTGACAGCCGGTTGACTCGCGCCGTTCCAGGCCCGGAACCCCGAGTGCAGTCTCCGCTTCATTTAACGTGGGCCAGTTGTATGTCGTTTGAAAATTTGGGTTTGGTTGAGCCTTTGCTGCGTGCTGTGCATGAGGCTGGCTACCACACCCCCACCCCGATTCAGACGCAGGCCATCCCTGCCGTTTTGACTGGCGGGGATCTGCTCGCTGGCGCCCAGACAGGCACTGGCAAAACCGCTGGTTTCACCCTGCCCTTGCTGCACCAATTGGCCACCAAGCCAGTGCCAGCTGGACGCCGTGTGGTGCGCGCCTTGATTTTGACACCCACCCGTGAATTGGCGGCTCAGGTGGAAGAATCTGTTAGGGTGTATGGCAAATATCTGCCACTGAAATCCATGGTGATGTTCGGTGGCGTGGGCATGAATCCCCAAATTGACGCATTGCGCCGCGGCATCGATATCCTGGTGGCCACGCCAGGCCGCCTGCTGGACCACCACCAGCAAGGCACGCTGGACCTCAGCCATGTTGAGTTTTTCGTGCTGGACGAAGCCGACCGCATGCTGGACATGGGTTTCATCCACGATATCAAGCGCGTGCTGGGCATACTGCCGGCCAAAAAACAAAGCCTGTTGTTTTCTGCCACGTTCTCTGACGAGATCAAAGTGCTGGCAGAGCGCCTGCTGAATTCGCCAAAAGTCATCGAGGTCGCGCGGCGCAATGCCACGGCTGACACGGTGGCACAGCGGGTCCACCCGGTGGACCGCGAGCGCAAGAAAGACCTGCTCGCCCACCTGATCCAGACGCAGAACTGGCACCAGGTGCTGGTGTTCACGCGCATGAAGCATGGCGCCAACCGCTTGGTCGAGTTCCTGGAGAAGCAAGGCATCACGGCCATGGCCATCCACGGCAACAAGAGCCAGAGCGCCCGCACCCGGGCCCTGGCCGATTTCAAATCGGGCGACCTGCAGGTGCTGGTGGCCACCGACATCGCGGCACGGGGCATCGACATCGACCAACTGCCGCACGTGGTGAACTTCGAACTGCCCAACGTGCCCGAAGACTACGTGCACCGCATCGGCCGCACGGGCCGGGCGGGCGCTGAGGGCGAGGCACTGTCCCTGGTCTGCATCGACGAGGAAGGCTTCCTCGCCGACATCGAGAAGCTCATCAAGCGCCCCATTCCCCGCGAAGTGGTGCCTGGGTTCGAGCCGGACCCGAACGCGCGTCCTGAGCCCATCCAGTTGGGACGCCGCGTGCTGCATGGCAGCGCAGGCGGCCAGCGGCCTTCGTCTTCGCGAGGCGGCGGCCAAGGCAGTGGTGGCCGCTCAGGTGGCTCAGGTGGTGGTGGCCGTCAAGGTCAGGGGCAGCGACAAGACGACCGCTCCCGCCAGGCTCAGCCCATCTCCAATGCGCCCCGCCGCGCACGCAGCGGCTGAGCGCCCTCGGTGCGCACATGAAAAAACCCGGCCTAGGCCGGGTTTTTTGTTTCAGGCAGCGCGAGCTCAGCCCGCACAACCTGCACCCATCACTTGGATGCGGCGCTGGCAGCGGCAGCGGCCTTCTTGGCCTTCTTGTGGTGGTGCTTCTTGACAGCCTTCTTGGCGGGGGCCGAGGCGGCCACGGGGGCCGAGGCAGCGGCGGGCGCGTCAGCAGCAAAAGCGCCAACGGCGAACAGCGAAGTCATCAGGGCTGCGATCAGTTTTTTCATGGTTCTCTCCAAATGGGACGGGTGGTTGCCGTTGAAAGGATTGCATGCCAGGCCTGGTTTCGCAAGCCCGTGTGCCCGTAACGCCAAGGCACAGATGCGGGTTGACAACACCTCGGCGTTTTCAATTCACCGAGTTCAAATGAACAGCCCTTCCCTCAACCATTTGGTGGCCACCCATTTCTCACCTTCTGTGACGGGTGCGCCACCATGCAGGGTTTTCGTCTGGGGTGCAGGCAAGGGATAAGCAAAAAACACCGCCGAGCCGGCCACGGCATGCACGGTGACGCCGGCATCGGGGAATGTGGTGGCGCCGCCGGCCGCGGGCGTGTTGAGGTACATCAGCAAGGTGCCCACACGCTGCCCGCCGCGCTGCAATATCGTCGGCGTGCCAGCGTGGTTCGGGTCGAAATAATCGTAGTGCGGGCGGTATTCGGCACCGGGTGCATAGCGCAGTATCTGGATGCCCTCGCCGTTCTCGACGGGCCAGTGCAACAGGGCCGCGATGCGCGCTTCGATGCGCGCACACAACCCGCTCTCGCCGCGGGCGAAAAACATGCCCTGGCTCGTGCGGGCCGCGTTCACCTCGCTGCCTCCGGTGGCGTTGACCACGGTTTCCGAGCGCGCCAGGCGAGGCTGGGCCTGCGCCATCAGCTCGGTGCATTCCTCGGAGGAGAGGAAATCGCTGAACACCACGATGCGCGGGTGCTGGATCTGCAGCAACACAGTGACATCGCGGTCATGGGCCCGGACCACGTTGGGGTGGCCTGTGGTGACGTCGGGCATGGGCTTGGCCGCCAGCTTCACGGCGCTGGCGCGGCCCTGTAGCACCTCTTCCATCGCGCCGAGCGCCACGTCTTCTTCCCAGCCGCTGGCGCGCATGGCCGTCAACACGGACTGGGGGCTGTGGCCCGCTTCCGCCTGGGCGATGATCCAGGCGCGCAATTCGGGGGTGATGTCCTGGGTGCTCATGGCCGTCAGGTTGCCGAGCTCAGCCGGCGGCGGAACACCAAGCGATCGGGTTCGGACGCCGCCGCGTCATGGGCATAGCCCTCGGCATCGAAACTCAGCAGGGCCTTGAGCGTCTTGGCGCGGTGCTGGATGGCGTGGCGGGCCATCAGGCCGCGCGCACGCTTGGCATGGAAGCTGATGATCTTCCACTGGCCGTTTTTCCAGTCTTCGAAAACGCACTCGACCACCCGGGCCTTCAGGGCCTTGCGCTTGACGGACTTGAAGTACTCCTGCGAGGCCAGGTTGACGACGATGTCGCTGCCTTGCTCGGCCAGGCGCTGGTTCAGGTGCTCGGCCAGGCGGTCGCCCCACCAGGCGTAGAGGTCCTTGCCGCGCGGGTTGGCCAGCTTGGTGCCCATCTCCAGGCGGTAGGGCTGCATCCAGTCCAGCGGCCGCAGGAGGCCGTACAGGCCGCTGAGGATGCCGACGTGCTCTTGCGCCCAGTCGAGGTCGGACGGCTTGAGGCTGGCTGCGTCCAGGCCTTCATACACATCGCCGTTGAAGGCCAGCACCGCCTGCTTGCTGTTGGCTGCTGTGAATGTCGGCTGCCAGGCGGCGTAGCGGGCCACGTTGAGGGTGGACAGCGCATCGCTGAGGTCCATGAGCGAGGCCAATTGCGCCGGCGTGTAGGGCTTGAGCACCTCGATGAGCGCGGCCGATTCGTCGATGAACTGCGGCAGGGTGCGGTGGTCGGTCGTTGCGGGGGTGTCGTAGTCCAGGCTCTTGGCCGGGGACAGCAGGATCAGCATGGGCGCTCTCAGAAACGTTGGCGGGTTCAGGCGGGAGGTTCAGAGCGTCGGGCCACCCACGTCACGCCGGCAGGCACACGGCGCATCGGTTTGCAAGGCATCGAGCACGCGCAGGACTTCGTCCGGGTTGCGCCCGACCAGCAGGCTGTTGGCGGACACGTGGCGGATGACGTTGTCGGGATCGACGATGAAGGTGGCGCGCAAAGCGATGCCGGTGGCGCGGTCGCGCACGCCGAGCTGGTCGACCAAGGCGCCGACCTCATCGGCGAAGGCATGGTGGCCGGGCTGGTCCAGCGCAGGCGTCTCGCGGCGCCAGCCGAGCTTGGAGTGTTCGTTGTCGGTGGAACCGCCCAGCAGCACGGCGTTGTGGTCAGAAAAGGCCTTGGCCAGGGCGGCGAAGGCCTCGACCTCGCTGCCGCACACCGAGGTGAAATCCTTGGGGTAGAAGTAAATCACCTTCCACTTGCCGGGAAAGCTGGCCTCGGTGAGGTCCTCGAAGGCCGACTGGCCATGTTCTTCGGGGTGCTTGAAACCTGGCTTGACGCCCACAACTTTGAACGGTTCCAGCTTGTCACCAACGGTTTTCATCTGCGCCTCCGGCCCGGGGTATTTTCCATACCCCTTCATCATAGATGTCTGCCCCCTAGAATTCACCCCTCCACCGCTCAAGCACCGCATTCGCGGCCCACGACCATGGCGCTCTACCGCATCAAGGACCAGGCTCCGGCCGTCCACCCCACGGCTTATGTGGCCGAATCGGCCGACGTCATCGGCAACGTGACGCTGGCGGAACACAGCAGCGTGTGGTCGCATGTGACTTTGCGCGGCGACAACGAGCCCATCGTGATCGGTGCGCGCTCCAACGTGCAGGAATCCGCCGTGCTGCACACCGACATCGGCTTTCCGCTGACCCTCGCCGAGGACGTGACCGTGGGCCACCAGGCCATGCTGCACGGCTGCACGGTGGGCGCAGGCGCCCTGATCGGCATCCAGGCCGTGGTGCTCAATGGCGCCGTGATCGGCAAGAACTGCCTGGTGGCAGCCGGTGCGCTGGTCACCGAAGGCAAGGTGTTCGAAGACGGCATGCTGATCATGGGTTCGCCTGCGAAAGCCGTGCGCCCGCTGAGCGAAACCGACCTGGCCCGCATGCACATGGGCACGGCCCTGTACGTGGCCAAATCTGCCGACTACAAGACCGAGATGGTGCGCATCGACACCCCGTCGAAGTGACGCGCCATCGGTCTCCCCGAAAGAACCTCCATGAGTGAACTGCACAAATTCCTGTTCGAAGGCATGCCGGTGCGCGGCGTGCTGGTGCGACTGACCGATTCCTGGCAGGAGTTGCTGCGCCGGCGCGCCTCGGCAGAGGGCTACGACGCACCGGTGCGCCGCTTGCTGGGCGAGATGAGCGCCGCGGGGGTGCTGCTGCAGTCCAACATCAAGTTCAATGGCGCGGTGATTTTGCAGGTGTTCGGCGAGGGCCCGATCAAGCTGGCCGTCACCGAGGTGCAGCCTGACCTGAGCTTTCGCAGCACGGCCAAGGTCGTCGGTGAACTGCCGGCCAGCGACACCGGCCGCCTGCCACTGGACGTGATGGTGAACGTCAACGGCCACGGCCGCTGCGCCATCACCCTGGACCCGAAAGACCGCCAACCCGGCCAGCAGCCCTACCAGGGCGTGGTGCCGCTCAATGGCGCAGACGGAGAAGCGCTGCAGGACCTGAGCGCGGTGCTGGAGCAGTACATGCGCCAGTCCGAGCAATTGGACGCCAAGCTCATCCTGGCGGCAAATGACGAGATCGCGGCGGGCCTGCTCATCCAGCGCATGCCCGTCGAGGGCGAAGCGAACCTGGCCGGCACAGACCGCGCGGCGGCTGCCGAGATGGACGTGGCCGAGCAGTACAACCGCATCGCCCACCTGGCCGCCACGCTGACGGCCGAGGAACTGCTGACGCTGGACGCACCGACCATCCTGCACCGGCTGTTCTGGGAGGAAACACTGCGCTATTTCGAGCCGTCCACCGGCGCATCCGGGCCGCAGTTTGCGTGCTCCTGCTCACGTGAGCGCGTGGCGAGCATGCTGCGCAGCCTGGGCAAGGCAGAGATCGACAGCATCGTGGCCGAGCAAGGTCAGGTCGAGATCGGCTGTGACTTCTGCGGCGAGCGCTACCACTTCGACCCGATCGATGCGGCCGAGCTGTTCCGCGATGGGGCCGATGTGCCGCCGGGATCGCAACGGCTGCAGTGAGCGGACGGGGCCTGCGCTCAGGCTGCGGTGTGCGCGTCGCGCTCCCAGACCCAGGGCTGCGCCAACAAAGTACACCAGTCGGGGTTGAGCGCCGCGTCACGCGGGTCTGAGCGCAGCAGCAGCTCGCGCCCATCGGCAGGATGCTGCAGGCGCAGTTCGGTGGCGTGCAGCCACAGGCGTTGCAGCCCCAGGTGCTGCGCCCACCAGCGGTTGTGCGCGCCTTTGCCATGGGTGGCGTCGCCGATGATGGGGTGGGCGATGTGCTTGAGGTGGCGGCGGATCTGGTGCCGCCGACCCGTCTCAGGCTGGGCTTCGACCAGGGCGACGCGGGTGTGCGGGTAGCGGTCCACCGGGACGTCGAGCTGCCAGGTGGCCAGGCGCCGCACATGCGTGAGCGCGTCTTGCGGCGGTGTCTCGGGCGGGGTGTCGTCCGGCCGCAAGGGGTGGTCCACGCTGAGCGACGCACCAGGCCAACCGCGCACCATGGCCAGGTAGCGTTTGTGCACCTGGCGTTGCGCGAACTGCTGTGCCATTTCCCGTGCCGCTTGCGGGCTCAGCCCCATCAACAAGACGCCGGACGTGCCTTTGTCCAGCCGGTGCACCGGGAAGACATGCTGACCGAGCTGGTCGCGCAAGGTTTGCACGACGAAGCGGGTTTCGCCCGCGTCCAGCCCGGTGCGGTGGACCAACCAGCCCGCCGGCTTGTGGATGGCCAGCCAGTCGCCCTCGCGCCAAAGCACCGTCAGCGCCGAGCCGTTCGTCCCTTGCGCAAGCTCGGTCATGCGGCTCAACCGCCGTTGCGCAGCCCGCGCGTCAGCCAGTGCTGCTCGCAGGCCGCATCGTCGTCGCAATGGGCGCAGACCGCACGCCAGCGCGGGGTGGTGCCAGCAGTGCCAGCCACGCCGGTCGCGCCAGTCGCGCTGTTGCGGCGCACGCGCGCGGGGGCGTCCAGCATGTGATCGACCATGGCCAGGGCGTGGCGCAGGCGCTGATCGCCCTGCCCGGCCACGATGCCAAAGGGCTGACCGGCATCGATCAGGGCCTGGCGCACCAGGCGGTCCACCGGCTCGCGCACGTGCGGGCCATCGCGCTGCAGGCCATCGGCCACCCAGGCCAGGTCCAGCGAAGTCAAGAGCGTGAGCTCGCAGCGCGCGTGCTCGGCCATGGCCTCGGCATACAGGCTGCGGTCATCGAACAACAGCTCGCTGTACACCGCCGTCATCAAGGCCGTGGTGTCGGCCAGGACCAGGGTGTGGCGCCCGGCGGCCTCGCGGATGCGGCGGCTGTGCTCGGCGGCCAAGGCGGCTTGCTCGTCGGCCCGGGGCGTGCGGCCCTGGGTGTCGCAGAACTCGCGCAGGGTCTCGGGCACGATGACGGCATCGTGGCCTCGGACCAACAAGGCGCGGAACAGGTCGTGTGCCAGCGTGGTCTTGCCGGTGCTCTCGGCGCCCACGAGCGCGACGATGCGGCCCTGGCGTGGCGAGGACATTTTCATGCGAGGGCCTCACGACGGCGGGGCTTCGGCAAGTGCGCGCGCGCCTCGCTCAGCCAGGCACGCCAACCCACCACCGACAGCAACGCGAACAGCGCGTACAGCCACACCGTCAGCCACAGCGCCTTGTGTGCGAACAAGGCCATGCTGACGAGGTTGACCGCCAGCCAGCAGGGCCAGTTGTCCACGTACTTGCGGCCCAGCAGCCATTGCCCGATCAGGCTGCCGGTGGTGGGCAGGGCGTCCCAGTAAGGCACGTCGGAATCGGTGGCATGGGCCAGCAAGGTGCCCACGAGCGGCCACAGCACGGCCAGGCTCAGACAGGCCAGCCACACGCCGCGCGGGCGCAAGGAGCGCACCTGCAAAGGCTGGGCATCTTGAGGGCTGTCCGCAACCGCATCTCGCAGGGCGTCATGGCCACTGCCATCGCCCATGCCGCGCAACCACTGCCACCAGCCCCAGGCCGACATGGCCACGAACACCAGCTGCAGCGCCGCCTCGCCATACAAGCGGCTGCGCGCAAACAAGAGGCCATACAGCACGGAACTGGCCATGGCCAGCGGCCAGCCGGCCGGGTGCACACGCAGGTTGAAGCCCACCATGGCCAGCGACAGCACACAGGCCACCAACTCCAGCCAGCTGAAGGGCACACCCCACGCCGTCCAGGCGGGCAGCAGCCAGGGATCGACCCAGGCCAGGTGAGCGGCCAGCGCCTCCATGCTCGAACTCAAGGGGCGGCGGACGCGGAGGACGAGGCCTGCGCAGACGGCACGCGGGGGGCGCTTTGCGAGGTCAGCTGCACGTAGATTTCGTCGGGCTTGACCATGCCGAGCTCGGTGCGGGCCTTTTCCTCGACCATCTCCAGGCCTTCCTGCAGGTCACGGACCTCGGCGGCCAGGCGCTCGTTGCGGGCCAGGGCCTGGGCATTGACCTTCTGCTGGGCTTCCACCTGGGCGCGCAGCGACATCACGCGCGGCAGCCCGCCCTTGCCGATCCAGAGCTCGACCTGGACCGCCGCCAACAGCGCCACGATGATGAAAAAGGCCACACGCATGGCGGCATTATCCACGACGCGCGCGCATGAAAAAGGGGCCCGAAGGCCCCTTTGCTGGCGTCAGCCCCGCGATCAACGCAGGTTGTAGAAGGCGCTGCGGCCGGGGTACACGGCCACGTTGCCCAGGTCCTCTTCGATGCGCAGGAGCTGGTTGTACTTGCTCATGCGGTCGGAGCGGCTCATGGAGCCGGTCTTGATCTGGCCAGCGTTCAGGCCCACGGCGATGTCGGCGATCGTGTTGTCTTCGGTTTCGCCCGAGCGGTGGCTGATGACGGCGGTGTAGCCGGCGCGCTTGGCCATCTCGATGGCGGCGAAGGTCTCGGTCAGGGTGCCGATCTGGTTGATCTTGATGAGGATCGAGTTGGCGATGCCCTTGTCGATGCCTTCTTTCAGGATCTTGGTGTTGGTCACGAACAGGTCGTCACCCACCAGCTGCACCTTCTTGCCCAGGCGCTCGGTCAGGTGGGCCCAACCGGCCCAGTCGCCTTCGTGCATGCCGTCTTCGATGCTGATGATCGGGTACTTGTCCACCCAGGTGGCCAGCATGTCGGTCCACTGCTCGGCCGTCAGCTCCAGGCCTTCGCCTTCGAGGTGGTACTTGCCGTCCTTGTAGAACTCGGAAGCGGCGCAGTCCAGGCCCAGGGCGATCTGCTCGCCGGCCACGTAGCCTGCGGCCTCGATGGCTTGCAGGATCAGCTGAATGGCTTCTTCGTGGCTGGCCACGGAAGGCGCGAAACCGCCCTCGTCACCCACGGCGGTGCTGATGTGCTTGTCGTGCAGGATCTTCTTGAGGGCGTGGAAAACCTCGGCGCCATAGCGCAGGGCTTCGCGGAAGGTCGGGGCGCCCACCGGCAGGATCATGAATTCCTGGATGTCCAGGTTGTTGTTGGCGTGCGCGCCGCCGTTGATGACGTTCATCATCGGCACGGGCAACTGCACCGCGCCCATGCCACCGAAGTAGCGGTACAGGGGCAGGCCAGCTTCTTCGGCAGCGGCGCGGGCCACGGCCATCGACACGGCCAGCATGGCGTTGGCGCCCAGGCGGGCCTTGTTCTCGGTGCCGTCCAGGTCGATCAGGGTCTTGTCCAGGAAGGCTTGCTCGGAAGCGTCCAGGCCCAGCACGGCTTCGGCGATTTCGGTGTTGATGTGCTCAACGGCCTTCAGAACGCCCTTGCCCAGGTAACGCGACTTGTCGCCATCGCGCAGCTCGATGGCTTCGCGCGAACCCGTCGAGGCGCCAGACGGCACGGCAGCACGGCCCATGACGCCGCTTTCCAGCAGCACGTCGCATTCCACGGTGGGGTTGCCGCGGCTGTCGATCACTTCACGGCCGATGATGTCAACGATGGCGCTCATCTCAGGTTCCTCAAGCAGATTGAAAATGTATGGATAGGAAAAAAGGGTTCAGGCGAAGGCTCAGTTGAAGTTCGACTCCAGGAAGCCGTTCTTCTTGGTGACGCGGTCGAGCTCCAGCAGCGTTTCCAGCAGCGCCTTCATGTGCTTGAGCGGCACGGCGTTGGGGCCGTCCGACATGGCACAGGCCGGGTCCGGGTGGGTCTCCATGAAGAGGCCCGCCACGCCCACGGCCACGCCGGCACGCGCCAGCACGGGCACGAACTCGCGTTGGCCACCGGAGGAGGTGCCCTGCCCGCCCGGCAACTGCACAGAGTGGGTCACGTCGAACACCACCGGCGCGCCGGTCTCGCGCATGATCGCCAGCGAGCGCATGTCGGAGACAAGGTTGTTGTAGCCGAAACTGGCACCTCGTTCGCAGGCCATGAAGTTGTCGTCGTTCAAGCCTTTTTCGCGCGCGGCGGCACGGGCTTTGTCGATGACGTTCTTCATGTCGCCAGGCGCCAGGAACTGGCCCTTCTTGATGTTCACCGGCTTGCCGCACTGGGCGACGGCGTGGATGAAATCGGTCTGGCGGCACAGGAAGGCCGGCGTCTGCAAGACATCGACCACGGCCGCCACGGCGGGGATCTCGGCCTCGGAGTGCACGTCCGTCAGGATGGGCACGTTCAGTTCGCGCTTGACCTTGGCCAGGATCTCCAGGCCCTTCTCCATGCCCGGGCCACGGAAGGACGTGCCGCTGGAGCGGTTGGCCTTGTCGTAGCTGGACTTGAAGATGAAGGGGATGCCGAGCGCCGAAGTGATTTCCTTCAGGTGCCCTGCCGTGTCCATCTGCAGCTGCTCGGACTCGACCACGCAGGGGCCGGCGATCAGGAAGAAAGGATGGTCCAGGCCAACGTCAAATCCGCACAACTTCATGGCATCGGTCCTTCTTCAAACCTTCGGGTGGGTGGCCTGGTGGGCCAGCGCAGCCTGGATGTAGGCGGTGAACAGCGGGTGTCCGCCCCAGGGGGTGGACTTGAATTCCGGGTGGAACTGCACGCCCACGTACCAGGGGTGCACCGACTTGGGCAACTCGACCATTTCGGTCAGCTTCTCGCGCTGGGTGATGGCCGAGATGACCAGGCCCGCGGCTTGCAGCTTGTCGAGGTAGCGCTCGTTGGCCTCGTAGCGGTGGCGGTGGCGCTCGGTGACCACATCGCCGTAGATCGCGTGCGCGATGGTGCCGGGCTTGACGTCCGAGCTCTGCGCGCCCAGGCGCATGGTGCCGCCCAAATCGGATGAGGCATCGCGCTTTTGCACGGTGCCATCGGCGTCCAGCCACTCGTCGATCAGGGCGATGACGGGGTGCGGGCCATGGGGATCGAACTCGGTGGAGTTGGCGCCTTCGAGGCCTGCCTTGTGACGGGCGTACTCGATGGTGGCCACCTGCATGCCGAGGCAGATGCCCAGGTAGGGGATGCCGTTTTCGCGGGCGAACTGGGCCGCGCAAATCTTGCCTTCCACGCCACGCTTGCCGAAGCCGCCGGGCACCAGGATGGCGTCGAACTGCGCCAATTGGGAGACGGTCTCGGGCGTGAGCGTTTCGGAGTCCACGTACTCGATGCGCACGCGCGCATGGTTGTGGATGCCGGCGTGGCGCAGGGCCTCGTTGAGCGACTTGTACGAGTCCGACAGGTCGGTGTACTTGCCGCACATGGCGATGGTGACGTCGCCCTTGGGGTTCTCGACCTCGAAGACCAGGCTGTCCCACCGGGACAGGTCGGCCGGCTTGGTCTGCAGCTGCAGCTTGTTGCAGATGAGGTCGTCGAGGTGCTGCTCATGCAGCATGCGCGGCACCTTGTAGATGGTGTCGGCATCCCAGACCGAGATCACGCCGGACTCGGGCACGTTGGTGAACAGCGAGATCTTCTCGCGCTCGTCAGCGGGAATGGCCCGATCGGCACGGCACAGCAAGGCATCGGGCTGGATGCCGATTTCGCGCATCTTCTGCACGGTGTGCTGGGTGGGCTTGGTTTTCAGCTCGCCAGCGGCCGCGATGAAAGGCACGTAGGTCAGGTGCACGAAGGCCGTGTTGTTCGCGCCGCCGCGCAGGCTCATCTGACGTGCCGCTTCCATGAAGGGCAGCGATTCGATGTCGCCCACGGTGCCGCCGATTTCCACGATGGCCACGTCCACGGCCTCGGGCGTGCCGACGCCTGCGCCGCGGCGCACGAAGTCCTGGATTTCGTTGGTGATGTGGGGGATGACCTGGACGGTTTTGCCCAGGTAATCACCTCGGCGTTCCTTTTCGAGAACGCTCTTGTAGATCTGGCCGGTCGTGAAATTGTTGGCCTTTTTCATGCGCGTCGTGATGAAGCGCTCATAGTGGCCCAGATCGAGGTCGGTCTCAGCGCCGTCGTCGGTCACGAAGACCTCGCCGTGCTGGAACGGCGACATCGTGCCGGGATCCACGTTGATGTAGGGATCCAGCTTGATCAGTGTGACCTTGAGGCCGCGAGATTCAAGGATGGCGGCCAAAGACGCAGCGGCGATGCCCTTACCGAGGGAGGACACCACACCGCCGGTGACGAAGACAAACTTGGTCATTGCGCAGGGGCGATCGACAAACAGGATCGCTGCGGTGGTAAAGCGGCATTATAGGCGGAGTGCCGCACGGCCCGCGGACATCGTTGCTGAGGGCGCCACCAGGCCCGCTGTGCGCGGCGTATCATCGGCCGCTTCGCACCACCCTCGCAGGAGCTGTTTTGCTGTTTGTCCTCCGCGTCCTGCTGCTGGCCGTTCACTTCGTGATCGCCAGCGTGATCGGCCTGCTCATCGGCCTGTGCCGCCCCTTCAACCCCGACAACAGCCGCCTGTGCGCCCGGGTGTATTCGCTGCCGGCCTTGCGCATCATGGGCGTCCGCGTGAAGCTGGAAATCGGTGACCTGATCGAGCACGCCCGACCCGCCGTGCTGGCGGCCAACCACCTCTCCAACCACGACCTGTTCGTCTTTGGACGCGTGGTGCCCCAACGCACGGTCAGCCTGGGCAAGAAGAGCCTGAAATGGATCCCGCTGTTCGGGCAGCTGTACTGGCTGGCCGGCAATGTGCTGGTGGACCGCGGCAACGCCGTCCAGGCCAAGAAGGCCATGCTCACCACCACCGACACCCTGCAGCACAAAGACATGTCGCTGTGGGTGTTCGTGGAGGGCACGCGCAGCCATGGCAAAGGCCTGGGGCCTTTCAAGAAAGGCGCCTTCCAGATGGCCATCAAAGCCCAGGTGCCCATCCTGCCGGTGTGCGCCAACAACTACACCCGCACGATGAACCTGAACCGCTGGCATGGCGGCACCGTCATCCTGCGGGCCTTGCCGCCCATCGCCACCACCGGGCTGACGCTGGACGACCTGCCCGCGCTGATGGCCACTTGCCACGCGCAGATGGCCGCGTGCATCGAAGAGCTCGACCACGAGGCTGCTGCGCTGGACTGACCGGCGTGGCGCCGCTGCGGCACCGAAACCTCAGCCGTTGGGCGCGTGGATCTTGCTCAGCGGGTTCATGGCCTGGGCCTGGGACGCCGCCGGCAGGTTGCCCGCATCGGCCTGATCGCCCTGCCACACCGGATCCGGGATGGAGTCGAACACCTGGCGCAGGCGCTGTCCCCAGGTGTTGCGGATCATGCGGAAGTAGGCGTCCGATTCGTCGATGTGGATGAGGCGCTCGACCTTCAAGGCGTTGGCCTCGTAGACCAGCAAATCCAGCGGCAGGCCCACCGAGAGGTTGGACTTCAGCGTGGAGTCCATCGAGATCAGCGCGCACTTGGCGGCCTCTTCCAGCGGCGTGGTCGGCGTGATGACGCGGTCGATGACGGGCTTGCCGTACTTGGACTCGCCAATCTGGAAATAGCAGACGCCGTCGATGCCGGCCTCGACGAAATTGCCCGCGGCATAGACATTGAACAGGCGCATCGTCTCGCCCTTGATCTGGCCGCCGACGATGAGGCTGCAGTTGAAGTCGATGCCGTGCTGCTTGAGCGCCTCGGCGTCGCGGGCGTGGACCTTGCGCACGGCGCTGCCCACGATGCGGGCCACATCGAACAGGCTCTTGGCCGTCCAGATCGTGCAGGGTTCGCCGTCCGAGCCTTCGATGGTCTCGCTGCCCAAGAGCTGCTTGACCGCCTGGGTGATGGCCAGGTTGCCGGCCGACAGCACGACCAGGGTGCGGTCACCGGGCTGCTCGAACACCGTCATCTTGCGGAAGGTGCTGATCTGGTCCATGCCCGCGTTGGTGCGCGAGTCCGACAGGAAGACCAGGCCGGCGTTGAGGCGCATGGCGACACAGTAGGTCATGATGAGATCACCGATTTGAGTTTGTACAGGGCGTCCAGCGCTTCGCGCGGCGTGAGCGTGTCGGGGTCGATGGCCACAAGCAGGTTCAGTGCCTGGGCTTCGGCGGGCGTCAGGGCATCGGCGGCGGCCTGGCCAATGGCTGGGTGCGTGGCACGGGCGGCGTCGGCCAACTCGTCGAGGCTCACACCCGCAGCCATGCCCGCCCCGGAGGCGTCCGCGAACAGGTCGATCTGCTGGTCGGAGGCGCGCTGCTGAGACTCCAGCGACGCCAGTGTGGCACGCGCCTGGCGGATCAGGGTGTGCGGCATGCCGGCCAGGCGCGCCACCTGCACGCCGTAGCTGCGGCTGGCCGGACCGTGCTGCAGCTCGTGCAGGAAGACGATGTCGTCGCCTGATTCGGCCACGCCCACGTGCACGTTGAGCGCGCGCGGGTGCTTCTCCGGCAGGCGGGTGAGCTCGAAATAGTGCGTGGCGAACAGCGTGAAGGACTGGTTGCGGTCGTGCAGGTGGCCGGCGATGGCGCCGGCCAGGGCCAGGCCGTCGAAGGTCGAGGTGCCACGCCCAATCTCGTCCATCAGCACCAGCGAATGCTCGGTGGCGGTGTGCACGATGGCGGCGGCCTCGGTCATCTCCAGCATGAAGGTGGACTGGGCGTTGGCCAGGTCGTCGGCCGCGCCGATGCGGGTGTGGATGGCGTCCATCGGCCCCAGAAGGCACGATGACGCCGGCACGTAGGAGCCCACGGCCGCCATCAGCGCGATCAGGGCCACCTGGCGCATGAAGGTCGATTTACCGCCCATGTTCGGACCGGTGACGATCATCATGCGGCGCTTGGCGTCCAGGCGGCAGTCGTTGGGGATGAAGGCCGCGCCGGTGGTCTCCATCAGGCGGGCTTCGACCACCGGGTGGCGGCCTTGCTCGATCTCGATGCAGGGCTGCGAGACGAACTCCGGGCGCGTCCAGCGCAGCGTGGCGGCGCGCTCGGCCAGCGCGGCCAGGGCGTCCAGCGTGGACAGCGCCCGCGCCAGAGCGCCCAGGGTGCCGATGTGGGCCTGCAGGAAATCGATGAGCTGCTCGAACAGGAACTTCTCGCGCGCCAGTGAACGGTCTTGCGCCGACAGGGCCTTGTCTTCGAAGGCCTTGAGCTCGGGCGTGATGTAACGCTCGGCGTTTTTCAGGGTCTGGCGGCGCTGGTAGTCCAGCGGCACCTTGTCGGCGTGCGATTGCGTGACCTCGATGTAGAAACCATGCACCTTGTTGAACTGCACGCGCAGGTTGGGGATGTTGGTGCGGGCGCGCTCGCGGGCTTCGAGGTCGAGCAGGAAGGCGTCGCAGTTCTGCGAGATGGCGCGCAGCTCGTCGAGGTCGGCATCGAAGCCGGTGGCGATGACACCGCCGTCGCGCAGCAGCACGGCGGGTGTCTCCATGAGGGTGGCTTGCAGGCGTGCGGCCACAGCCGGGTCGGGCGAGAGCGCCGAGCGGACCTGCTGCAGCAAACCGGGCGATGCCCCGTCCTCCTGTGGCAGCTCGGGCACGCGGGCCAGCAAATCGGGCAGGCCCAGCAGCGTGTCGCGCAGGCCGGCCAGCTCGCGCGGGCGCACCTGGCGCAAGGCCACGCGGGCGTTGATGCGCTCGACGTCGCTCATTTGGCGCAAGGCCTCGCGGATGGCATCGAAGCCCTGGGCGTGGCTGGGCGGCGCCAGCAGGGTGGCCACCGCGTCGTGGCGGGCGCGGGCCACGCTGCGGTCGCGCAGGGGCTGGGTCAGCCATTGGCGCAAGGCGCGGCTGCCCATGCCGGTGCGGCAGGTGTCGAGCAGGGACAGCAACGTGGGCGCGTCCTCGCCGCGCAGCGTCTGCACCAACTCCAGGTTGCGCAGGGTGGACGGCGGCAAATCGAGCAGCTCCGACACCCGCGGCACCTCCATCGAGGCCACGTGCGCCAGCGCCCTGCCCTGCGTGTGCTCGGCATAGCTGAGCAGCGCGGCGGCGGCGGCATGCGCCAGGGGCATCTCCTGGGCGCCCCAGCTTTGCAGGTGCTGCACCTGCAGCTGCTCGCACAGCTTGCGCAGGCCCAGGCCGGCGTCGAACTGCCAGGTGGGGCGGCTGGTCAGGGCCACGCCACGCGGCCCCCCCCCGCTGGCACTGCCCGCGCTCAGCAAAGGCAGCAAGGCGGGCGGCACGCGCTCGCGGTCGTAGAGGATTTCAGCGGGCTGCAAGCGGGCCAGCCAGCCCACCAGCTCGCGCGCGGTGCATTCGGTCAGGCACAGCTTGCCGCTGGACAGGCCCACCCAGGCCAGGGCGCAGGGCGTGGTGTCGGAGGGCTTGTCCTTGCCGCGCTCTTTGCCCATGACGACCGCCAGCAGCAGCGCATCGGCGCGCTCGGACAGCAACTCGGTGTCGATCAGCGTGCCGGGCGTCACCACCCGCACCACCTTGCGCTCCACCGGGCCCTTGCTGGCGCCCACCTCGCCGACCTGTTCGCAAATCGCCACCGACTCGCCCAGGCGGATCAGCTTGGCCAGGTAGGTCTCGACCGCGCTCACCGGCACACCGGCCATCACCACGGGCTCGCCGCCCGACTGGCCGCGCACCGTCAAGGTGATGTCGATGAGGCGGTTGGCCTTGCGCGCGTCGTCGTAGAAGACCTCGTAGAAGTCGCCCATGCGGTAGAACACGAGGGTGTCCGGGAACTCGCTTTTGATGCGCAGGTACTGCTGCATCATGGGCGTGTGCCCGGAGAAATCGGCCGTGGCGCTGGAGGGTGTGAGGGTGCTGGGCGTGTCCATGGGAGAGGGCATGGCGGTCGGAGGCCTGAGCAGCGCAGGCGCACATGGCGACGCACAGAGACGGCGTCTCAGGGCCGTGAGTGTATGCGCTTTGCCCAGGCGCCCTGCCCCCGCGCTTTCAGGGCGCCCATGAAAAAAGCCGACCCATGCGAGTCGGCTTCTTTGGAGGCCTGAAACAGGCCGCGCTGCGTTCCGAGCCCTCAGATCACCGAAGGCTCAGGATGCGACAGGCGCTGGAGATCAGTAACCGCCACGGCCACCGCCGTAGCCGCCGCCGCTGCCGTAGCCGCCACGCGAGCCGCCGCCACCGAAACCACCGCTCGGACGGTCTTCCTTGGGACGGGCCAGGTTGACGGTCAGGTCACGGCCTTCCAGTTGTTGGCCGTGCAGGGCGCGGATGGCAGCTTGCGCTTCTTCGGCAGTGCCCATTTCCACGAAGCCGAAGCCCTTGGAACGGCCGCTGTCACGGTCCATCATGACCTTGGCGGATTGGACCGAACCGAATTCGGAGAAGGCGTGCTGCAGGCTTTCGTCGCGCACGGAGTAGGCCAGGTTGCCAACGTAGAGTTTGTTGTTCATGGTGTGTCTTTCAAAAATGAAAAGGGATGTTGAGCGGGTGCTCAGCGGAATTTGCGACGCATGGGTGCAGGTGCACCACCAGCGCGCGGTTCGAGGTGGCGGAAGGTGATGCGGCCTTTGCTCAAGTCATACGGCGAGAGCTCCAGCGACACCTTGTCGCCCGCCAGGATGCGGATGCGGTTTTTGCGCATCTTGCCGCCCGAATAGGCGACAAGGGTGTGACCGTTTTCGAGGGTCACGCGGAAGCGGGCATCGGGCAGAACTTCGTCCACCTGGCCACGCATTTCGATGAGGTCTTCCTTGGACACAGGTCTCCTAAGGTGAGGAAGCTGGCTGCGCGGCGATCAGGCCGAACAGTTGGACTGACGCACGAAGCGGCGGCCCTGGTCCGCGGCATAGCGGATGGCCTCGTCGTGGGTGGGAAAGCAAGGGATGAAGCGGAAGACCCGGTCATGGGTGCCGCGGCCGCGTCCACTGCGGATGGAAATCGAGGCAGCGTACTGGCCCGATTCATTGAGTTTGGCGAACGGTGACAGGCAGAACTTGTCAACCGAAAACGAGGAGGCAGGGAAAGGATTCAAAAGATTCACTGAGGGCCGAAAGGCCTGGGAGAAAATCCGCACGGCACAAGGTGCATCGAACGGAGAAGCTTGCCTGGGAAACAACCCGGTGCCGGTTCGCGGCGGAGGTCAGGTGCCTTGGGTGGCACGTTCAGCAGGCTCAACCCGGAACTGTGTGTCAGGATTGGTGCTGGCGTTTCAAGCTCAGGCAGATGGCGCTGAGCAGGCAAGCAGCCTGCAGCGCTGCTCCGCACTCTAACAGCATCTTGTGAAATGTGCTCACTTATTTTTGCCGCAGCGCGAAAAGGCGCCTGGAACGCGCATGAAACGCACATTGAGTCCGGTCGCGACAGGCGCCAAGGTGCCGCGCTAAAGTCTCAGGCAGATCTTCTCACACCCCACGCACACAGCCGCGTCCCACACCCGACCATGCGCATGCCCTGCAACCCTCGGATCTCAGCCGCCACCCCACGCCCCTGGCAACGCGCCGCAGCGACGCTGGCGCTCTCGGCCTTCTGCTCGGCGCTGTTGAGCGCCTGCGGCAGCACCGTCGTCAACCCTGTGACCGGCGAGGCCGAGCGCTCCGTGATGGACGAGCCCGCCGAGATCGCCCAAGGCCAGAAAGCCCACCAGCAGGTGCTCAAGGAGCAGCGCGCCTACGCCAACCCGAAGGTGCAGGCCTACGTCAACACGCTGGGCCAGAAACTCGCGGCGCAGTCGCACCGCGCCAACCTGGCGTGGACCTTCACCGTGCTGGACAGCCCCGACGTCAATGCCTTCGCCCTGCCCGGCGGCTACGTGTACGTGACCCGCGGCATCATGGCCTACCTGGACAGCGAGGCCGAACTGGCCGGCGTGATGGGCCACGAGATCGGCCACGTCACCGCGCGCCACGGCGCACAGCGCGCGACACGGCAGCAAAACGCCGGGCTGGGTGTGCTGGCGGCCACGGTGCTGGGCGTGGTGCTGGAGGGTGCCGGCGTGCGCGGCGCCACCGACCTCGCGGGCCAAGTCTCGCAGACCGCCGCGGCAGGCTACGTCGCGTCCTACAGCCGCGAGCAGGAGTCCCAGGCCGACGAGCTCGGCGCCGAGTACCTGGCGCGCAACCACTACAACCCGCGCAACATGGTAGACGTCATCCAGGTGCTCAAAAGCCAGGAGCAGTTCGCCGCCGACACCGCCCGCGCCGAGGGCCGCCCGGCGCCATCGGGCAACAACTGGCTGGCGTCCCATCCCAGCAACGCGCAACGCCTCGCGGACATCCGCACCATCGCGCTGCAATACCAGACACCGCAAACGCGCTACGACGACGATGGCCGCGCCCGCTACCTGCAAACGGTCGAGGGCATGGTGTTTGGCGACAGCCGCGAGGAAGGCGTGGTGCGCGGACCGCAATTCGTGCACGAAGGCCTGGGCATGGCCCTGACCGCGCCTTCGGGCTGGCGGGTGCGCAATGGCAGCGATGCCATCACCCTCGTCAATGCCGCGGGTGATGCGGGCCTGGTCGTGACGGTGTTGCCGCCCAACACCCAGGGCTCGCACGAAGACCTGCTGCGCCAACTGCTCAAGGCCAACCAGAACCGCGTCGAAGGCAACCTGGACAAGCGCAGCCTGCACGGGCTGCCGGCCACGCATTTCGATGGCGTGGTGCGCAATGCGCAAGGTGCCGCGACCGCCGTGCACCTGACTTTGGTCGATGGGCCCCTGTCACGCCGCTACCTGATGCGCCACGTGGGCCGCGACGCCGCTGCCTTGCAAAGGGCCGACACGCCGCTGCGCGAGGCCGAGGCCTCGTTCCGGACGATCACACCGGCCGACCGCGAGGCCGCCAAGCCCTGGGTGATCAAGGCCGTGCCCTTCCCCAAGGGCGGCTTTGCGGAACTTGCACGCGGCTCTGTTTTGGCCACTTTCATGCCGGCAGCCCAGGCCGAGGGGCAGCTGCGCCTGATGAACAGCGCCTACGGCCAGGACAGCGCAGATGGCACAGGCCACATCGCCGAGCCCAAGGTGGGGCAGATGGTCAAGACCCTGGTGCACTGACGCGCGACCGACCCGGCCAGCGCGTTGGCCTGCGGCAAGGGCCACCAAGATCACCACCAGGATCGCAAGAGTCGGGAGGCCAGCACCCCGTGATCGGGCTAGAGTCACCGCCATGCCCGCCCGATTGCCCTCCGCCTCGACGCACGTTCCGCCGCCTGCCTCGTCCGCCGACCTGGCACCTGCGCACCGCCACGCCTCGCTCGTGGCCGCGCTGTGCCGGCACATCGAGGCCGCCGAGCAACCGCCCTCGCTGGACGAGCTGGCCGCGCAGGCGCAAATGAGCCCGCACCACCTCCACCGCATCTTCAAGGCCGTCACCGGCGTGACGCCCAAGGCCTATGCCGACGCCCACCGCGCCCGCAAGGTGCGCGAGGCCCTGGACGCCGGCCAGCGCGTCACCGAAGCCTTGCACGACGCAGGCTTCCAGGCGCCCAGCCGCTTCTACGAAGGCGCCCGCCAGCGCCTGGGCATGACGCCCACGGCCTTCCGTGGCGGCGGCAAGGACGCGGTCATCCACTTCGCGGTGGCGCAGTGCTCGCTGGGCGCGGTGCTGGTGGCGGCCAGCGCCCTGGGCGTGTGCGCCATCTCTTTGGGCGACGATGCCGATGCCCTCACCCGCGCGCTGCAGGACCGCTTCCCGCAGGCCGAGCTCATTGGCGCAGACGCCGACTTCGAGCGCCTGGTGGCCCAGGTGATCGGGCTGGTGGAGATGCCCGCGCAGTCGCACAGCCTGCCCCTGGACGTGCGCGGCACGGCCTTCCAGCAACGCGTGTGGCAGGCGCTGCGCGACATCCCGCCCGGTCAGACCGTGAGCTACACCGAGCTGGCCGAACGCATCGGCTCGCCCACATCGGTGCGGGCCGTGGCGCGGGCCTGCGCCTCGAACACCCTGGCCGTGGCCATCCCCTGCCACCGCGTGGTGCGGCTCAACGGTGACCTGTCCGGCTACCGATGGGGCGTGGCGCGCAAGCAGGCGCTGCTGGTGCGGGAAGCCGATCAGGCCACGGCCATGGCGGACACCCCGCGCCCATGACGATGGCCGTGCACCACATCAGCCTGCCCGCGAACTTCCGCCGCCAAGACGTGCTGGCCTTCCACGGGCGCGATCCGCACGCCCTGGCCGAGCGGGTCACGGCATCGCGCCTGGACAAAGGCCTGGTCTGGCAAGGCGCGCCCGCGCTGCTCAGCCTGAGCTTCGAGGAGGGCGGCGTGGACGCGACGCTCGATGTGGATGTGGATGAAGGTGCCGCTCAGCCGCGCTTCGAGGCCATGGTGCAGCGCATGCTGGGCCTGGACCAGGACGTCGATGGCTTCGAGCAGACGCAGCAGCATCACCCAGAGCTCGGCCCCGTGCTGGCGCGCCAAAGCGGCCTGCGCGTGCCGGTCACAGCCACGCCCTTCGAAGCCCTGAGCTGGGCCATCACCGGCCAGCAGATCAGCGTGCAGGCCGCGGTGGCCATCCGCCGCCGCATGATCGAGGCCTGCGGCATCCGCCACCGCAGCGGCAGCCTGTGTCACCCGCAGGCCGCCCAGTTGCTGGCCTTGGGCGAGGTGGCCCTGCGTGCAGCGGGCTTCACCGCGAGCAAGGCACGCACCTTGTTGGCGGTGTCAGAGGCCGTGCAAGGCGGCGCACTGCCGCTGGACGACGGACTGGACGGCGGTCTGGGCAGCGGGCGGCGCGATGGCCCCAGCGGCATCGCCGCCCAACTGCTGGCCATCAAAGGCATCGGCCCCTGGACGGTGAGCTACGCCCTGATGCGCGGCTTCGGCTGGCTGGACGGCTCCCTGCATGGCGACGTGGCCGTGCGGCGGGCGCTGGGGGCGTTGCTTGCGCGAGATCCAGGTTCGTCCGACACACCATGGCAGCCTCTGACGGTCACACCGCAGGCGGCAGAAGCCTGGCTCGCGCCCTTGTCGCCCTGGCGTGCCCTGGCCGCGGCCCACCTGTGGGCCTCGCTGTCGGTGTCCGCTTGACGCACATCACCCGGGCAAGCCAGGTGCATCGGCATGTGCATCGGCATGTGCGCGCGCCTGGGCTTCGTACCAAGGCAAGCATTGCGGGTTGGCCATCGCGTCGCGGTTGACGACGCGCTCCAGCGGCTGCCCCAGGAAGAGCTTCTTGATGGGCACCTCCTGCTTCTTGCCCGACAGCGTGCGCGGGATCTCGTCCGCCTGCAGCGTCACGTCCGGCACGAAGCGCGGCGACAGCGTTTGCTGGATGGCACCGTGGATGCGCGCCCGCAAGTCATCGTTCAGCGTCAGGCCGGGGCGCAGCACCACGAACATCACCATGCGGCTGTCGCGGCCCAGGTACTCGAGGTCAATCACCATGCTGTCGAGCACCTCGGGCAGGGCCTCCACGGCGTTGTAGATCTCGCTCGTGCCCATGCGCAGGCCATGGCGGTTGATGGTGGCGTCGCTGCGGCCGTAGATGATGCAGCTTTCGTCGTTGTGCACCTTCAGCCAGTCGCCATGGCGCCAGACGCCGGGGTAGGTGTCGAAGTAGCTCGACAGGTAACGCGCGCTGCCCTCGTCACCCCAGAAATACAGCGGCATGGACGGCAGCGGCTGGGTGCAGACGAGTTCACCCACCTCGTTTTCAACCGCCTGGCCATCGGCATTCCAGGCCTCCACCGCACAGCCCAGCAGGCGGCACTGCATGCGCCCGGGCTGCAGCGGCAGCTCGCGGTGGCCGCCCACGAACGCACCGCAGAAATCGGTGCCGCCGGAGATGTTGTTCCACCAGATGTCGGGTGTGCCCAGGGCCTTGAACTGCGCCGTGCCCCAGCGCTGCACGTCCTCGGCCAGCGGTGAGCCGGTGGAGCCCAGCGCCCGGACCAGGCCCAGGTCACCGCACTGCGACAGGTCCACGCCCGCCTTCATGCAGTTGGCATAGAAGGCTGCGCCCGCGCCGAAATAAGTGACGCGGTGGCGTGCGGCGAAACGCCACAGCACCGTCCAGTCGGGGTGTTCCTTGCTGCCGCCGGGGCTGCCGTCGAAGATCACCACGGTGGCGCCATCGCACAGACCCGAGACCTGCGAATTCCACATCACCCAACCGGTGGAGCTGTACCAGTGGAAGCGCTCGCCGAAGCTGTTGGGCAGGTAGCTGGCGCCCACGTCACCGAGCTTGCGGCCCGCCGCACCCATCATGAGGATGCCGCCGTGCCCGTGCACCAGGGGCTTGGGCAGGCCGGTGGTGCCGCTGGAATAGACCACCCAGAGCGGGTGATCGAAGGGCAGCCATTCGGGCTCGAAGGCCGCCACGGCCGCGTCATCGCGGCCGGTGGCCTGGGCGAAATCCGCGTCGGCAGGCAGATGGCGGCTGGCAAACGGGGTGCGCAGCACGATGAGCTTGTCCACGCTGGGCAGGCTGTCGCGCAGGCCGGCCACCACCTCGCTGCGGTCCAGGCGCTTGCCGGCGTAGTGCACGCCATCGGCCGCGATCAAGAGCTTGGGCGCGATCTGCTTGAAGCGGTCGGTCACGGCCTGCACGCCCATGTCGGGGGCGCAGACGCTCCAGATGGCGCCCACGCTGGCACAGGCCAGGAAGGCCACGATGGCCTCGGGCACGTTGGGCAGGTAAGCGGCCACGCGGTCACCGCGTTGCACGCCCATCTCGCGCAGGGTCAAAGCCAGCGAGGCCACCTGGCGACGCAGCTCGGGCCACGACACCTCGCGCACCTCGCCCAGTTCGTTCTCGCTGACGATGGCCGGCACGCCCGCCGCATGGGCCGCGTCCACGTGCCGCAACACGCGTTGGGCGTAGTTCACCTGCGCACCTTCGAACCACCGCGTGCCGGGCATGGGGTCGGCGCTGCGCACCGCCGTGTAGGGGGTGGGCGAACGCATGTCGTCGTAGTCCCACAGGCTCTGCCAGAAGGCGTCGGGCTCGTCCACGGACCAGCGCCACAGCGCGCGGTAATCGGCAAACCGCAGACCGCGGGTCTGGTGCAACCAGTCCTGGTACAGGCGGACGATCGGAACGTAAGGCGGGCGGACAGCACTCATGGGGCGAACGTCAAGGCACAAGGAATGGCCATCATCCCTGGCGCGACATCGGCTGACAACGGGGGCTGGCCCTGTGTCGCGAAATGTCACAATGCGGGCTTGTTCCTGGCTGAGCCGCCTGCGGCACCCACCCCGTGATCGTCCGTCCCCGCCCCAACTGGCTGCGCATGCTCGTCGTGCGGCGCGGCTCCCTGCTCTTGCAGATCCTGCCCCAGCTGCTGGTGATTTTCGCCATCTCGATCGGGGTGGTGATCTTCCACGGCGAGCTGCTCAACCGCAAGATCACGCTGACGGCCGTGCCGTTCTCGCTGGTGGGCGTGGCCCTGGCCATCTTCCTGGGCTTTCGCAACAGCGCCAGCTACGACCGCTACTGGGAGGCCCGCAAGCTCTGGGGCAAGCTGCTGACCGACGGCCGCAACGCCGCGCGGCAGTACGTGTCCTTCACGCGCGAAGACCCGCGCGCCTTCGTGCAAGGCCTGGCCGCCTTCGTGCACGCCACCCGCCACCAATTGCGCAACACCGACCCCTGGCCCGACCTGCGGCGCCTGTTGCCGCCCGAGCTGCTGCCCCGGCTGGTCGAGCGGCGCACGCCGGCCCTGCAGATCCTGATGTGGCTGGCCGAGCGACTGCGCGACGACCGCGAGGCCGGGCGCATCGAGCCCATCCTCGCCGCAGAGCTGGACCGCTCGCTCGGTGGCCTCAACGACGCCCTGGGAGGCTGCGAGCGCATCGCCTACACGCCCCTGCCCTTCACCTACTCGGTGATCCTGCACCGCACGGTCTACATCTACTGCCTGATGCTGCCCTTCGGACTGCTCGACGCCATCGGCGTGATGACGCCGTTGATGGTGACCTTCGTGGCCTACACCTTCTTCGCCATCGAGGCCCTGAGCGACGAAATCGAAGAGCCCTTCGGCACCATGCCCAACGACCTGGCGCTCAACGCCATGGCCATCACCATCGAGGCTGCGCTGCTGGAGATGCTGGGCGAGCGCAACCTGCCGCCCAAGCCCCAGCCGGTGAACTGCTTCCTGGATTGAGGCACGCCACAGCGCAAGCAACGGGATGCGTCCGTCGCGGCGCCGCGCCACAGTGGGACACCCCCACCCCGCGGCCACACGCTGACAAGCCGCCGACAGGAAGCCTCCCATGCACGCACCCACGCACCTCGACATCGAACCCGCCATCCACTACTGGGGCACGCCCGTGGTGCTCGTTGGCACCCGCAACCCCGACGGCTCGGCCAACCTCGCGCCGATGTCGTCGGCCTGGTGGCTGGGCTGGAGCTGCATGCTGGGCCTGGACGCCAGCTCACAGACCACCGAGAACCTGCGGCGCACAGGCCAGTGCGTGCTGAACCTCGCCGACGCCGGCATGGTGGCCGCGGTGGACCGGCTCGCCCTGCTGACCGGCTCGGCCGCAGTGCCCATCCACAAGCAGATGCTGGGTTATCGCCACGAGGCCGACAAATTCTCGGCGGCCGGACTGACTGCCCAGGCTGCCGTCGATGTGGACGCCCCGCGCGTGCGCGAATGCCTGGTGCAGCTGGAGGCCAGCGTGGTGGACATGCGCCCCTTCGCCGCCCAAGACCCGCGGATGCCCGTGGCGGCATGCATGGTGGAGTTGCGCCTGAGCCGAGTGCACGTGGCGCCCGAGCTGCTGCACCCCAGCGACGGCCAGCGCATCGACCCCGACCGCTGGCGTCCTTTGATCATGAACTTCCGGCAATTCCACAGCGTGGGGCCGCGCCTGCAAGCGTCCAAGCTGGCGGAAGCGCCCGAAGCGTTTTATGCGCCCTGGCGCCGCACCCGTCGCAGCGCCGCTGCCGGCACCTCCGTCTGATGCCAGCGCCAGGCCAACAGGCTCAGAACGGCGCGTCGTCCCTGCCGCGGGGTGCTTGGTTCGGCGTGCTGCTGCCATCGCCCAGGCCACTGGCCAGCTCGGCCGCCTTGGCGGAAGCGGTGATGCGGGTGCGCTTGGGCGCCACAGGCTCTGCCTCGGGCTGAGGCGCCGCGGTGGCGGCCTTCAACGCTTCCAGGGCGGCGTCGTGCGCGTCCACATCGGTCGCATCCACCGCACCACCTGCCTGCACCGCATCACGGCCCGCGCGGCCCCCACGAGGCGCCTTGCCCGACTCGCCCGGCTCGCCTTCCGCTGCAGCCGCCGTCTCGGCGATCACGCGGGTGTAAGGCGCCAGGGTCTTGACCAGCTGGCCGTAGATGCGGGGCGAACCCGCCAGGATCTCGCGCTGGTAGAGGAAGTCGGGCTCACCCGTGAAGTTGCCCACCAGGCCACCGGCTTCGGTGATCATCAGCGAGCCTGCGGCCACGTCCCAGGGGCTCAGGCCGGTCTCGAAGAAGCCGTCGAGGTAGCCGGCAGCCACGTAGCACAGGTCCAGCGAGGCGGCGCCCGGACGGCGCAGGCCGGCGCACTGCACCATGACCTCTTCGAACATCTTCATGTAGCGCTGGAAGTTGTCGCCCTTGCGGAAGGGGAAGCCCGTGCCGATCAGCGACTCCAGCATGCGCGTGCGCTTGGAGACGCGGATGCGGCGGTCGTTCAGGTAAGCGCCCTTGCCCTTCGATGCGTAGAACAGGTCGTTGCGGGTCGGGTCATAGACCACAGCCTGCTGCACCTGGCCGCGGTAGGCCAGCGCGATGGACACGGCGTACACGGGGAAGCCGTGGATGAAGTTGGTGGTGCCGTCCAGGGGATCGATGATCCAGACGTACTCGGAGTGTTTGGCGCCCTGCGAACGGCCCGACTCTTCGGCCAGGATGCCGTGGCCGGGGTAGGCCTCGAGGATGGTGTCGATGATCGCCTGCTCTGCCGCCTGGTCCACCTCGGTGACGAAGTCGTTGTGCGACTTGGCGGTCACTTGCAGCCGCTCGATGTCGAGCGACGCCCGGTTGATGATCGCCCCGGCTGCGCGTGCAGCTTTGATGGCGATGTTGAGCATGGGGTGCAAGGCTTGGGACATGGTGTGACCAGCAAAAAATCGAACAAACGACGGCATAGCTCGTCGAGCCCGTGGCGACCATCTGAGAAGCGACTCTCAACGGCAGCGAACGAGGGGTGGGGGCGCAGCGGTGACCAAAGAACGGGGGAGAATCGGGCATTCTATCGAACTGCGCCGTTTTTTGCACCCCCTTCTTTGGCGTCCTCCTTCGGCGCCCTGCCCCACCGCCCATGTCCATTGCCGCACAGCCTGACCCCACCCGCTTCGTCCTGATCGGCACCAGCCACCCCGGCAATGTGGGCGCCACCGCCCGCGCGATGAAGGTCATGGGCTTCTCCGAGCTGGTGCTGGTGCGCCCGCGTTTCGCCGACGTGCTGGTGCAAGAGGACACCGTGGCCATGGCCAGCGGCGCCGCCGACATCCTGGTGCGCGCGCGCATCGTGGACACCGTGGCCGAAGCGCTGGATGGCGTCACCTACGCCATCGGCACGGCCATGACCCCGCGCGACTTCGGCCCGCCCACGATCACGCCGCGCGAAGGCTTGACCGCGCTGGCGGGCACCCATGCCGCGGCCGGACACAAGGTTGGTTTCGTGTTCGGCAGCGAACGCCACGGCATGGCCAACGAAGACGTGTACCGCTGCCACGCCGTCATCAGCATCCCCACCGATCCGGGCTATGGCTCGCTGAACCTCTCGCAGGCGGTGCAGGTGCTGGCCTATGAATGGCGCATGGCCCTCGGTGGCTTCCCGGTCACGGCCCGCACGCCGGATGCCGACCTGGCCGGTGGCGAGGCCGTGCAAGGCATGCTGACGCACCTGGAGCAGGCCCTCGTGCAACTGGGCTTCCTCGATCCGGCCGCACCGAAAAAGCTCATGCCGCGCCTCAACCAGCTCTTCAACCGCGCCGAGTTGCGCCAGGAAGACATCCACATCCTGCGCGGCATCGCGAAAGCCATCCTGGAGCGCACCCCGCGCTGACCGTCGGGCTGCCACTGGGCGCGCACGCCAAGCCTGGCGCCGTCCCGGGTCTTTGCCTCAGGGCTACACTTCCCAGCCTTATTCGAAAAACGCACAAGCTCATTCATGCTGTTTGCCCGCCTGCGCGAAGACATCGCCTGCATCCTGGAGCGTGACCCCGCCGCCCGCACGGCCTGGGAGGTCCTGACCTGCTACCCCGGTCTCCACGCCCTGGCCATGCACCGCTGCGCGCACTGGTGCTGGACGCACGGGCTGAAGTGGCTGGGACGCTGGGTCTCGCACTGGTCGCGCTTTTTCACGGGCATCGAGATCCACCCCGGCGCCCAAGTCGGCCGGCGCGTCTTCATCGACCACGGCATGGGCGTGGTGGTGGGCGAAACCGCCGAGATCGGCGACGACTGCACCATCTACCAGGGCGTGACCCTGGGCGGCACCTCGCTGTCCAAAGGCGCCAAGCGCCACCCCACGCTCGGCAAGGGCGTGATCGTGGGCGCCAACGCGCAGGTGCTGGGTGGCTTCACCGTGGGCGATGGCGCGCGCGTGGGCTCCAACGCCGTCGTCACCAAACCCGTGCCGGCCAATGCCACGGCCGTGGGCAACCCGGCGCGCATCATCGTGGCCAAGGCCCAGGTGCTGGACCCCAAGCAGGCCGAGCGCGAGGCCCTGGCCGCGCGCATGGGTTTCTCCGCTTACGGCGTGACCGAGGGCGACGACCCGCTGTCGCAGGCCCTCAAAGGCTTGATCGACCACGCCTCGGGCCACGAACACCAGATCGCGCTGCTGTGGCAAGCGGTCGAGAAGCTCGCCGCCTGTGCGCAAAGCGAGCTGGGCCGCGACTGCATGCCCACCGACGCCCAGATCACCGAAGCCTTCAACGCCGACGAGCTCAACCGCCTGGTGAAGTGAGCTTGCGCGGGGCGGCATTGAACATGCAAGATGACCTGTTCGGCGAGCCGCCCGCACCGCCCCTCACACCGCAGCAACAGGCCAAGGCAGCCTCCGCAGGGACACCCACACGGCCATCTCGGCCAGCCGGCCAGATCGCCGCAGCCCCCACGCTGCCCGAGCACGCCGACCTGGCTGCGCGCCTGCCTGCCCTGGTGCGCCTGGGCACATCGTCCTGGACCTACCCGGGCTGGCAGGGCCTGGTGTGGGCCGAGGAGCTCAGCGAACGCCGCCTGTCCAAAGACGGGCTGACCGCCTACAGCCGGCACCCTTTGCTGCGCACGGTCAGCGTCGACCGCTCGTTCTACCAGCCGCTCACCGTGGCCCAGTACGCCAGCCATGCGGCGCAGGTGCCCGATGATTTCCGCTTCATCGTCAAGGCGCCAGCCTCGGTCAGCGACGCCCTGATCCGCGATGACGCAGGCCGCGGCAAAGGCCACAACCCGCTGTTCCTGGACCCCGACCTGGCGCTGCGGGAATTCATCGAGCCCGCCATGCGGGGCCTGGGCCACAAGGTGGGTGCGCTGGTGTTCCAGATCAGCCCCCTGCCCCCGGACTGGCTGCGCCAACCGCGGTCCTTGATGGCTCACCTGGCGCGCTTGCTCGACCAGATGCCCCGCATCCAGGACGCCATCCCGGGCGCCACCATCGCTTTGGAGTTGCGCGACCACGCCGTGCTCGGCCCAGACCTGGCCCAGGTGCTCCGCCAGAGCGGCCATGCTTACTGCCTGGGCTTGCACGCCCGCATGCCGCCCATCGAAGACCAACTGCCCATGTTGCGCAGCCTGTGGCCGAGCCCGCTGGTGTGCCGCTGGAACCTGCACCGCAAGCACGGCGCGCAGGGCTACGAAACGGCGCGCACCCTGTACGCGCCCTTCGACCACATCCAGGACGCCGACCCGCAAACGCGGCACACCCTGGCGCGTGTCATCGTGGCCACGGCCCGGGCCGGCCTGTCGGCGCATGTGTCCATCAGCAACAAGGCCGAGGGCTGCGCGCCGCTGTCGGTGGCCGCGCTGGCGCAAGAGGTCGTGGCGCAGTGGGAAGCCGCGCCAACGCCCCTTGGGACGACGCCTCAGGCCAGCAGGTAGCCGCCGTCCACGTTCAGGCAGGTGCCCGTGGTGTAGCTGGCCGCATCCGACGCCAGGTACAGCGCCGCGCCGGCCATCTCGGATGGCTCGGCCACGCGGTCCATCGGCACATGGGCCAGCACCGTCTTCATGATCATGTCGTTGGAGGTCAGGGCCGCCGCGAACTTCGTGTCGGTGAAGCCCGGCAGGATGGCGTTGACGCGCACCTTCTGCGTCGCGCACTCCTTGGCGAAGGCGTGCGTCATCGAGATCACGGCCGCCTTGGTGATGGAGTAGATGCCCTGGGCCATGCCCGGGATCACGCCATTCACAGAGGCGATGTTGATGATCGAGCCGCCGCCCTGCTGGGCCATCACCTTCGCACCCCGCGCGCACATGAAGAAGTAGCCGCGGATGTTGACGTCCACGGTCTTCTGGAAGGCGCCCAGGTCGGTGTCGGTGATGTGGCCGAAGTAGGGGTTGGTGGCCGCGTTGTTGACCAGGATGTCGAGGCGGCCGAACTGCTGCTCGATGGCGGCAAACGTCGCGTCGATCTGGTCGATCTCGCCGATGTGGCAGGCCAGCACCGAGGCCTTGCCACCGGCTTCGCGGATGGAGGCGGCCACGGCTTCGCAGGGCTCGGCCTTGCGGCTGGAGACGATGACATGGGCGCCATGGGCGGCCAGCAGGCGGGCGATGGCCTCGCCGATGCCACGGCTGGAGCCGGTGACCAGGGCGACCTTGCCGGTCAGGTCGAAGGTGTTGGCGAGCGGGTTGGGGTTCGTCATGGCGATGGAAGGTTCAGAGGGTTCAGGGTGAGCTCAGCGTCCAGCTCACAAGCTGGATTGGGCGATGATGCCCAGGCAGCGCTGCTCCAGGTAGCAAGCAAACGGGCCGAACTGCGCGAAGGCCGGGTTGCGTGCGTTGCCTTCCTTGAAGCGCTTGTAGATCTGCTGCGCGATGCCGGCCAGGCGGAACAGGCCATACACCGTGTAGAAGTCGAAATTGGCCACGCTGAAGCCGGTTTTCTCGGCGTAGTAGCGCACCACCTCGTCGCGGGTCAGCATGCCCGGCGCGTTGGTGGGCTGGCGGCGCGAGCCCTTCATGAACGGGTCGTCGTCGGCCTGCACCCAATAAGCCAGGGCACTGCCCAGGTCCATCAACGGGTCGCCCAGCGTGGCCATTTCCCAGTCCAGCACGCCGATGATCTTCAGCGGGTCGTTCACGTCCAGCACGACGTTGTCGAAGCGGAAATCGTTGTGGATGAGGCGGATGGCCACTTCCTGCTGGGGCTGCTTCGCGGCCAGCCAGGCCATGACGGCTTCGAAATCGCCCACATCATCGGTGCGGGCAGCGCGGAAGCGTTTGGTCCAACCCTCGACCTGGCGCGCCACATAGCCCTCGCCCTTGCCCAGGGTGTCCAGGCCGGCCTGGGTCGGGTCCAGTTGGTGCAACTGGATGAGCGCGTCCAGCACGTTCAGGCAGAGCTGGCGCGTCTTGGCCTCGTCCAGGCCCAGTTCAGGCGACAGGTTCTGGCGCGGGATGTTGCCCACCAAGCGCTCCATCACGTAGAACGGTGCGCCAATGACTTCGGCGTCCTCGCAGATGGCGTGGATGACCGGCACCTGCGGGTAGACCGGCTTGAGCTTTTGCATGATGACCGCCTCGCGCACCACGTCATGGGCCGACTTGGCGATGTGGCCGAACGGTGGGCGGCGCAGGATCAGGTCCACGTTGGCGTAACGCAGCAGGTAGGTCAGGTTGGAGGCGCCGCCGGGAAACTGTTGCAGTTCGGGCGTGCCTTCCAGGGTGAGGCCCTTGGATTGCAGGTAGGCCGTGACATTGGCCACGTCCACTTCTTCACCGGCACGGACTTGCCCGGCCTGGTCCACCAGGGTGTTGTTGCTGCTGTCGCTCATTCGCTGCGTCTCCTCGGCGACCGCCGCCACCGGGCACGCAGGTGCGCCGACACGACACGGTCAATGTGTGAATCGAAGCAGTGTAGGAAGCCGGCAGTGATGAATCAAATGAATTGTTTGAATCCGCACCCATTCGTTGCACGGATGACCTGACGCAAGCAGCGGGGCGCGTCAGCCTCTGTCAACCCTGTGGTGGGCGTTGTGCCGACTTCGGCCGGAAGGCCGCGCACACCTCGGGCACCGCCTCGATGTACGGCCCGCCCATGAGGTCGATGCAGTACGGCACCGCGGCAAAAATGCCCGGCACCACCGACTTGCCCTCGGCATCGCGCAGGCCTTCCAGCGTTTCGGCGATGGATTTGGGCTGCCCCGGCAGGTTGAGGATGAGCGCCTTGCCCCGGATCACGGCCGTCTGCCGCGACAAAATGGCCGTGGGCACGAAGCGCAGGCTGATCTGGCGCATCTGCTCGCCAAAACCCGGCATCTCCTTGTCGGCCACATCCAGCGTGGCCTCGGGCGTGACGTCACGCGGCGCTGGGCCGGTGCCGCCCGTGGTCAGCACAAGATCGCAGGCCTCTGCATCGACCAGCTCGCGCAGGGTCTGGGCGATCAGGACGCGTTCGTCGGCGATCAGGCGTGGCACCCAGGTGATGGGGTTGCGCACGGCGCGGCCCAGCCAGTCTTGCAGCGCCGGCAGGCCCTTGTCTTCGTAGACGCCCGTGCTGGCGCGGTCGCTGACGGACACCACGCCGATGCGGACAGGGGCCAGCGCCACGTGGGTGCCGGTGTGCGCATGGACGGGAGCGTTGACAGGAACGCTGATCGGCGTGCTCACGCGCCGTCCCCGCTGTGCTCGCCTCCAGAGGCCGGCACATCGCCGTCGCTCGCCTGGGCCTCGTGCGCCTCCATGGCCTGCTTGATGTACTGGAACAGCTCGCGGTAAGCCCGGCCGCTGCGCTTTTCAGGCACCTCGGCCGCGTCCTTGCGGGCGCTGCGCACCAGGGCACGCAGTTGCTGCAAGTCGGCGCCGGGGAACGCTTCGGCCCAGCGGGTCAGCACGTCCTTGTCGTCAGAGAGCAACTCCACGCGCCAGCGCTCGGCCTGGTGCAGCGCCAGCGCATTGCGGGCATGGCCCATCTGGAACTGGGCCGCCGCTTCACGCAGGGGCTCGGCGTCCACCTCGCGCATCACCTTGCCGATGAATTGCAGCTGGCGGCGCTTGCCTTCGAAGGACTTGGTCTTCTTGTAGGCGTCCAGGGCGTCGCGCAGGCGCTCGGGCATGCCGATGTCGTCAAGGCGGTTGTCGGGCATCTCCAGCAGCTGTTTGCCCAGGGCTTGCAGCTCGTGGCTCTCGCGCTTGAGCGCACTTTTGCTGGGGCGGCTGTAGCCGCCTGCGGAGCCGCCGAAGTCTTCGTCGGCGTCGTCGGGGTCGAATTGGTTCGGATTCATGTCATCGCTATGATACGGGTGGCCCGCGCTTGCGGGTCGTTGTCCATCACCCAGACGCCCCCAAGGCGCTCCTCCATGCCCAAGTCCAAAGCAGCCAAAGCCACCCACGCAGCGCCCTCGACCGGCTTCGCCTACAGCCGCGAACAGTTCCAGCAGATCATCGACGACACGCTGGGCATGGCCCGCACGCTGGGTGCTTCGGATGCAGCGGCCGAAGTCTCCGAAGGCGCGGGCCTGTCGGTCTCGGTGCGCAAGGGCAAGCTGGAAAACGTCGAGCGCAACCGCGACAAGACGGTGGGCATCACCGTGTACCTGGGCCAGCGCCGCGGCAACGCGACCACCTCGGACTTCTCCCGCGAGGCGCTGCAGCGCACCGTGCAGGCTGCCTACGACATCGCCCGCCACACGGCCGAGGACCCCGCCGCCGGCCTGCCCGACGCCGATGACCTCGCCCTGGGCAAAGCCGCCCGCCGCGACCTCGACCTCTTCCACCCCTGGGCCATCGATGCCGAAGGCGCTGCCGAGATCGCCCGCCGCTGCGAAGACGCGGCCATGGGCGTGGATGCGCGCATCACCAACTCCGAAGGCGCTGGCGTGTCGGCCCAGCAATCGCACTTCTGGGCGGCCAACAGCCGTGGCTTCCAGGGCGGCTATGCCAGCTCGCGCCACTCGCTGTCGGTCTCCCCGATCGCTGGTCGCGGCCGCGACATGCAGCGCGACTTCTGGTACACCTCCGAGCGCGATGCCCGCGACATGGCCAAAGCCGAGGTCGTGGGTCGCTACGCGGCCGAACGCGCGCTGGCCCGCCTGAAAGCCCGCCGCATCCCCACCTGCGAAGCGCCGGTGCTGTTCGAAAACACCCTGGCCGCCGGCCTGCTGGGCGCCTACGTGCAAGCCACCAGTGGCGGTGCGCTGTACCGCCGCGCCACCTTCCTGCTCGACAGCCTGGGCCAGCCCATCTTCCCCAAGCACATCGACATCGCCGAAGACCCGCACATCCTCAAGGGCAAGGGCAGCGCCCCCTTCGACGACGAAGGCGTGCTGACGCGCAAGCGCAAGATCGTCAAGAACGGTGTGGTGCAAACCTATTTCCTGTCCAGCTACTCGGCACGCAAGCTGGGCCTGAAGACCACCGGCCACGCTGGCGGCTCGCAGAACCTGGTGCTGACGCACAAAAAAACCGACAAGAAAGACAACCTCAAGGCCATGCTCAAAAAGCTGGGCACCGGCCTGTTCGTGACCGAGCTCATGGGCCAGGGCGTCAACTACGTCACGGGCGACTATTCCCGCGGCGCGGCCGGCTACTGGGTTGAAAACGGCGTCATCCAGTACCCGGTGCAGGAAATCACCATCGCCGGCCACCTCGGCGAGATGTTCCAGCAGATCGTGGCCGTGGGCGCCGACGCCTACACCTACGGCAGCAAGACCATCGGCTCGGTGCTCATCGAAAAGATGAAGATTGCCGGCCAGGGCAGCTGATCTGCCTCAGCCGCACCACATCCGCGGGTAAGCCCTGTCCAGATGGGCCGCTGACAGACGCGCGGCGCTCCTAGAATTTTCGGGAGTCACAACCCGAGGAGACCCCCGCCATGCAACGTCGTGCCTTCATCAACCATGCCGGCCTCGCCGGCGTGCTGGCCGCAGGTGCCGCCCCCGCCATCGTCCACGCGCAAACGCAGTTGCGCTGGCGCCTGGCCTCCAGCTTCCCCAAATCGCTGGACACCATCTTCGGCGCGGCCGACGTCTTCGCCAAGAAGGTCGGCGAGATGTCAGGCGGCAAGTTCCAGATCTCGGTGCATGCTGGCGGCGAGCTGATGCCTGCCTTCGGCGTGGTGGATGGCGTGCAAAACGGCACCGTCGAGATGGCCCACACGGCGCCCTACTACTTCGTCGGCAAGGACGAAACCTTCGCCATCGGTTGCGCCATCCCCTTTGGCATGAACTCCCGCCAGATGTCGGCATGGATGTACGAGGGCAATGGCCTCAAGCTGATGCGCGAGTTCTACGCCAAGTACAACATCATCAACTTCCCCGGCGGCAACACGGGCGCGCAAATGGGCGGCTGGTACCGCAAGCCCATCAAGTCCCTGGCCGACATGAAGGGCCTGAAGATGCGCGTGGCGGGCTTTGCAGGCCGCGTCATGGAGCGCATGGGCGTGGTGCCGCAGAACCTGCCCGGTGGCGAGATCTACCAGGCGCTGGAAAAAGGCATCATCGATGCCGCCGAGTGGGTGGGGCCCTACGACGACCAGAAGCTGGGCTTCTACAAGGTCGCGCCCCACTACCACTTCCCCGGCTGGTGGGAGGGTGGCCCGCAGCTGGACTTCTTCATCAACCAGAAGGCCTACGACAGCCTGCCGGCCGAGTACAAAGCCATGGTGGAGACCGCTGCCTCGCACGCCCACGTCGAAATGCAGGCCCGCTATGACGCCCGCAACCCGCTGGCGCTCAAACAACTGGTGGCCGCGAAGACCGAGCTGGTGCAATTCCCCAAGCCCGTGCTGGACGCCGCCTTCAAGCACGCCATGGACATCTACAGCGAGCTCAACGAGAAGAACCCGGCCTGGCGCAAGGTGTACGCGGACTACGCCAAGTTCCGCGCCGACCAGAACCTGTGGTTCCGCTTCACCGAGGCCACGTTCGACCGCTACATGCAGTCCGCGAAACTCTGAGCGTCCAGGTTCATGCGATGGCTGATCCGGGTGCGTATTTCGTGTCAGAAGTGCCACCCGGGCAAATTTCAGGGAAAACCCTCACTCAAGTTGAGGCGTGAGTGGCCGAAGCATGAGCATGGTGCGGGATGCCCCCAAGCCGCTGCTCGCCACGCCCATGCATCACCCTCGACAGCCCATGCGCCCCCTGAGCCACAGCCAGGACTGGAGCCAGCCCGCCCTGACGCGCACCTGGCGCACCCTCAGCCTGATGGCCTGGTCTGGCGGAGCGCTCTGCGCCTTCGCGCACTGGCCTCTGCCCGCGGCCGGCCTGTGCATGCTGGGCCTGTGGGCCCACGCCAAGCGACAGGCCTGCCAGGGCTGAACGAAGGCTGAAGGCCTCGGCTTCAGCCTCAGCGCACCTTCAGCGCGTACTCAGCGCGTCCTCAACGCGTCCTTGAGGGCCTGCGCCGGGTCGCTGTCGCCCTGCGCATCCGGCATGGAAGGCACCTCGGATGGCACCTCCGCCGGCACATCGTCAGGCGCACCGGTGTCATCGATCTTCATCTCGATGCGGACCTCGTCGGTGTTCACCACCGCCTCCTTGTCGAGCCAGTAGGTCACCGACTCCGGCCAGAAGATCACCACCGCCACCAGGCCCAGCTGCATCAACACCCAGGGAATGGCGCCCAGGTAGATGTCACGCGACTGGATGGGCTTGGCAATCGCACCGCTCTTGTGGATCTGGTCGGCCACGCCACGCAGGTAGAACAGCGCAAAACCAAAGGGCGGGTGCATGAAGCTGGTTTGCATGTTCACGCACAGCAGCACGCCGAACCACACCAGGTCGATGCCCAGCTTCTGCGCCACCGGGACCAACAAGGGCACCACGATGAAAGCGATCTCGAAGAAATCGAGGAAGAAGGCCAGGACGAAAACGAACAGGTTGACGACGATGAGGAAACCCAGCGGGCCGCCCGGCAGGTTGGACAGCAGGTGCTCGATCCACTTGTTGCCATCCACGCCTTGGAAAACCAGCGAAAACACGCTCGAGCCCAGCAGGATGAAGATCACCATGGCGGTGACGCGCATGGTCGAATCCATGGCCTGCCACACCAGCGACCAGCTCAGGCGCTTGTGCAAGGCGGCCAGCACCATGCCGCCGATGGCACCCAAGGCGCCCGCTTCGGTCGGCGTCGCCAGGCCCATGAACAGCGTGCCCAGCACCAGGAAAATCAGCACGATGGACGGCAGCATGCCCCACATCACGCGCTTGACCAACGGCCAGCCGCGCACGGTGCGGGCCTCTTCGGGCAGCGGCGGTACCCATTGCGGGCGCAGCAAGGCCACGCCCAGCGTGAACAGCAGGAAGATGGCCGTCTGCAGGATGGAGGGGCCGATGGCGCCCAGGTACATGTCGCCCACCGAACGGCCAAGCTGGTCGGCCAGCACCACCAGCACCAGCGAGGGCGGGATGAGCTGGGTGATCGTGCCGGACGCGGCGATCACGCCCGTGGCGTAGCGCATGTCGTAGCCATAGCGCACCATGATGGGCAGCGAGATCACGCCCATGGCGATGACGCTGGCCGCCACCGTGCCCGTGATGGCGCCCAGGATGGCACCCACGATGATGACGGCGAAACCGAGGCCGCCGGGCTTGCTGCCGAACAGCTGACCCGTGCCTTCCAGCAGGTCTTCGGCCAGACCGCAGCGCTCCAGGATGGCGCCCATGAAGGTGAAGAAAGGGATGGACAGCAGCAGCTCGTTGGAGACGATGCCGAACAGGCGCAAGGGCAGGTTGCCCATGAAGGCCTCGTTGAACAGCCCCTGCGACATCGCGTAGTAACCGAAGCCCAGCCCCAAGCCACCCAGGGTGAAGGCCACCGGGAAGCCCAGCAGCATGGCCAGCACCAGCGAGCCGAACATGATCGGCGCGAGGTTGGAAATCTCCGTCACTGCAGCGGCCTTTCGTAATGGATGTCCAGCTCGGTGCGACCGCGCAGGAATTCGATGCGGCGCAAGAGCTCGGCCAGGCCCTGCAGGCCCAGCAAGGCAAACCCGATCGGCATGGCCGCCTTGATCGGCCAGCGGATGAGGCCGCCCGCGCTGGGCGAATGCTCCTGCTGCTGGAAGGACTCGACCACGAAAGGCCAGGACAGCCAGGCCACGATGCCGCACAGCGGCAGCAGCACCACCAGGAGACCAATGACGTCGATCCAGGCCTTGGTGCGCGGCGAACGACCGCCGTAAATCACGTCCACCCGCACATGCTCATTGAGCTTGAGCAACATGGGCGCGCCGGCGAACACCGCGATGCCGAACAGGTACCACTGCACCTCCAGCCAGGCGTTGGAGCCGATGCCGAAGGCGTAGCGCAGCACGGCATTGCCCGCGCTGATCATGCAGGCGGCGAACAAGGCACAGGACGCCAGCACGCCAAACCAGCGCGACAGGGCGTCCACACAGCGGATGTAGGTCTGCATGGGCGGGAAGGCCTCAGTCGGCGTCGCCCAGCGCGATCGCCTGACGGTACAGGTTGGTGGAGCGCGCACCACTGCGGCAGAACATCAGCAGCGGACGCGGCAAGGTCTGGAGCAACTCGGCGCAGCGCGCGACTTCCTCGGGCGACTGGAACCCTCCCTGCACCGGCAGGTGGGCGTATTGCAAGCCCGCGGCCTTGGCCGCCGCCTCCACCGCAGCGCTGGTGGGCTGGTCGGGGCCGCCTTCCATGTCGGGGCGGTTGTTCAGCACGGCCTTGAAGCCTGCTTCGGCCGCCGCGGCCATGGCCTCCGGGGTCAACTGGGGGGCGACGTACACGTCTTCGGCAATGGCCTGGATCTGCACGGATTGGCTCATGGTGCGGTGCTTCGTTTCAAAAACGCCATCGTACGACGGCGAACTCAAGGTGCCAGTGCGGTTTTCACTGCCGCCGACACCAGGCCCATGTCAGCCTGGCCTGCCAGTCGCTGTTTGACCACACCCATGACCTTGCCCATGTCGCCAGGGCCCGAAGCGCCCAGCTCGACCACGATGGCCTTCACCGCCGCGTTCACCTCGTCGGCGCTCAGGCGCTGCGGCAGGTAGGCCTCCAGCACCACGATCTCGGACTTTTCCTTGTCGGCCAGGTCCTGGCGATTGCCGGCTTCGTACTGCTGGGCCGCGTCCTTGCGCTGCTTGATGAGTTTGTCCACGATGCCCACGATCATGGCGTCGTCCAGCGTGACACGCTCATCGACTTCCTTTTGCTTCATCGCGGCCATCAGCATGCGGATGGTGCCCAGGCGCTCGGCGTCCTTGGCGCGCATGGCGGTCTTCATGTCGTCGGTGATGCGTTGTTGCAGGCTCATGGTGTGTCCTTGTGCGGTGAAGGTGAAAAGGCTCGCCAGAATGACAAAGACCCGCATGGGCGTCCCCGCGCGGGTCTGAGTGAGCAGGTCGTGCAGCCGAAACTGCATCGACACCGTCCAGAAGCGTTCAGATCAGGAGATCAGTACAGCTTCTTGGGCAGCTGCATGCTGCGCACGCGCTTGTAGTGGCGCTTGACGGCGGCTGCCTTCTTGCGCTTGCGCTCGGCGGTCGGCTTTTCGTAGAACTCGCGGGCGCGCAGGTCGGTCAGCAAGCCCAGCTTTTCGATGGTGCGCTTGAAACGGCGCAGGGCGACGTCGAAGGGTTCGTTTTCCTTGACACGGATGGTCGTCATCAGAGATTCGCTTTCAATGTGAATGCATTCATCGGACTGGCGGCATGGCCTCTCGGCGCGCTGTGATTTACCGAACTCAAGCTGAATTCGACCATCCGGTGGGCCCACCGGACGAATTCGAGCCCTTGACAGGCACCAACTCGATAGTGAATCCAACGCGCATCTCAAGAGGACTTCTTTGCAAACATGCAGCGAGCCCACCAATTAAGCCCGCGATTATATCCCGAAATTCACCGGGAAGCCACATTGGCGTGCGATGCCTTGTGCACGGGCCATTTTCGCCTCTTCGGCATCGCCAGGCAAGGCTGGCAGGCAAACCCCGGCCACGGTCGGCGATGCAGGCAGGCCAGACAGGGCCTCGCGCAAAGGCAGCAGCACGAAGGCGCGCTCGCCCATGCGCGGGTGCGGCAGGGTCAGCGCCGGGGTGTTCAGCAGCGCGTCACCGTGGCACAGCAGGTCGAGGTCCAGGGTGCGGGGGGCATTGCGGTAGGGGCGCTCGCGGCCGTGCGCCAGCTCCAGCGCTTGCAAGGCGCGCAGCAACTCGTGCGGGCCCAGAGAGGTGGCCAACACGGCCACGGCGTTGAGGTAGTTCGGGCCGCTGGCATCGACCGGCGCCGTTTCGTACACCGAGGACACGCTCACCACCCGGGTGCCGGGCAGCGT
>Ga0209107_10000121_pt1 | contig 44878 bp, 28 predicted proteins | sample LakErihyJuly2011_2_FD_187460 | JGI IMG/M metagenome (GOLD analysis project Ga0209107, IMG submission 187460) | Freshwater microbial communities from dead zone in Lake Erie, Canada - CCB hypolimnion July 2011 (SPAdes) (version 2) | ecosystem: Environmental > Aquatic > Freshwater > Lentic >...
TGTTAATGGTAATTGTGTTCCAGTTCCATCCGTTACCCCAACAATAAGTTTAACTCCAACTAATACGGTCACACCAACGGTCACACCAACGGTCACACCAACTAATACGGTTACACCAACTATAACACCAACAAATACAGTTACTAAAAGTACAACACCAACTGTAACGTCAACATTGACAAATACCATAACACCAACTCCAACAAATACACCAACTAACACAGTAACGGAAACTCCGACAAACACACCAATAGTAACGGAAACGCCAACTAACACACCTACCACAACTCCAACAAATACACCAACAAATACGGTAACGGAAACCCCAACAAATACACCAACACCAACAAATACAGTTACACCCACTAACACCCTGACAAACACCCAAACACCAACCGTAACACCAACAGATCCACCTCCAACATATTCTAACACACCAACCAATACTCCAACTAACACAACTACTCCAACTAACACAACTACCCCAACTAATAGTCTTACACCAACAAATACGGTTACACCAACACCAACAAATACCCCAACAAATACTGTAACCCCCACAAACACAATAACACCAACAAACACAATCACACCAACTAATACGGTTACACCAACAAACACAATCACACCAACAAATACGATTACGCCAACTCAAACACCAACACCGACTAACACAATAACACCAACTAATACGGTTACACCAACAAACACAATAACACCAACTAATACGGTTACACCAACAAACACAATCACACCAACAATAACCCCAACCGTAACACCAACAACATATTATTCAATATTTTTTGTTAAAATTTGTGATAATTGTTCTGGATTATTTCCTGAGGATGGGTTTATGTCTCTACCCTCAACTTCAACAATAGGTAGTGCGATAGTGGCAACAAATGGTAGGTGTTACACAATTTTTTCCATGTTTTTGGGAACTATTACATTATATTGGAATTCGGGTGGTGGATCGTACTTAAATTGTCCTGACTGTGACGCATCAAACCCTTGTCCAACACCAACACCAACACCAACAAACACAATAACACCAACAATGACAATGACAATGACAATGACTAAGACACCAACAATGACACCAACAAGAACAGTGACACCAACAAGAACACCAGGAACTATTTATGTTGCCTCGTATTGTTGTAATCCTGCCATAACAAAATATGTAATACTACCATCCGCAGTACCTAATCAAATAGTTTTAGTTGGTGGACAATGTTATAAAGTAGTTAGTGTATTTAGTGGAACACCATCATTTGTTGGGACATTATTACCTAGTGGTACAACTTGTTCTGATTGTGTTATAACGTACCCATGTAGTGCATGATAATAACAATAAAATTAATTTACTATTGTTTTTTTTGGTTGATATTTTATTATTAAAATAAAAAATCACATGAAAATATTTGTTCAAATCGCATCGTATCGTGATCCACAATTGGAACCAACAATTAAAAGTATGTTGGATAACGCGAAAAAACCTAAGAATGTAATAATTGGTATTTGTAGGCAGTATCACCCTGAAGATGGGTTTGATACATTAGAGGACTACAGAAAAGATAAAAGATTTAGAATTTTAGATGTTTTATACTCGGATTCTAAAGGAGTTTGTTGGGCAAGAAATCAAGTTCAACAATTATATGGTGGTGAAGAATATACTTTACAAATTGACTCACATATGAGGTTTGAAAAGGATTGGGATGACACATTAATTAAAATGGTTAAACAACTTCAGAAAAGAGGATTTGAGAAACCTCTTTTAACGGGTTATGTTTCCTCATTTGATCCCGATAATGACCCTGCAGGTAGAATACAAGAACCTTGGAGAATGGCGTTTGATAGATTTATCCCCGAAGGTGCGGTGTTCTTCTTACCTGAGACAATACCAAATTGGCAACAAATGAAAGAACCTGTTACCGCAAGATTCTATTCTGCTCACTTTGCATTCACTTTAGGACAATTTAGTACCGAAGTACAACACGACCCCGAATTTTATTTCCATGGAGAAGAGATTTCAATTGCCGTTAGAGCATATACTCACGGTTATGATTTATTTCACCCACATAAAGTAGTTATTTGGCACGAATATACTCGTAAGGGTAGAACAAAACAATGGGATGACGATAAAGATTGGGTAAATAAAAATAATTTGTCTCACCAAAAGAATCGTCAGTTATTTGGTATGGATGGTGAAGAAGTTACAATGGACTTTAGTAAATATGGATTTGGTACTGAAAGAACATTAAGAGATTATGAAATTTATTCAGGTCTTTTATTTTCTAAAAGAGCGGTACAACAACATACATTAGATAAGAACTATCCACCAAATCCTTATATTTTTGAAACTGAAGAGGACTTAATGGCAAGTTATGCATCAATATTTAAACACTGTATTGATGTTGGTTTTACCCAAGTACCTGAAAAAGATTATGAGTTTTGGGTTGTTGCATTCCACGATGATAAAGATGAAACTATTTTCAGAAAAGATGCCGACCTTAATGAAATAAATATGATGATGAACGATCCTGATGGGTATTGTAAAGTATGGAGAGATTTCCAAACGGTACATAAACCAAAGTATTGGGTTGTTTGGCCTTATAGTACATCAAAAGGTTGGTGTGAAAGAATTACAGGAAATTTATAATTATGAGAAATATATTAGTATCCGCAATATCATTTGTTAACCATTCAAAAGTAGGTTCTGAAATATATACCACATTTGCAAAGAGATTAGTGAATGATGTTTTAACTAAAACACCATACGATGTTCAAATTACAACAAATTCATATGAAAGTTTTAATGATGTGAATAATAACGAAAGAGTTTTAATTGTAGAAAATAATTTAGAAACACATAAAACCCATGTTGGGGCATTTAATCAACTTTTAAAGTTTAGTTCTATAAAAAATATTGATAAAAAATATGATTGGGTTCTTTATTTAGATTGTGATGCCGGATTTACCGAACCATTAAATGTTGATCTTTTAGAATCTAAAATGGACTATTGGGAATCTATGGGTTATGATATGGTTGCATTAAGAACTGATGCATCATATGACCACGCAGAAAAGGAATACTTAGAATCTGTCCAAAGGAATGATGGTAATAAAAAACTTTTTGATGATAAGTTTAGATTCTACGGAATAAGACCAGAATGGAGAGGTTCTAAATTACCAAGCGAACATATATTTTTAGTAAAAAATAATGATAAACTTGAAGTTATGTCCGAAGAGTTTGAAAAATTCTGTTATGTATTTGAAGGTCAGGATCCAAGTAATATAATCACATTTGATATGGAAGCCTTTGAAATTGGTGTTTCCGCATTTTTATCGGGATATAATATGGGTGAAATGGGATGGACTAATCAAAATGAAATTCTAAAAGTAGGATTCAATTATAATAATTGGGAAAAAGTTAAAATATGAAAAAAATAGCATTCCATAGTAATCAACTATGTTTAAGAGGAACCGAAGTAGCTTTATTTAATTACGCAAAATATAATGAAGAAGTTTTAGGTAATAAAAGTGTGATCTTTACATCACCAACAACAAATTTAGATGCGTTACCTAAATTCCAAGAACGGTTTGAGGTAAAACTATTAAACTTTTGGGAATATGAGTCGTATTTGAATGAGAATAATTTTGATTATTTATACGTAACTAAAATGGGTACTAATGATGGTTATTCATTAGAGTCTATTCCAACATTAGTACATACTGTTTTTAGATTTAACGAACCACACGGATATAAATATTTTTATATTTCTGATTGGTTGGCGGAAGATCAGGGTTATTCTAAAGAAACCCATTCATTACCATACATCTGTGAAAAACTTCCCGAACCAAAATATAGTTTAAGAGAAAAATTAAGGCTTGACTCATCATTAACGGTATTTGGTTGTTATGGAGGTTTGACAGAATTTAACATTGATTTTGTACACAGAGCAATATCGAACACAGTTAATAATAGAGATGATATTAGATTTATTTTTATGAACATCAATAAATTTATTGATCACCCTAACGTTTTATTTTTAGATGGTAATTATGATTTATATGAAAAATCATCATTTGTTAACGCTTGTGACGCAATGATTCACGCAAGAAGTGGTGGTGAAACTTTTGGTTTAGCGGTTGCTGAGTTTGCCCAAGCAAATAAACCTGTCATTACCTATAGTCTTTCAGGAGAAAGATGTCATCTTGATATTTTAGGTGAGAGAGCAATATTATATTCAAATGAAGATGAGGTTTATAATATATTAAATAACTTACCAAATTACGTAAAATATAATGATTATTATCTACCTTACGAACAATTTTCACCTGAAATTATAATGAATAAATTTAATCAATTTTTAACCTATGAGAAACCAAGTTTATAATAGGTTAAAAGAATTAGGATTTAACCCAAACACAATTATTGATTGTGGTGCATGTGTTGGTGAATGGTCAGGACAAATTAAACAGGTTTATCCTGAATCATTTATTTTGGGTGTTGATGCAAGTAATTGGTCAAATGGAAATATACCTTCCACAAATATTTCGGAATTTGAGGTTTTATCAAATGAAGATAATAAAGAAATTATTTTTTACAAAAAAACAGAAGGTTTATGTACAGGGGACTCAATCTTTAAAGAAAATACACAACATTACCAAGAACACAATACCATTAAAGAGGTTCGATTAAGTAAAACACTTAAAACATTATGTGAAAAACATAACATTGATAAAATTGATTTGTTAAAAATAGACACTCAAGGTTCTGAAATTTTAGTTATGGAAGGTCTTGGTGAAAGAATAAATGATATTGAGTTTATTGAATTAGAATGTTCTTTAATAGAGTGGAATATTGGTGGATGCTCATTACAGGATGTAATTGATTATCTAAAAGATGGATTTATAATATTTGATGTTATTGAATTACATAGATTAAACGGAAACGATCTATTTCAAATAGATATAATATTCCAAAATAAAAAATCAAATATAGTTAAACCAATATGGTAAAAAAAATAAAAATATCTGCGGGTTACGATAATTCAGAAAACTTAACAAAAAGATTATTATCTCAATTTTTAACACCTGACATTAATTTAAATAATGTTGAATTTGTGTTTGATGACACATATGATACATTAATATTTTTTAACCATATAAATTTAGAACATAAACCTAACACAAATGTTTATGTTTTCCCTCATGAACCATCTTGGTCGGGATCACACCAAAAACATTTACCAAATAATGCAACAATTTTTGGTTTTAATAAAACATTGTACGTTGGTAATTGTATTGAAAGTCCCTCACATACTTTTTATGGTGGAAGAGGACCTTGGGTTGATCCATTAGAGTTTTGGTGTTATGATAATTTAAAAGACATCACCTTTAATAAAACTAAAAATATATCATCTTCAGTAACAAAACTTAATGAGAACAATGGTGTTACGTGTATATACCCCCAAAGATATGAAATATCAAAATTAGTAGATACGTTAGATTTTGTTGACTTTTTCGGTGGGGGTGATTGTAGTCCAAAAAAACAAGATGCATTAGTTAACTACAAATTTAATCTTGCAATTGAAAATGAACACTCAAATAATTGGATAACAGAAAAATTTTATGATGGTATTTTAACAGAAACAGTTCCAATTTATTATGGTTGTAAAAATATTAAAGAATTATATCCTGAAGATGGATATATCCTAATAGAAGACATAAATGATATAGATGGTATAAAAAATCTATTAACACACATTAATGAGAACTCAGATACCATTTACAAATCAAAACTCGAAGGTATGAGAAAAATAAAAAAAAAATACTTCCAAGAGTTTAATTTATTAAAAAAAATAATAGAATTATAATATGAATTACGAAGACAAAGTTTATAAGAAATCAAATTTAGAACATAACGATAGTATATCAAGTTATGATGGTTGGGCAGCACAACAAAATCCGAATGTTTTTGAGACATTTCACCATTTTTTACATAAAACAAAACCGAGTAGAATTATTGAGATTGGAACATCTCTTGGTGGATTTACTTCGTTTTTGAATTATACGTGTAAAAAATTAAATTTAGATTGTCATATATTATCATATGATATTATATCACATCCTTGGTATGATGATATGAAAAATGCGGGTATTGATCTACGTATTGAGAATATATTCAATAATGATTACACAGAGGTTAAACAAGAGGTTATTGATTTCATACAACAAGATGGTATAACTCTTATTCTTTGTGATGGTGGTAGTAAAATTCACGAATTTAATCTACTGTCTAAATTCATGAAATCGGGTGATATCATAATGGCTCACGATTATGCTGAGAATAGAGAGACTTTTGAAAGAGACATTTATCTTAAAGTTTGGAATTGGCACGAAATATCAGACTCAGATATCCAAATAGCTTGCGAAGAAAATAATTTAATATCTTACAATAAAGAGATTTTTGATAATGTGGTGTGGGTTTGTAAACAAAAAAATTAATTATGAAGAAAGTAACATTAGTAACAGGGTTATGGGATATTGGTAGAGGAGACTTGACCGAAGGATGGTCAAGACCATTTGATGCATATCTTAATAAATTTGAGGAACTTTTAAAGTATGATGATAATATGATCATATTTGGTGATCAAAGAGTAATAGATTTTGCCAAAAATATTAGGGACGAAAAAAACACTCAATTTATTGTTAGAGATCTTGATTGGTTTAAAAATAATGAGTTCTATGAAAAAATTCAAACAATTAGAAATAATTCAGAATGGTATAATCAAGCCGGTTGGTTAAAAGACTCAACTCAAGCAAGATTAGAATTGTACAACCCTTTGGTTATGTCTAAAATATTTTTATTACATGACGCTAAACTATTAGATAAATTTAATTCTGATTCATTATATTGGATAGATGCCGGTTTAACAAATACTGTTCATTGGGGGTACTTCACTCACGATAAAGTGATTGATAAAATTAAAAATTTAACAAATAAGTTTCTTTTTATTTGTTTCCCATACGACGCAAATGAAGAGGTACACGGATTTAAATATTCCGAAATGAAAAGAATTACTAATGACGAACCAAATATTGTTGCTAGAGGTGGTTTTTTTGGTGGTAGTAAAGAAACAATAAGTGAAATGAATGTATTATATTATAATATTATGTCAGACACTCTAAATAATGGTCTAATGGGTACTGAAGAAAGTTTATTCACATTATTATTATATCAAAACCCACAACTAATTGATTATTGTGAAATTGAGGGTAATGGATTAGTCTCTAAGTTTTTTGAGGATGTTAAAAATGATGAGGTTGTTATTAAAAACAAATCTAAACAAACACAATTAACCATAGAAAGACCCAATAATGTAGGTGTATACGTTATAACATTTAATTCTCCAAATCAATTACAAACTTTAATTGATTCTATGTTGTTATACGATTCAAGTTTTATAGACAAAACAAAAAAGTTTTTACTTGATAATTCAACAGATTTAACAACAACACCAAAATATTTAGAGATTTGTGAAAAATATGGTTTTGAACACATTAAAAAGGATAATATTGGAATTACAGGTGGAAGACAATTTATTGCGGAACACTTTGATGAACAAGAAGATTTAGGTTATTACTACTTTTTTGAGGATGATATGTTTTTTTATAACGGATCTGAACAAACTTGTAGAAACGGTTTTAATCGTTACATTAAAAACATATTTAACAATAGTTTAGATATAATTAAAAATGAAAATTTTGACTTTTTAAAATTAAACTTTACAGAATTTTACGGGTCTCATGATAAACAATGGGCTTGGTATAATGTACCTCAAGATTTTAGACAATTACATTGGCCAAATAACCAAAGACTACCACAACAAGGTTTAGACCCAAATTCACCAAATTTAGAATTTAAACATATAAAATCATATCGTGGTACACCATATGTGTCAGGTGAAATATATCTTTCAAATTGGCCAATATTAATGACAAAAGAAGGTAACTATAATTGTTATCTTAAAACAAAATTCCAATACCCATATGAACAAACATTAATGAGTCATTGTTATCAGGAAACAATAAAAGGTAATATAAAGTCAGGTATTTTATTAGCAACACCAACCGAACACAATAGATTTGATCATTATGATGGTTCTTTAAGAAAAGAATGTTAATATTTATTAGTTCCGTATATTTATAGAAAAAACTATAAATGGAATTTTTCATTAAAAAGAATGCTACTCTCCCTATATTAAAATTACAGGTTGTAAAAGACGGTAGAAGCGATCACAATTCTTTCATGGATATGATTGAAGAGTCCGCCATCTTCTTTTCAATGACTAATGTTGACACCGGGATTCCTAAAATATCAACAAGCCCTGCTGGTTTTGTTGAGAAAGTACTTTTGGAACCTAATGCGGAACCTGAGTATTACATTTATTATCAATTCAAACCACAAGATACAAATAAAACCGCAAGATATGAGGCCCAATTCTTATTAAGAAATTCTCAAGGGGTCTTAATACTACCAATACGAGAACAATTATTTATTAATGTACAAGAAAGTTTTATTGCGGAAGATTTACCATATGAAAGTTGTTACTTAATAGAATTCCCTTGTTGTAATAATGTATGTCCAACAACAACCACAACAACTACAGTTTGTTGTTGTCCACCGGATGTTCCAACACCCACACCCACACCTACACTAACATCGACACCTCCACCAACACCATTTGTTTCTGAACCAGCACCAATCGATGAATTCTGTATGGGAGTATCAATACAAACCTCAACTCCAACACCAACACCAACAGTTACACCAAGTTCAACTCAAATACCTTGTTGTAATACTTGGTATTATTATGGTGGAACCAGTACAGGATCAACATTCTCTTATGTTGATTGTTCGGGTAACACATCCACATTTAGTGCCGCTACCGATTATGCCGCCACAATATGTGCAACTTCAGTTACAAAACTTACAGGTAACGGAACAACTTACCTCGAAAGTACTTGTACTTGTGTTCCTGTTCAACCAACACCAACACCAACTGTCACATCAACACCAACACCAACTGTAACATCAACAGATCCACCACCAACACCAACACCAACACCAACAAGTGGTACAATACCCGTATTACAATGTCTTTCAAGTGTTGTACCTCCAACAACAATTGGTGGGATAACAATAACCGAAACATTTACCGGTAGTGTCCAAATCTACACATCCGCATTTAGTAGTTGTAGTGGGGGAGTTACAACTCCGGCTAACTCAAAATGGTTAGGACAAGGTGGACCATTTTCTTATACTATGAATTTTAGTTTACCCGTTAATAATATTATCATATTTTTAACTGCGACTGATCTAAATGAAAATTTCATTTTCACAACTAATAGTGGAAGTGGTATACCAACAATTTCGACCTCATTAAGTTGTTTTATAACAATAGTTGGTAATCAAATTATTTGTGGAACACCAATCGGTCTTGGTGGGGGAGGTAAGTTTCTTATACAAAATTCGACAAGTTTCACATCTCTTACAATTACCGGTAATGGTGGCGGGAGTGGTTCTTTATTATCAATATGTGCCAACTCAATTCAAACGATAACACCAACACCAACACCAAGTATAACACCAACTATAACACCATCTATTACGGTAACACCATCTATTACGGTAACACCAACAGTAACACCAACAAACACAATTACCCCAACACCAGGATTATCCCCAACACCAACAAACACAATTACACCAACGCCAGGATTATCCTCAACCCCAACAGTTACTCCAACTTTAACCAAAACTCCAACTCCAACTTTAACCAAAACCCCAACTCCTACACCAACTAAGACAACAACACCAACAGTTACACCAACTAAAACAACAACACCAACACCAACTAAGACAACAACTCCAACACCAACTCGAACCCCACCTAGTCTTGCGGTAGGGCCATTTACAGCATTTGTGTCATTTGACTCATATAATTGTTAATAATAAAAAAATGATAACAGAAGAAATAAATAAAATATTAAAAGAATGGAATGATAATACACCATCTGATGTTGGTGTTGGTTATTCTTTTAAACAAACCGGCGGTGTCTATAATGGAGAAATTTGTATATCGTTTAGTGTAAAAGAAAAAAAACCATTATCAGAATTATCTGAAGATGAAGTATTACCTTCTGAAATAAAAATAAATAATAACTTAACATTAAAAACTGATGTAATACAAGTTGGGGAAGTTTCTGTTCTACAATGTAGTAGGACCACACCAATAACCCCTAACCAACCTTGCGAACCTTTTGTGTTAACGGCTCCAACAAATAGATCTGCATTTGCAACATTAAAAGGTGGTATATCAATAACCTCTGTTAATCAAGGATCATCAGTTGGGACATTAGGAATGATAGTTCAAGATATACATACAAATGCTTTGGTTGGTTTAACAAATAATCACGTTGTTATTGGCAATTCAATTGCCGCTCAATATCAAAATTTAAATCCCTATTTAGGAAGTAATTTCCCAACAACAAATGAAGTGTTACCAAATAGTAATTTTACTTGTCAACCAGGAGAATTTGGTTTCCAAACAAATCTTAAATTTGGTCAAGTTGTAAGGTATGTGCCTTTAGTACCAAATGGTACTTTAAACTTAACAAATGGTGGTGGCTCCGGATCACCTTCTTTACTTCCAAAAAATAGAGTAGATGGGGCCTTAGTTAGTATTGATTGTACTAAAATAGATTTTAATCAATCTTTTAAATTTTCAGGGTTTGAATCTTTAATGCCTAACCCATTACCTTTTGCAACAACGGCAGAAATCGATAACTTAATGGTTACAAACCCACAATTATACAGTTCGGGTAGATCAACAGGACCAAAAGGTTTTGGAACACCTGGTTGTGAGTTAAGAGTATTTGGTATTAATCAAGCAAATACAATTAATGGTTATAAATGGCACGTATCTGGAGGAGTTCAGTATGGAACGGCAGCCGCTTATGATAATAGATTAATCGCATTTTTTAAACCAAGTGGAAACGCAGCTCAACCCCATTGTCTATGGCCATGCGCCGCAGGAGATTCGGGGTCAATGTTAATTGCTAACTTTGGAACACAAGTCGATCCAAACTTTAAAGTAATAGGTTTAGTATTTGCCGGAAATAGTTCTCCCTCTTATCCAAATACATGGAATGATAACAGTGGTTGTAACGTATTTACTTGTGCTTACGGCCCATACTCAACTTGGTTAGGTTTTGCATGTCGTATTGATGATGTTGCAAATCAATTAGGTATAAAAGCATGGACGGGTGGGACCGCACCATTAGTTAATCCCGCATCAATAAATGTAATTACATTACCTGGATTATCATCAATAACCGCAACAACGTGTCAAAATAACTATTACTATCAGATTGGTACAACAATGGTGCAAAATTCTTGTGGTGGTGCAAATTTTGGGGCAAAAAGTATACTCCTCCAAAGTCCCCAATTCCTTAATACTCAAACGTTAAATACCAGTGTAAGACACCCTAACTGTGGTGGATTTAACTATAGTGTTGGTTTATTATGGGTTTTAACTGACTTCACAATAAACGACGTTATTAGTTATAGTTTATTAATGGAAGACATTAATGCTCCCGGCACAAGTCCTAATTTTTATTTTGTTCATTGGAAAGTCGCAAATATACCATCAACCCAAACATCAATTAATTTATGGACATCAGGACCTACGGGTTGGCAACCAGGTGCAACCATACAACCAACGGATTGGCTTCCTATTGGTGGGTCGGTTAACCCAAATGGTTATGGTGGACCTTGTCAACCTGGTCACACATATAGAATTTCAATAACCGCATTTATAACTCCAGCTGCCGGCGGAGGTACAGTAACAAGTAATTTACTTACATTTATTAGTAGTTAAAATTAAAGAAAAAAAACAAATATTAAAAAATGAATTATGATTTTAATTTTATTGGGTATTATAACTCAAAACCTTCATGGGTTGGTTATGATGGTGCAACACCATTAACAATTAGATGGAATTTAAACGGTTATTGGGAAATGATTGGTTGGCCTTATTGTGGTGAACCAAGATCAACAGATAACGATTCTTTTCCGGACATAAATTGGTTTATTTATGATCCAAGTAATACTTGTTCGTCAGCATCTTTTGATGTGACAATTGGCGCTTGTCCTTTACCCGGAATTGCATCATTCCAATCTTGTTGTGATTCTAACGTTATAATTAGAATAACAAATATACCGACAGATTTATTCCCCTTTTCAACTAATTCATATTATTTAATTTCGACATTTTTTACAGGTTGTCTAACCTATGTTTCACCAAGTACACCACCAACACTTTTCCTTTCATTTGACGATTTAACGGATCAGTTAATAGAACAACTTGGAGGATGTGGTCCGTGTACAATAGATTATCCTTGTGATGTGGTAACACCAACACCAACCCCAACAACATTACCACCAACTCCAACCCCAACACCTGTTTGTCCAATATGTGCAACAGTTAGTACCTTACCTGCTTTAGGATCTTCAACAATAATTAATGGTGTTACAGTAACTGCTTCAGGTTTTGGTGATGTGTCCTTTACCCCATCAGGAGGATTTGTTTCGTGGTGTATGGTCGGATCACCTCCGACAGTGAATGGAAATGTATGGTTAGGACCAACAAGTTCATTTACATATATATTAAATTTTAGTATACCGGTTAATAATATAGTAATAAGATTAATAAATTATAATATTAACTCAAGTGGTAGTGAATCATTTACGTTTACAACAAATACAGGTAATCCTATATTATCATCTTGTGATTATTGTTGTGCAACAATTAACGGAAATGTTGTTACCGCATCCTATTGTCCATCAGGATCACCATCCGCCGATATGGGTGGAGGTACATTTACAATTTCAAATTCTTCATCTTTTACAACATTAACAGTAACAGGTCCTGGAGGTTTGGCGGGAACTATTATGGATATATGTTCAGATTCGGTACAACCACCATCAACACCTACACCTACACCTACAGTTACGCCAACAGATCCACCTACAACACCAAGTAACACCCCATCATCCACACCAGCTCCCGTTAATACCGATTGTTTTCCATTGTTGATGGAAAACTCATGGACGGGATCAGGATTTCTTTTAAAAGTTTATGTGTATGACCCAATCAATTCGATTGCAACTCAAATTAATTTACCTCAGTCAACAGGAATAACCGGTCAAGGTATTGCCAATACAACAAATAAATTATGGATTCTTATGCAACCCGGTAACATAAGAGAATGGAATATAACTTTATCCCCATGGTCTGCGGTTTGGTCAAGAGATATAATATCTCCAGATTTAACAATTCCGGACATCGGTTGGTTAGCGAATGGATTATGTGTTTATAGAGATCCAATCACAAATTTAATTAACCCAAATATATTAGTATCCATGGGATACAATGTTCCCGCAATTGGTGGGTTCCAAGTAGTTTTAGTTGATATATCAGGGTCTGTTTGGGTTAAGACACCAATATATACTTTTCCAAGTACAACCAGAGTTGTTGAAGATATTATAATGAACCAAAATGGTAAAATGATAATGACAACTAGTGATAATTTAACTGGTCAAGCATATATAACACAACTACAGTTTGTTGGGGGGTCTTGGCAATCACAGATTGACTTTACAATACCAATAACTGTTGCACAATCAATATTCCAATGGGGAACCTTCTTTTATATTCCAACAACAAATGGTATTTTATATACAATACAAACATCACCACCATATACAACAACACTATTAGGTTCTTTAACACCAGCTGGTGTTATGGATTCATCACAATCAGAAGATTGTGTTACATTAGAATTTACGGTTCCTTTACCAACACCTACACCAACCCAAACACCTGTTTCAGTTGTTTGTTGTGAAAACGAATACGAGGCACCATTAGTGGGCAATAGTGTTGTAATAAACGGAATAACGGTTACAGGTTCAGGATCAGGTAGTATAAGTTCACTTTCTCTACCTAACCCACAAACTCCCGGTTGTGAAACAATACCACTTCCTTTTAATAACTGCGTTCGATTGGGTAACAATGCCCCACCATTTAATGTTAACCCATCTTTCATTTACACGATGACATTTAGTTCACCCGTAAATGATGTGACTATACATTTAATCGATTACACAATAGTTAATGGTATACCAGAATCATTTACTATAACAACAGATGTTGGTAACCCAACTATAAGTGGATGTGGTAATTGTTGTTCGGTAATCACAAATAACACAATTACAGTAAGTTTAAGTGGTACTAATTGTGTACCATCAATTTTTTCGGGACAAGTTGGAGGATCGGGAAGATTCACAATTAGTACATCATCATCATTTACAACATTAACAATATCAGGACCTGGAGGTGGTGGAGGTTCAGGATTAAAACTTTGTGATATTGGTACACCACTAACCCCAACCCCAACTGCAACACCAACCGTTACACCAACTCCAGGTTTACCTTGTTTGGCCGAATGTAACATATTGTTTAATAATTCATCTGATATATTTTCATACGATTTTTCATTAAATACAAGTACCTATCTAAACCCATTTATTAGTGGATTTATACCTGGAAGTTCTGACATCGCCCACACATCTAATAAAATATTCATGTATACGAATAATCAGATTTATGAATATGATTACATAAATTGCCCATTTAGTGCGTCTTTTAATAGAATAATAAACATTCCTGTTGGAACTCAGTTAGGAAATGGATTGACCGCAATAAATAATACGACACTAGTTAGTACAAATGGTTTCTTTATGGGTCAGTCATGTATTCAAATAGATATTACAAACACAAATGCGGTTATTGCAATACAATTTCCACTTACTAATAGGGCGGTACAGGGTGACTTAGTATATACCACAACAGCCCAACCTAAATTATTGGCATTAGTCGGAGATATTGCGGGTAATACATATTTATCCCAATATGATTATACAACAGGTAATCTTGAAGTTGATATTAACATTAATGTTATCAGTGGTCCTTTTGGTTTATTTATTGAAAACGGTCAAATTTATGTAACTTCCGCAGTTGGACAAATATGGGGGGTTGGTTTGACTTTCCCTTATCCGGTAACATTAATCCAAAATTCACCATATCCGGTTGGAGGGGCATCAAGTATTCCTGAATGTTCAGATTCCCAATTTTACGTTAGTGGTGCCACACCAACACCAACGCCAACTAATACCCCAACACCAACCGTAACACCAACAAACACTCAAACACCAACCGTAACACCAACAGATCCTCCACCAACGTATTCCCCAACACCAACAAATACCCCAACAAATACCTCAACCACAACTATTACCCCTACCCCAACCACAACTATTACCCCTACAAAAACTAAAACTCCTACACCAACCCCTACAAACCCAATAGGTGGTTGTTGTCCGGAAGATAACGCATTACCATTAGAATTACCTGTAAATATAAATGGAGTTACATTAAGTGAAACACATACAGGATTTGTGACACAAGGATCCCCAATAACTTTCGTACCATCATGTGGTTCATCGACAATAACATTAAACCCACCATTATTACTTGGTCAAAATGCGTTCTCATATACAGTAACATTTAGTAATCCTGTAAATAACGTAACAATTAGATTAGTTAATTATAGATTTACTCCAACAGGTACTGATTCATTTACAATAACCACAAATAGTGGTAACCCAGTAATAACATCATGTGAGTATTGTTGTGCAACTATTGTTAATAATGTTATTACGGCAACACAAGACCTGACCAATATTTACTGTAACAGTACTTTTGGTATTGGTAGTGGTTTATTTACCTTTAACGCAGTGGTTCCATTCACAACACTTACAATTGCAGGTCCGGGTAATGGATCAAGTGGTGTTTACGCATCTATCTGTAATTTTGATGCAATACCTGCGGTAACACCAACTCCAACACCAACCAAAACCCCAACACCAACTCCAACACCTCAACCATCAATATTAACATATTTAGTTAATGATTGTTGTACCCAAACACCAAAATATGTTAATTTACCAAACTATTTTGTTGCGGGTAATGTCATTGTTGGATCAGATTTTAAATGTTATGTAGTTGTTAATGTTCAATTTGGTATAGTAAATTTAACATGGTTTAATAACATAACATTTAGCAGTTGTGTTGATTGTTTAACTGAATTACCATGTACAACCCCAACACCAACCCCAACCAATACTAAGACTCCGACCCCAACAGTAACTAAAACTCCAACGGTAACCCCAACTAAAACGGTAACCCCAACAGTAACTAAAACAAAAACTCCAACACCAACAGTAACTAAAACAAAAACTCCAACACCAACAACATTACCACCAACACCAACACCAACACCACTTTGTTTTTATTATAGAATTGTTAATAATAATGAAACAAAAGAGATTTCAATAACATTTACACCTTGTTGTCTTACCGAAATTTCACCATTAATTATTGGACCATTAGGAATAACCTTTATTTGTTCTTCTACCGCACCATCAGTACCTGCGAATGTTACCGCTACTTTACTAGGAAATTGTCCTACTTGTTAAAAATAATTTGACACACGATTATTTTTTTCATATATTTATTTGAAGAAGGTGAATGTCGATATACTCGGCAGCCAATGTACCAAATTTAAATTATATGATATCACAAGAAGAAATTAAAAATTTCCTAGAAGGGAATGATCCTGAGCAGCATATAGTTGCCGTAGAGTTTGATTATGCATCAGACAACATTTTTAAAATCAAAGAAGTACCGGGAAAGGGTAAAGTTATCCAACAAGATTCATTCATAGCATTCGCTTGGGTTGGTGATCTACACGGATTAAATTTTTACGAAGAATCCAAATCATTGCAAAAACAAGCGATGAGCAAATACGGTATTATTATAGAAAAACTCCGAACAGATGGTAATGAACGATTAGAGAATGGTTTAACATTTATTGTTAAATCAATCAAAGGTTATCGCACATTAATTCAATTCTTCCGTGATGGTGGAATTGATCCTTGGGGTGAAAAGGCAAAAGACAAAATATTAATGGTTTCCCCCGTGGAACAATACCTCATCTCAAAAGAGAAAAGATTATTTAAAGGATTTGAGGAATACAATGATATAACAAGATTTGTATTTGACCTTGAGACGACCTCATTAGAACCAAAGGACGGTCGTATATTCATGATTGGGATGAAAACAAATAAAGGTTTCCAAAAAGTTATCGAATGTTCAAATGTAGATGAAGAACGAGCAGGTCTTGTTGAGTTCTTTAGAACAATAGATGAAATCAGACCATCAATTATTGCCGGTTATAATTCAGCAAACTTTGACTGGTTTTGGATTTTTGAGAGATGTAAAGCATTAAACTTAGACATTAAGAGAATTGCAACATCAATGAATGGGAAAAAAACAATCTCACAAAGAGATTCAATGTTAAAATTGGCAAATGAGGTTGAGAGATATAATCAAGTTCAAATGTGGGGATATAATGTAATTGATATTATTCACTCAGTTCGTAGATCACAAGCAATCAACTCAAACATTAAAGAGGCAGGTTTAAAGTATATTACAAAGTATATTGATGCCGAAGCAAAAGATCGCATTTATATTGACCATACAAGTATTGGTTCAATGTATGCAGAAAAGGACGAATATTGGTTAAATACCGAAAATGGTAATTACAAAAAAGTAGGTATTGACCCAAAGGTTGATGAGATATGTGTAAGACGAGGAGATGTATATCTTAAAACAACGGGGGACAACATAGTTGAACGTTATCTTGACGATGACCTTGAAGAAACGTTGATTGTGGACGATGAATTCAACCAAGCAACATTTCTATTATCATCATTGGTACCAACAACATATGAAAGAGCATCAACAATTGGAACAGCAACATTATGGAAAATGGTAATGTTGGCATGGTCATATAAGCATGGACTAGCAATACCACAGAAAAAAGAACGAAGAAATTTTGTTGGTGGTCTATCACGTTTACTTAAAGTAGGTTATTCTAAGGACGTATTAAAACTTGACTACTCTTCACTATACCCATCCATTCAGTTAGTTCACGACGTGTTCCCTGAGTGTGATATAACGGGAGCAATGAAAGGGTTATTAACTTACTTCCGTAACTCTCGTATTATGTATAAGAATTTAGCGGCAGAATACAAGACTATTGATAAGAAGAAATCAACCTCATTTGACCGTAAACAATTACCTATTAAAATCTTTATCAATGCGTTCTTCGGATCATTATCGGCACCACAGGTATTCCCATGGGGAGATATTGACATGGGGGAACGCATTACTTGTACGGGTAGACAATACTTAAGACAGATGGTTAAATTTTTTACAAAACGAGGTTACACCGCTTCAGTATTAGATACTGATGGTGTAAATTTTTCATTACCGGAAGGTGGTGTTGATGACCGTGTTTATATTGGTAAAGGAAATAACTCTTTAATCGTAAAAGGTAAAAAATATACCGGTTATGATTCTGATGTTGCAGAGTTTAACGATATTTTCATGAAAGGGGAGATGTTTTTAGATTGTGATGGGACTTGGGATTCTTGTATTAATTTGGCTCGTAAGAACTACGCAACAATGGAACATAACGGTAAAGTTAAACTAACGGGTAATAGTATTAAGTCCAAGAAGATGCCAAAATATATTGAGAAGTTTTTGGATAAGGGAGTTAAACAATTACTTAGAGGTGAGGGAAAAGAATTTATCGAATGGTATCATGAGTATATACAAAAAATATTTGACCAACGAGTTCCATTGGCTGAGATTGCATCTAAATCAAGAGTTAAGTTAAGTGTTGAGGATTATGTTAAACGTAGTAAACAAACTACCATAGCCGGTAATCTAATGTCTAGACAAGCACATATGGAACTTATTATAAAAGATGGTATACAATCAAATCTTGGCGATACGATTCTTTATGTGAATAACGGAACAAAAGCATCTCACGGAGATGTTCAGAAAGTTAACAAACCAAAAAAAGGATGGTCACAATCTGATTTGGATAATATGATGGAAGGATATGGTAAAATACCTCGTGAAATGGTTGAATCATACGTTCAACTTAATTGTTATAGAATTGAACCATCAGATTTAGAAAATAATCCTGATATGTTGGGTGAATATAATATCCAAAGAGCAATTGCAACTTTTAACAAACGAGTTGAACCTTTGATGATTGTATTTGATGATGAGGTTAGAGATACTTTATTAGTTAAGAATCCTGAGGATAGAAGTTTTTACACAACAGACCAATGTAAATTGATTAATGGTAAACCATTCAGTCCTGAAGACCAAGATGATTTGGATAATTTATTAACTATAACCACCGAAGAATTGGATTTTTGGCAATCAGTTGGTATTAGCCCTGACCACATCTACGATATTGCCGAACCAGGTTGGGAACAATACCTATAAGTTTCTTAAATGATGAGGTTTTAAGACACCTTCAACCCGTCTGAAGATAGTATATACCAGTTTCCTTCTACATAATGAAACTGCACGCAAGCCCCCCAATCTAATTGGAGTTCGTCCCATTCCTCATCAATTTTACCAATGTCAGGTAATACCCTAACACTTGTTAATACTTTTACTATTACTTTAGTATTCTTTGTGGAATCTAAAGTGATCGTTGTTTGGTTAATATTTTTAACAATAATTAATTTTTCACCATTAGAAGAATACTCAGGTTCAGAAACAATTTTATATTCGGGAATTACAGGTGGATTAATAGATTGTCCTCGTCTAATTGTTTTTCTTTGTGGTATATTAATTATTTGTGGCATATTATATAACGTAAATTTGTCTTGGCATTGCTCTAAACTTAAGTGATTTATTTAAGTTTTCTGCAATTAATGCTTCTCGTTCCATTACTTTCTCAGGTTTTAACCTTGTTAATCTACCTTCAGGTCCGGTAAGTTCATCAATAAGTTTTGTTTTTTCATCTTTTGCCTCAGTTGCTAAAGATGTGTAATCCATTGTTAACTCAGAATCAGGGGTTTTAATGTTACCACTAAATTTACCTCGAACTCTTGCCAATGTTTCTTTACAGTATGCGGTAAACCATCTACGAACCCAAACTTGTGCAGGATTATTTAGATCAACCCAAGACATCTGTTGGAATGGAACATCTGATGGCATTTGAATGATGTCTGGATTATTTTTTAAACAATTGTCTTTATCTTCCTCACAGGCATCATAATACCAATACCAAACTCTACCTTTCATTAATGTACCATTTCCAAAGTCAAATTTACCTCCGGGTGTGTTCATTAAGTGAATCGCTTTTTTACCTTCAGGTAACGCTGTAACCCTATATGTTAAATCACCTTGTATTATTCTTCTTTGTATATTAATTTCTTGCATTCTTAACAACATGTCAAACGCTGGCATCATAAAGTAACTACCTGCCATATTACCCATTTGAGTAAATCCACCAGGTCCCCCCAATCCTCCACCGGCAATTCCACCAAAAGTCCACGGATCTATTAACGTATTATTTAATTCTGCGGGAGAAAACCACAGTAATTCGTTAAGTTCTCTACACGCAGGTATTTCATATATTTGTTGGTTACCAACTAATTGAATGTAATCTTTCTTTAAAACATAGTCACCACCAGCTTGTAATCCTACAATTTTAGAATAGGCATATGTGTATCTTGTTTCATAATCTAAACTTTTAGAAATAAATGCCTTTGCCAAAGATTGTGTTTCAACATTTAAACCCCAAAGGTTTGACCATTGAGATTCAATTAACCAATCTTGGATGTATTGTGAATAATCATCAATAGAGAATTCTAACAATGTATCCATTTGTTCATCCTCTAACTCGACACTACGAAGTGGTGCACCTAATAGGTGACGAATTCTTGTGTATAATTTACCTCTTTCTGGTTCTGAAATTATTGCCATTAGTTCTTTTTATATAAATATCTTATTTTTTAGTTCTTAAAAGATATAACTCATTTACAAACTCCCAATTTACGTGATCCCAAAACTTTTTAACATATTCGTCTCTTTTGTTTCTATAACGTAAATAATATGCATGTTCCCAAACATCAAGACCTAATAAAGGATAACCACCGTCTTTAATGACACTCATCATTGGATTATCTTGGTTGGGGGTCGACACAACTTTTAATCTACCACTTTTAGTAAGAACTAACCAAACCCACCCTGATCCAAATCGATCTTTTGCCGTTTGATTAAATTCATCTTTCATTTTTTTTATGTTACCATATTGTTTTGTAATCTTTTCAAATACTTCACCACTTGGTTTTTGTCTTTTTGGTGATAACATTTTCCAAAACAATGCGTGATTAAAGGCACCTCCAGCATTATTTCTAATTGTGGTGTTGTATTTCCCAATAGATTTAACAATATCTTCTAACTCAACATCACCATAATCTTTTTTGGACAACGCATCATTAAGTTTTTTTACATATCCTTTATAATGTTTATTATAATGTATATTCATTGTTTCAGGATCAACAAATTGTTTTAATGAGGAATATGAGTATGGTAATTTATCAATACCAATTTTTTTCATTTCCATTAAAAAATTTTCACGAATGTTTTCCTTTTCAGTTAATAATATTTGTTCATTTAATAAATTGATTTTTTTACCAATACCAACTAAACCTTCATACATTATTTTTTCATGTTTTGGGAAGTCACGTTCAAATTTTTTAATTACGGAACCCGCTTCAGAGTTTGCTTCGTCTTCATTTTGACCCCCAATATCAGGTCCTCTTTCCATACCTTTAGTTGATCTTTGCCATTCATGAACCCATTCATGTGCCAATGTTCGACAAACATCTCTGTTTAATCTACCTTTGGTTAAAATTTTAAGTTCCGAATTATCATTTCTACTACCGGTTGACATACCTTCAGTTTTCTCACCTAAAAATAAAACTGTAACATCATTTTTAACGGGGTATTTTTTTTGTAGGTATTTTAAAAAATCCCCCATTAGTTCCCTATCCTCTTTGGACATATCACATTTAATATGTTTAACTGTAACTTTCATTAATCATAAATATCATATAAAACAAAAAACCCACCGAGTGGTGGGTTTAATAATTTTATTTTTCTTCTTCAGGTTCTTCTTCTGATGGTAGTTCTTCTTCTGATGGTGGTTTTTCGTTAAGAAATAAACCTAACTCCGTTGCCTTTGTTGTCATACAGTTAAAAAATGTATCGTACACGTTTGTTGGTGTTGTTGTAATGTTTTGACTTAAACTATTCATTACGTAGGTTCTACAATTTAAAAAATTTTCTTTTGTTTCAATTTGTTGACAAGGACCAGGAATCATATCACTAGAATACCCTAACATATCAAAGCAGTTCATAAAATCATCACTTGACTCAACTAATAATCTTTTTTGTTTAAGATATCTTTGTTCGGCAATTAAATTAACTTGTTGAGTTTTTCTAATTTTAGTTTGACTCCTACTATTTGACATTATTATCTTCTATTAATTCTTCTTTTATTTTCGTTCATAACTGGTGAAACATTTCCAGCACATGCCATACATTTTGTTGTCATATCCATTATTTTTTTTCCACTACCAAAAGGGTCAAGAATATTAATAGTCTCCATAATTTTTGCAGTTGCCACAGGGACAACGGCCGCTATACAAGCCTGAATATTTGTTGTGTTCGTTGGGTCTTGTTGTAATTCACTACACGGAGCCAAGGCTTTTAATTGTTCAAATGTCATACCAGTTGCGGTCATTAAACAAGTTAATACATCATTGGGGTTTTCTTTTATAATTCGTCTAATTAATCTAGATAAATCAGCTTCAGTTAATCTTATAGTTTTTCTCATAATTCATTTGGTTTTCAAATAAATATCAACCTAATTGAAAAAGTTATCTTTTCTTATTTATAATATCTAATATTTCTTCAACAACGTCTCCACCACTTTCAGGATGTTCATCTCCCATGACAGTTCTGATAATTTGTTTTTTACGATTTAAGATATCATATATTGCACCTTCAATTGTATTTTCATATAATGGATAATACACAAGTACATTAGATTTTTGACCATAACGATACGCACGATCTTCCGCCTGAGCATGTTCGGCAGGAACAAAAGATAAGTCATTCATAATAACAACCTCAGCCGCGGTCAAAGTTAAACCAACACCGGCAGCCTTTAAGTTACCAACAAATACTCTAATCTTTTCGTTATCTTGAAATTCATCAACTGCGTGTTGACGATGAGGTTTGGAACAACTTCCGTCCAAATAAACCGCCTGTTTACCAAAGTGTTGATAAATCGTTTGTAATGTATCAGTAAAGTTTGTGAAGACGATAACCTTTTTACCTTGTTCAATAATATTCTCGACAAACTCAATTGTTTGTTTTGTTTTTTCGTTTGCAATAACTTTTCTTACACTCATTAGTTTTGAAAACTGAATGGTTAACGAAGACGATTCTTCTTTTTTATTATCAACCCAACTATAATATTCACCCATAAGTTCTTCGTACTCTTTTGATTTCAAACGAAGATATACAGGAGAAATAATTTTATCTGGAAGATCCAACACATCTTCTTTTAACCTACGAAGAATTTGTTTTGAGGTACGATCTCTTAATTCCTCCAAATTGGATGCTCCCGTAACATTCCATACTTTTCTATTTCCTGCAGTAAATTGATATCCTTGACAATAACGAATAGCATATGCCATCCAATTTTGAGCGACAGGTGATTCAATAATGTTTAGTAGGTTATAATAGTTCATTGGACGAGATGTCATTGGTGTTCCCGTTAATAACCAAACCCTTTTAACATCTTTAACATAATGGTTAATAATCTTTGTTCGTTGTGCTTGGGGGTTTGAAATCATATGAGCCTCATCTAATATGACCAACTCAAAATCAGATTGATTTAATAATGACTTATTCTTATCCTTCATGTCATGAAAGTTTTTTAATATGTCGTAATTAACGATAACAAAATCAGATTCGGTTGAGAATTTTTTACCTTCTCCAATATAAACAGGTCGATCTGTATAATTTTCAATTTCTCGTTGCCAATTAATTTTTAATGATGCGGGACAAATAATTAATATTTTCTTTGCCCCCGTTTCCAAAGCCGCAATAATCGTAGCCGTTGTTTTACCAAGACCCATATCATCGGCAAGAATAAATCTTCTAGATCCTGCCAATTTTTCTATTGCTTCTTTTTGGTGGTGCAATGGTGGTCTATGATCATATTTAGAATAATCCACCTCAACCTTCTCAACATTGTGAGATTTAATTAATGATGACTTAGGTACCCAAAATTCACTTAAATGATCTTTCTCAAAGAATTTCCCCCAAATATGATAGGATTTTTCTTTTTCAACCAATAACTTCTCAATGAATATATTTTCAGGAGTTTCTAAAAGATATTTTTCTTCTGCAAACTTTTTAGCGAAGTATGTGTCCAATTCAACCCATTTACGCGCAACCTTTGGTATGGTATTAAAATAGTTTATTATGTAATCTGATTGGGTCCTTGTTGGATAAAACTTTTTGTTAGTTTCTTTTTTGGTCTTAAGGTATATAATATAGTTATTGGCACCCGAATACGAGTCCAACAATTCTAACGCTTTATTCTCTATCAGTGATTGATTAATCTCCAAATTTTCCTTTTTATTAAAAATAATAATAAAAATGATATTTATCAATAAAAACTGAAAATATGTCGATTAAAGTTCCTATTACAAGATTGGGAAAATTTTTTGGGGAAAACGATTTTGACCTTGATATTTCAATGGGTGAGGAATGGTTAGTTGGTGATATGAACTTCACTTGTGTGTTATATCGAATAGATAGATATAAAACAAAAACTGATGATGTTTATGGTGAAACAGTTTCGGATGGTATAAAATTTTTACCCCCTGTTGAATTTAATGCTTTTGTTCAAGTATCGGCACCTGAAAATAAACTGTTAGGATCAACAAGGGTGGATCAGATGGAGCCAGGTAATATAAGAATTTCTGTTTACCAAAAAACTTTAGATAATTTAAATATTGATATAAATTTTGGTGACTATATTGGTTATTACGAAACTGAAACTTTAGTGAGATACTATACGGTAAACAATGATGGTCGTGTTGTAGCTGACAATAAACATACTTATGCAGGTTACAAACCTTTTTATCGTACAATAAGTGCGTCTCCTGTCGGACCAAATGAATTTAGAGGATTATGAAAATAATAATTACGGAAGAACAAGAATCACTTTTAAAAAGTAAGATCGATGATTTAATCGGTAAAAAAGTTATGTGTTATTATGATTTACATAGACACACATTTTCTGTTGTATATAAAAGTCTTGTTGTCTTGAAGTCGGACTACCTTAGATTAACAGATGTTGAATTTAGAGTTAGACAGGGGGGGAAACAAAAAGTTAGAGACGAACAAAGAAAAAATGTTCACGCATTTGTAATTGGGACTTTAGAGGATTATTGTGAATTCCCTTGTGAGGAAATTCCTCAACCTGAAACAAATGATATTATTACTTATAACCCATACAAATATGACACATTTGTTGTAAAAAGAACAGAAGAACCTATTTTTAATGCAAATGAGATTGAAATGATAAACTTAAGTAACAAAATATTTTTGATTAATTAATATGGGGTTTCCAAAACAAATAAAAAAAACAATACCGTTAATTGATAAGAAAATACTCTTGCCAAGAAGACATGAGATTGCAAATATGATTTCGGAGGATGGTACTTATCTTCCCAAATCTTTATTACATGCGGATTTAGACCGTGGGTTTTTAGATTTTGTTCGAGATGAACTAAGATGTGTTGTTGAAGGAAAGATAATCCCCGCAGTTGATATTTTAATTACAACACAAAATTGGTCTCAGTTCGTTGAAACTTGGGATTTCCAAAATATTGATAAGAACGCCGAACCACCATTTATTACAACAATTAGAACTCCAGAAGTTAAATATGGTACAAATCCCGCATTAAGATGGAATATCCCAAATAGAAAACAATATCATTACGCTAAAGTACCGACTTGGGATGGTCAAAGACACGGGATGGACATTTATAAGATCCCCCAACCTGTACCTGTAGACATAAGTTATACAGTTGTTATTGTTTGTAATAGAATGAGAGAATTAAATAAATTAAATCAGATTATAATTGAAAAATTTTCATCGAGACAAGCATACCAAGTTATTAAAGGACATTATATTCCAATTGTAATGAACGATGTAACCGACGAATCTACTTTAGATCTTGAAAAAAGAAAAGTTTATATTCAAAAATATACATTCACATTATTGGGGTTTTTAATTGATGAGGATGAGTTTGAAGTAAGCCCGGCAATAACTAGGGTTTTTCAAATTTATGAGACCGAAACAAAAACTAAAAAAAGAAGACAAAATAAAGGTGAACCGACACCACCTTCAGTTAAAAGATATGACTTTGCAACAGGAATAACTGCAACACAGGTTATTGAAACATTTGATTATAATGTTAATTTAAGATTTGTGGATAGTGATAATGTTTCTAACGGTACCCCTCCGTCAGGATATGATGTTTATATTAATAGTTTATATTATGGAAACGATGTTAGGGAGATTCAAATTAACAGTGGGGACGAATTAAAGATCGATATTTATAAACAATTCCCTAATGATACATCATATCTTATTTTTAATCAGGAATTACTATAATTAATTTTCTCCGTAGATATCTTTTTTTTCCTTACATTTTTCTATTATTAAGTTTTCTAAAAAACGATACATCTTAATACCACGTTTGTCACAATACTTTTTTAATGTTTCGTGAGCATCAACTGAAATCTTCAAATTTTTTATCTTCTTAGTATCTTTATCCATAGGTAGAAAAAAGGCAGACTAAAATCTTACCAAAATATAAATAGTTTCTAATATGTAAAGTTTTTACAAAAAAAACTAATATTTATATATAAAATAAATTAACAAACAAAAAACAAGACAATGGCTAACAGTAAAGTATTTGTATCACCAGGCGTCTACACTTCTGAAGTGGATTTAAGTTTCGTAGCACAAAGTGTTGGTGTTACGACCTTGGGTATTGCGGGGGAAACTTTAAAAGGTCCCGCTTTTGAACCAATCTTCATCAGAAACTACGATGAGTTCCAAACCTATTTTGGTGGAACTGTTCCTGAAAAATTTGTGAATACACAAATCCCAAAATATGAGGCGGCATATATCGCTAAATCATATTTACAACAATCTAATCAATTATTCGTAACAAGAATCTTAGGACTTTCAGGTTATGATGCAGGACCATCTTGGTCAATTGTAACTAAGGCAAATGTTGATTGTTCAACAATTGACGTTCACTGTTTAAGTGCAGTAACCCCTTCAGGCACTTGTATTCCTATATGTGTGTCTGCAAAAACAGAAATGTTTAACGTTGATTTCACCGCTTGTACTAATTCTGATTCAACAATTGATTATATAACTAGTTTCCCACAAGAAATTGAGGATTTATTATATGTAACATATGAGACACCTCAAGGGGGTACATCAACATTAGATCAAAATATTAGGGATTTAATTTTTAATGTGATAACAAGTTCAAACCCAATGATTGCCGAAGATCAAAATATTAGTTACTTTGGTAGTGTGGATGATATGGACTACGATTCATTAACAGTTAATGGTTCTTATACCGCATCAACTAATGTATATGGGGTTCCATCAATAGGTTTCTCAGGAAATAGTTTATGTGATACCGCTAACACTTCTTGGTACTATTCATTATTTGATAATGTTGGTGGGGGAAGTTACACAGGTTTCTCATTTTGGTCAATTATTACAGGAATTACTAACATTACACCGGTAACAACAACCACAACGGCACCTACAACAAGTACCACAACAACCAATCCTTGTATCACACCAGTTCCTACTACAACAACAACCACAACTACACCAATTCCTGTTGAATGTTTTTCAGGTACTTTGGTCGGTATGATTTATTATTATACAGGAACATCATATACCGATTATGACGATATGGTGGTTGCAACATTTAGATCAAGAGGTATTTCAACTTATGCAGATGCACAAAACCCAGTTTATGAAGTTACAGGATTAACTGATGTTACATTAGATTTAACTAATCAATATTTTGGAGCATTAAGTAATCCTTATTTACCATTTGGTGTTAACGTTACAAATAAAGACGGTGTAAACTTTTCGTTTGAAACATCATTTAGTATTTCTGATTCACAATATATAACAAAAGTATTTGGTGGTGATAACTTTGGTAAACCAAGGAATGTAGTCCCATTGTTTACTGAGGAGAAATTCCAAGCATTATTAAATTATGGATGGAGAAAAGGTTTCATTAGAGGTATTAACCCGACATTAGTTGAGTTAGATTCTGCAACAGGTATTAATAATCAAGCAATAACATCAATTGGATGGTACTTAGATAGATACCAAACACCAAGTTCTCCTTGGGTTGTTTCCGAACTTCGTGGTACTAAAGTATACAACTTATTTAAGTTCTATACAGTTGCCGATGGTGATGCAGCTAACTATGAATTAAAAATGTCCATTGGTAACATATCATTTGCAAATGAAACATTTGATGTATTCATTAGAGATTATTATGACACAGACACTAATCCAGTTGTTGTTGAAAAATACACTAACTGTAGTATGGATCCAAGTCAAAATAACTTTATTGCAAAGAAAATTGGATCATTAGATGGTGAATACGCATTAAATTCTAAATATGTAATGGTAGAAATGAACGAGGATGCTCCTGTGGACGCATTACCTTGTGGTTTTGAAGGGTATAACTTTAGAATATATGACGGAGCAACTTCTCCATTCCCGGTTTACAAAACTAAATATGACTTCCCTGGTGAGGTAATTTACACACCTCCATTTGGTGGTCAAATATTAAGTAATGGTGATAATATTAGAAGAACTTATTTAGGATTCTCAAATTCTATTGGTTGGGATGGTAATTACTATGAATATATTGGTAAACAAAATCCTTTAACAACTTGTGATTTAGAAGGATCTGATTGGAGTTATAGATCAAAAGGTTTCCACATGGATAAAGACGCTTCGGGTATTACTATATCAGACGCATTTACAACATCAGGTACTCCAAGATTCTATGTTGGTGACGCAACTTTCCAAACAGAACCTAATAACCAAACAAGTCCTTATTACAGAATATACTCAAGAAAATTCACATTATTAGTACAAGGTGGATTTGACGGATGGGATATCTATAGAGAATATAGGACTAACGGTGATAGATTTGTACTTGGTAGATCAGGTTATTTAAATGGAGCTTGTCCTGATAACAGATATCCAAACGCAGTTGGTTGGGGAGCATTCAAACAAATTGCAGTTGGTGATGGTACTCAAGAATTTGCAAATACCGATTATTATGCTTACTTATTAGGTATCCAAACATTTGCCAACCCTGAAGCGGTTAACATTAATGTGTTTGTATCTCCAGGTATTGATTATGTAAATAATAGTGACTTAGTAGAGTCTACAATCGATATGATTGAAAACCAAAGAGCGGATTCACTTTATATAACAACAACACCTGACTACAACTTATTCTTACCTACAACAACAGGAATGGATGGAATAATTTACCCACAAGAAGCGGTAGATAATTTAGAAACTACGGGTATTGACTCTAACTATACGGCAACTTATTACCCTTGGGTATTGACTCGTGATAGTGTAAATAATACTCAAATATACATTCCGGCAACGGCTGAAGTAACAAGAAACTTGGCGTTAACTGACAACATCGCATTCCCTTGGTTCGCGGCGGCAGGTTATACAAGAGGTATTGTAAACTCAATCAAAGCACGTAAGAAGTTAACACAAGAAGATAGAGACACTCTTTATCAAGGAAGAATTAACCCAATTGCTACCTTCTCAGATGTAGGTACTGTAATTTGGGGTAATAAAACTCTTCAAGTTAGAGAAAGTGCTCTTGACAGAATTAACGTAAGAAGATTGTTATTACAAGCTCGTAAATTGATTTCTGCGGTATCTGTAAGGTTATTGTTTGATCAAAACGATGAACAAGTTAGACAAGACTTTTTAAACTCCGTTAATCCAATATTAGATGCTATCAGAAGAGATAGAGGTTTATATGATTTCCGAGTTACAGTTTCTTCTGACACGGCTGATTTAGATAGAAATCAAATGACGGGTAAAATTTACATCAAACCTACAAGATCCTTAGAATTTATAGACATTACGTTCTATATTACACCAACGGGAGCATCATTTGAGGACATTTAATAGTCAAAAATGAAAAAAAACACTAAAAGGGAGACAAGTTCTCCCTTTTTTTATTACCTTTGTATTTATAAGACATAAAAAAATATGGAACATAAACAAATAGTAAGAGAAATTATTAGTGAAATTGTACAAAACAATTCAACTCCGGTAATGAAATATTATGCTTTTGATTGGGACGATAATTTAATGTATATGCCAACTTCCATTCGTTTGAAAGACGATGAGGGTAATACGGTTGGTATGACCACAAGAGATTTTGCAGAATTTAGAGATATGGTTGGAAAAAAACCTTTTAAATATAATGGACATACAATTGTTGGACCGGCAAAAGATGCTTATGTTGAATTTGGTGTTAATTATGATGATCAATTTTTAATTGATGTTATGAAGGCACCAACAGGACCAGTATGGCATGATTTTGTTGAGGCGATTAATAATGGTTCAATTTTTTCGATAATTACAGCAAGAGCACATACTCCATCAGCAATTAAAGAAGGTGTTTATAAATTAATTAAATCAAATAAGAATGGAATTGATTCAAATAAGTTGGTTAAAAACTTGTTAAGATATAGAGATTTGGCTGATGAAGATAAATTATCTAAGGATAAACTTATAAGATCATATTTAGATATGTGTCGTTTTCATCCTGTTTCTTACGGTGTGGGTAGTGAACAAAATCCGGAGCCGGGCAAAATTAAAGCAATGGAAGAATTCATTAAGTATGTTAAGCAAATATCACATAAATTACAGAAGAAGGCATTTATGAAAAACAAAATAAATAATTATTTTACTCCATTTATTGGTTTTTCAGATGATGATGTAAAGAATGTAGATAGTATGAAGAAACATTTTAAAGATAAAGAAGATAATATATTACAGACTTATTTAACTGCAGGAGGAATAAAAAGAAAATATTAATAAAATAAATGCTATTAAATGCTAGTTCTAGAGTAATTTTATTTAAAAAAAAATAAAAGTAAATAGAAATTTTTTATTTATCGCATATTTATAATAAAAAATAAACTAAAAATTAAAACAAAAAATTATGGCTGATTTACTGATGAAAATGCCAGTTCCTTACGAACCGAAACGCCAGAACAGATTTATATTAAGATTTCCTAGTTCATTAGGGATAAACGAATGGTTCGTGGAAAGCGCGTCAAGACCATCAATAAAAATTGGAGCAACTGAAATACAATTCTTAAATACTTCAACATATGTTGCCGGACGATTTAATTGGGATCCAATCACAGTTAAATTTAGAGACCCTATTGGTCCATCTGCGTCTCAGGCTCTTATGGAGTGGGTTCGTTTATGTGCTGAATCTGTTACAGGTCGTATGGGTTACGCTGCCGGATATAAAAAGAATGTTGATATAGAAATGTTAGACCCAACAGGTGTTGTAGTTGAGAAATGGATTTTAGAAGGTACGTTTATGACTGATGTTAATTTTGGGACATTATCTTATTCTCAAGATGCTTTGGCTGACATTAGTGCAACTCTTCGAATGGATCGTTGTATATTAGTGTATTAATTTTTTAACCAAAAAAAATATATTAAACCTATATGGAGAAATCCGTATGGGTTTTTTTATTTACTAAAAAGTAAATGATTTTATATTTAAAATAAAAAAACAATTATGGAAAACGATTCAAAACAATATGGTCAAATGGATTTTAATTTACCACATGATGTGGTAACGCTACCTTCAGGTGGTAAATATTATACTTCAAAAAAGAAAAGTGTTAAGATAGGTTACTTAACTGCCTCGGATGAAAATTTACTTTTAAATGTTAACGTAAATAAATCTGTTAAAGAATCTATTGTTTTACCTTTATTGAGAAATAAAATGTATGAGACTGATATTAGACCTGAAGATCTTTTAGATGGTGATATTGAGGCTTTACTAATATTTTTAAGAAATACTTCATTTGGACCTGAATATGAAATAAACGTTATTGACCCTAACGATGGAAAACAATTCGGAACAACTATTTTACTTGATGAGTTAAATATTGAAAAAACTGAAGTTAATCCCGATAATGATGGTTATTTAACTACAAAATTACCTAGAAGTGGGTCTACAGTTAGATTACGATTCTTAACTATGAGAGACACTATTGAAATTGATAAAATTGTTATGGAGTACCCATCTGGAAGACAGGCTCCTTTAGCAACACTTAGATTATCAAAAATGATTATTGACATTGACGGTAATTCGGATAGAGGTTTTATTAATAAAACTATTGAAGTTATGCCAATTATGGATTCAAAACACATAAAGAATTTTATGAATAATAATGAACCAAAACTAGACCTTAAAAAAGAAGTAATCGCCCCGTCAGGAGAAAGAGTAATGGTTAGCATTACTTTTGGGGTGGAATTTTTTCGGCCTTTCTTCTGATTACTCCAAATTTTTATTAGACGAATTTTTTATTCTTGCAAAAATATTAAGAATGTCCTATACCGATTTTTTAAAAATGCCAACCTATGTTAGGCGTTATCTTATTGATAAGATCGTGGAGGAAAATAAAAAATAAAAATATTTGGTATTTATAGTAAAATAGTTATATTATGTTAGTTCCAGGTAAAAAAGGTGAAAAAGATGTTCCGATAGATGTCCCAGAGACAGTTGTTGGGGATGAATCTCCAAAGTATGGTAATCTTCTTACCGTTCAAGCGTTAATCGATGCTATTGATATTACTAACCCGATTCAGACACTTAAAAATTTTGCAGGCCTTTTAGTTGATGAAGTTAAAAACATTGCAACCGCAGTTAAAGATTTAGATGAGGAATCGAGTAGATTAGTTAGATCGTTAGGTGTAAGTAAAGATCGGGCGGGAGAATTATCGTCAACAGTTGCACGGGCAATACCTAACTTTGTTAATATGGGAATGTCAATTGAGGCAGCTGGAGATACGTACAATGAGTTAATCAAAAATTTAGACACTAATATGATGGTTAGTGATAAAACTTTGGCAGATTTTGCGGCAACTTCTAAAGTTACGGGAGTGGCACAAAAAGATTTGGCGGTTAAATTTAGAGATGTTGGTGTTGGTCTTAGTAGTGTTGGGGATAAAATGTTGGATGTTGTTAAAGTTGCAAGACAAGCTGGAGCAACAGTTGGTGCCGTATCCGATGGTGTTGTTACTAATTTAGATAAGATGAATCTTTATAATTTTGATGGTGGGATTAAAGGTCTTGCTAAAATGGCGGCACAAGCTTCAAGATTAGGTATTGAAATGAGTGGTATATTTAGTATTGTTACTAAAGTGTTTGACCCTGAAGGAGCAATTGATTTTGCAGCATCTTTACAAAGATTGGGGGTTACGTCAAGTCAATTGTTAGACCCATTAAGATTAATGGATTTAGCACAAAATGACCCAACAGAACTTCAAAACCAAATTGTGAACATGACAAAAGAGTTTACAAGATTCAATAAGGAAAATAATCAAATTGAAATCTTACCTGGTGCCAAGAGAAGACTCGATGAAATCGGTAGATCAATGGGATATAATGCCGGAGAATTACAAAAAATGGCGGTAAATGCCGGTATGTTTGATATGAAATTAAAACAAATCAAATTCCCAAGTAGTATTGCAAATAAAGAAGATCGAGAACTTATTGCAACAATGGCTCAAATTAATAAAGATGGTATTGCAACAGTTCAAATAGAACAGAAAAAAATTGAAAATGGTGTTGAAGTTGGTTCAGGCATATATGAGTCAAAAGCTGTCAGTGACTTAACCGAACAAGATGTAAAAAACTTGGCGGAACAACAAAAAGGAGAAGCATTGTCAATGGAAACAATTGCTAGAAGTCAACTTGATGAGTTAAAGAAAATAAATGGTACTATTGGTAAATATCAGGCGGCTTTAAGATATGGTAGTGCAAGTGCAATTTCAGAAATGACAGGTTATCAAAAAATAGGGCAAGTTTTTGAAACTAGTGTAGAAGGTATGTTGGGAAAAGAAAATTCTGACTATCTTAGTCAAACATCTAGTTACCAATATAACTTTAAAGGGATAATGGATACCTTAGGAAACCTCGTAGGTGGTATTGATTTATCTCCTTTGGATGATTTTACGGATTATGTTAAAACTTTATCGGGTACAATGATGAGTAAATTTGGTTTTGGTGGTGAGGATACTCAATTTGCTCCGAGTAATTATAATGGTAAGATAAATGGGTTAAGTACGGATATGGCTACCCAAAAAATAGAAACTGAAAATAACATTAAAGTTGATTTTAAAGTAACTACCGACGAAAATATATTACCAAAAACAAAGGAAGACATTAATACCGCAATAAATTACTATTTCAATGGACCGGATGGTCCGTCACATATTCAGATGTTATTAAACCTAATGCCTAAAGAGGCAACATCAAATGGTTTAATAAAAAAACCATAGTAATATAATCACTAAAAAAAAAGAGTTAAGGTATTTATAGTTAAAGTATAAAAATGCCAGAAAGTTTTTTATCATTTACATCGTCATCATCATTTAGAGACTCTCTAATTGCAAGAAATTTGGCACCATATCAGATTCAAGGAGTTTTTACCCCCCCATCTGGAAATATTGTATATGAAGTAAGTCCATTGAATGACAGTAATGTTATTGACTCACCCGATGTATTAATATCAACAAATCAATTAGCGAACAATTTATACCCCTTAAATGAGTGGGGACCTGATGGTGGATTTATTGGTAAATACAGTGTTCCTGGTGCACCTATTCCTGTTGCATCGAATAATGGACCATACGATCCAAATGACACTCAATTAGATATAATCAACGAATTTTATATTGACGCGGCATATATAACAAATATCTATGGTCCTGATGGCGGGTATAAAGATCTTGTTATAATCACAGATATACAAATTAGTTTACACTATTATTTACCATACTACGACAAAAAACCGACTAATTTTATCCCATCAAGTTATACACCATACTCAATATTACTATCGAGTAATCCAAGTGGTGATATGGGATTGTTATCACAAGATTCATATCTTGCAAAAATTGGGGCACTTTATTTAAAGGGATATTTTGATGATAGAATTGCACAAGAAATATATCAATTGACATTGGGTAGTATCAATTTGGATACTTTACAAGACCCATTTAGTGCGACAATGTTGGCAACAGGTCAACAACCTTTCTTTACCAAGAATTGGAAAATTACGGTACCCGAATTCCCAATAAGTGCGGCAATTTCATTTGCTAATAGATTAACTGGAACTTATTTCCCTGTTTCATTTATACCGGGAGATTATTTTGACGATCCGGATCCAATAAATTCTCCACAAACACAAAACGCACTTAATGTTGTTAATAATTTAACTTTAGGCGCTTTAGGACCCATTTTAAATAAATTTAGAAATCCATCACAAGTATTCTTAGCAAATACGGGTAATGGGCAACAATCTGTTTTATTTAAGAGTATTGAATATAATAAATTTAGACCTAGTTATCAAAAAAACTTAATACAAGGTGCGACCGCTGCCGTTTCTGCATTATTTGGTGTAGGAACTAATGCGGGTGGTGGTTACTATGTTGGTAGTGATATGGCGGAACCGTCAATGATCACACAACCGGCAAATCAAGTTGCTGTTGATAGTTTAGGTGTACAACAAAATACGTTAGTATATGGTCCTTCTGAATTAGGTAAACTATATGAAGGTAATGAGGATAAGATTAATTTTGGTTTACAGGCGGAATCGTACTCAGATGGTGGGGGGATAAGTGGTAAATTAGTTTGGACATCACCAAAATATAAAGATAATGCCGGATTTAAAGTGGGTCCTGGCGGAGAACCTAAAATATTAGACTCTGAATTTAATGTAATTCAAAATTCATATAATCAAAGTTTATCAACCGATATTGAATTTAAACAAGGTTCAATATTAGATGAAACACAAAGAATAATTAATGCTGCCGATTCACTAAATGGTCAGGCAAGATTAAAACATGTTGGTAATGCAATGAACCAAGTATCCAAAGTTTTTAATGATGGGTATAAAGAAATGACAAAAGGATCTCAAGTCATTGCTTATTATGATAGTTCAACGGGTGATAACACAATAGGGGATTCGGGCATTGAGGTTGGTAGAGAGTATTGTCGTGTATTCCAAAAAGATACACCATATTTAACATATGCTGATTTACAAAAGACTGATGGTATAACAACTTCGGGCCGTAAATTCACAAATTCAGTGTTGGATAATACATACAATTTAAATATTGCACCAATAAGAAACCCTGGATCGACAAACATTGGTGATAGTAAGGTAAAAAAATATATGTTTTCTTTGGAGAATTTGGCGTGGAGAACATCAGATCAATCGGGATATAGATATGATGATTTACCTACTTGTGAAAAAGGACCAAATGGTGGTAGAATTATGTGGTTTCCACCATATGATATAACATTTAGTGAGGATGTAAGATCATCTTGGAACCCAACTAAGTTCTTGGGTAGACCTGAACCTATATATACATATCAAAATACAACAAGAAGTGGTAGTATAAATTGGAAGATTGTTGTGGATAGTCCTTCGGCTATGAACACAATTATTGAGAAACAATTGGCAAATAGACCATCAAAAGAGGTTGATTCAATTATGGATTCATTTTTTGCGGGTTGTGTAAAATATGACATATATGATTTGGCAACTAAATTTAATACAATACCAACAAGTGAACTTTATACATATCAACAATTATTAAATGAACCAAGATTAACTGATGAAGAATTAAATAATATTATCGGCAATATTTCTGTTGATATTAGTACTGACACAAACGGTGGTGGTGGTGGTGATGGTGGTGATGGTGCTCCAGGGATAATAAATAATACTAATACTACTATAGCTTCAGATGAAACTGAAACCATTGATGTCAATGAGATTAATACAACATTTACTGATTACGCATTTTATTTTGAAAATGATTGCCCCGAATGTGGAACTTCTCAAGCAATAGTGTCAAGTCAACCATATAATTATTGGTACAACAGCTACAGCCAACTACAAGCCACATATGTCTCAAGGGCAAATGATGTTGTTTATGTTGGTACTGAAAAATACGAAAACAAAAGTGTAATACCTAAGTTTTTCTCAGATGTTATTATTGGTAACTTTAATTCAATACAGAATGATTTTTTGAAAAAAGTAAAAGAAGTTATTGAAAAAGGTGGTAAACTAACAATAGAACTACAAGGATCGGCATCAGCTCCGGCAGAAGTTGGATATAATCAAAATTTATCAAAACGTAGAATTGATTCTGTTTTACAATGGTTTAGGGCTCAAACAGTGGGGGAAAGTACAATTAAAGATTTGGAAAGTCAAGGTACAATTGCCTTTGTTCCCATGCCTTCAGGAGAAACCATTTCAAATGTGGTAGCAAATGGACTTTCTTTCAATCCGGTTAACTGTACGCAAAACATTAGTTTAACCTCAAATGGTGCAACAAGTGCAAATGGACAATGGTATTCAATTCCGGCTATGGCTTGTAGGAGAGTGAGAATATCAAAAGTTAATGTTGTGATGCCACCACCACCAAAAAATCCTTGTGATGATGAGAGTTATAGAAAACTTAATCCCGATTTTTGTTGTTCAGAAGGTTATACAGATGTTTGTGTTGATAAAATCATTATACCACCTCCCGTTAAATTAAGTGGGGATACGATAATACCACCTGACATACCACAACCAATTAAACCCGTACCACAAAAAGACCCAATTGCAACGGTTAAACAGGGAATATCTAAAAAAATATTAAGATACTTGTTTAGTGAATGTGATTACTTTGAAGTTATTAAAGAATCAAATCCTATGGTATATGACAGTATTAAGGAAAAGATTAAATATTTTAGTCCCGCATTTCACTCAACAACACCTGAAGGATTAAATGCGAGATTGACATTTTTAAATCAATGTATGAGACCGGGACAAACAATCCCTGTGATTGGTACTGATGGTAGACCAAAATACAATGATGCTTTAAATACATCATTTGGGGCACCCCCTGTATTAGTATTGAGAATAGGTGACTTCTACCACACTAAAATTATTCCTAATAGTATTGGCATCTCTTATGATCCGTTATTGTTTGACATCAACCCTGAGGGTATTGGTGTACAACCTATGATTGCCAAGATTACATTATCATTTGACTTTATTGGAGGTAGTGGACTTGCGGGTCCTGTTGAACAATTACAAAATGCTTTATCATTTAATTATTATGCAAATACTGAGATTTATGATGAAAGAGCGGTTGAAACCGAATCAACAAAAGAAAGAGATGAACAAATTGTTGGTAAGATTGCTCCGGCTCCGTCCGTAAAAACAAACAGTGTAACCGGTGCGGTTAATAATAAAACTACACCAAAAGGTGGGGAAACCATTGGTACTTTATTAAGTACAAATGCAACTGACGACGGAAAGATTGAAAATGGGGATATTGAATATACTTCTTTAATAAATGAATTGTCAGAAGGAACAAAAAATTATAATTCAACAATTTATAATAAATTAAAAAGTATTTGTGAGATCACTAATCTTGGTGTCTTACAAATTGTTAATTTTGAAAGAAAATATACTGATGGTGACTTAAGTTCATACACAGTTAAAACACCGGCATTTATATACGGTAAACCTGCCAATGTTGAACAAAGAATAAGTGATGTTATCAAACAAACTGTGGATGATGTTGATAATAATGTAGCACCAATAATAGAACCAATTAAAGACTCACCGAATAAATGGCCAGATGCTGCGATTAGACAAATACGTAATAAACTTAAGGATATTGTTAAAAGTAGAGAAACTTTGGTTAATCAAGCAATCATTGCACAAATGAATGAAATGACTACATACCAAGAAAATTATAATTATACTTTAAGAAAATACAATGTGGTTTTAGATAAGACTGACGGAATAAAATTAAAATCAGGTGAAATTAAACTTTATACCTTTACAGGTGATACGGTAAATGGTACTGTTTTACCAAAAATGGAGGCCGGGATGATTCAAGTTGCTGATTACCTTAAACTATTTAAAGCTGTAATGGACCAAAATTATATAATGAATGGTATCGCAAATTATGTTCCAGCGCTAAAAGATTTTACAATACCTGGTTCTTGGTTTAAACCGTTTGGAAGTACGGAATACCGTAGATTTTATATAACTATGTCTGAGATATTTTTAAATGATAACCAATATAATTCCTTTGTTGATAGTTTAACTAGTCTTGATAAAGTAAAAGGTGATGAAAAACTTATTACAGAAATAAAAAGTGTTTGTGAATCATATAAAAGTGCTTGTAAGATAGAAAAAGATAGTGAGAAAAAAATGTTTACGGATTATGAAGCAAGTCCTGAATACGTCAAGTTACAAAGTTTTAAAATAATAGAATTTGATAGTAAAATGGGGTATACCACAAATAAAGACGCTGCTCAAAATTACGATGATTCAGTTAAGAAGGTTAAAAATTTATATAGCGATATTAATATAAATAATGACAATAAATATACATTTAAAGTAAAATTTAATTAAGATGCAGATACAATACTATAATAGATATAATCAATTTTTAATTAATGGTGAACAAATAGTCGTTCCTTACATTGCGTTAACCCCAAAAAATTCGGATAAAAGATACATTTATAAAGTTGGTATTTCAAGATTAGATAAAGTTTCACAACAACATTATAACTCACCATTTTTTGGGTGGTTAATATTACAAGCAAATCCCGAATTTACTGGGTTTGAATTTAATATCCCTGATGGTGCTGTATTGACTATTCCATATCCGTTACTAACTTCATTACAGGATTATAAAAACGAATTAGATAATCACACATTCTATTATGGTAAATAACGGAGAAAATATATTAGTTGAATTTGATTACCAAAACATATCAGTTATTGACCCAAACAAAGTTATTGACGAACAAGGTAAACCAAAGGAAAGACTTATAGATCATGAAAATCTTGTGTTCTATGCAAATTTAGAATGCTCAGTTCTTCCAAGAACAAAATTGGCATTGGGGGTTTCATTAAATGAATCAGTTAAAACTATTTCTGTTGGTAAAATTAACTTTTTAAATCCTGGTTTTAAAAAATTTATTGACAATGGTTGGACCGATGAATTAACAGGTAAAAATACTTTAGAAGGAAATGGAGTTAACCAACAAAGAAAATCAATAAGTAAAAACCCCGATAAAAGTAATGAATATTATTATAGTCAAAGTACCATTTCTAATGGAACACCTGGTGCGGTAGATAACGGATTATTAGGGATAACAAATATTAATATAAGTTATTCAACCGAATTTTTACCGACAATTAGAATAACTTTAGAGGATGTTAAAGGAAGATCTTTATTTGAGGGTGGGAACAATTCACCATATGCCGCATTTTTTCAATTCCCATATCCAATATTTCATTTAACAATTAAAGGGTATTTGGGTAAGGCGGTAAGATTACCATTAATGTTACAAAAATTTGGTAGTTCATTTGACCCTAGTTCTGGTAACTTTAGGGTTGATTTAGATTTTATGACATATAAGTATACAATTATGTCACACGTTAGTTTTGGTGCGATGATGGGTACCCCACTAATGTATAAGTCTATTATTGAAACAAAAGAAGTAAAACCAAATAACGGTAGTAAGAATACAACAACAGTTGCAACAAAATTTGCAAGTGAGGGGTATCAAAAAATGAAGGAATTATATTCTGAGTATAAATCAAAAGGTTTAATTGATGATGATTTTCCTGAGTTAACCATACAACAGTTAAAATATAGATTAGATCAGTTTATAAAAAATATTATTGAAAGTTTTAAAAAAACAAATTTAAATGTTTTAAATGATCTTGATGATTACTCCACTCAGTTAACGGAATATGAAAAAGAAGTTTACTACTATAGTCCAGACTCTTGGTCTAAAAAATATTTGGATCAAGATAACGTTATCATTACATCAAATGGTGACATTTTATATTCATTTAAAAAACAATATCAAACCGCAACTGAAAAAGCGGCTGCCTTAACCGCATTAGATGGAATTGTTAAAAAGTATAATTTGGTTTTATTTAACAATAAAACATTGGGCAACGGTCAACCTAATTTTATCCCAAATACAATAAAACTATCCACCTTTAATAGTAAGGCAAAAATGACAGATATTAATGAAACTGCGTTGAATAAAACATACTATAAAAGAAATAATAAAGAATTATCAATTGTTATATCAGAAAGAGATTCATTTAGAAATACGATTAGTTTACAAATCATGGCAGGGACATTCCAATTTGATGGGGAAGGTTATTTTTTAAATGAAACTAAAAAAATGTCACAAAAATATTTGACTGCAAGACAAAGTATTGAAGAGGGTCTAACCGCTAAACTTGCTGAGGAAATGGTAAATCCTGTTACGGGTATAGGTTTTAAACCAACAATAAGAAATGTTTTGGCAATATTCTTCGCACAAGGTGAGGCGTTTTTACGTTTATTGGACGATGTTCATACTAAAGCTTGGAATTTAAGAGACGATAAATATCGAAAAGAGGCTGTTTTTGGTGGTACATCAACAACAAAAAGCGTTGATACTAAAAATGATGGAGAAGAAAACACACCAATTTACCCTTGGCCCCAACTAATTGTTGAAAATACAAAAAGTGATGGTGGGGAAAAATACGAACTTAAATATCCCGGAGATCCTATATTAGCGAATACTTTAAGAGCGTTTGTACCTGAAATATGGCCTGAGGTTGAATTTGTTGAGGAGTTTATAAAGGGATATACCGAGAGGGAGGTTGTTTTACCTGAACCTGGCAATACAAATAATACATTATTGAGACCGGATAGATTAAGTTTCAATGCAATCGAATTCCCAATAAGTAATCAAGTATTTCAAAATACTGAAGAGGTAAAATTTTTATATGAAATATACGAAAGATTAACGTTAAATTCTTTTTATAGTTTGATGAGTCGTGACTCCGCTAAAATATATAATATGAGTTTTTATTCTTCTGAAGCGGAAGTAATTGACATTATAAAGGCATTAAGTGACGACAATCCGTACTTAACAAAAAAACTTAAGGAATATAATCTTAATTCAAATGTTTATTTAGGGTTTTTAAGACACATTTCAAATAACGGTGAAGGATTGTCTTGGCAAAACTTTATAAGGGGAGAATACAACACACCTTATATTAAAAACAATGTGTCCAATTCGTTTGAATTACTTGATGGTAATATTTTATCTAACGATAAAGGAAAACCAACAGTTAGTTTAGAAAAAACTGAATATGTGGAGAAATATTTTGGTATTGATTATGTTATTGAGAATTATGATTTTTGTGATTTATATCCATTAACAAATTTAAATTGGGATAAAGATTATTTGGCGAATGGTTCTAACATTATTAATAGTAATGCCGCATTTAAAACATCCGACGTTTTAAATTATAATTTAAATAATAAATCTATTGTTAATTTTACTGACGGTAAAAAAATAGAACCGATAACAAATTTTAATTATATTAAAAGTGTATTTGAACAAACTATTAACATAGATAATTTAAAGACATTTTATACAAATCGATTAATAAAAAACCAATATATTACTGAAGGTAATGTGTTTTATAAAAACTATAATGGTCAATTAACATCGGATCAAACAACATCTATGTTAAACACCCCTTATTTTATAAATGCAATACAACAAGGTGTTTATAATTTTAGATACAACACAAGTGACTCCGCACCATTTAAAGTTGCTGCATATTTGTTTTTAAATAGTTTACCTTTAGCGACCTTAAAAGAAAAATATAAATTATTTGATGATGCTAACAACAGTACGAATGAGTTAAGTTATATAATATCAACACTTAAAAAATTTGGTGGTATCCATAAATTACCATATGCTTGGGTTGTTAAATATGGTTCATTATGGCATAGGTATAAAACATGGGTTAACACGGGTACTGATATTTTGTCTGATTCGTGGAAAGATTTTAATTATTCGTACAATTATGACCCATCAAATAGTGCAACTACTAAAGTATATAGTGTGACCCTTAATGGATCACCATATGATTTTGTTTTACAAGATAATGTTACCACTACAATAAATGTGACTAATTATTCTAAAACTGTTATTAATAAAGGTTTTTACCCTAAGTTGATTGACGACTTCAATGTCTTTTATCAAGGGGTGAGAGTATTCACCACACAAGCGCAGATTACGGGAACCGGAAATGTAATTAATGGAAATGAACTTGAAATTACGACTATCAATAGTAATGATATTATCGGTGGTATGGTTTTATCAGGAACTGGTTTAGAATTAAATACAACTGTTATTTCACAAATAAGTGGTACAACAGGTGGGGTTGGTAGATATATTATTACTTCAGGACAAACGCCAACTGGATCAACTTATGGTCCAAATATAACATTTATTGTAATAAATCCAAATAATAATAATGGGTATACAAATTTAGAAATACAAGACGCATTAAACACAAAAATAAAATTAATAACATCCCCTGGATCGGTAATAAATGGGTTAATAAGTTTTGATCCTCAATCACCAAATAGATCTATAAATATAACACCATGGTCGTCTTATGTTATAACAACTGACAAATCAAGTATATACCCATTACCTTCTTTTGGATGTTTAATTGATCAAACTTATGATGAATGTTTTACCAATACGGGTAAATTAAAAACTGAAGTTGTCAACAACGATGCGATGTATAATGGTTCCGTTAGATTATTTTGGAAAGCACCGAATTATGGGTATTATGATAATAATAAGGTAGTACCACCAGATCCTGATAGTTATTTAAAATATATTAAGAATAGCGGTACAACCCAACAAAATTTCTCAATTAATAAAAGTGTTAATGATTATTCTAAGTTTGATGAATTATTTAGTGCATTTGATAAGGGAGCATTAGACATATTAGAAACAGAATTTTTAAATTTTAGTAGATCTGCATATGATTATGATACAAGTATTTTAATAACTAATAACCAAGAAACAGAAACAGAAAAGGGATATAAGAATTTTCAAATGTTAATGAGAATGTTAATGAAAATACCGAAACCTCTCCAAACAACTGAAAAGGCGATTATAGAAGAAATACAAAATAATCAAATTAACACATTTAATTCTTATTTTATTGGATTTATGGATTATAAAGTTGTGATAAAATATGGTAACCCAACAAACTACGATAAAAAATTATTTTATACATTTTCAAATAAATATATAGAGGATCCTTATGTGTATCAGGGTTATCAACAATCATCCCCAAACACACTACCAAATGGTATTACTAGTCCTGTTACATTATCACAGTCTAAGACGACTAACCCACAAACTTGGAAAGCGTTGGAA
>Ga0209107_10000122_pt1 | contig 44701 bp, 36 predicted proteins | sample LakErihyJuly2011_2_FD_187460 | JGI IMG/M metagenome (GOLD analysis project Ga0209107, IMG submission 187460) | Freshwater microbial communities from dead zone in Lake Erie, Canada - CCB hypolimnion July 2011 (SPAdes) (version 2) | ecosystem: Environmental > Aquatic > Freshwater > Lentic >...
AAGAGAAAGGGTTTGTTTGTACTAAAAACGAAATGTTTAAAGCTTTTTTTAACTTCAATTCTTTTTAAAAACAAGTCATGAAGAGAATTTTGACCTACTACATAATTTTATATACAAAGTACAAACAAAAAATTCCTAAGGGTTTAAGCAATTAGGAATTATAGTTGTAATATGGTAGTGTATTATTTTCTTTTCAGGATTTTGTATTCCTCGTAGCACGAACTTATGGCGTCCAGAATTTGTAAATCATTGGCAGTTTTTACAAAGGATTCAGAGTAATTGCAACGCTCGAGGATTTCTGCAATTTCCTTTTTGTCAACATCTAAGAGTACCGCAATGGTTTCGCGGTCGTACTTGGTTTCAAGAAGAATTCGAACCGTGTCGTCTTTTTTCATTTCTTTCAGCCTCTTGAGTTCATAGGGTTTCTTGCCAAAGAAATTATAAAGTGCATCAGCTGGATTAAAAATGGAGCCCATCACTTTGCCAAAAGCATTCGGAGAGTATTCTCCCGCTTCATAACCTTCTGTAAGGCCAGAAATGGAGTAACGGAAGTTTTCTTTAATGGGAATTAATTTTGAATCTACCTCTAAATAACCTGTTAAGTTGTACCGACCAACGATTACTTCTTCTAGAGCGTATGCTTTTTCGGTGAGTTGAATTGTGGTGGTTTTGGTTTTTACCCAGTCATTGGTAACCTTTATTCTCAGAGATTGAAATCCAATACTGCTAATATGTAATGTGTCATTTACGGATACTGCGAGTTCAAAATTACCTCTTTCGTCCGTCGTTGTTCCTCTAACTTTATTAATATTGATAATATTAACATTGGATATCGGAAATTTTGTGTTGTCATTAATAATCGTCCCTTTAACGGTCTGGACTGGGTCTATAACTTGCGAAAAGGCAGTCGAGGTGAGTATTACAAAAAAGAAAACTACAAAATATTTCATAAACTGGTTTAAGACTTTAAAAGTAATAAAACAGTATTTAATATTTTGTAGTTTCAATATAATTATAAGAAAATTAACAGTTTGGAAGCTTTCGTGACTTCAACCTGTAATCTTTCTTAACTTCTTCTTGGTCTTTTTTCTCTTGGTGCGTCTCCAAAGCTTTCCGAACGTCTTGCTGGTCTTTCAGAGGAACCGCCATCACGTCTTGGCGCTTCTGAAGATCTTGGCGCTCGATCAGAGAAGCCACCCGTTCTTGGAGCCGCAGTACTTCTTGATGCAAAACCACCTTCACGGGGCGCTGCGCTTCTGTCACTTCTGAATCCGCCACTTGAACCTTCGCGTCTTGGGGCAAAACTTCCTTCTCTTCTTGGTCCTGAACTTCTGTCACCACCTGAACGACCTCCGCCAAAACCACCAGAACTTCGTCCGTTGTGATCTCGTCTTCCGCCACCATCATTTTTAGAAATCTCTACATTGATTCTACGTCCTTCAAGTTGCACGTTGTTCAATATTTCCATTACTTTATCGGTATGTTCTGGGTCTGTGTTAAAGAAAGAGAAACCTTCCTTTACATCCACTTTGAAAACATCATCACGACCTAGGTCCAATGTTTCTTTCAAGTAATCTTTCAATTGCATCCAATCGAAATTGTCTCTCGATCCAATGTTTACAAAGTATCTTGTAGCACCACCATTATTGTTTTCTCTTGAAGCACCATCTCTATCATCGCGATCTCTTCTTTCAGAACCTGAAGATTGAGAAGAAATATCTCGTGTTTTCTTGTAATAATTGATGAAACGGTTAAATTCTACCGATACCATTTTCTTGATCAATTCTTCTTTTGTCAATCCTTCTAGCACATTGTTGATGGCCGGAAGGTAGTTGTCAATTTCGTGATCAACTTCAGTATCTTTAATTTTGTTAGCCAAGTGCAACAATTGAATTTCGCAGATTTCGATTCCAGATGGAATTGTTTTTTCTTCAAATTTCTGTTTGATGATTCTTTCGATAGATGAAATTTTTCGGATTTCACTTTTGGTTACAATAACGATAGAAGTACCTAATTTTCCTGCACGGCCAGTACGGCCAGAACGGTGATTGTAGGTTTCTATTTCGTCCGGCAATTGATAGTTTACTACGTGAGTAATATTGTCAACATCAATTCCACGAGCGGCAACATCAGTGGCAACAAGCATTTGAATTTGACGACCACGGAAAGATTTCATTACACCGTCACGTTGTGCTTGCGATAAATCTCCGTGCAAAGCGGCAGCGCTGTATCCGTCTTCGATTAACTTTTCGGCAACAGCTTGCGTATCACGTTTTGTTCTACAAAAAACTACCGAGAAAATGTCTGGATTCGCATCGGCCAATCTTTTCAGGGCTTCGTATCGATCCCGCGCATTGACTAAGTAAAATTCATGCGAAACAGTAGCTGAGCCAGAGTTTTTTGCACCAACAGTAATTTCTACTGGCTCGCGCATAAATTGTTTTGCAATTCTGGCTACTTCTGCAGGCATTGTAGCCGAGAATAACCATGTGTTTTTATCGTCTGGCGTAGTAGATAAGATGTTTACAATGTCTTCATAGAAGCCCATGTTCAACATTTCGTCTGCTTCGTCAAGAATACAATAATTAATTTGGGTAATATTTACCAATCCCCTGTTAATCATGTCCTGCATTCTACCTGGAGTGGCCACAATAATTTGTGCGCCTCTTTTGATTTCTCTGGCTTGATCCGTAATACTTGCACCACCATAAACCGCAACTACATTGATACCTTTTTCGTATTTTGAGTAGTTTTTAATCTCATTTGTAATCTGCAAACATAGTTCGCGAGTAGGTGATAAAATTAACGCCTGTGTATTTCTGTTGTTGGCATCAATTTTTTGAATGACTGGAAAACCGAAAGCTGCTGTTTTCCCTGTCCCTGTCTGAGCCAACGCAACTAAATCAATGTCTTGTTCCAATAATAGGGGAATCGCTTTCTCCTGTACTTCGGTCGGATTCTCGAATCCTAGATCGATAATCGCACGTTGTAGCGATTCACTCAATCCTAATTGTTCAAATTTATTCATATGTGTTTTTAAAATTTGGTGCAAAAGTACGGTTAAAAAACCATATAATCTAATGCTAAAACCAGATTTAATATTTTATTGTTATTTGATTATCAGAATTTTAGGTTTATAATTTTAGATTTCAGATTTAGGTTTTGTGATTTTAAGGGTAATTTTCGTAGGCCAAGCCAAATTTTTATTTTGTTTTTAAGAAGTTTATCAGTTGTTCTGTTGCCTTGCCACGATGGCTGATGGAACCTTTTTCTTGGAGTGAAAGTTGCGCAAAAGTCAGTTTATAACCGTCAGGTTGAAAGATAGGATCATAGCCAAACCCTTGATTTCCTGTTTTTTCTAAAGTGATTTCACCTTTAGCAATTCCTGTGAAAAGGTGCTGCATTCCGTTTAAGTTTAACGCAATTACAGTTTTAAATTGTGCCTTCCTATTCGTTGCATCAGCGAGAGATTCCAGTAATTTATCCATATTGTCTTCTGCATTTCGCTGCATTCCTGCATAATGAGCAGAGTCAACGCCTGGCGCGCCGTTTAAGGCACTGACTTCAAGTCCTGTGTCATCTGCAAAGCAGTTATAACCGTAGTTGCGGGTAACATAATTGGCTTTCATTATGGCATTTCCTTCTATGGTGTCCGCCGTTTCTGGAATTTCCTCAACACAGCCAATACTTTCTAGGCTAATGATCTCGATGGAGAAAGGAAGAAGCTTTTGTACCTCAAGGATTTTATTGTTGTTGTTAGTAGCAAAAACGAGTTTCATTTTTTTTTAGCATTGATATAAGGCAAAGATAGGAGTTTAACAAATAGTACAAAAGCACGATTTTTTTATTGTAAAATTGCTAGATTGTGCAGTCTAGTTCTTGACAAATTATTTTTATTTAAATAAAGCTATATATTTCGCAATTTTTTAGCAAGAATGAAATTAATGTTGCTTTTCAATAATGCATACTGTAAGGTAAAATTTGTTTGTTTATAATTTTTGGTTAGTTTTGTATTCAAATGTCACAGGATATCCAATGAAAAAAATAGTTCTAGTATTCGTTTCGTTAGTAATTTTTGGTTCTATTTTTTCTTCTTGTACAGACGAAGGAGGTAATGGGCCTGTAGATATGCGTTTAATTGCAGGCAAATGGCTTTTTAATAGATCGACTGCAACATCCAATGGGAGTACGATTCCCTATTCAACGCCTTATTTTAAAAATGAGGAAGGGTGTCGTAAAGACTATATTGAAATTTTATCAGGCGATATTATAAAATACGGTGATTACTCGTTGAATTGTGTTTTTACAGAAAAAGATGGCACCTGGTCACAAAGTGGAAATACTTTAAAAATTAATGTGACGGGCAGTAGTTTTAATGATACTTTTGATGTTACCACGCTTACTTCAACGGAATTAGTACTAAAAATTAATGGTACCTATTCCGGACAATCTGGTACATTAACTTTGCATTTTACAAGGTGATTTTGTGCTTTGAAATGTTTTATTGTAAGTGAATCTAGTAAATCAGAATCATTAAATTAGACGCGTTCATGTATTGTTAAAGTGCTGAATTTAAGTATTTTCATGCAAATTAAATTGTACAATTGATTGTTGGTTTGATTTACTATTTAATTACATCCATCTGTACAGATATAATTATTTGATACATCAATATCGAAAGGTATTAATTTTACAATAGTAATTTAAAATTCACAATGGTAGGTTTATTAAAAGGCCTCCTTTTTTTTTGTGTAAAAATTTAAAAATTTAACTGTAACGCAATCGCACATAAACGTGCTTTATTCCTTTTTTGTCTGATTCTCTTTCGTCGATTTCAAGTATATCTGTTAGGGATTTTAGCATTGGTGTTAGTTTTGAAAAACCATAATTTCGGGGGTCGAATTCCGGTTTTTTCTTCACTATGAGATTTCCTACGTCACCAAGAAAGGCCCAGCCATCTTCGTCACCTATTGCCTCAAGGGTGGCTTCAATTAGTTCTATGGTTTGATTGTCAATTTTATTTTGAACTTCTTTTTCTATCTCTTTTTCAACAGGTTTTTTGGTACTATTTCCAGCAGTCGTTGTTGGTTGTTTTTTTACCTTTTTGTTAATTGCGCCATCCAATACTTCGATATAAATAAATCGATCACAGGCTACAATAAAAGAATTAGGTGTTTTCTTTTCGCCAATACCAATGACTTTCATTCCAGATTCTCGCAATCGAATGGCCAATCGCGTGAAATCACTGTCGCTAGAAACGATACAAAAACCATCTACTTTATCAGAGTATAATAAATCCATCGCGTCGATAATCATTGCCGAGTCGGATGAATTTTTCCCAACGGTATAGCTGTATTGTTGAATGGGCGTGATGGCGTGTTCGAGTAAAACAGATTTCCAACCATTAGCATTAGGCTTTGTCCAATCAGCATAAATGCGTTTGGTGGTTGGCGTTCCGTAGTTTGCGATTTCTACCATCATTCCTTTGACATTGCTGTAAGGAACATTGTCGGCATCAATAAGGACAGCGAGTTTGAGTTCTTTGGTTGTTTGTGACATATAAAATTAGTGTTCAGAACGCAATAATGCGTATTCAGTTTATCAAATATACGAAGTTTATTGTAAAAACGACTGCCTAGCCCTGATGGAAACGGCATCCCACGCCTTTGGGCGTGGATACAGTGAACAGCAGGATCAGCTCCTAAAAATAAATTTACTTTCGAGACAATAATAAATTTTAAATAATTATTTTTGCAACTTATTAAAAATTAGATTTTAGTATTATGGTAAAAGATTTATTCGAAAGGATTCAAAATAATAAAGGGCCATTAGGAAAATGGGCTTCACAAGCAGAAGGTTATTTTGTTTTTCCAAAGTTAGAAGGGGAATTGGGACCAAGAATGAAGTTTGAAGGAAAAGAAATTTTAAATTGGAGTTTGAATGACTATTTGGGTTTAGCTAATCATCCGGAAGTGCGCAAAGCCGATTCTGATGCAGCAATTACCTACGGAGCGGCCTACCCCATGGGCGCTAGAATGATGTCAGGTCACACGAAATATCACGAACAATTAGAACAAGAATTGGCTGCTTTTGTGATGAAGGAATCGGCTTATTTGTTGAATTTTGGGTACCAAGGAATCATGTCTACTATTGACGCTTTGGTTACGAGAAATGACGTGATTGTATATGATGTGGATGCTCATGCTTGTATTATTGATGGTGTTCGTTTACACAGTGGCAAACGTTTTACGTACAAACACAATGACATCGAAAGTATGGAGAAAAACTTGCAACGAGCTACAAAATTAGCGACGGAACAAGGAGGAGGTATTTTATTCATTACCGAAGGTGTTTTTGGGATGCGCGGTCAACAAGGCAAGTTGAAAGAAATTGTGGAAATGAAAAAGAAATACAATTTCCGATTGTTAGTTGATGATGCTCACGGTTTTGGTACACTAGGAAAAACTGGTGCTGGAGCGGGCGAGGAGCAAGGTGTTCAGGATGATATTGATGTTTATTTTTCTACGTTTGCTAAATCGATGGCTAATATTGGTGCTTTCGTAGCTGCCGACAAAGAGATTATAGATTACTTAAAATACAATTTGCGTTCGCAAATGTTTGCCAAAGCACTGCCGATGATTCAAACTATAGGTTCTTTGAAACGTTTGGAATTATTGCGTGATCATCCAGAATTGAAAGATAAACTGTGGGAGAATGTAAATGCTTTGCAAAACGGATTGCAAAGCAAAGGCTTTAATATTGGAGATACAAATACTTGTGTTACACCAGTTTACCTTGAAGGAAGTGTTCCAGAAGCCATGGTTATGGTAAATGATTTGAGAGAAAATTATGGAATTTTCTTGTCGATTGTGATTTATCCTGTGATTCCAAAAGGAATGATATTATTGCGAGTGATTCCTACTGCTCCGCATACGCTAGATGATATTGACCAAACACTAACTGCTTTTGAAGCTATCCGTGAAAAATTGGTAAACGGCACGTATAAAGAAATAGCTAGTAGAACTAAAGTAGATTTAGACGCTTAGTTCCAGATTGCAGATTATGATTATTAAACAGCTATAAAAACGAAAACGTCTTGATAACTCAAGACGTTTTTATTTTTTATAACTTCCCATGTCGCACTTCCCACTTCCCAGCTAAAGCCTTTTCATGAAAGTTTTTCTTCTACAATGAATTTTTGGGTCGAAGTTTTTCCATAAATTATGGATGGAAAGATTTCCTGCTAATTCGGGTGTTCGTATACAGTTGATAATTCCTTTTTTTGTAAAAGCATTGAAATATTCTTCAAAAATAATGGCAGTAACCCCTTTATTTTGATATTCTGGAGCAACGCCTATTAGGTAAAAAACGACGTCTTTACTCTCTTTTCTGGCTTTAAGTAGATGGTAAAATCCAAAAGGGAATAGTTTGCCCTTTGCTTTTTGTAAAGCCACTGAAAAACTTGGCATCACGATGCTAAATGCTATGATTTTATTGTTTTTATCCAATACGAAGATGATGTATTCAGGATTGATAAAACTGATGTATTTTTTTTTGAAATATTCTTTTTGAACATCAGTTATGGCTACAAACGATGATAAACTTGCATAAGAGCTATTAAACAAATCAAACATTTCGTCAACATAGGGCATGATGTCTTTCGTTTTGTTAAAAGTCAAACTTGTGAGTTGATATCGTTTTTTGATTAATGTTTGTGCTTTCGAAAAAAATTCTTGCTTCACATTGGCAAAAGGGAAAATACTTTCGACATATTCTTTTTCGGTAACAAAACCCAATTGTTCTAAATGTGTTGCAAAATAAGGATGATTGTACCAAGTAATCATGGTACCCATTTGGTCAAAACCTTCAGTGAGAACTCCCACTTTATCTAGATTAGAGAAACCCATTGGGCCTTCGATGTGTTCTAAATGATTTTTTCTTCCTAATTCGTATGCTTTTTCTAATAACGCTTTGGATACTTCAACATCATCAATGACATCAAACCAACCAAAACGAACTTTCTTTTTATGTTGGTTATTGACTTCACCCCAATTGATTATCGTGGCAATTCTGCCTACGATTTCATTGTTTTTGTAGGCTAAATAAAAATAAGCTTCAGCACTTTCGAAAGCGGGATTTTTGGTTCTGTCGAATGATTCCAATTCATCTGCTATGATAGGTGGAACCCAATATTTGTTGTCTTTGTACAAGGAAAAAGGGAATTCTACAAATGCTGTCATTTCCTTTTTTGTAATGGCTTCTTTTATGGTAATCATTATTTTTTTTGTTCTTTTATAGTTTTTGCTGGCTTAATTTTTTCTTTTTTTTCAGAATCTCCTGTATCAACTTTCATCCGCACTTCCTTATAATTAGCATCATATCGCCAAGAAAAACCTATTCCTCCGTAAAGAATAGAAGGCGTGTCCTTTAAACTGCTACTGATCGAAGCGTCAACTTGTAAATCATTATGAATTAAAAAAGCTGCGCCACCACGAACAATAGCGTCGCTGTAAAAATCACTCATATAGCCTTGATTTTCTATAAAGCCTGACCATTTCCTTGAGAATCCTTTAGTTAATGTAATTCCATATCCATAACTTGGATAATCAGTTCCAATATAATCGGCGATAATATTAGTGATGAAAACCCAGCTTCCGTCGCCCAAATGGTTTTGGGCAATCAATATCACTTTTGGCGAGATAGCGGCCTCTGCTGAAAAATAATAGGGATTATCCGCCAAAGTAATATTCGCTCCAGCAAAAACAGAAACTGCGGGAATCAGTTGGCGCCACTTGAACGAATGCTTGGCTTTCCAACTGTACAAATTGATATTTTTTTCGTTATTTTTAAAAGGATCATATATAAGGTATTTTGCTCCTAAAATGGTTTGTTTAAAAGCAGATCGATCGGGGTACAGCACGGCTGGATTAAAGACTTCATATTGGTACTGAAAATCAGCAATCAATTCTAGTTTTTCCATAAATAATCCCCATCTCAGTGTCATATCAATTCCAAGACCATTGGCGTCATAGTTCAGAACACTATGATTTTCTGTAATTCCGTAAATGCCAGATTCTATCTGAAAGACTGATTTCCCCACGCCAAAAGCAGACATTGTTTCGCCGGGTCTGTTCGAATTTATTTCATCAGTGTATTGACCATAATTTATTAGAGGAATTAGAAAAATTATGACGCTAATTAAGGTTTTGATTTTGTACATATTTTTAGTTTTAGAAATTGTGGCTACAAATTTAATCCCAATTATACTTTATAATGGTACCGTAAAGCGCGCAAATTCTGAAATCAACTTTAAAAAAAAATAAGCTCAGAAAGAGAAAAATCTCGAATTTTTGAAAGCCAATCGTAGATTAGATAACTTCTGCGAACTTAAAATAAAACTTCAAAAGTGATTCTCAGCGAACTTTGCGGTATTTTTTTTAGCATTAATTAGTTAAATAGACATAACGCTTTTCAAATGTACTATATTTTATTATTTATTTAAGAATGTAATTATAATTTAAAACGTAGGAATTGTTAATTTTACCAAAATTATTTTGATTATGCAAGAAGCGTCTTTTTCTGGTTTTATTAAAGCATTGTTCTATATGCTTGCTTTCTATTATATTTTTAAATTTTTGGCACGCTTGTTTTTGCCTGTTTTGGTTAAAAAAGTGGTCAAAAAGGCAGGGGAGAATTTTCAGAAACAGCAGCAAAATGCACAGGGTAATTCCTGGCAAAAAACACCAAATAACGACGAAGTTATAATTAACGCTGCGAATGCCAAAAAACCTCGCGAAACCAAAAAAGTGGGTGATTATGTTGATTATGAAGAAATTGATTAAAAAAAACAAATAGCAAAATTCAAATAGCAAAATTCAAATAGCAAAAAACAAATAGCAAAAAACAAACCCAAAACCACAAACCCAAAACCCAAAACCACAAACCGATTCGATGAAGCAAGTTCAAAAACTATATCCGCACGCCATAGTCCTTATTGGATTTATTTTAATTTCTCTTATTTATTTTTATCCTGTATTGCAAGGAAAACAAATTTTCCAATCGGATATCGCGCAATATACCGGGATGGCAAAGGAGCAAAACGATTTTAGAAAAGCGGAAAAAGTTGAACCCTATTGGACAAATTCCGCTTTTGGCGGAATGCCAACTTATCAATTGGGAGCCAAATATCCGCATGATTATATAGGAATGATTGATGATGCATTGCGGTTCTTGCCTCGTCCCGCGGATTATTTATTCCTGTACTTTCTTGGTTTTTATGGATTGCTTTTGGTTTTAAAAATGGATCCGTTGAAAGCATTTTTTGGAGCTTTGGCTTTTGGATTTTCGACTTATTTAATTATTATTCTCGGTGTTGGACATAATGCCAAAGCACACGCTATAGCCTATATGCCGCTCGTTATCGCCGGTTTTATAATGGTTTTCCAAAAGAAATATATTTGGGGAGGTTTGCTGACCATGTTCGCAGTTGCCTTAGAAATTAATGCGAACCATTTTCAAATGACGTATTATTTGTTGATTTTCTTGCTCGTTCTATCGGGTTATTTTCTGTACCAAGCGGTTAAAGAAAAGGAATACAAATCGCTTTTGACTTCGGTAGGCGTTTTAACAATAGCCGCAATTTTTGCAATTGGAGCCAATGCTACCAATTTATTGGCGACAGCTGAGTATGCTAAAATCAGCACCAGAGGAAAAAGCGAATTAACTTTCAATGCTGATGGTTCAAAAAGTGTTGGAAACAGCTCAATGTCAAGGGAATACATCACAGAATACAGTTACGGAATTGCAGAAAGTTTCAATTTAATTGCGCCTCGACTTTTTGGAGGATCAAATAATGAAGCTCTTGGCAAAGACAGTGCCATGTATGAATTTATGATTGGGCAAGGTGTTTCTCAGACTCAAGCAACCGATTTTGTTTCGGGGATGCCCACCTATTGGGGAGATCAGCCAATAGTTGCTGCGCCAGCATATATAGGAATTGTGGTTTTCTTTTTGGGAATTCTGGCATTATTTACTGATAAACGAAAGATAAAATATGTTTTTCTTTCTGGGGCGATTGTGGCTTTAATTTTGTCTTGGGGGAAAAATATCCCGACTTTGACCGATTTTTTTATAGACAATGTACCCATGTACAATAAATTCAGAGCCGTTTCTTCGATTCAAGTGATTCTTGAATTGTGTTTTCCAGTGCTAGCTATAATGGGATTACAATCCTTTTTTAATGTAGAAAAAGAAGCAAGATTTAAAGCCTTATGGCAATCTACGGTAGTGGTTTTCGGAATTATTGCGGCTCTATTTTTATTCAAAGGTAGTTTCAGTTTTGCAGGTACAAACGACAGTTATTTCAGAGAAAATTATGGTCCAGCATTTATGGATGCCCTCCAAGCGGATAGAATGACCCTATATTCAGCTGATTTGTTGCGTTCTGGTTTCTTTGTTTTATTAGCGGCCGTTGTTTTATGGCTGTTTTTAAAAAACAGATTTGCTCAAAATACTGCCATAATTCTTGTGGGATTACTGATGGTTTTTGATTTGTTTTTTGTGGATAAAAAATATGTTTCCGACAAGGATTTTGTAAGTAGGAGCGAAGTAGAAGTTCCTTTTCAGGAAACACCGGCCGATGCTCAGATTTTGCAAGACACGACTCATTATAGAGTTTTTGAGGTGGATGGCAATTTATCCAGTGCGAGGACTTCTTATTTTCATAAATCGATTGGAGGTTACAGCGCCGTGAAACCGCGCAGAATGCAACAATTGTTTGATTATCAAATTGCCAAAAACAATATTGAAATTCTCAATATGTTGAACGTAAAATACATTATCCAAACCGATTCTACTGATGTTGCGTTTCCAGTTCAAAATATAAATGCCAATGGGAATGCTTGGTTTGTTTTGAAAATTCAAAACGTGAATTCCGCTGACGAAGAAATGAAAGCTTTAGATAAATTCAATTCTAAATTGGTTGCAATAAAAAATAAAGATGGCAAGGATCGAAATTTTGAATTAGCTATGCCATTCAAATTAGATAGCTCTGCAACAATTCGATTAACGTCTTACAAGCCAAATCATCTCAAATATGTTTCGAACAATAACAATCTTGGATTTGGTGTGTTTTCGGAAATGTATTATGAAAATGGTTGGAAAGCAACAGTTGACGGAAAAGAAACTGAAATTGTAAGAGTCAATTATGTTTTGAGAGGAATTCAAATCCCAGAAGGAAAACATAAGATAGAATTCAAGTTTGAACCGCAAGTGGTCAAAACCGGAAGTACCATTACGCTAATTAGTTGTATTGGAATGTTATTTTTATTGGTTGGGGGGATTTATGTTGAGAAAAAAAATAGAGAGTTAAAAAAATAGATTATCGACTTTATTTACCTTAGAATATGAAAACATTTATAAAATCTACAGATCTTGGACAAAAGAAGAACGTTGATGACAAAACCAATTCCGTAATTGTTGAGCGTTTGGAGCGATTATTTGAGATATTGGATAAATCAAATGGATGGAAAAGCAAGTATGAATATTATCAACTAGCTAAAGATGTTAATGAAAATTCAATAATTGTTAGTGAAACTTAAAACTGAAATGAGATTCCTAGTGAATGACAAACGGTTTGTGAAACGTGAAATCCGAAATTTGAAACAAATTAAACTCCTCATAATTACTTATTATTGGCCTCCAGCTGGTGGCCCAGGTGTTCAGCGTTGGTTAAAATTTGTCAAATATTTACCTGATTTTGGCGTTCAGCCAATAATTTATATTCCAGAGAATCCAACCTATCCTATTATTGATGAGAATTTGGTAAAAGAAGTTTCAGACAAGGCAATTATCATCAAACATAAAATTTTCGAACCCTATCAATTAGCTTCATTTTTTTCTAAGAATAAAACAAAAAAAATGAATTCTGGTATTATTCCAAACCAAAAAAAGCAATCGTTTTTAGATAAAGTATTTCTGTGGATTCGGGGTAATTTGTTCATTCCTGATGCGCGGGTTTTTTGGGTTAAACCCTCAGTCGCTTTTTTAGAAAAATACATTTTAGAAAATGAAATCGATACAATCGTCACCTCGGGGCCACCGCACAGTTTGCATCTCATTGGACTAGAATTAAAACAAAAATTAAACGTCAAATGGTTTGCTGACTTTCGGGATCCTTGGACAACGATTGGCTATCATAAATCCTTGCGATTGTCCAATTATGCTGCCAAAAAGCACAAAGATTTAGAATATAAAGTATTGAATGCTGCCGACACGATTATCGTGACGAGCAACACTACAAAAACTGAATTTCAAGCCATTACCACAAAACCAATTGCCGTTATTACGAATGGTTATGACACAGAAATTTTAGCACAACAAGCATTGGATATCAAATTTTCTTTGGCGCACATTGGTTCTTTTCTTTCTGAAAGGAATCCGAGGCTACTTTGGGAAACTTTGGTCGAATTGATAAATGAAGTTCCTGATTTTAAATTGCATTTGGAAATGAAATTAATAGGAGCGGTAAGTCAGGAAGTATTAGAAACCATTTCTGAGTTTGGATTGCATGCGTATTTGAATAATTTAGGTTATGTTTCGCATTCCGAAGCGATTGCGCATCAAAGGAAATCACAAGTTTTATTGCTAATCGAAATTAATTCCGAAGAAACCAAAAGTATTATTCCCGGAAAATTATTCGAATATATGGTTTCTGGCAGACCGATTATCGGTATTGGGCCAAACGGTTCCGACTTTGCGGAAATCATCATCAATACAAACACGGGCGTATTCTTTGATTATTCCGAGAAAATGAAACTAAAAGGCGTACTTTTGGACTTTTATAATCAGTTTTTAGAAGGAAAACTGCAGTCGAACGGCATTGGTTTACAGCAATATTCTAGAAAAAGTTTGACAGAAAAATTGGTAAAACTTCTAACTTCTAACGCCTAACTTCTTACCTCATAAATGGGAATAGTATTAAATCAGTCTTTAAAGAATACCATAATAACGTACATCGGTTTTGCAATTGGGGGGATCAATACCATTTATTTTTATCCTGTACTTTTGGGTGCAACCTATTATGGATTATCTAATTTTATACTTTCATTTGCCAATGTAATAATGCCAATTTTTGCTATCGGCATGCAAAATACCTTGGTTAAATTTTATTCTCAATATCAAACTGACGAAGAGCGGTCCCGTTTTTTATCGTTTACAGTGCTATTTCCATTTGTTATAATTATTCCTTGTTTATTGCTTGGATTTGTTTTTTATGATGAACTTCAATTTTTCTTGTCTAAAAAAAATAAAATTGTAGAAAGTTATATTTGGGTAATACCTACAATAGGTTTATGTATGTCTTATTTCGAGATTTTTTATGCTTGGTTAAGAGTACACATGCATTCGGTCTTTGGTAATTTTATTAAAGAGGTAGGCTTGAGATCTGCGTCATTAGTGTTATTAATTTGTGTTTATTATGGTTGGTTAAGTGTGGTAGGATTTATTTACGCAACCGTTGCGGTATATTTGATTGCTCTAATTGTAACCATGTTTTATGCCTTCAGTATTCAAAAACCAACGTTTCAGCTTACTATTCCAGACAATGTTAAGGAAATATTAACTTATACCTTTTATATCATTTTGTCTGGAAGTGTAGCCAATTTATTATTAGATGGAGATAAAATTATTCTAAACCAATACATGAAAATCGAAAATATAGCCTTTTACTCGGTGGCTACTTATATTGCTTTAGTGATTTCAGTACCAAGTCGCGCTATGCATCAAATTGTGTATCCTATTACTGCAAAGTTGATGCACGAAAACAAGCATGACGAAATGAATATTTTGTACAAAAAAACGTCGATTAATTTACAAGTCGTGGGCGGTTATGTGATGCTCGGCATTTTTGTGAATATTAACATGTTGTATGAAATAATTATTCAAGGGATTAATGACCCTGCCGAAAAGCAATTGTATCTTGGAAGCATAATGGTCGTTTTTATGATAGGATTATCGAAATATTTTGATTTGATTTTGGGGAATAATAACGCCATTATTTTCAACACAAAATATTACCGAACCGTTTTGTTTTTGGGAGTTGCTTTAGTGATTGTAACCATTGGATTAAACATGGTCTTCATTCCAATTTATGGTATCATTGGATCTGCGTTTGCTACCTTATTATCGATAACTTTTTACAGTTTAGCCAAATTATTTTTTGTAGTGAAAAAATTAGATTTGTATCCTTTTACCAATCAAACCCTATATTCTATGGCTTTAACGCTGGTTTTGTTTCTTGGGTTTTACTTTTGGGATTTCCCTTTTAATCCCATTATTGCAATCGGTCTAAAATCGATACTACTTACTATTGCTTATGTGTATTTGAATTACAAATTTGTAATTTCTACAGAATTGAATGAAGTGATGGATAAGTTATTGAAAAAGTTGAAATAATTCTCTACTTCATTTTTCGAAAAGCTTTCAAACAGAATTGTTATCAATAGAATAATTGCCTAATACAAACTAGGATATTTGGATGGATTTACTTCATTCATCATTGCATATACTTTTTCGAAAATGTCTTCTATAGATGGTTTCGAAAAATAATCACCATCTGTGCCGTAAGCCGGTCGATGGGCTTTAGCAGTAAGTGTTTGAGGCTTACTATCTAAATAATTATAGCCATCTTGATTTTCGATAATTTGTTGCAATATAAATGCCGAAGCACCGCCAGGAAGGTCTTCATCGATTATTAACAGTCTGTTTGTTTTAGCAATACTTTTTGCAATGTCGTGTTTTACGTCAAAAGGAAGCAAGGATTGAATGTCAATAATTTCGCAATCAATTCCGCTTAACAATAGCTCTTTAGCCGCTTCTTCTACTAATCTCAAAGTAGAACCATAAGAAACTAGTGTAATGTCATTGCCTTCTTTTAGCGTTTCAACTTCTCCAATAGGTGTTTTAAATTCCCCATAATTCATCGGCATTTTTTCTTTTAATCGATAACCATTAAGGCATTCGATTACAAGTGCTGGTTCGTCACATTCTAACAAAGTAGTATAGAAACCAGCTGCTTTAGTCATATTTCTTGGGACTAAAACATGAATTCCTCTTAAAGCGTTTATGATCATTCCCATAGGTGAGCCTGAATGCCAAATTCCTTCTAATCGGTGTCCTCGCGTTCTTATAATTAGGGGAGCTTTTTGTTTTCCTACCGTTCTGTATTGCAATGTTGCTAAATCATCGCTCAAAATTTGAATCGCGTATAATAAATAATCCAAGTATTGAATTTCGGCGATAGGTCGAAGTCCTCTCAACGCCAATCCTATTCCTTGACCAATAATGGACGCTTCTCTAATTCCCACATCGGCAACACGCAGTTCGCCGTATTTTTCTTGTAAACCAACTAATCCTTGATTTACATCGCCAATATTACCGGCATCTTCGCCAAAAATTAAGGCTTCTGGGTATTTTGTAAATAGGGCATCGAAATTATCTCGCAAAATCATTCTTCCATCCGTATCTGCTTTTGACTCTAGTGGATATTTCGGCAGCACTTCCTTCACTGAAAAAATATTCTTATTCGATTCTGAAAACAAATTGCTACTGAATTTTTGTTGCGTTTGAGTAGTGAATGTTGTAATCCAATGCGACAACTCTGTTTTACAGCTTTCGTTTGCTACTATTCTTAAAGCCTTTCGAGCGGCAATTAAAATTTCTTTTTTTAAAGGCGTTTTTATTCGGCGCAAATCGCCAACAATTTTGAGGATACTTTCTTTATTTTTACTTAAAGAAGCTGTTTTTTCCAGTAATGTAATAAGTTCTTTTTCATCTTCAATTATAGGTTCGATAAACGCTTTCCAAGCGGCCGCTTTACCTTCAAGAACTTCTTGTTTTGCTAGTTGGTCTATCTGGTCGATTTCTTCGGGAGAGGCAATATTGATTGCAATCATCCACAATTTCATTTGTCGAATGCAGTCGAAGTCTCGTTCCCATTCTAGCCTTGCAGCGTCTTTATATCTTTCATGAGATCCTGAACTGGAATGTCCTTGTGGTTGCGTTAATTGGGTAACGTGAATAAGTACTGGAGTATGATTTTTGCGTGCTAAAACAGCTGCTTTTTCATACGTTTCAATTAAACTCACGTAATCCCAACCTGTTACTTTTAAGATTTCGAAACCATTACTGTCTCCTTCTCTTTGGTATCCTTTTAAAATTTCAGAAATACTCTCTTTCGTAGTTTGATGCACTGCGTGCACTGAAATTCCGTATTCATCATCCCAAACACTCAAAACCATGGGTACTTGTAATACTCCCGCAGCGTTAATGGTTTCAAAGAAAATACCTTCCGAAGTGCTTGCGTTTCCAATGGTTCCCCAAGAAATTTCATCTCCATTAACTGAAAAATTCGATTTATTGGTAATTCCCGAAACGTTTCTATAAATTTTTGAAGCTTGTGCAATTCCTAACATTCTTGGCATTTGTGATGCGGTAGGAGAAATGTCTGCGCTAGAATTTTTTTGTTTTGTTAAATCTTTCCAACTTCCGTCTTCGCTCAAACTGTGCGTCATAAAATGTCCGCCCATTTGTCTCCCAGCTGACATGGGTTCCTGAGAAATATCAGTATGGCCGTACAAACCAGCAAAAAATTGTTGGATTGTTAGTTCACCAATAGCCATCATAAACGTTTGATCGCGATAATAACCTGAACGGAAATCACCGTTTCTAAAAAATTTAGCCATTGCAAGTTGCGGAACTTCTTTTCCATCGCCAAAAATTCCAAATTTTGCTTTTCCTGTTAAAACCTCCTTACGACCTAATAAGCTGCATTCTCTGCTTATAATGGCTATTTTATAATCGTTAAGTACTTCGGTTTTGAAGTCTTCAAAGGTTAATGCAGTATTGGCTTTTTCTTTTATCATTTTTTGAAAGTATCACTTTGTTGGGCAAATTTAACTAAAAACTAGCTATTTTTATCATGCATTGAAATAAATACAATTTAATTTCCAATAATTTATTTTTGATAAATCACATTTATTTTCGATAATATTGACTTAAATACTGATATCGTTGCTAATAATGTAATTATATCTGCAATATCATGGTCAATTAAAACCATTTTCGGGTAAAAAGTTGAATAAACCTATCAGGACTTAAGGTGACGACAAATCGTATTTTTTCATTGTAATTCTGTTGACTTATTTCCCATCCTTTGTTAGAATAAACTGGAAAATACAATTCAAAATAGTCTGTAAGTAGGTTAAGGCGAATACCGCTATCATAAACGAAGTTCTTTGTTTGTTGGGTATTTTTTACAAATCCAATATCGCCGTAGGCTTCTATCCAATTCCAAATTGAATAACTGGCGTTCAATGTTGTAATCCATTGGTTGGCGTAGGCTGAATCTAATTTTGATTTAAACCCACCTTCTGCTAAAACAAACTCTTGGCTTACGATTCCTGTTTGTGAAGATCTACCTAAAAACGGATAATCAAAAAGATAATCCGTAGGGCGGTCTAAAGCAAAACTATAAAAATCAGAATTACTATTATTATAGGTAAATGCTCCAGCATACATTCTAAGATTGAGTTGGCGATTGTCTTCGAATAGTTTGCGATATTGTATTTCAGTTGAAATTTTACCAAATTGCTTAGAAAATTGTACATCACTTAGAAAGCTAAAATGATTGGTTACTTCAGTTCTTGAGTTGACGTATTTTACATTAAAAATGGAATAGTCTTCCTGCGAATTATCAACAACAAAAGTGCTCTTTTCTTTATTGATTAAAACATGTCTAAAAACTACTCTTTGTTTTTGATTGTCTCTATAATCATTATTACGAAATTGCATCAAAACGGTAGGGGTAATTTTAAGATATGTCGCGTCAGGCGCATAATGAAAATAGGAAGTGCCAATCGAATATTTAACATTAAACAAACTATTTTCTCTGTAGTCTTTATTAATCACAAAGGCAGCAGATCCAGTTACTGATTTTGATTTTAAGGAATAAGTTGGATTTATATCGTAGGTAAACGGCCTATTTAAAATTGCTTTGTTGTGAAATCGCATTCCGGGTGAAAGCCCGTCATAGACGTTAAAAGTTACAATTGGAGCATATATAATTTGATTGTAATACGGATCTTCTAAATCCTGTGCAAAAGCAAATTTTATGGGGCGATTGGTAGGAGACAATCCTTCAATCTTCTTCCAGTTATTTCTTAAATTAAATTCTGGGACTTCATTTTCAAAATTGATGATAATTTTTTTAGCTTCTTTTCTCTCTAGGGTATAAATGCTGTCTTCTTTAACGGGTTCGATCCATTTCTTAAAAACTATGGAATCGTTTTTTATGCCATAAACCGGAATTGGCACTATTATTTTGGTCTTGTTATTCAAAGAAAAGCTAACGCTATCTTTTGTTTTGGATACATTTGAAAACTTATAATCTATAATTTCACGAGAATTGATAATAGTTTTAAAAAACCAGTCAATATTTTTATTCGTATTGGATTTTAAAATCGTTTCAAAATCACGGCCATTTGTCAATTTAGTGCTGTTTCGAGCGTTGAATTGTTTAATACTATTCGACATAAATTGGTTTCCTATAAAATCGTCTAAATAGGTTAAACTCAATCCTGCTCGATATTTGCTCGCAATTTGTTCATTAAATTTTATTAAGGTGTTTTTAGGACTAGCTAAAGGTTGGTCTAAATTTTTTCTGGCCATCAGCAAATAAAAATAACTGTATTGTTCATTAAAATCTAAGTTTAATAAATGAAATCCTTTAAACAATTTAAAAGTCGAAACACGTCCTGTCATTTTAGCGTTAGGGTAGTATTCGTCAATATACCGCATCATCGCATAGATTTGAATTCCATCATAAATCCAATTGTCTTTCCGGGGATCCAACTTCAAATTATTTTTTAAAAAAGTATTCAAGTAGGTTTTTAAGAATTTAATTTCGAAAAGGAAATCATCAGGAAAAGGTACCAGAAAAGCCGGCATTTGGTTGAGCCCATAAAAAGGATTTCGGTCATAATCAACTTGAGAAACAGTTATTTTTTGATTTTGATATTTTCCAATCCAATCTTCAGCAAAATGAACCACTCTATCCACCACAATCGCTTTCTGAATTTCGTCAGCTTTATATCCTCTTAAATTTGTCAGAACTTCAACAGAACTATTTTTATAGCTACGAAAACTGGATTTTGGTTCTAAAAAAACGCTAAAATCGACTCTGTTATTTCCGTGCAATTTGTAAATAGCGCGATTTTCATCGGCTGCTATTTTTTCGCTATCTAAATCAGTCGTTAATTCATAAGTATTGGTTTTAGTTTCAAATTGGTTGGCTATTCTAAATGTGATGTCAAAATTACAAATGGCATTTGCGATATCATCCAGATTTAGATTGTTGTAGGTACTAAAACCATGATTTTCATAACGAGCAGGAGTCAAAAACCAGTTTTTCAAGTACATTCCTTCTTTGCCATTGTAGCCATAACGCGTAAATTTATGGTCGGGAACTTTTACAATATAACTCAGTTGCAAAATAATTTTCTGATGCGGAGCTATTTTATTTTCCGGTTTTATAACTATAAAATCTGGATTTTTTTCGGTCCTTTCCCAGGATAATTTGGCGTCATCTGTTGTTGTAATGGCTAGGATGTTTGTGCTGCCGCGTTCTTTTTCGGAAGCCAAATGAAAGCCTCTATAAAATTCGTCTGAAAAACGTTTGGCCAATGGTGATGTCTTCGACGAATAGGCATTGTTCCAATCATTCAAAACAATGCTCCTTAGTGTATCGTCTGTTTGATTAAAATATTCGATTTGCTGTTGAACCATCAAGGTCTTTTGTTCCATATTGACATCAACATCCATCTGGGAATGATGCTGCGCAAATGATTTTATTGAAGTCAATAAAACAAAAATGAAAAAGATATTTTTAACCAATGATTTCAAGAGTCAGTTTTATTTAAGGAAGATACCAACGAATAAGGAATTAAAAATTGGGAGACAAATCGTATTTTTTATAGAATTTATTCAGAACCTCAACCACTTCATCTTCGGTGTCCACAACTTTGAATAAAGTCAAATCTATTGCGTGAACGGTCTTTTCTTGTTCTACCAAAACCGTTTTTATCCAATCCAGCAATCCCGACCAAAATGAGCTGCCAACTAATATGATTGGGAATTTTCCAATTTTTTTGGTTTGGATTAAAGTAATAGCTTCAAACAGTTCGTCCAACGTGCCAAAACCTCCAGGCATGACTACAAATCCTTGTGAATACTTTACGAACATTACTTTTCGAACAAAGAAATAATCAAAATTTAGGTTCTTGTCACGGTCAATGTACGGATTATAATGTTGCTCAAATGGCAATTCGATATTTAATCCCACCGATGTTCCTCCGCCAATATGAGCACCTTTATTACTAGCCTCCATAATTCCGGGTCCTCCACCAGTGATTACGCCATAACCAGCTTTGCTTATTTTGAACGCAATTTTTTCGGCCAATACATAGTATTTATCGTCCGGTTTTGTCCGAGCTGAACCAAAAATGGAAACGCAAGGACCTATTCGAGCCATACTTTCATAACCGTTTACAAATTCGGCCATAATTTTGAAAATCGCCCAGCTATCATTGGATCGAATCTCGTTCCAAGTTTTTTGCTTGAGTTTATCTTGGATTACTTTGTCGTCGTCGTTGTCAAAATCTTCTAATCTCATTTTTGTATTTTTTTTCTAAGATAATTCTTTTTTCAAAAACTGCGCAGTATAGCTTTTTTTATTTTTGGCAACTTCTTCGGGAGTTCCTTTAGCAACGACATCTCCGCCACCTTTTCCTCCTTCAGGACCAATATCAATAATGTAATCGGCTAGTTTGATTACGTCCATATTGTGTTCAATAATCAAAATGGTATTGCCTTTATTTACGAGTTTGTTTATCACTTCCATCAACACACGAATATCTTCAAAATGCAAGCCGGTTGTGGGTTCGTCGAGAATATAAAAGGTATTTCCGGTATCTTTTTTTGCTAATTCTCCCGCCAGTTTAATACGTTGTGCTTCGCCACCAGAAAGCGTTGTGCTTTGTTGTCCTAAAGTAATATATCCCAACCCGACATCTTGCAAGGTTTTGACTTTTCGATAAATCTTCGGAATCATTTCAAAGAAAGGAACGGCTTCATCAATGGTCATATTCAATACATCCGAAATGGATTTTCCCTTAAAACGAATTTCCAAAGTTTCTCTATTAAAACGTTTGCCTTGACAGGTTTCGCATTCAACATAAACATCGGGCAAGAAATTCATTTCAATAGTTCGTACGCCAGAACCTTCGCAGGTTTCGCAACGTCCGCCTTTGACGTTAAAACTAAAACGTCCCGCTTTATAACCACGAATCATGCTTTCGGATGTCATTGTAAACAGGTTTCTAATTTCAGTAAAAACCTCGGTATAAGTTGCTGGATTGGAGCGCGGTGTTCTTCCAATTGGACTTTGGTCGATGTCAATCACCTTGTCGATATGTTCCAAACCTTCAATTTTTTTGTATGGTTTTGGTTTTTTGACACCATTAAAATAAAAGGCGTTCAAAATAGGGTAGAGGGTTTCATTAATCAATGTCGATTTTCCGCTACCCGAAACACCGGTGACGCAAATCATTTTGCCCAAAGGCAATTCTATCGAAACATTTTTTAAATTATTCCCAGTCGCACCAGTCAGTTTAAGGAATTTTCCGTTGCCTTCTCGACGTTTTTTTGGAACTTCAATTTGCATTTCACCGTTCAAATAGGAAGCTGTTAGAGTGTGGTCTTTCAAAATTTCTGATGGCGTTCCTTTGCTGATGATTTCGCCACCGTATTTTCCGGCTTTCGGGCCAATATCAATCACATAATCGGCACGGAGAATCATATCTTTATCATGTTCGACAACAATAACCGAGTTGCCAATGTCGCGTAATTGTTCCAAAGAATGAATCAATTTATCATTGTCTCTTTGGTGCAAACCAATGCTCGGTTCATCCAAAATGTATAAAACACCCACCAATTGCGAACCAATTTGTGTAGCCAATCGAATGCGTTGTGCTTCACCACCCGATAGGGATTTGGAACTTCGGCTTAAAGCCAAATAATCCAGACCAACGTTCATTAAAAAGTTCAATCGGTCTTTAATTTCCTTGATGACTTCGGTAGCAATTGTTTTTTGTTTTTCGGACAAATGGTTGTCCAAATCCAGAAACCAAGCCGTGACATCCGAAATATCCATGTTGCATAATTCGGTTATATTCTTCTCATTAATTTTGAAAAACAATGCTTCTTTTTTCAATCGGGAACCATCGCAAACAGGACAATTGACTTCGTCCATAAATTCCTTTGCCCAGCGCTTTATGCTGGATGAACCACTTTCGTCGTGTTGCGTTTTGATGAAATGTGAAATGCCTTCGAACTCAATTTTGTATTCTTTAGTGACACCCAAAATTTTGGATTCGACCGAGAATTTTTCTTTGCCACCATTCAAAATCATTTCCATCGCTTCCTCAGAAATCGTCGAAATGGGATCCGTCAATTTGAAGCTGTATTTTTCTCCAATGATTTCCAATTGCTTGAACATCCAACTGCTTTTATATTCGCCCAAAGGCGCAAAACCACCTTTATTTATAGATAATTTTGGATTTGGAATAATCTTTTTGATGTTGATTTCGTTTACCGTTCCTAAACCCTTGCAGTGGTCGCAAGCTCCTTTTGGTGAATTGAACGAAAATAAATTCGGTTCCGGATTTTGATAGGAAATTCCTGTTGAAGGACACATTAAATTCCGACTAAAAAATCGAATTGCATTGGTGTCTTGGTCTACAATCATCAAAACATTTTCGCCGTGATACATCGCAGTATTGATGCTTTCGGTCAAACGTTTGGCATTATCTTCTGTAGCTTCAATCACCATTCTATCAATCACGATTTCAATGTCGTGGGTTTTATAACGGTCAAGTTTCATTCCGGTGGTAATGTCTTTGATGTCCCCATTAATACGCACTTTCAAAAAGCCTTGTTTGGCAATTTGCTGAAATAATTCGGCATAATGTCCTTTTCTGGCGCGAATAACGGGTGCCAAAATATTGATGCGTTTGCCCACAAAATCGTGGGTAATCAATTCCTTGATTTGCTCGTCATCATAAGAAACCATTTTTTCGCCCGTGTTGTAGCTGTAAGCATCAGCGGCGCGGGCAAAAAGCAAACGTAGGAAATCATAAATCTCAGTGATGGTTCCAACAGTTGAGCGTGGACTTTTGCTGGTAGTTTTCTGTTCGATGGCAATAACAGGCGAAAGTCCATCGATTTTGTCGACATCAGGACGTTCTAAATCGCCAAGGAATTGTCTGGCGTAAGCCGAAAAAGTTTCTACGTAACGCCGTTGTCCTTCGGCATAAATTGTATCGAAAGCCAAGGACGATTTTCCTGAACCCGAAAGTCCCGTAATGACCACCAGTTTCTCTCGGGGAATGGTAACATCTATATTTTTTAGATTGTGTACTCGCGCACCCAATACTTCAATGTTGTTATCGTTTTCTAGCATAATTTAAGGCAAAACGCAAAGTTATGGTTTTGATTTATTCTTTCAGTATAACGCTATCGAAGTTTATGTTAAAATAGGGTAAAAAAAACGCTAACTGAAAGTTAGCGTTTTCGTTGTCTGTTTTCAATATAATCATCAATAGCTTCTTTGGTGGTAAACCAATTTCTACCTTCTTTGTAAGCGTCAATTTTGCCAGTTCGAGCTAATAAACTAACATATTCTTGACCATAAGGACTGCTTGGTTCACTAACGATATTTGAAATTTTTTGAAAATCAGTATTGTTATCTGGCATTGCATTCAAATAAATATTTAAACTGCGTTCCAAAGCTTGGCACATCAAAAGCATGAGTTTTTGATAGTTGCCATTATTGGCCTGATTGAGTGCGTCGTAATATTTTTTTCTATCATTTTTGAGAATAATAGCCGGCGGAAAACCACAACGCATCAACAATAAATTCATTGCCAGCCGAACAGTTCGACCGTTGCCATCAAAAAATGGATGAATCCAAACCAGTTTATGATGGAAAATAGTTGCCAATTCAATATCGTTTAGTTCTAAAGGATTTGTATTGATAAAATCAATCAGTTCATCCAGTAAATCGGAAACTTTATTGGCGTTTGGCGGAACAAAATTAGCTCCAGAAATGCGAACGCCTCCATTTCGTAATCGTCCTGCAAAATCTTCCTCGATAGAACGTAAAACCAGACTGTGTAACGATAGAATATCAATACTTCGCAAAACATAATTATCATTTATAATCGAAAACAAATAATCGATGGCTTTGTCGTGATTGTAGGTTTCAAAATGTTCTCGAAGCGATTTGCCTTTGATGGTAATTCCATCTTGAAGCACCATTTGTGTTTCTCGCAAGCTTAGAGTATTGCCTTCAATGCTATTGGAATTATACGTCCATTCTATGGATAAACTTTCTCTGATTTTATTCAAAGCGATGTTAGGCAAAGGTCTGCTGTGTTGCAAATCTTGCTTTTTTTGGTACAATCTATCAAAAGTAGATTGAAATTCTGTTCTGTATCCTAAGTCTATTTTCCACATAACACGACAAAGGTACAATTAATATCGGTAAGTTACAATTTATTTTCTATCCGATATTAAAATTTATTATTTTGATGGAATTTTTTGAGAGTCTGTAGTAAATCATATACGTAGTAAAAGAAGTTTATTTGGTGTCTTCTCTTTATTTAAAATTATTTACAAAATTGCTTGTAATAAAATGCACAGATAGTTCTATAAAAATCTACAACTTCTCCTTCAAATAGTTCCCCGTAACTGATTTTTTATTTTTTACGATTTCTTCCGGAGTGCCTTCTGCGAGTAATTGCCCACCTTTTTCACCACCTTCGGGACCTAAATCAATAATCCAGTCGGCACATTTTATTAAATCTAAATTGTGTTCAATCACCAATATCGAATGTCCTTTGTCGATTAACGCCTCAAACGAAGCCAAGAGTTTCTTGATGTCGTGAAAATGCAATCCCGTTGTAGGTTCATCAAAAACAAAAAGTGCTTTTTCTTTGGTAGCGCCTTTCACTAAGAACGAAGCAAGTTTAATACGTTGCGCTTCGCCACCAGATAGGGTAGAAGAGGATTGACCCAATTGTACATACCCCAAACCAACGTCTTGCAAAGGCTGTAATTTTTGGATAATCTTATTTTGTTTGTTGGCTGTGAAAAAAGCAATAGCATCATCAACGGTCATCGTCAAGATATCGTGAATGTTTTTGCCATCAAAAGTGACTTCGAGAACTTCTTTTTTAAATCGTTTGCCGTTGCAGGTTTCGCAATGCAATTGCACATCGGCCATGAACACCATTTCAACATTGATCGTTCCTTCCCCTTTGCAGGTTTCGCATCTTCCACCATCCACATTAAACGAAAAATGTTTGGCTTGATATCCTCGGATTTTTGATAGTTTTTCTTTGGCAAACAATTCCCGAATATCATCGTAAGCTTTTATATAAGTCACGGGATTCGAACGTGAACTGCGCCCAATCGGGTTTTGATCTACATATTCAATATGTTGAATTTTATGATAATAACCGCGCATTTCGCTAAACTGTCCCGCTTTTTCGCCAATGCCATCGAGTTTTTTTTGCATAGCAGGAAACAAGATTTTTTTGACCAAGGTACTTTTTCCACTTCCCGAAACACCCGTAATTACAGTCAAACATTCTAAAGGAAATTTGACATCAATGTTTTGTAAATTGTTTTCTCTTGCTCCAAGAATTTCAATATAATTGCTCCATTTCCGGCGAATGCGTGGGGTTTTAATTTCCAGTTCACCGTTGAGGTATTTTGCTGTCAATGAAGTAGATTTCAAGATTTGTTCGAAACTGCCTTGGGCAACCAATTCGCCACCAAAAGTGCCTGCTTCAGGACCAATATCAATGATCATATCGGCAGCTTTCATAATATCTTCATCGTGTTCAACGACTATTACAGTGTTGCCCAAATCACGCAAAGACTGTAATACTTTGATCAAACGTTCGGTATCTTTTGGGTGTAAACCAATACTTGGTTCATCTAAAATATACATCGAACCCACCAAACTGCTTCCGAGTGAAGTGGCCAGATTAATGCGTTGTGATTCGCCACCCGAAAGTGTCGCCGAGTTTCTGTTAAGCGTCAAATAATCAAGACCAACTTCGGTCAAAAACGACAAGCGGTTGTTGATTTCTAATAACAAACGTTTGGCGATTTGTTTTTCATACGAATCCAAATCAATTTTTTCAAAAAAAGTAACCAAATGTTTGATGGGTAAATCAACCAAGTCAGAAACGGTTTTAGCATTGATTTTTACGTAAGAAGCTTCGATTCGCAAGCGCTTTCCTTTGCAAGAATGACATTTCGTTTTGCCACGATAACGCGAAAGCATCACCCGATTTTGGATTTTATAATTTTTCTCTTCCAACTCCTTGAAGAAAGCATTCAAACCTTGAAAAAAATTATTGCCAGTCCAAACTAAGTCTTTCTGCGCTTCTGAAAGTTCAAAAAACGGTTTGTGAATAGGGAAATCAAACTTGTAAGCATTGTTTATTAATTCGTCTCGAAACCAGCCCATACTTTCACCTCGCCACGGATAAATAGCATTTTCATATACCGAAAGTGATGTATTTGGAATCACTAATTCTTCATCAATCCCAATGATGTTGCCGTAGCCTTCACAAACTGGACACGCGCCATAAGGATTATTGAAACTGAATAAATGAACATTCGGTTCTAAGAAAGTAATGCCATCCAATTCAAAATTATTGCTGAAGGAAAATCGTTTGTGAGTATCTAACTCTTGTAAATAGCAAATTCCTTTTCCTTCATAAAAGGCAGTTTGTATCGCATCGGCAAGGCGATTGAAAAATTCCTCTTCTCCCGAAGTTCCTGGATTGAAAACAATTCGATCAATAATAAGAAAAATGTCTTTGTGATCTAAAGTATGACTTTCGATATCATCCAATCTCATCATTTCATTATCGACAAGTATTCTCGAGAATCCTTGATTGAGCAGTGCTTTCAATTTATCATCAAGTGCTCGATCTTTTTCCAAATGAATTGGAGCGAGGAGCAACCATTTGCTGTCTATTTCAAATTCTTTTACTGCGGAGATAACGTTTGATACGGTGTTTTTTTTGACCTCTTGTCCTGAAATTGGTGAGAAAGTTCTGCCTATTCGGGCAAACAATAATTTGATATAATCGTATATTTCTGTCGAAGTTCCTACTGTAGAACGTGCATTTGTTGTATTTACCTTTTGCTCTATGGCAATAGCTGGAGCAATTCCTTTGATGTATTCAACTTTCGGTTTGTCTAATCTACCAAGGAATTGTCTTGCATAAGAAGATAAACTTTCTACATAACGCCTTTGTCCTTCGGCATATAAAGTGTCGAAAGCCAAACTTGATTTTCCGGAACCGGAAAGTCCGGTTATGACAACTAATTTATTTCTTGGAATCGCAACATCCACATTTTTTAAATTGTGAACTTGAGCTCCTTTGATAATTATATTTTTCTTTGGGTCGAGTTTAGAGAAGTCAAGAGACATACTGAAATGAATTTTCACAAAAGTAATCAATTTTGAAATTAGAAATGGTATTGAACAAGTCACAAAATTATCCGATAGTAAAATGTTTTGATATTTTAAAAGTGCAATAAATTATAATAATTCTGCGCGTTTAAACACTTTTTTTCGGGAAAAACAACTTATATTATGTTAATGTATTTTAGACAGATGTTAATTTTAATGATTTTACTTGCAACTTAAAATAATTTTGTATTAAATTTGGCCAAGTTTTAACATTTAAAAATCATCAGCCTATACAATAGAATTACTTTTTAGATAAATCAATCCAAATATTTATTACTTAACTAAAAGGTATTACTATGGCTAATGTACAACTTCCAGATTCTTTATTGGTGCATAATTATGTTCTAGGCGATGAGAATGCTTTGACAATATTGATCAAAAGACATAAATCAAAAATATTCGGTTTTATATATTCGAAAATTTCTGATAGAGATATTTCGAACGATATTTTCCAAGATACTTTTATTAAAGTTATTAATACTTTAAAATCGGGTTCCTACAATGAAGAAGGTAAATTCTTGCCTTGGGTGATGCGAATTGCTCATAATCTCATAATTGACCACTTTAGGAGAAATAAAAAAATGCCGATGTATCGAGAAACCGAGGAGTTTTCGATTTTCTCTATTATGTCTGACGATACGCTAACGATAGAAAATAAAATCATTAAAGAACAAGTCGAAGTCGATTTACGAAAACTAATTGAAGAACTTCCTGCGGATCAAAAAGAAGTGCTGATGATGCGGATGTATCAAGACATGAGTTTTAAGGAAATCTCAGAATTGACAGGGGTTAGCATTAATACCGCGCTGGGTAGAATGCGTTATGCGCTTATGAATATGCGAAAAGTTATTAACAAACATCAGATTATTTTAACAAATTGATACGATAATGTAAATTTGAGCGTTGTAGTAATAAATCTAAATATTTATTATTTTATGGCAAAAATTTACTCAAAAAAAACAGTAATTACCACTTCAATGAAGCCTAAAAAAGAAATTATTTCTTTTTTATTACAGTATTCAAAAGTGTTAAGTGTATTAAAAGTAGATAACCAAAGTTTCGAAATTATCGCTAATTAAGAAAATGTCCCGATATTATCGGGATATTTTTTTATGGTACTCTGCTAAAATTGATTTTTTACCTACAGTTTTTGTGATAGGGTCGTTTTCTAAAACCCAACCTCGAGCTGGTGAATATTCTCGACCGTACCAAATCATTTGCAAGTGCAAATCATTCCAAGTTTCTTCCGGAAATAGGCGTTTGGCATCTTTTTCAGTCTGAACCACATTTTTTCCATTAGACAAGTTCCATCGGTGCATTAATCTGTGGATGTGTGTGTCAACAGGAAAAGCGGGAACGCCAAAGGCTTGTGACATCACCACACTTGCCGTTTTGTGACCAACTGCTGGTAATTCTTCCAAAAACTCGAAACTTTGAGGAACTTCGCCGCCGTGTTTGTCAATTAAAATATGCGATAAACCGTGAATCCCTTTTGATTTCATTGGCGACAAGCCGCACGGACGAATAATTTGCTTAATCTCTTCAACAGACATTTTTATCATATCATAAGGATTGTCCGCTTTGGCAAAAAGTAAGGGCGTAACTTGGTTAACCCGAACATCCGTACATTGTGCTGAGAGCAAAACCGCAATCAACAGGGTATAAGGATCTTTATGGTCTAAAGGAATCGGAATCTCAGGATACAATTCTTTTAACGTATTTATAACAAACGTTACACGTTCTTTTTTGTTCATTTATTGTTAAATTTGAATCGTAAAATTACTATAATTTTAATTATGTGCCTAATCCAGCTTTCCGTTTCAACTCCTCATTTTTGTAGCTTTTTTTCTAAGCAATAGCAAGAGCTTCCGCTGGTCGCTTTGCTATTTCAAGAAAAAAATAGCTACAAAGACTCCGGGGTTTTCACTTCAATCTGGGGCAAAACACCTAAAACCCAATACCCAACACCTAAAACCCAATACCCAACACCTAAAACCCAACACCCAATCATGACAACATTAAAAAAAGGAGACAAAGCTCCTAGTTTTTCAGGACTTGATCAAGACGGAAAATCACATCAATTAGCTGATTATAAAGGAAAAAAATTAGCGGTTTTCTTTTATCCAAAAGCAAATACACCCGGTTGCACCGCCGAAGCTTGTGATTTAAGAGATAATTTTGAACGTTTTCAAGCCAATAATTATGCACTTTTAGGTGTAAGTGCTGATGCACCTAAAGCGCAAGCCAAGTTCAAAGAAAAGTACGATTTTCCTTTTCCACTATTAGCTGACGAAGACAAATCAGTGATTCAAGCCTTTGGAGTTTGGGGACCTAAAAAGTTTATGGGAAAAGAGTATGATGGCATTCACCGAACCACATTTATAATTGACGAAGAGGGTATAATTGACGAAGTAATTTCGGAAGTTAAAACCAAAACTCACGCTGCACAAATTTTGAAATAAAAGTTTTTCCTACTAAAAAAGCCAAGAAAACAATTTCGCTTTCTTGGCTTTTTTTATTTTCATAAAACAGAACCCCTAAAAAACTTCGACTAATTGCTTTTCTCGATTAAAGCATTCGATTTGTATCCAAAAAGTTCTTGCTCTTTTATGATTTCAGCAACACCTGTAGGCAACATCGTTTCCCAACCCGACCTACTTTCATTTATCATTTTTAATACTTCTCGGGAGAAAACCTCTAAGTTTTTATGGTTGAAGTTGGTGATATCGACCACTTTTCCGTTATACTTAAAAAACTTGTATAACTCTTTCATCCTCGGATGTACTTTTAATGTTTCAGAATTAATAATAATACCGTTTTCGTCAATCATTGGATACAAATAGACCTTCATATCTCTGTAAAATAATTTTCCGAAAGCCTCAAGAATGCCACCACTCAAATGGCGGTAATATTTTTCGTCAAAAATATCAACCAAGTTATTCACTCCCATTGCCAATCCCATTCTGGCTTTAGTATATTTTGAGAAGTATTCTACAACTTTATAATATTCCTGAAAATTAGAAATCATCACGGTTTGCCCTAACGAGCATAATAATTCAGCACGATCCATAAAATCCTTCTCGTCAATTTCTCCATCAGAACGTAAATTTGACAAAGTGATTTCAAAAATTACTAAAGTATTCTTTTCGTCAACTTTATTTTCATTTAGAAACATTTTTAAGGATTCTTTATACATGTCCATGTTAACCTTTGTAACGGGACGAAAGCTTCCTCTTAAAGTAAGAATATTCTTTTTGTATAAAATGGCAGCAGGAAGTATGTTTATTCCTTGTGGATCAAAAATAACGGCGTCTGTCATTCCGTTTTTTACCAGTTGTAGACTCATTAAACGATTGTCAACTGCCGCAAAACGCGGTCCAGAAAAGTTTATTGTATCTATTTCTAGCTGATCTTTATCTAAATGATCATATAAATAGCGTAGGAATTTCTTTGGATCATCGTATTTATAAAAGGCGCCGTAAATCAGATTTACACCAAGAATTCCCAAGGTTTCTTGCTGTAATCGTACATCTGTTTCTTTAAAACGAATGTGTAGAACTATTTCGTTATAGCCTTCGTCCGGTTCAATTTGAAAATGAATTCCAACCCAGCCGTGTCCTTTAAATTGTTTTGCAAAATCAATTGTTGCCACCGTGTTTGCATAGCAAAAAAACAATTTATTGGGATGTTTAGTTCTGCTTAATCGCTTTTCTATCAAATCGCCTTCGTGATGAAGCATTTTTTTAAGACGACTTTCTGTAACATACCGACCATCTTCTTCAACACCGTAGATGGAGTCGCTAAAATCTTTATCGTAGGCAGAAGTTGCTTTTGCGATAGTTCCCGAAGAACCTCCAGCTCTAAAAAAATGTCGGACAGTTTCTTGACCAGCCCCGATTTCGGCAAAAGTACCATAGATGTTTTCATTCAAATTGATGCGAAGCGCTTTGTCTTTTATTGAAGGGATTTGCTCGATGACTTTGTCACCTTTGAGTTTTATTTCGGTGTCCATTTTTATTAAATTGGTCTTTTTGGTCACAAAGTTACTAAAATAGGTTTCTAATGAAAGAGAATTAATGGTATTTTTGTAAAATAATCAATAAATATCGTGCTAGATGAATGTATATTTTTTAGGTACTGGTACATCACAAGGAATACCAGTAATAGGTAGTAATCACTCGGTATGTCGAAGCGCTGATTTTAAGGACAAAAGGCTACGGGTTTCGGTCTGGATTACTTGGGAAAATCATTCTTACTTGATTGATTGTGGTCCCGATTTTAGGCAGCAAATGCTCACTTCAAACTGTCAAAAGTTAGACGGCATTTTATACACGCATGAGCATGCAGATCATACTGCTGGTTTAGATGATATTCGTCCATTTTTTTTTAAACAGGGTAATATTCCAATTTATGCACATCATCGAGTTCTAGAAAACCTAAAAAAGAGGTTTGACTATATTTTTGAAACCGAAAACAAATATCCGGGAGCTCCTTCTGTTAAAACGATTGAAGTAATTAATGATCATCCTTTTTCAATTGGAAATAAAACGGTAATTCCCATCAACGTGATGCACGGAAATCTTCAAGTTTTTGGATACAGAATAGATGACTTCGCTTATTTGACAGATGTTAAAACAGTGGAACAAAATGAATTAGAAAAGTTAAAAAACTTAAAAGTTTTAGTGGTAAATGCGCTGCGAGAAGAACCACATTCGACCCATTTTAATTTACAGGAAGCTTTAGATTTTATTGCTTTGCTTAACCCTGAAAGCGCCTATATTACGCACATTAGCCATATTCTAGGCTTTCATCAGGAAGTTCAAAAAAAGCTTCCAAAGAACGTTTATTTGGCTTACGACAACTTACAAATCACAATTTAATACTTATAAAAAATGAAAAATTCATTAATGCTTTATCTTTTTATTTTGGCGTTACTTTTTAATGTTTTTACCTTTATGTATTTCAGTAAGAAACTGGATTTTGAAGAAAATAGATTTACAAATAAAGAAAAAAAATGGAAAAATGATTCTAATTCCATGAGTACTAAACTTGCTGATGCCAATTATTTTACATTGGAAAACAATGAAAATGCACAAAATTATTTTAATCCCAATACGGCTACAAAAACGATTCAAATCGAAAAGCTGATCCCATTTGTAACCGAAAAATTAATGGATTTGAATGCCAATCCTACAGGAAATCCTTACATCGGACAAGATCAAATAGGTGCTAACAAATTTATTATTAATAAAGTTCGAATATTGAATCACCGTTGGATTATTGCTGATTTTAGCGATGGAGAATATTGGGGCGAAGTATTAATTAAATATTTCCTTAATGACGACGAAACAGTTTCATTTGAATCATTTCAATCCTTGTTATACCAAGCCCCCTAACCCCCAAAGGGGGAATTAGAAACGTTTAGGTTTTACTTCCTCCCCTTTGGGAAGGCTAGGTGGGACTTAGCCAATTCTTAAAATCATAAAAATTTTGTGGTGAGACGCCGTGTCCAACAGGATATTCCTTGTATGTCGTTTTTATTACCAAATTTTCCAGAAAAGGTTTTGCTTTACGTCCCCATTCTACAGGGATTACCTGATCAACTGTCCCATGTGAAGTGAATATTTTGAGATTGGAAAATGAATTTTTTAAAAAGTTTTCGTCTAAAATTTCTGGATTGATATAACCACTCATTGCCACCACTCTTTGCACTTTTTCAGGATACGAAAGCGCTACAGCATAACTTAAAATGGTACCTTGGCTAAAGCCGATTAAAGTCACATTCGAAGCATCAATTGTATAATTTACAACCAGTTCGTCAATGAATTCCGCAATTAAATCTCTTGATGTCTTTGCCTGCTCGTTGTCGGAAAATTTATTTTGATCGGCGTCAAAGTTGATAGCGTACCAAGCGTAACTCCTATATTGCATATTGTATGGGGCACGAACTGAAACAATATAATATTCCTCTGGTAGCTCTTGCGCGAAAGAAAATAAATCTTCTTCATTACTACCATAACCGTGAATTAAGAGTAAAAGCGGATTCTTTTCTAACTTTATTTTGGGCTCTTTGATGAGGTATTCAAGTGATAATTTCATGTTTTAGTCGATATTTTTAAATATTTTTTGGAATTGTTCGCCCAATAAAGGAATTAGTTTCATTTGACCTTGTAGCGCTGCAAGAATTCCATAAAGCCAGAGTATAAAATAAAATACATAAAAAGCCGAAGATATCATCCAACTATCAAAATACCCTATAAAATACCCTATTAAAAAAAACGAAGTAAATATGCCGAGTGCCTGACGAATATGAAAAGAGGCAAACGTACTCTTGTTGTCTTGGTTCATAAAAATAGCTATAATAGCACCAATAATGGTAATATAACTTACAATAGCAATGTTTTTTCCTTGATCTCGATTTTTGTTTTCCATGATTTTTTAACTACAAAGTTCACGAAGTGTTTTTTGTGTCTTCTTCGTGCACCTTACGTTTAAAGTTTATCTTAAAATTAATTTTCCCTGATTGTAAATCCCATAAACTTTTCCTCTCATTTCTGTTCCAAGAAATACAGAGTTTTTAGATTTGGACAAAATATTTTCGGAGCTAAAAATACTTTTTCCTTCTGGGTTAAATAAACTGATATTTGCTATTTTTCCTTCAGCAATGTTTTGTTTTTCTCCCGAAATTTCGGGAACATAAGTTGCTTTACCAGCAGTTAATTTTTGGATTACTTTTTCAAGCGGTAAAACGGTCAGCAAGGCTCCGAACGCAGTTTCTAAACCAATTGTTCCATCCTTTGCCAAATCGAATTCCATTTTTTTATGCTCTATATCTATTGGATTATGATCCGAAGTAACCATATTAATCGTATTGTCCAGAATTCCTGCAATGAGCGCTTGTCTGTCCGTTTCTGTTCGCAGCGGTGGAGCAACTTTGAATCTGGTATCAAAATTTTCTAACGTGGCATCGGTTAAAACCAAATGGTGAACGGCAACGCTACAAGTAACTTTCAATCCTTTGGCTTTAGCTTCCTTGATTAATGCCACTGATTTCGCTGTAGAAATAGTTGGAATATGCAATTTTCCTCCAGTATATTCCAGTAAAAATAAATTTCTGGCGACTTGTAATTCTTCGGCTAGATTTGGAATTCCTTTCAAACCTAATTTGGTTGCAACCTCTCCTTCATTGGCTACGCCATTCCCTTTAATAGTAGTATCTTGGGAATATGCAACGACTAATCCATCAAAATCTTGAACGTATTGCAGGGCTATTTTTAGCAAATTGGCATTGTCTAGATTCTTGTTATAATCGCCAAAAGCGATAGCTCCAGCATTTTTCATATCGAATAATTCCGCCATATCTTTTCCTTCACTTCCTTTGGTTAAAGCGCCAATGGGAAAAAGTTCGGTGGCAAAACCAGTGGCTTTGCTTTTTACAAAATTAATTTGCGATTGATTGTCCATAATCGGGAAGGAATTAGGTTGTAAAGCAATAGCTGTAAAACCACTCCTTGCGGCAACATCTAAGCCGTTTGCTATTGTTTCTCGATCCTCAAAACCAGGTTCACCAAGGGAAACACTGCTATCAAACCAACCTTGGGAAACATGCAAATTATCAAGTTTTATTTCCTTGACATTTTCTACATTCGATAGTGAAGTTCTAATCTTTTGGATAATCCCATCAATAATTAAAAGATCTACGGTTTGGTTGTCAAAAGGACTTTCTGCATCGATAATCTTAGCTTCTCGGATGATGATATTCATAGTACTTATTAATTATTTTAATAAATTGGTTCTAAGTCATGCGATTCGTCCCCATTTTTTTACTTCACAAATCGTATAATTGCCATTTCAGTGAGCAGAAAAAGCAATGCAAATATAACAAACCATTTCCAAATCTGATTGTTGGTTCGGTCGGTTTGTAAGGTATCGAAAATTGTGCTAATAGAATCTATAGTTTTATAGTTGGAAACACGATTTTCATTGGCTTGAGCCAAATTACTTTCACTTCTATTGTAGTTAAAACTGATATTTTCCAAATGTTCGTTTTGATTAAAAATTTCAAAATTACCTGCTTGGACTGGCAAATTATTAAAAGTCACTTTCACTTTATTAGTCAATAACTGCTGCACGGGAATGAATGTTTCAGTTTCATTTTTGACTTTCAAAATGTCGTCTTTTGATAAATTTACATCAACTAAAAAAGAAATAGTATTTCCAATAGTAATGGCACTCACTCCACTATTTTGATTATTGAGTGCCATTTTGTAAAAAGTAGGAACGATTAAAGGCGATTGTTGAAAATTTGAGTTTTCTATGTTGATTGGAGCGGTAAAAATATAAACTGACGATCCCCAGGAGCCAGGAGCATTATTAATCGAAGTCAGAAACGCGGTTTGGTCTTCATAATTCAAAGCTGATGGATGTAAGCCAACTATTCCAAAAGAAGTTTTTGTTTTTGGATATTGAAAATTATTGATTTTATTTTCGAAAACAACGCTAAACAAAGGATGGTTGAAGTTGATTTTAGTTATTAATTTTTCGTTAGTCTCCAAGGTTTTGAATTGGATGTTTCCAAAGATTTTCAAAAACGGATTTAGATTTGAAACAGCATTTTTAGCCGAAGGAATAATAACGAGGTTTCCCCCTTTTTCGACGAAAGATTTAAGAGTGGTTTGAAGCGCTTGCGGAATTTCATCAAGTTCATTCAAGACGATTGCATCTTGCTTTTCGATTGAATTATAATCTAATGTTTCTATCGAAAAATTCTTGAAATTGAATTCGTCGGTGGTATAAATTCGAGATAAAAACTTCGATTTTTCAGGCGTTCCAATGCTGATGATGTTATTTTTTTTCGGTTTCGAAATGCTGAAATACAAGTTATTATCGTATGCTAAACCGCTGTCGGTAATCGAAGCATAACCGTGAAAATCGTTCTTTGGAATGGTAAAATAGATGATTTTGTTTTTGGTTTCCAGTTTAGTCAGAGTCTTTGCAATCAGTTTGTTTTGATTGTATAAAGCGACCGGAATTGCGTTGTCATTTTCGCCAAAAGCAGATAATTTTAAACCAATTTCATAAAAATCATCCAAAGTTTGATGAATAAAAACACTGTCAATGGAAGCGTTGTTTTCGTTTTCTGCTTTGGGAATAATAAAGTAGGCGTTAAAATCGCTATCGATGCTTTTTAGTTGTTTCGGCTCTAAACCAATACCATCTGTAATCACAACAACATCTTTGTTTACGGCTGATTTCCGGGATTTTATTTTTGCTATTGCGCTTTGCAATTGGAAGGGTAAAGCGCTGTATTTCATATTTTGTAGTTCGCGTCGAATGGATTTGATATCGGTATTCCAAAAGGTTTCGGAATTGGTAATCAAGGAAAAATTTTGATTTTCAGGGGTATTTTCAAGTAGTTCTTGAACGGCTCTTTTTAGTAATTCCCCTTTTTGCCCTTTGGCTTGCATCGAAAAGGAATTGTCCAGAATAATATACATTTCATTGGAAACATTTTTGCTGTCTTTGGCTTTGAAAAAAGGTTGGGCAAAGGCAACGATAATAGCTGTTAGTAACAATAAACGACTGGCTAAAAGCAGCCATTTTTTTATCTTGGAACTCTTTCGGGTTTGAATCGCAAGCTCTTTTAGGAAAGCGACATTCGTGAAGAATTCCTTCTTAAAACGACGCAATTGAAACAAATGAACCAGAATTGGTATTACCAATAAAAAGAGAAAATAAAGAATTTCTGGATGTTTGAATTGCATTCTGGTGTTAAGTTTACTTCACAAGATAAAGTCATCAGAAGTGTTCCGTGAATATCAGTGCTCAAAAATACAAATTTGTAGATAATTGCAAGTCCATTTTTGTAAATTTTTGTTTGTTAGAAATATAATTTTTGTTTGTAAATTATCCAAATTACTTACATTTGTTCTTTAACTGTAAATTTAAATAATGAAAAATTTTATTATCATTCTTTTCGCTTTCGTTTTTAATTTTTCTCAAGCACAAGAAAATAAATTCAATTTAATTATCGGAACCTACACCAAAACCTGCGAAAGCAAAGGGATTTATGTTTATGAATTCGATTCGAATACGGGCGATTTCAGACCGAAAAGTAGTACTGAAAACATTTTAAACCCTAGTTATTTGACGGTTTCTGTTGATAATAAATTTGTGTATTCGGTGAGTGAAAATGATAAAAAAAGTACCATTAGTGCCTTTGGATACAATTCAAAAACTGGAAAATTGAACTTTCTTAATTATCAAGATCCAAAAGGGCAAAATCCTTCTTATATAATTAACGACGATAAGAATGTAATTACGGCTAATTATGGCAGCGGTAGCCTATCGGTTTTGGGTAAAAATAGTGACGGAAGTATAGCAGAAGTAAAACAACTAGTACAACACACTGGGAAAAGCATAAATAGTAAAAGACAAGAAGCGCCCCACGCTCATATTGTCTATTTTTCGCCAGACAAGAAATATGTTTTGGCCAATGATTTAGGCACAGATAAGGTGTATTCGTATCAATACAATCCAAATTCGGTAACAGAAATTTTGCAACTAAAAAGCAGTATTGATGTTAAACCGGGAAGTGGTCCTAGACATTTGATTTTTAGTAAAGACGGAAAATATCTTTATGTTTTGCAAGAATTGGATGGAACTATAACTTCGTTTCGTTATGCTGATGGAATATTAAAAAAAGTGAATGAAACAACAGTTGTCGCAGCTGATTTTAAAGGCGATATTGGCGCAGCTGACATTCATATTTCGCCTGATGGAAAGTTTTTATACGCTACTAATAGGGGAACCGCCAACGATATCTCCGTTTTCAAAATAGCAAAAAAAGGGAAATTAGAATTCGTGCAAAGAACCAGTACTTTGGGAAAAGGTCCTCGAAATTTCAGCATTGATCCAACAGGGAATTTTCTCTTAGTAGGACATCATTATTCCAATGAGGTTGTCATTTTCAAAAGAGATAAAACAACAGGAATACTTACGAGTACTGGAAAAAAAATAGATTTATGTTCTCCGGTTTGTTTGGTATTTACGGGGATTTAGGTTCTAGTGGTCAGTGATCAGTAATTAGTATTCAGTGATTAGTGATCAGTACGCAACGGAACACTAAAAACTGAATACTGAACACTATTTTTAGTGATACTGACCACTAAAAAAACTGACCACTGAATACTACTTCTTGTCCTTCCGTTTCTTAGCTTGGTTTTTCAACATATTTCTATTTACAGAACCGTGTGTTTTTTTCTTGGTGACGCCGGGCCCGCCTAGATTGACTTTTTTATTCTTTTTACTTTTCTCTTGAAAAGCGCCTTCGCCTTCTAATTTTACTTTTTTCATCATAAACTTCATCGGTTGACGGTCTTTTTCAGGCTCGATAAGTTTTGTTGAAATTTCGACAGTTTCAGGCAAGGCCGCAACGGATAATTCCATATCCATTAATAGTTCAATGGCAAATTTTGATTCTTCTTCACGAGGTGTAAATAAACTGATAGCGGTTCCTGAGGCATCTGCACGACCCGTTCTACCAATACGGTGCATGTACAATTCAGGAAGTTCAGGCATTTCAAAGTTGATCACGTGTGTGATATTGGAAATATCCAAACCTCTCGCCATAATATCGGTGGTGATTAATCCACGAAGATTGCCTTCTTGAAATTCAGCCATGGTACTCAAACGGTAATTTTGGGATTTATTAGAGTGAATGACGCCAAACTGCCCCTCAAAAGCTTCCTCAATTTGGGTGTGAACCATATCCGAAATCTTTTTGTTATTCACAAAAACCAAAACACGACTCATGTCCTCATTGGTTTGCAACAAGTGTTTTAGTAAATTGATTTTCGTATTAAAGTTGGGAACGCTATACGTAATTTGAGTGATGTTTTCCAAAGGCGTTCCGGATGCCGACAGCGTCACTTCTTCAGGGTAATCAAAAAAGTCATTCAAAATGCCATCGACTTCATCCGTCATGGTGGCGGAAAATAATATGTTTTGGCGTTTCTTTGGCATCATGGCTAAGATGGCTGTCAATTGGGTACGGAAACCTAAATTCAACATTTCGTCAAATTCATCGATGACCAATTTTTGCATTTCTTCAAAACGGATGACATTGTCCAGTGTCAAGTCCATTACACGTCCCGGAGTGCCCACAAGGATGTCGCAACCGGTGTAGACTAAAGTTTTTTGGGTATTAATATTCACGCCTCCAAAGATGCCTACGGTGCGAACTGACATGTATTTCGTTAATTTTTCTACTTCCTCCACTACTTGCACTACTAGTTCACGCGTAGGTACCAGGATTACAATTTTTGGAGTATGGCCGGGTGTAAATTTGTATAATTTTAACAGCGGCAATAAATAAGCAAAGGTTTTACCTGTACCGGTTTGCGCAATTCCCATCATATCACGACCTGACATGATCACCGAAAAAGTTTTTTCCTGAATGGGAGTTGGTGACGTAAATCCCAGATCATCGATTGCTTTTTGTACTGATTTTGGAAGATTGAAGGATTCGAAACTGGTCATAAAAGTAGATTTGGTACAAAGGTACGTTTTTTCTAAGGAATGGATTTTATCGTTGCTTTATGTAAGATTGTTACGAATAATTCAAAAAACAAAAAGGGAATAACTCGATTTTTGATGGAGTACTAATCAAAAAAATGGCGAGTAGCCAAAAGGTTAATAGTTTTCTCGTCCTGGTTAGGAGTTTCCTTAAAAGGGTTGATAGTTTTCTTGTCTAGGGTATCAGTTTTTTTAAATGGGTTAAGAGTTTTCTTGAATAGATTGGTAGTTTTCTTAACTATGTTAGTAGTTTTCTTAATTAGGTTAAGAGTTTTCTTGCAGTATATACTAGTTACCACGAAGGGGTTAGGAGTTTTCTTATCGTGGTAACTAGATATCTGGCATGTAGTGTTTTATTTTTTTAGGTTGTTGAACGCTATTTTATTGACCTGCTTGAATTCGGGGCTTGTTGCGCCATATATTGATTTGACGTATTTCTTTACTTCAAATGCGGTGTCGACTAAGCCCGTTTCTGGGTCGTATAACGTTTTGTTTCTTGCAATTCTTGTGTTGCTCACAGCAGCGTAGGCGGCTGATACTGCATTGTTCTTAGCTGTTAAGTCGGCTTGCTTGGCTGTGAGCGTAGCTATTTTAAGGTCGGTTTCGTTTGGTGCATAACTAGCTTCTGTTTGCAGTACTGCAATTAATCCTGCGAAATGTTGTATTTGTTGGTCGTAGGATTGCTGACTTGTGCTTATGGTTGCGGGTGCTGGTGCATTTGGGTCGGTTGGTGCATCGCTTGTCGATGCTCTTTTGCCTTGTAATTTGCGATTGAAAACTATGGCATCTTTGATTTTATCCGTAGTTGCGTCGGTTGATGCTAAGGCGTTTACTAATCTTGTGGATAGCGCTTTTAAGCCATCGAACGCGGTCTTGCGGTCGTTTACGGCATTATTAAAAGAGGTGTTCTTTGCTACAACTTCGGCAAGTGTGGCTTGCGATGTTGTTTGAAGGGCGGTAAGTTGAGGCAGCTTTAATGCGTTTTTTGATGGGTTGTACGTAGCTCCGTAACTAGTGACAAATGAAATAAGGTCTTGGAAGTTTGCAACATTTTTTGCGTGTCCGATTTCTAAGGTAGATGCCATACTATAAGGTTTAGAATTAATACTAACCCAAAAATAATAAAAAATATTTTTTCTTACAACACTGATATTAATATAATTAGCTGAGTGAGGGGTTAGCTAATTTTTTTTTAATCTTTTTATTGAATAACAATTTTAATTATTAATTTTTGCATGGTATAACGGTCGATGCTAGAGCTTGTGGTGGCTTAGGAAACGGTTTTTTTCCATTACCGCCCAAGCGAAGTTATGAAAAGTAAACGGACAATTTACCGAAAAACTAGCCATGAGTTTTAGCAAGTGTTATGAGAAATGCTAAGGTTTTATTCTCGTGATTTTGTTATCTTTCAGAATAACAATTTCGCTGTTCATTTTCTTTTTGAACTCAATTAATTTGTCGTAAACCTTATCCATTCCTTCCAAAATTTTGGTTTGGTTGGGTGTCATTTTATGTGTTTTCATGATAATAGTTTTTAAGTTTATTGAACTTGGTTTCGCTAAAAATATCGATTTCAGTTTCCAATGTTTTTTTGGCAATTAAATCATGCTTTCCTTCTGAGTTATCAAATATCATTACTTCGTCAGCAATTGGAAGATAAATTTCAAATAGGTTTTTTATTCCGTTTATATATCTACGTTTTATAACTTCGATTTCAATATTATGTCCACCTTCTATAACTCTCGTTTTAACTCTTTCAATTGCTAACTCAACATTTTGCAACCAAAAGAATAAAAGGGTAACAGTATAGTTTTTATTTTTCGCTTCGGCAATTTTTGATTTATAACCTTTAGTTGCTAAAGTAGTTTCAAAAGCGAAGTTCTTTTTAGTTTCTAAAAGTTCGTGTATTCTTTTCAGCATTATTCTTCCGGCTTCGAATGAAACTTTTTCGGGTTGAAAAGGCGACAAACCTTTCGCGATTTCATCTGCGTTTACAAATTCTTTACAATCTAATATCTCAGGCAATATAGTAAAAGAAGCAGTCGTCTTTCCAGCTCCGTTACAACCTGCAATTATGTAAAGATTCTTTTTCATAATTGCAAATGTAATTAATTCAATTTTTATCGGCTATTTCTTGGTTACGAATTTTTCATGGCTTACTGCTAAAGTTTCCTTGCTAGAGCTTGTGGCGGCATATGGAAAGCTTTTTTTTAGATAGCAAGGCTATGTAATCCGTGCCTATAATAAACAATAAACAAAATATAAAGTATTGCTTCCTGTTTTTGCCATACCATCAAGTTTTCTTGCTCCACTTTATGGGCACGGATTGCAAATCCGCGCTATCGGGTTTTCTAAAAACTGTGCCAGTAATTTTTTTTGGAGCGTTGGCAAAGGAGTGGCAATTGAAATGTAAAACATCCTTTTTACCACCGAATGAAAAAATATATTCTCGCTATAGGAAATGAAATTAGCGAAATGAAGCAAACAAAGATGTGAGTTTAGGAATACTTGGACTAAACGAGGATTTTGTGCAGATGAATGAGATAATGAGTTTATATGTTAACACTACTTTTAAAAGAATATAGGTTGCAAACCGACAAATACTTCTACAAAACCAAATACATTCCTTTCCTGATCATATATTCCTAGAGGTGTTTCAAGATTTACTAATTTGCTTTTATAGAAATTGGCAATTTTTGAAAAACCATAGGTTTTACTATAAATAATGTTATTCTCACTCCAGTTATTTAATTCTCTTTTTAAGACTTTTAAATCGGAATTGTACTGATTTAGCCATTTAAAATATTGTTTATATAAATCAATGACTTCTTTAATGCTATCCGGCTTTACATATGAATTCAAATTTAGTTTTTCAATATAATTATCTAAATCTTTTGAAAGTGTTTCAAAATCTTCTTTGTTACCAAGATAATGGAAAATGTTTAAGAGTAATAATTTCTTAGTGTCTTGATGTATTGTGGTCCAATTGTAATTTAAAATAGTACAAATACTTAATAATTTCAACCTTCTTTTTTTCTCAACCCAAACGACATTTTCCTTGTCGTCTTTGATTTCAATTTGTTTTGTAAGAAGTAATAAATAAGATCCTAAACCGTCTTTTAGATAATCATTTATACAAAGATGATTGCTCTCATTACTCCAAAACCTAGGTGAAAAATAAGAGTGTGTAAGTGTTTGGCTTGCTGTTTCGTCAACATATTTAATTTTAATAGCTGCTTTGTCTTTTACATATTCTTTGAGCGCATTAACCTTATTTTCATTGATTGTATAACTGACCTCATTTTTAAGATTACCCACTTGTTTTTCAAGCTTTTCAATTAAAAATTGTTTTTCTATAGTGTACAAAATATTACTATCTGAATATTGTAATTTTAACAATGATCTATTTTCAAAATAGCTTTCGTGCCTTTTCTTTAAAATAATGTGAAACCC
>Ga0209107_10000123_pt1 | contig 44523 bp, 38 predicted proteins | sample LakErihyJuly2011_2_FD_187460 | JGI IMG/M metagenome (GOLD analysis project Ga0209107, IMG submission 187460) | Freshwater microbial communities from dead zone in Lake Erie, Canada - CCB hypolimnion July 2011 (SPAdes) (version 2) | ecosystem: Environmental > Aquatic > Freshwater > Lentic >...
GTGTCTGCGGGCCTTCTCATTTCATGCGGCTGTAGCTCAGTTGGATAGAGTACTTGGCTACGAACCAAGGGGTCGTGGGTTCGAATCCTGCCAGCCGCACCATTTCAAAGCCCACAGGTTCACGCCTGTGGGCTTTTTCTTTGGCCGCGCCGCTGGCTGCGCTTCCACCACCAGCCGCCCGCAGCCACCAACACGATGGCCAGCAAGATCAGCCACGCCGACATCGGCACGCTCGGCGCCTGCCAGGCGGACAGCAAGCGATCGGTGAACAGCGAGATGAGCACAGTGCCGGGCAACAGCCCCAGGGCCGAGCCCAGCACGAAATCGCGCGGTTTCACGCGCAAGGCCCCCGCCGTCAGGTTGACGACCATGAAAGGCGCCACAGGCATGAAACGCACCAGCGCCACAGTGAGCAAGCCACGCTGGTGCAAGTGCCGGCTCAGCAGGCTCAAGCGCCCTTGCGTCAGGCGGTCCATGCCCTGCGCCCCCGTGAACCGGCCAAAGGCAAAAGCCACGGTGGCGCCCGTGACCATGCCCACCAGCGAATACGCCATGCCGGGCCAGGGGCCGAACACGGTGGCGCCCACCACGATCAGGGCCAGCACCGGCACGGCCATCAGCACCAGCAGCACATAACCCGCCACCACGGCAAGGGGTCCCAGCGGCAAGGCCAGCAAAGCATGGCCCTGCTGGCTGAGCCATTGCGGATCAAGCCAGTGCGCCCAGGCCGGATCCCGGGCGAGCACGCTCACGCCCGCCAGGCCCAGCACATAAGCGGACAACAAGGCCCAGCGCCACCAGGATGTTTGATGGCTGGCAAGGGCGGGCGAGGGAACCGGGTCGGACACGGGCGGGTACTTCCAGAAACAGGCCATCGGCCAGCCCCGACATCTTGCGGCAACTTGCCAGGCATGTCAGTCAGTGAAGCCCGCACTCTCGACGCGCAGCCCGCATTCCGGGGATGGGTGCACGACGCTTCGAGCCGCCGTTTCGGTCGCATCGGTCACATCGGCCGCCTTGGCCGCCATGCAACGCCACCGCTCCAGGGTGAGCTCGCTCAGCAGACCCTTTGCCCCAGCAGCCAGCGCCCCACCCTCACGGCCACAGCCTCGGCCGACACCGGCAGGTGCAGCAACTCGGCGCAATCGGGCACGCCACCGCGGCGGGCCAGCTCGCGCTCGTCCAGGTGGGTGAGCGCCAGCACGCGCATGCCGGCCATGGACTCGCAACGCTGCAGCGTGCGCAGCATGGCCAGGCCGTCCATGCCGGGCAGCTCCAGGTTGGTGATGAGCAGGTCCGGCGCGCACTGGCCGATCTGCAGCAGCGCCAGATAGCCGGTTTCAGCGAAACGCAGCTTCACCGCCGAACCAAACGGCGCCAGCGCCTGCTTGCAGCGGTTCTGCCAGGCATCGTCATCGGCCACCAACAGCACGTCCACCTGCGGCATCGCCAGGCCCATGCCACCCACATGGTGGCGCGCCTTGGGCGGCGCCTCGCGCAGGGGTTCTGGCATGAAATCGGCGTTGGCGCGCAACCGCGACGTGCGCGCCAGGGGCTCACCGCCCAGGCCGGTGCTCAAGGCCAGCGCCTCGACCGCGTTGTAGGGGATGCGGCGGTGACCACCTGGTGTGCGGGCCGCGGGCAGGATGTCCGCCTCCACCCACAGCTGCACCGTGCGCAGGGACACGCCCAGACGCAAAGCCGCCTCACGGGTGGTGAGCATGCGGGCAGCAGGGCCCAGGGGGATCACTTGTGACATCTCGCAGACTCCAACAGCAACGCCAGCACATCCGGGTGGCGATGCGCGCCTCACCTTGCGAGACACCGCGCGCTGCCAACCACCGACATTTCATTTTTGCGAGATTCGCCGGCGCGTGGGGCACCGCCCCAGCCACAAAGCCGCGGTAGCCGTGAACAAGTTGCGCAATCCCGCAAGCACTGTCAGAGCCGGAGCGGATTCGGCACAATCCCCACCATGAGCAAAGCTTTCACCAAGGAACCGGACGGCGACGAAGACGACGACCTCTCCCTGCCGCCCCTGCCCGCAGGCACCCGCAACTACATGACGCCGCAGGGCTACCTGCGCCTGCGCACCGAGCTGATCAACCTCATCGACACCGAACGCCCGAAGGTCGTGGAGATCGTCCACTGGGCCGCCTCCAACGGCGACCGCTCCGAGAACGGCGACTACATCTACGGCAAGAAGCGCCTGCGCGAAATCGACCGCCGCATCCGCTTCCTGACCAAGCGCCTGGACATCGCCGAAGTCGCCGACCCCAGCCAGCACCACGGCAGCGACCAGGTCTTCTTCGGCGCCACCGTGACCTACGAAACGCAGGCAGGCGTGAGCCGCACCATCACCATCAAGGGCATCGACGAGGCCGACGCGCTGCAGGGCGAGGTGAGCTGGGTGTCGCCCGTGGCGCGGGCGCTGCTGAAGTCACGCGAAGGCGACGAGGTCCAGCTGATGACGCCCGGCGGCCTGGAGCGGCTGGAAGTCATCACCGTGCGCTACCCGGCCCCACAGACCGCGCATTGAGCGGCACACCCGCTCAAGCCGATCACAAACCGATCAAACCGCTCAAGGGCAGACGCGGTCCACCTTGAGCACCACCGGGCAGCGGCGCAGGATGCGCATCACATCGGCCAGGTGCTCGGTGTCGCGCACGGCCACGGTGAGTTTGAGCTCGGCCGTCTCGCCCAGTCGCTCGTCGCCCATCTCGATGTGGGTGATGTCGGTCTCGGCGCTGCTGATGCTGGCCGCGACTTGGGCGAGCACGCCCTTGCCATTGGCCACCAGCACCTTGACCACCGTCTCGAACAGGCGGGAAGGCTCTTCGGACCAGCTCACGTCGATCCAACGCTCGCTGTCGCGCTCGAACAAGCGCTTGCCCGTGCCGCAGGTCTGGGTGTGCACGACCAGGCCCTCGCCACGGCCCAGGTAGCCGGCGATCGGGTCGCCCGGCACCGGGCAGCAGCACGCCGCCAACTGCACCGTGGCGCCCTCGCTGCCATCGATGGTCACGGCCGCCAGGGCCGGCGCCTCAGACGCGGCAAAACGGCCCAGCGTCAGCGTCAGCGCATCGGGGCGCTCACCCTGCTCGGCCATGATCTGGGCCAGGCGCTTGGCCACCATGGTCGCGATCTTGCGGCCCAAGCCGATCTCCACCAGCAACTCGTCGCGGCTGCGGTTGCCGCCCCAGCGGATGAGGGACTGCCACAGCGCGCCGGTGTCGCCTTCGCTGTCTTCGGCACCCGGCGGCAAGGTCAGGCCCTCGGCGCGCAAGGCCTGCATCAGCAGCTTCTCGCCCAGCGCCAAAGACTCTTCCGCCTCCATGTTCTTCAGGTAGCTGCGGATCTTGGAGCGCGCACGCCCCGTGGCCACGAAGTTCAGCCAGGCCGGGTTGGGTCGCGCGCCGGGCGCCGTGATGATCTCGACCACATCGCCACTGCGCAGGGCCGTGCGCAAGGGCACGGCCTCGCCATTGACCTTGACCGACACGCAGCGGTCGCCCACGCCCGAGTGGATGGCGTAGGCAAAGTCCACCGGCGTTGCGCCTTTGGGCAGCGCCACGATGCGCGACTTCGGCGTCAGCACGTACACCGACTCGGGGAAGAGGTCGATCTTGAGGTGCTCCAGGAACTCGGCCGAATCGCGGGTCTCGTGCTGGATGTCGATGAGCGACTGCAGCCACACCGCCGCCTGCTGGGGCGAGGTGCCGGTTTCGGCGCCTTCCTGCTCCTTGTACATCCAGTGCGCCGCGATGCCCTTCTCGGCCACCGCGTGCATGGCCTGCGAGCGGATCTGGAACTCCACCGCCGTGCCCACCGGGTTGACCAGCGTCGTGTGCAGCGACTGGTAGCCGTTCGCCTTGGGCATGGCGATGTAGTCCTTGAAACGCCCAGGCAGCGGCTTGTAGAGCTGGTGCAGCACGCCCAGGGCGCGGTAGCAGTCCAGCAGCTCGCGGGACACGATGCGGAAGCCGAAGATGTCGCTGACCTGAGCGAAGGTCAGGCGCTTTTCGATCATCTTGTTGTAGATGGAGAAGATCGTCTTCTCGCGGCCATAGACCTCGACGTGCATGTCCGCGTCCGAGAAAGCCTCTTCGACGTCCTTGCGGATGCGTTCCACCAAATCACGGCGGTTGCCCCGCGTGCGCTTGACGGCCTTGGCCAGCACCGCGTGCCGCCAGGGGTTGATGTACTGGAAAGACAGCTCCTGCAGCTCGCGGTAGGTCTGGTTCAAGCCCAGCCGGTGCGCGATCGGCACGTAGATCTCCAGCGTCTCGCGGGCAATGCGCGAGCGCTTGTGCGCCACCATCGCCGCCATCGTGCGCATGTTGTGCAGGCGATCGGCCAGCTTGATGAGGATGACGCGCACGTCCCGCGCCATCGCCAGCAACATCTTGCGGAAGGACTCGGCCTGCGACTCCTCCTTGGTCGAGAACTGCAGCTTGTCCAGCTTGGTCAGGCCATCGACGATTTCCGCCGTGGGCGCACCGAAGCGCTCGATCAGCTCGATCTTGGTGACGCCACAGTCCTCCATGGCGTCGTGCATGAGCGCGGCCATGATGGCCTGGGCGTCCAGCTTCCAGTCGGCGCACAGGCCCGCCACCGCGATGGGGTGGGTGATGTAGGGCTCGCCACTGGCGCGGAACTGCCCCAGGTGGGCCTCGTCGGCGAAACGGTAGGCGTCGCGCACCCGGCGGATGTCCGCCTCGTCCAGGTAGTCCAGTTTGTGGGTCAGCGCGGCAAAGGAAGCCGCTGCCGCGTCGGTGACGGTGCTCATGGACAAAATGTAGCGCGGATGGGGCGCCCCTGTGGGGGAGAGGATGAATGGAAAAGCGGGTGTGCAATGCGGTGCGCAATGCGAAATTCAATGCAAAAGGCCCGCGCGAAGCGGGCCCAGCGGCGACAGACCTGCGTGACGCAGGCCTGGGTGCGGTCAGGCGACGCTCAGGTCGTCGGCACCTTGCGCAGCATTTCCAGACCGACGTGGCCGCCGGCGATTTCGCGCAGGGCGGTCACGCTGGGCTTGTTGCGCGATTCGATCTTGGGCGTGTGGCCCTGGCTCAGCATACGGGCACGGTAGGTTGCGGCCAGCACCAGCTGAAAGCGGTTGGGGATCTTTTGCAGGCAGTCTTCGACGGTGATGCGGGCCATGTGTCTCTCCAAAAAGCCAAGACCTGGTCAGACCAGGTGGAGCGCACGGAACACGGCTGACTTGTTCCGACGCTGAGCAGCATATTTTAACCGCTGCGAGTGAACAATGGCCTTCAAATCGAACAAAGCCGACTCGAACAGGGCATTGACCACGATGAAATCGAAGTATTGCGCCTGTGCGACCTCGATGCGCGCGTTCGCCATGCGCAATTCGATGGTTTCGGGCGAATCCTCGCCGCGGCGGTTCAGGCGCTGCAACAGCTCTTCGTAACTCGGCGGCAGGATGAAGATCAGCACCGCGTAGGGAAAAGCCTGCTTCATCTGCAGGGCGCCCTGCCAGTCGATTTCCAGCACCACGTCCTCGCCACCTTGGATGCGCTCCTCGATGGCCTTGCGGGAGGTGCCGTAGCAATTGCCATGCACCTCGGCGTGTTCGAAGAACTCACCGTGCTCGACCATGGCCTGGAACGCCTCCTTGGAGGTGAACCAGTACTCGCGGCCGTGCTGCTCCTGGCCGCGCGGGGCGCGGGTGGTGTGCGAGACGCTGACCCGCAGGCGCGAGTCCAGCTCCAGCAGCGCCTTGACCAGGCTGGATTTGCCCGTGCCGCTGGGTGCCGAGACGACGAAGAGGTTGCCGGGGTAATCCATCGCAGTGTCCTGTGGGTCGTGGGCCGAAGTCATGACCGGTTCCGGTTCATTCGAGGTTTTGCACCTGCTCGCGCATCTGCTCGATGAGGACCTTCATGTCCACCGAGATCTGCGTCAGCTCCAGGGCAGCGGCCTTGGAGCCCAGGGTGTTGGCCTCGCGGTGCAGTTCCTGGATGAGGAAATCGAGGCGCTTGCCGACCTCGCCGCCCTTTTTCAGCAGGCGGCCGATCTCGTCGAGGTGGGCCTTCAGGCGCTGCAACTCCTCGTCCACGTCGATGCGCAGCGCGTAGGCGGCCGCCTCCTGCAGGGCGCGCTCCTGGGCGATCTCGGGCGTCACGTTGCCGCCCACCGCCTGCAAGGCCTCCTGGTATTTCTGGACGAAGCGCTCCTGCTGGCGCTGCACGGCCTGGGGCACCAGGGGCTGGGCCTGCTCCGCCAAGGCCTTGAGCCCGGAGAGCTTCTCCTTCAGGACCCCGACCAGGCGAGCGCCTTCGCGTTCGCGGGCCTCGGTCAGGGCCGCGATGGCCTGGCGGGCAGACTCCAGGGCGGCATCTTCGAGCTTGACCGAAGGCGCCGCGGCCCGGCACCAGTTCAGCACCTCGTTGACCGACAGCGGTCCGGCCTTGGGCAACCAGTTCTGCACCGTGCCCTCCAGGCGGGCCAGGGTGTGCAGCTGCTCGGGCTGGGGCTGGGGCCAACCGGCGTCGGCGGCGCGCTGGGGCTGCATGCGCAGCTCGATCTTGCCGCGCTTGAACGAGGCCGTCAGCAGGTCGCGCAGGGCGGGCTCCAGGGCGCGGAACTCGTCGGCCAGCTTGAAGCTCAGGTCCAGGAAGCGGCTGTTGACCGAGCGCAACTCGGCACCCACCGCCCCGGAAGCGTGCCGGCGCGATGCGCTCGACGCCCCGTCGTCATCGGTGTTTTCACCGACGTGGTCGGGGGCCGACGCCACCGCGCTGGCAAAGCCGGTCATGGAGTAGACTGACATGGATATTCACCCAGACAAAACGCGATTATGTCAAAGCCGAAACCCGCTCCGCTGCCCTCGGGCACCGTCGTGGGTGGCTACCAGATCGTCAAGAAGCTCGCCGCAGGCGGTTTCGGCGTGGTTTACCTCGCGGAAGACCCGGACAAGCGCCTGGTCGCCCTCAAAGAATACCTGCCCGCCTCGCTGGCCGAGCGCTCGGCGGGCGAGCTCATCCCGCGCGTCAAGCCTGACAAGCAACCACTCTACCGCCTGGGCCTGAAAAGTTTCTTCGAAGAAGGCCGCTCGCTGGCCCAGATCGCCCATCCGAGTGTGGTGTCGGTGCTGAACTTCTTCCGCGAGAACGAAACCGTCTACATGGTGATGAACTACCTCCAGGGCGACACCCTGCAGGATTTCATCGTCACGGCGCGCGACCTCAAGCGCGACAAGGTGTTCCGCGAGTCCACCATCCGCAGCCTGTTCGACGAGATCCTGCGCGGCCTGCGCATCGTGCACCAGCACAAGATGCTGCACCTGGACATCAAGCCGGCCAACATCTTCATCACCAACGAGAACAAGGCGGTGCTGCTCGATTTCGGCGCCGCGCGCGAAGTGCTGTCCAAGGAAGGCAACTTCATCCGCCCGATGTACACGCCCGGCTTTGCCGCGCCCGAGATGTACCGCCGCGACGGCTCGCTGGGCCCCTGGACGGACATCTACGCCATCGGCGCCTGCATCTACGCCTGCATGCAGGGCTACCCGCCCAACGACGCGCCCCAACGCCTCGAAAAAGACCGCTTGGGCCTGTCTTTGTCCAGATTGCGCAATGTCTATTCGGATAACCTCATCGAGGTGACCGAGTGGTGCATGTCCCTCGACCCGCTGGCCCGACCGCAAAGTGTGTTCGCGCTGCAAAAAGAGCTGGCCCGGGAGACCGAGCGCCGCTACTCCAAGCTGACCTTCTCCGAACGCGTGAAGCTGCAACTCGAAAACCTCAAATCCGGGGCGAAGGCCTGAGGAAGACAAGGCATGGCGCTGGCATGAGATTCTCCGTTTACCAGATCAGCCGCAAGGGCGGCCGCGAGAAAAACGAAGACCGCATGGGCTACTGCTACACGCGGGACTCCGGCCTCTTCGCGCTGGCCGACGGCATGGGCGGACACCCCGAAGGCGAGATGGCCTCGCAACTGGCCCTGCAGACCATGGCGGCGCTCTACCAGCGCGACGCCAAGCCGCGCCTGGCCGACCCGATCCGCTTCCTGCAGGACGCCATCATGGCCGGCCACCACCAGCTGCTGCGCTATGCCAGCGAGCGTGGCCTGATGGACACTCCGCGCACCACCCTGGTGGCCTGCATCCTGCAAGGCAACACGGCCTACTGGGCCCACTGCGGCGACTCGCGCCTGTACTTCGTGCGCGGCGACAAGCTCATCGCCCGGACCCGCGACCACTCCTACTCGGAGCTGCAAAACACCATTTCCTCGGTCGTGCCGCTCAACGAGCGCTACAACCGCAACGTGCTCTTCACCTGCCTGGGCAGCCCCGGCAAGCCCGTGGTCGACACCGCCGGTCCGCTGCTGCTGCAGGAAGGCGACCGCATCCTGCTGTGCTCCGACGGGCTGTGGGGCACGGTGGAAGACGAGCTCATCACCCACAACCTGGCCACGCGCGCCATCTCTGACGCGGTGCCCGAGTTGGTCGAGACCGCACTGCGCAATGGCGGCGCCAAGTGCGACAACGTCACCGTGCTGGCCATGGAGTGGGAATCGGCCTCCAACGAGGAGCAACCCGGCGTCTCCACCGAGAGCCTGGGCGACGAGGTCTTCGCCTCGACCATCCAGGCCAGCGTGGGCAACACCGGCAGCCCGGGCGACAATGGCGATGCCGACGAGCTGGACGATGCCGAGATCGAGCGCTCCATCCGCGAGATCAACGAGGCCATCCGCCGCTCGGCCAACGCCAAAAAGAACTGAGTTTTGCGCACCTGCGCTAGGCCGTGACCCGTCCCAGGTCACGGCCTCTGCCATTTCCGAACACCCCTGATCCTGTGGAGCTTCCATGACCTACATCCGTGCCCACGGCCGCACCGCCGACGCGCTGCGCCCCCTGACCATCACCCGCGGCTACACCATCCACGCCGAAGGCTCGGTGCTGATCTGCTTTGGCAACACCAAGGTGCTGTGCACCGCCTCCGTCGAAGAGAAGGTGCCGCCGCACAAGCGTGGCAGCGGCGAAGGCTGGGTCACGGCCGAGTACGGCATGCTGCCGCGCTCCACCCACACCCGCAGCGACCGCGAAGCCGCCCGCGGCAAGCAAAGTGGCCGCACGCAGGAAATCCAGCGCCTGATCGGCCGCAGCCTGCGCGCCGTGGTGGACCTGGCCAAGCTGGGCGAACGGTCCATCGTCATCGACTGTGACGTCATCCAGGCCGATGGCGGCACCCGCACCGCCGCCATCACCGGCGCCTACGTGGCCTTGGCCGATGCCGTGCAAGGTCTGATCGCTGCGGGCAAGATCGCCGCCAGCCCCATCGTCAACCCGGTGGCCGCCATCAGCGTGGGCATCGTCGACGGCACGCCGCTGCTCGACCTGGAATACACCGAAGACTCGGCCTGCGACACCGACATGAACGTCGTCATGACCGGCGCCGGCCACTTCGTCGAGGTGCAAGGCACGGCCGAAGGTGCCGCCTTCAGCCGCGCCGAGATGGACCAGCTCCTGGCCCTGGCCGACAAGGGCATCCGCGAGCTGATCGCCGCGCAAGCCGCCGCGCTGGCCCAGCCCCTGGTCAAGGGCTGAAAACCACAGAGCAGCACACGGGAAGACCGCCATGCCCAAGCGCCTCATCCTCGCCTCCAACAACGCCAAGAAGCTGCGCGAACTGCAGGCCCTGATCGCGCCGCTGGGCGTGGACCTGGTCACGCAGGGCAGCTTGGGCATCCCCGAAGCCGAGGAACCCCACCTCACCTTCGTCGAGAACGCCCTGGCCAAGGCCCGCCACGCAGCGGCCCTGGCGAACGGCCCCGCCCTCGCCGACGACTCCGGCCTGTGCGTGGACGCGCTGGGCGGTGCGCCGGGCGTGCGCTCGGCCCGCCACGCGGTGGACGCCGGCCGCATCGCCGAAGGCCTGCCGCGCGAGCAGATCGACGCGGCCAACAACGCCTGGCTGCTCACGCAGATGGCTGGCCAGGCGCAGCGCGGCGCCCACTTCACTTGTTTGCTGGTGGCCGTGCGCCATGCCGACGACCCCGAACCCCTGATCGCCGAAGGCCAGTGGCGCGGTGAGTTGCTGCAAGCCGCGCAGGGCGCGCACGGCTTCGGCTATGACCCCTTGCTGTGGATCCCCACGCACGCGCAAAGCGCCGCCCAGCTCGACCCCGCCGTCAAGAACGCCATCAGCCACCGCGCCCTGGCCTACGCCCACTTGCTGGAGATGATGCGCACGCGCTGGGGCCTCGACGCCGCGGCCTCGGCCGCCACACCCCTCTGGCCCTGGCAGGACCACCCCGAGCGATGATCACCCTGCAACGCCCCGGCGCCCTGAGCGCCCTGCCGCCGCTGTCGCTGTACGTGCACCTGCCCTGGTGCTTGAAAAAGTGCCCGTACTGCGACTTCAACTCGCATGAACTGGCCCCCAAGACGCCTGTGGCGTCGCCCCCCCCAGGGGGAGCGTCCGGCTTGGGGCGGCCCGGCGCCGGACACCTCAGCACGAGCACCGAAGCGGCCTACCTCGACGCCCTGCGCGCCGACCTGGAGGCGGCCCTGCCGCAGATCTGGGGCCGGCGCGTGTTCACCGTCTTCATCGGCGGCGGCACGCCCAGCTTGTTCTCGCCCGACAGCATCGACCGCCTGCTGGCCGACATCCGCGCCCGCCTGCCACTCGAAGCCGCCTGTGAGATCACACTGGAGGCCAACCCCGGCACCTTCGAGCGCGACCGCTTCAAGGCCTTCCGCGAAGCCGGCGTGACGCGGCTGTCCATCGGCGTGCAGAGCTTCGACGACGCCAAACTCAAAGCCTTGGGCCGCGTGCACGACCGTGCCCAGGCCCTCGCCGCCGTCGAGGAAGCCCAGCGTCACTTCGAGACCTTCAACCTCGACCTGATGTACGCCCTGCCCGGCCAAAGCCCGGCCGACCTGGACGCCGACCTCTCCCAGGCCCTGGCCTTCGAGCCGCCGCACCTGTCGCTCTACCACCTCACGATGGAGCCCAACACGGCCTTCGCCACGCGCCCGCCCGAAGGGCTGCCCGACGAGGACACGGCCTTCGACATGCTCGACCACCTCGTCGAACGCACCGCGGCCGCCGGCCTGCAACGCTACGAGGTCTCGGCCTATGCGCGCACGGGCCACCACTGCGCGCACAACCTCAACTACTGGCAGTTCGGCGACTACCTCGGCATCGGCGCCGGCGCGCACAGCAAGATCAGCTTCCCCGACCGCATCGTGCGCCAGGTGCGCTGGCGCGAACCGGCCACCTACATGGACAAGGCCGCGCAAGGCCTGGCCGTCTCCAACGAACAGGACGTGGCCCTGTCGGCCCGCGGCTTCGAGTTCATGATGAACGCGCTGCGCCTGAAAGACGGCTTCGAGCTGCTGCGCTTCACCGAACGCACCGGCCTGACCCTGGCCAGCATCCAGCAGCCCCTGGCCGAGGCCGAGGCCAAAGGCCTGCTCGAACGCGACCTGGCCCGCGCCTGGCCCACCGCCAAAGGCTTCGACTTCCTGAGCGACCTGCAGGCGCTGTTCCTCAAGGACTGAAGGACCGAGGCGCCGCCCATGAAAAAAGCCGCTGGCTCACCACCAGCGGCTTTGTCACGTCAGGGCCTGAAGGTCAGGCGGCCTTCTTCTCGTCGCGCAGTTCGCGGCGCAGGATCTTGCCCACGTTGGTCTTGGGCAGGTCATTGCGGAACTCGATGTGCTTGGGGCACTTGTAGCCGGTCAGCTGCTCGTGGCAATAGGCCTTGAGCTGGGCTTCGGTCAGGGTGCTGTCCTTGCGCACCACGAACAGCTTCACAGCTTCGCCAGACTTGTCGTCGGGCACGCCCACCGCTGCGCACTCCATCACGCCGGGGTGCAGGTTCACCACCTGCTCGACCTCGTTGGGGTACACGTTGAAGCCCGACACCAGGATCATGTCCTTCTTGCGGTCCACGATCTTGACCTGGCCCGAGGGGTCCATCACGCCGATGTCGCCGGTGCGGAAGAAGTTGTCGGCGGTCATGACCTTGGCGGTCTCGTCAGGGCGCTGCCAGTAGCCGGCCATCACCTGCGGGCCGCGGATGGCGATTTCGCCCACGCCGCCGATGTCCAGGTGCTTGCCGTCATCGTCCATGATGGCGATCTCGGTCGAGGGCAGCGGGAAGCCGATGGAGCCGTTGAACTCGGTGTTGTCCAGGCGGTTGGCCGTGGCCACCGGCGAGGTCTCCGACAGGCCGTAGCCTTCGACGATGGCGCAGCCCGTGACCTTCTTCCACTTCTCTGCTGTGGCCTGTTGCACCGCCATGCCGCCGCCCATCGACACCTTCAGGCCGGAGAAGTCCAGCTGCGCGAAGTCGGGGTGGTTGGCCAGCGCGTTGAACAAGGTGTTCACAGCGGGGAACTGGTTGACGCGGTAGTTCTTCAACGTCTTGATCACGCCCGGCAGGTCACGCGGGTTGGGGATCAGGATGTTCATGCTGCCCATGCGGGCGCCCATGAAGTAGCACACCGTCAACGAGAAGATGTGGTACAGCGGCAGCGCGCACACGGCCACGAGCGGCTCATTGCCCAGCTTGGCCAGCTCGGGCTTGAACCAGGCTTCGTTTTGCAGGATGTTGGCCACCACGTTGCTGTGCAGCAGCGTCGCGCCCTTGGAGACGCCGGTCGTGCCGCCGGTGTACTGCAGGAAAGCCACATCGCTGGCCTGCAGCGACGGGCGGGTGTACTTGGCCGAACGGCCCTTGGCCAGCGCGTCCTTGAACGTCAGCACCTTGGCCTTGTCGGTGGGCAGGCTGAAGGCCGGCACCATCTTCTTGACATGGCGCACCACGAAGTTCACCAGCAGGCTCTTGGGGAAGGGCAGCATGTCGCCCATCGAGGCCAGGATCACCGACTTGATCGGCGTGCGGGGCAGCACTTCCTGCAAGGTCGTGGCGAAGTTCTCCAGGATGACGATGGCTTCGGCGCCGGAGTCCTTGAGCTGGTGCTCCAGCTCGCGCGGGGTGTACAGCGGGTTGACGTTGACCACCACATAACCGGCGCGCAGCACCGCAGCGATCGCGACCACGTACTGCGGCACATTGGGCATCATCAGCGCGATGCGGGCACCCTTGGCCAGTCCCAGGGACTGGAAATAGCCTGCCAGTGCGCGCGACAGGTCATCGACCTGCTCGAAGGTCCAGTGCACGTCCATGAACGCGGCCATGTCACGCTTGGCGAACTGCTTGAAGGACTGGTCCAGCAGGTCAACCAGGGAGCTGTACTCGCCAGGGTTGATCTGATGGGGCACACCGGGTTCGTAACTGGCCAGCCAGGGCTGAGAGATCGTCATGTGTCTTCCTCGAATGGGTCGGTAACTTGCGGGCGCCGCGTCAGGTCAACAGCGCCGACGGGGGCATTCTCCGCTGCAGGCATTCTGCAACATTCGTGACCAAGGGTATTCCCGCGATTTGCAGCGCCAGCTTGTCATCGCCAAACGCCACCGCCCATTGAACACAATGTGGGCAGCCCCGGGCTGAGGGAAAGCGCGCAGGCCTTCACATGCACAATCCATGTGTGATTTGACTCACAATCTTTCCACATTGTTCAGGCACCTCAACGGAAGCCACACACATGGTTGACCGCGCGATAGATCACCCCCTCACCCCCAAGCGACGCTGGTTCCTCAAAACCGCACTGGTCATCGGTGCCGTGGGCGCCAGCCTCGGCGGCCTGGCCTACTGGAAGCGTGGCATCAGCGACGGCAAGCTGACCGAGAGCGGCCGCGACGTGATGCGCGGCCTCGCCATCGGCATCGTCGGCCCGATGCTGCCCAAGGACACCACCGAGCGCAACGCCATCCTGGAAGGCCACCTGGCGCACCTGGAAGTGTTCCTCGACGGCCTGCCCAACGTGCTGCGCATCGAGATCAGCGCCATCCTCGGTCTGCTGGGCAACCTGCCCACCCGCAAGATGCTGACCGGCCTGGGCAGCAGCTGGGGCGAGGCCTCGGAAGACGACATCGCCGCCGCCATCGAGACCATGCGCATGAACCCCCTGCCCACCACCCGCCTGACCTACCAGGTCGTGCGTGGCGTGACCTGCATGGCCTTCTTCTCCAACAGCGACCACTGGAAGTTGACGGGCTACCCCGGCCCCATCGCACTATGAGCAAGCTCCCCGACCCCTTCCGTGAAGGCCTGGCACGCGGCTGGAAAGCCACAAGCAGCCAAGCCGGCCTGCCTGAGCAGGTGCAGTGTGACGTGGCCATCATCGGCTCTGGCGCAGGCGCTGGCATCACCGCCGAGTTGCTGACCAAAGCCGGCCTCGACGTCGTCCTCATCGAAGAAGGCCCGCTGCGCACCAGCTCCGACTTCAATCAGAAAGAGTCCGAGGCCTACGCCACGCTGTACCAGGAAGGCGCCGCGCGCAAGACCGTGGACGGCGCCATCACGCTGCTGCAAGGCCGTTGCGTGGGCGGCACCACCGTCATCAACTGGACGAGCTCCTTCCGCACGCCGGCCAGCACGCTGGGCTACTGGCAGGAACAGTTCGACCTGAAAGACTTCTCCGAAGAGGCGATGGCCCCCTGGTTCGCCCAGGCCGAGAAGCGCTTGAACATGCACCTGTGGCAAGAGGTGCCGCCGAACCTGAACAACGAGCTGCTGCGCACGGGCGCCAAGAAGCTGGGCATCTCGGCCGAGGTCATCCCGCGCAACGTCAAGGGCTGCTACAACCTCGGCTCCTGTGGCTTGGGCTGCCCCACCAACGCCAAGCAGTCGATGCTGGTCACGACCATCCCCAGCGCGCTGCAAGCAGGCGCTCGCCTGTTCCACCAGACCCGCGCCCAGGAGTTCGAGATCGAAGGCGACAAGGTCAAGTCTCTGGTGTGTGTGCCCATCCAGATCAACGGCACCAAAACCTCCGACAAGGTCATGCGCGTCACGGCACGCCACTACGTCGTGGCGGGTGGCGCCATCAACTCGCCGGCCCTGCTCAAGCGCTCCAAGGCGCCGGACCCTCACGGCCTGCTGGGCACCCGCACCTTCCTGCACCCGGTGACGATGTCCGCCGGCGTGTTCAACGAGCGCGTGGAAGCCTGGGCCGGTGCGCCGCAGTCCATCTACTCGGACCACTTCGTGCACAACGCGCCGTTCAACGGCCCGATTGGCTACAAGCTCGAAGCCACGCCGCTGCACCCGGGTCTCGTGTCCGTGCTGCTGGGCAGCTATGGCCAGAAACTGGCCGAACGCTTTGCCACCTACCCGCACACCCAGATGATGCTGACGCTGTTGCGCGATGGCTTCCATCCGGAATCGCAAGGCGGCACGGTGATGCTGAACGTGGACGGCAGCCCGCTGCTGAACTACCCGCTGACCGACTACGTGATGGCCGGCCTGAAGCAGTCCATGCTGTCCATGGCCGAGATCCAGTTCGCCGCCGGCGCCAAGTCGGTGCTGCCCACCCACGAGCAGGCCGATGCCTACACCAGCTGGGCCCAGGCCAAGGCCGCGATCGAGGCCTTCGAGATGAAGCCTTACTACGCGGGCATCGGCTCGGCCCACATCATGGGTGGATGCCGCATGGGTGGCACCGAGAAGCTCGGCGTGGTGCGCCCGGATGGCGTGCACTGGCAGCTCAGCAACCTGTCGGTGCACGATGGCTCGGTCTTCCCGACCAGCATCGGCGCCAACCCGCAGCTGTCCATTTACGGCACGACCAACCGCATGGCCACACAACTGGCCAAGCGCCTGAGTGGCAAGGACGTGGCGCTGGCCTGAGTCCCCGCCAAGCACCCCAACCAGGCGACCTGCGGGTCGCCTTTTTCATGGCCGAAGCACCAACATGGCCAAAGCACGAACGAAAAAAAGCCCCGCGCACAGCGCAGGGCTTCTTGTCGATCAGCGGAGCGTTTTGCCTGCCATGCAGCAGGTGTCAACGCCCCATCAGGATCACTTGGCGCGGGTGCCGACCACTTCGATTTCGACGCGGCGGTTCTTGGCGCGGCCATCGGCAGACTTGTTGTCAGCCACGGGCTGCTTCTCGCCCTTGCCTTCGACGTAAACGCGCGAAGCTTCGATGCCCTTGCCCACCAGGTAGGACTTGACGGCCTCAGAGCGCTTTTCAGACAGCTTCTGGTTGTAGCCATCGGTGCCCACCGAGTCGGTGTGGCCGACGGCGATGATGACTTCCAGGGTGATGCCCTTGACCTTGTCGGCCAGGTCGTCCAGCTTGGCCTTGCCTTCGGGCTTCAGGACAGCCTTGTCGAAGTCGAAGAAGGCGTCAGCAGCGAAGCTGACCTTCTCGGTGGCGGGAGCGACAGGCGCAGCGACCGGAGCGGGCGTGGGCGCAGCGGCGGGAGCCGGAGCGGGCGCAGCAGCCGGGGCGGGAGCAGGTGCCGGAGCAGGCACGCCATCGCAACCCTTGACGCCGGTGGCCGGGGTCCACGGGTTGTCACGCCAGCAGTATTCGTTGGTGCCGTTTTTCCAGACGGTGCCGTCGGTGGCGCGCCAGTTATCGACCGTGGTTTGGGCGGTTTGGGCGAATGCGCCACCAGCCATGGCAACCGTGGCAAACAGGGCAGCAACCTTATTGAACTTGTTCATGCAGATCCTCACGAATTAGACGCAGCAAATGGCTGCGAACGGCCTGGTGACAGGCGACTCCCCAGGTACAAGACCCGACGAGACTAACGAATTCATTGTGCCACAGCGAAAACTCCGCTCAAGTGGCACCCGCGTTCGCAGCCGGGAACGTGACATCTTGTTGTTTCGTCACGACATGACGGGCCAATTACAATGCACCTTTCGCTTCCCTGCCCGTCATCCGCGCGACGTTTTCGGTCGTGAGCTGGTGGGCCACAACGGCAAGGCGGCCCGGGCCGCCTCGGGCCGTGTCTCTCTCAATGTGAAGCACGCATGACGTCATTCGCCAAGGAAACCCTGCCCATCAGCCTCGAAGAGGAGATGCGGCGTTCGTATCTGGATTACGCGATGAGCGTGATCGTCGGGCGCGCCCTGCCGGACGCCCGCGACGGCTTGAAGCCCGTGCACCGGCGCGTGCTGTTCGCGATGCACGAGCTCAACAACGACTGGAACCGGCCGTACAAGAAGTCGGCGCGCATCGTTGGTGACGTCATCGGTAAATACCACCCGCACGGCGACTCGGCCGTGTACGACACCATCGTCCGGATGGCGCAGGACTTCTCCTTGCGCCACATGCTGGTCGATGGCCAGGGCAACTTCGGCTCGATCGACGGCGACAACGCCGCCGCCATGCGGTACACCGAAATCCGCCTGGCCAAGATCGCCCACGAAATGCTGGCCGACATCGACAAGGAAACCGTCGATTTCGGACCCAACTACGACGGCTCCGAAAAAGAGCCGCTGGTGCTGCCGGCGCGCCTGCCCAACCTGCTGATCAACGGCTCGGCCGGCATCGCGGTGGGCATGGCCACCAACATCCCGCCGCACAACCTCAACGAGGTGGTGGACGCCTGCCTGCACTCGCTGCGCAACCCGGACTGCTCGGTCGATGAACTCATGGAGATCATCCCGGCGCCCGACTTCCCCACCGCCGGCATCATCTATGGCCTGAGCGGCGTGCGCGAGGGCTACCGCACCGGCCGTGGCCGCGTGGTCATGCGCGCCCGCGTGCACTTCGAAGACATCGGCAAGGGCGACCGCCAAGCGATCATCGTCGACGAGATCCCCTACCAGGTGAACAAGAAGAACCTGCTGGAGCGCATCGCCGAGCTGGTCAACGAGAAGAAGATCGAAGGCATCAGCCACATCCAGGACGAGTCCGACAAGTCCGGCATGCGCGTGGTCATCGAGCTCAAGCGCGGTGAAGTGCCCGAGGTGGTGCTGAACAACCTGTACAAGCAGACGCAGCTGCAGGACACCTTCGGCATCAACATGGTGGCCCTGATCGACGGCCAGCCCAAGCTGTGCAACCTGAAGGACCTGATCACGGTCTTCCTGGAGCACCGCCGCGAGGTCGTGACCCGCCGCACCGTGTTCGAGCTGCGCAAGGCGCGCGAGCGTGGCCACGTGCTGGAAGGCCTGGCCGTGGCGCTGGCCAACATCGACGAGTTCATCGAGACCATCAAGACCTCGCCGACGCCGCCGGTGGCCAAGACGGCCCTGATGGCCAAGAGCTGGGATTCGGGCCTGGTGCGCGAGATGCTGTCGCGCGTCGACGGCAACCCGCAGCTCTACCGCCCGGAAGGCCTGCCACTGAGCTTCGGCATGCAGTCGGACGGCCTGTACCGCCTGTCGGAAGACCAGGCCGGCGAGATCCTGCAGATGCGCCTGCAACGCCTGACGGGCCTGGAGCAGGACAAGATCATCGGCGAGTACAAGGACGTGATGTCGCAGATCGCCGACCTGCTGGACATCCTGTCCAAGCCGGAGCGCGTCTCGACCATCATTTCCGACGAGCTGGGCGCCATCCGCACCGAGTTCGGCCAGACCAAGCTGGGCGCGCGCCGCGCGACCATCGAGCACAACGCGCAAGAGCTGGGCACCGAAGACCTGATCACGCCCACCGACATGGTGGTGACGATCTCGCACACCGGCTACATCAAGAGCCAGCCGCTGAGCGAGTACCGCTCGCAAAAGCGCGGCGGCCGCGGCAAGCAGGCCACGGCGACGAAGGAAGACGACTGGATCGACCAGCTCTTCATCGCCAACACGCACGACTACATCCTGTGCTTCAGCAACCGCGGCCGCGTGTACTGGATCAAGGTCTGGGAAGTGCCGCAGGGCTCGCGCAACTCGCGCGGCAAGCCCATGGTCAACATGTTCCCGCTGGAAAAAGACGAGCGCATCAACGTGGTGCTGCCGCTGACCGGTGAGTTCCGCAGCTTCCCCGAAGACCACTACGTCTTCATGTCCACCAAGATGGGCACGGTCAAGAAGACGCCGCTGACCGACTTCAGCAACCCGCGCAAGGCCGGCATCATCGCCGTGGGCCTGGACGACGGCGATGTGCTGGTGGGCGCGGCCCTGACCGACGGCAAGCACGACGTGATGCTGTTCTCTGACGGCGGCAAGGCCGTGCGCTTCGACGAAGACGATGTGCGTCCGATGGGCCGTGGCGCCCGCGGCGTGCGCGGCATGATGCTGGAAGACGGCCAGTCGGTCATCGCCATGCTGGTGGCCGAAGACGAAACACAGAGCGTGCTGACCGCCACCGAGAACGGCTACGGCAAGCGCACGAGCATCGTCGAGTACACCCGCCACGGTCGCGGCACCAAGGGCATGATCGCCATCCAGCAGTCCGAGCGCAATGGCAAGGTCGTCGCGGCCACGCTGGTGCGTCCGGAAGACGAGATCATGCTGATCACCGACAAGGGCGTGCTGGTGCGCACCCGCGTCGCGGAGATCCGTGAACTCGGCCGCGCCACGCAAGGCGTGACCTTGATCGCGCTGGACGAAGGTGCCAAGCTGATCGGCCTGCAGCGCATCGTGGAAAACGATGCGAACGTCCCGGCCGAGGGCGAGGACGGCGCCGAAGACACCGACGCCACGGGCAACGACACCCCTGACAGCGGCGACGGAACCTCCGAAGCCTGACGCCACTCTGACACGCTGCAGGGCCAAGATGCGAGCCCTGTTTCAACGAACCAAGGACATCCGATGAATTTCCGTCAAACCGCCTGGACTGCCGCCGTGACCGCCACGCTGACCCTGATCGCCCTGCCGGCCCACGCCGACAAGCGCGAGCAGATCATGCGCCTGCCGATCGCTCAGAAGGCCGCCCTGGATGGCCTGGCCTCTGACATCACGCAAGCCCCGGCACGCCAGCTGATGGGCCAGTTCGTGCAGCCCGCGATCGGCCTGGTGCCGCCCGAGAAGCGCGAAGCCACCGGCCAGCAGATCGATGCCGAACTGCAGAAGTACCAGGAGACCGCCACGCCCGTGGTCAAGGCCAGCGCCAACAAGGTCGGCCCCGCCGCCGTGGCCAGCGTGCTGGAAGACAAGTTCACCGAAGAAGAGCTCAAGCAGCTGGGCACCATGCTGGATTCGCCCGTGCTGAAGAAGTACCAGGGCATCATCCCTGAGCTGCAGAAGACCCTGATCGAGAAGGTCTCCAACGACGCGCGCCCGCAGGTGGACCCCAAACTGCAAGCCCTGCAAGACAACATCCGCAAGATCATCGACACCGCCAGCGGCGGCAAACTGAGCCAGGCCATGGCCAACCAGAATGCCGCACAAGGTGGCGAAGCGCCCGCGGCCAAGCCCGCCGCCAAGCCCGCCAAGAAGTGAGCCTTCGACGGTGACCTCCTGACGCCTGCGTCGCCCGCCCCTGCCCTGCGCCTGTCCATGCCCACATCCCCTCGCCCCTTCAACTTCTCGGCCGGTCCGGCCACGCTGCCTGAAGAGGTGCTGCAGCAAGCAGCAGGTGAGATGCTGGATTGGCGCGGCTCGGGCATGGGCGTCATGGAGATGAGCCACCGCGGCAAGGAATTCACCTCGATCGCCGAGCAGGCCGAGGCCGACCTGCGCACCCTGCTGGCCATCCCCTCGCACTTCAAGGTGCTGTTCATGCAGGGCGGCGCGATCGCCGAGAACGCGATCATCCCGATGAACCTGTCGCGTGGCGGCGTGGTGGACCACGTCATCACCGGCTCCTGGTCGCAGAAGTCAGCCAAGGAAGCGCGCAAGTACTGCACGGCCAAGGTGGCGGCCAGCAACGAGGCCGACCACCACACCACGCTGCCGGCCTATGGCAGCTGGCAGCTGTCGGACGATGCCACGTATGTGCACGTCTGCAGCAACGAGACCATCCACGGCGTGGAGATGCACGCGCTGCCCGACCTGGCCGCGCTGGGCTCGACAGCGCCGCTGGTGATCGACTGCTCCTCGCACATCGCGTCGCGCCCCATCGATTGGTCGCGCATCGGCCTGGCCTATGCCGGCGCCCAGAAAAACATCGGGCCCTCGGGCCTGACCCTGGTCATCGTGCGCGAAGACCTGATCGGCCACGCCCTGCCCGACACGCCCTCGGCCTTCGACTACAAGGTCGTGGCCGACAACGGCTCCATGTACAACACGCCGCCCACCTATGCCTGGTACATCGCCGGGCTGGTGTTCCAGTGGGCGCTGAAGCAGCGCGAGGTGACGCCGCAAGGCGAGCTCACCGGCCTGGCCGCCATCGAGGCGCGCAACGTGGCCAAGGCCCGGCTGCTGTACGACTACATCGACGGCTCCGGCTACTACACCAACAAGGTGGCCCCGGACTGCCGCTCGCGCATGAACATCCCCTTCTTCCTGCCAGACGACGACCTGAACGCGGCCTTCCTGGCCAGCACCCAGGCCGCCGGCCTGCTGCAGCTCAAGGGCCACAAGAGCGTGGGCGGCATGCGCGCCTCGATCTACAACGCCATGCCCCTGGCCGGCGTGCAGGCCCTGGTCGACCATATGAAGCAGTTCGCGGCAAGCCATGGCTGACACCCCTTCCAACGCCCCTCACTTCCAGCCCGATGGCCGTCCGGTGGACGAACAGCTGGGCGAGTTGCGCGTGAAAATCGACGCGGTGGACCAGCAGCTGCTGGCCCTGCTCAACCAACGCGCGCAGCTGGCCCAGGCTGTGGGCGAGGTCAAGAAGCTCGATGGCTCGCCGGTGTTCCGCCCTGACCGCGAGGCGCAGGTCATCGACCGCGTCAAGAACGCCAACCCCGGCCCGGTGCGCAACGACAGCATCGCCCCGATCTGGCGCGAGCTCATGTCGGCCTGTCGCGCGCTGGAAGGTCGCCAACGTGTGGCCTTCCTCGGCCCCATCGGCACCTTCAGCGAACAGGCCGCGCTGAACTACTTCGGCTCGTCCATCGACGCGGTGGTGTGCCCCTCGATCGACGAGGTCTTCCGCGCCACCTCGGCCCAATCGGCCGATTTCGGCGTGGTGCCCATCGAGAACTCGACCGAAGGCGTGGTGGCCCGCTCGCTGGATTTGCTGCTGCAATCGCCGCTGTCCATCGTCGGCGAAACCAGCCTGATGGTGACGCACAACCTCCTGCGCAAGGACCTCGGCCGCGAGGGCATCGAGGTCGTGGCCGCACACCCCCAAGCCTTGGCGCAGTGCCAGGGTTGGCTGAGCCAGCACCTGCCGCAGGCCGAGCGCCGCGCCGTGTCGAGCAATGCCGAAGGCGCCCGCATGGCCGCACAAGACCCGCGCATCGCGGCCTTGGCCAGCGAGCGCGCCGCCAGCCAGTACGGCCTGCACGTGGTGCAGCCCGCCGTGCAGGACGAGGCCCACAACCGCACGCGCTTCGTCATCGTGCGCCCGCAGGCCGTGGCCACGCCGGCCGCACCCACGGGCCACGACTGCATCAGCCTGGTGGTGTCGGTGGACAACCGCCCCGGCGCCGTCCACGACCTGCTGGTGCCGCTCAAGCGCCACGGCGTGTCCATGAGCCGTTTCGAGTCGCGCCCGGCGCGCTCCGGCCAGTGGGAGTACGTTTTCTTCATCGACCTGGCCGGCCACCCCGTCCAGGACAACGTGGCCGCTGCGCTCGACGAGCTGCGCGCCCAATGCTCATTCTTCAAGGTGCTCGGCAGCTACCCGCTGGACGTGCACTGAGCCGCAGGACACCTCACCCATGTTCAACCAGCTCGGTCTGATCGGCTGCGGCCTGATGGGCGGCTCCTTCGCGCTGGCGCTCAAAAAAGCGGGCCTGGTCAAGCGCGTCATCGGCTACAGCAAGTCGCCGTCCACCGTCGAGAAGGCGCGCCGCATGGGCGTGATCGACATGGCCGCCGAGTCGGCGCTGCTGGCCGTCTCCGGCTCGGACATCGTCCTGATCGCCGTGCCCGTGGCCGCCTCCGAAGGCACGTTCAAGGCCATCCGCCACCTGGTGGATCCGGGCGTGCTGTTCATGGACGTGGGCTCCACCAAACGCGATGTGGTCGATGCCGCCCGGCGCGTGCTGAAAGAGCGCCTGCCGTCCTTCGTGCCGGCCCACCCGATCGCCGGGCGCGAGGTCGCGGGCATCGAGCACGCCGACGCGGCGCTCTACCAGGGCCGCAAGCTCATCCTCACGCCGCTGGAGCAGACCGACCCGGTGCTGGTGCAAAAGGCCACCGACGTGTGGGCGGCCGTGGGCTGCCAGGTGCTCAAGATGACGCCCGAGCACCACGACGCGGCTTTCGCGGCGGTGAGCCACCTGCCCCACCTGCTGGCTTTCGCCTACATGACGGCCATGGGCCAACAACCTGGCGGGCAGGAATACCTGTCCCTGGCCGGCCCAGGCTTCCGCGATTTCAGCCGCATCGCCGCGAGCGACCCGACCATCTGGCGCGACATCCTGCTGTCCAACCGCGAAGAGGTGCTCAAGCAGTCCGAAGCCTTCCGCCAGGCGCTGGACACGCTGGAAGCCCAGATGCGCGCCTGGGACGGCCCCGAGCTGCAGCGCATGATCCAGACCGCCTCCGACGCCCGCAGCAAGTGGCAACTGAACCCCGCGCCGCTCAACCCAGCGTCTGCCGGCAAACCCGGGGCCCGCTGAATACTCGCACAGCCGCCCCGCCCTGTCCTGCCGGCCCACACGGCCGCCTGTGAGACCGCCTCCGCATGTACACCACCGCCTTCCTCGACCTGCCCCCGCTGCTGACCGCTGGCGGCACCGTGCGCCTGCCCGGCTCCAAGAGCATCTCCAACCGGGTGCTGCTGCTGGCCGGCCTGAGCGAAGGCACCACCGTGGTCCACGACCTGCTGGCGTCCGACGACACCCGCGTGATGCTCGAAGCCCTGCGCGCCCTGGGTTGTGAACTCGACCAGCAAGGCGACACCGTCCACATCACCGGCCTGGGCGGCAAGCTCTCGGTGCTGCACGCCGACCTGTTCCTGGGCAACGCCGGCACGGCCATGCGCCCGCTCACCGCGGCCCTGGCGCTGCTGTCGGCCACGCAAGGCGGCGTCTTCACGCTCAGCGGCATCCCGCGCATGCACGAACGCCCGATCGGCGACCTGGTCGATGCCCTGCGCCCGCTGGGCTGCATCGTCGAATGCACGGGCCAGGAAGGCTACCCGCCGCTGCGCCTGGCCGGCGGCCAGCTCAAGTTGTCGGCGCCCATCCAGGTGCGCGGCGATGTCTCCAGCCAGTTCCTGACCGCCCTGCTGCTGTCGCTGCCGCTGGTCTCGCAAGACCAGGCCCTGACCATCGAGGTGGTCGGCGAGCTCATCTCCAAGCCCTACATCGAGATCACGCTGAACCTGCTGGCCCGCTTCGGCATCCAGGTGCAACGCGACGGCTGGCAACGCTTCGTGATCCCGCAGGGTAGCCGCTACCAGTCGCCGGGCAGCATCCACGTCGAGGCGGATGCCTCGTCGGCGTCCTACTTCATCGCCGCGGGCGCCATCGCCGGCATCGACGAGCCGGTGCGCATCGAGGGCGTGGGCAACGCCTCCATCCAGGGCGACATCCGCTTCGTCGAGGCGGCGCAGGCCATGGGCGCCAAGGTCACGTCCGGGCCGAACTGGCTGGAAGTGCAGCGCGGCGAACCCGGCAAAGGTTGGCCCTTGAAGGCCATCGACCTCGACTGCAACCACATCCCCGATGCGGCCATGACCCTGGCCGTGATGGCGCTGTACGCCGACGGCACGACCCGGCTGCGCAACATCGCCAGCTGGCGCGTCAAGGAAACCGACCGCATCGCCGCCATGGCCAAGGAGCTGCGCAAGCTCGGCGCCACCGTGGTCGAAGGTGAAGATTTCATCGAGGTGACGCCGCCGGCCAGCCAAGGCGATCAGACCGCCTGGCAACACGCCAGCATCCACACCTACGACGACCACCGCATGGCCATGTGCTTCTCGCTGGCCGCCTTCAACCCGCTGGCGCCCTCGGCGGTGAAGGGCAAACCGGTGTCCGTCCGGATCGAAGACCCGCGCTGCGTGGCCAAGACCTTTCCCGACTATTTCGAGGCACTCTTCCAGGTCGCGCGCACCCACCCGGACTGGATCCCCGTCATCACCGTGGACGGCCCCACCGCCTCCGGCAAGGGCACGCTGGCCAGCGCCCTGGCCACCCGCCTGGGCTACCAGTTCCTGGACTCCGGTTCGCTCTACCGCATCACGGGCCTGCTCGCGCTGGAGCAAGGCACCGACCTGGACGACGCCAACGCACTGGAACAGCTCGCCCGCCAACTGGGCGAGGGCATCGCGCTGCGCTTTGACCGCGAGCACATCTGGGTGGACGGCCGCGACGTCAGCGAAGCCGTGCGCCGCGAAGAGATCGGCCAGGCCGCCTCCCGCCTGTCGGCCTACCCCGGCGTGCGCCAGGCCCTGCTGGAGCTGCAAAAAGCCTTCCGCGGCCTGCCAGGCCTGGTCGCCGACGGCCGCGACATGGGCACGGTGGTCTTCCCCGACGCCGCCCTGAAGGTGTTTTTGACCGCCAGCGTCGCCCAGCGCGCCGAGCGGCGGCATAAGCAATTGATTTCTAAAGGGTTTTCTGTTACCCTTGACGAGATCTGCGCAGACTTGGAAGCGCGCGACCTGCGGGACACCTCCCGCGCGGTGGCGCCCCTGGCCCCTGCTGCAGACGCCCGAAAGCTCGACAACTCCGCACTGAGCATCGACGAATCCGTCGACACCGTGCTGGGCTGGTGGGTTCAGGGCTGGCCCCACGTCATCGTTCGGCACTGAGCTGCGCTCCTGCCAACGCCGACCGCCAGGCCAAAGGTCACACACCGTGACAACAAGGCTGTGACGCCCCGTCCCTGCTGCCAGGCAAGGACGCGAGCGATCAGGGTGACTCCTTCTTTTCGAGCCACCCGGGTGTCATGTTCTTCAACCCAACCCGCTCTGGTCGTTCCTGTCGATCCGAGCGTTTTCGCTGGTTCACGCCAGCACAGGAAATTCCATGTCTGAATCTTTTGCCGCCCTTTTTGAAGAGTCGCTGCAGCGCACCAACATGCGCACTGGCGAAGTCATCACCGCCGAGGTGGTGGCCGTTGAACACAACTTCGTGGTCGTCAACGCCGGCCTGAAGTCCGAGGCCTATGTGCCCCTGGACGAGTTCAAGAACGACCAGGGCGAGATCGAAGTCCAAGTGGGCGACTTCGTGTCCGTGGCGGTTGACGCCATCGAAAACGGCTACGGCGACACCATCCTGTCGCGCGACAAGGCCAAGCGCCTGGCCTCGTGGCTGTCCCTGGAAACCGCTCTGGAGTCCGGCGACTTCGTGACCGGCACCGTCAACGGCAAGGTCAAGGGCGGTCTGACCGTCCTGGTCAACGGCATCCGCGCCTTCCTGCCCGGCTCGCTGCTCGACACGCGCCCTGTCAAGGACATGTCGCCGTTCGAAGGCAAGACCATGGAGTTCAAGGTCATCAAGCTGGACCGCAAGCGCAACAACGTGGTGCTGTCGCGCCGCGCTGTGGTCGAAGCTTCGATGGGCGAAGAGCGCGCCAAGCTGATGGAAACGCTGCGCGAAGGCGCCATCGTCGAAGGCGTGGTCAAGAACATCACCGAATACGGTGCGTTCGTGGACCTGGGCGGCATCGACGGCCTGCTGCACATCACCGACATGGCATGGCGCCGTGTCCGTCACCCGTCCGAAGTCGTGACGGTTGGCCAGGAACTGACCGCCAAGGTCCTGAAGTTCGACGCCGAGAAGAACCGCGTCTCGCTGGGCCTGAAGCAGATGGGCGACGATCCGTGGGTTGGCGTGTCGCGCCGTTACCCCGCCGGCACCCGCCTGTTCGGCAAGGTCACCAACATCGCTGACTACGGTGCTTTCGTCGAGATCGAACCCGGCATCGAAGGCCTGGTGCACGTCTCCGAAATGGACTGGACCAACAAGAACGTGGCCCCCAACAAGATCGTCAACCTGGGCGACGAAGTGGAAGTCATGGTCCTGGAAATCGACGAAGACAAGCGTCGCATCTCCCTGGGCATGAAGCAGTGCAAGCCGAACCCTTGGGACGATTTCGCCCAATCGTTCAACCGCGGCGACAAGGTCAAGGGCCCCGTCAAGTCGATCACCGACTTCGGCGTGTTCGTGGGCCTGGCTGCCGGCATCGACGGCCTGGTGCACCTGTCCGACCTGTCTTGGAACGAGCCTGGCGAAGCCGCCGTGCGCAACTACAAGAAGGGCCAGGAAGTCGAAGCGATCGTGCTGGCCATCGACGTCGAGCGCGAGCGCATTTCCCTGGGCATCAAGCAGCTGGACTCTGACCCGTTCACCAACTTCACGACCCTGAACGACCGTGGCGCCACCGTCACCGGCATCGTCAAGACCGTGGATGCCAAGGGTGCCGAAATCACCCTGGGTGACGACATCATCGGCTACCTGCGCGCTTCGGAAATCTCCCGCGACCGCGTGGAAGACGCCCGCAACGTGCTGAAGGAAGGCGACGAAGTCACCGCCCTGATCATCAACGTGGACCGCAAGACCCGCGGCATCCAGCTGTCGATCAAGGCCAAGGACAACGTCGAGCAGCAAGAAGCCATGCAATCGCTGCGCGCCGACACCACCAAGGAAGGCTCCGGCACCACCAGCCTGGGCGCCCTGCTGAAGGCCAAGCTGGACCAGAACAACGGCTGATCCAGCCCGCGTTTGTGCCACGTTGGCGCCACGTTGGCGCCAACCTCCCCCCATCCCGCCCGGGCTTCGGCCCGGCGTGATCGGGGATTGAGTTGAGCGGGGCCTCAGGCTCCTGACCCGAAGCCGCCGCTCACCTCAGTCCCTCCCGGACACCCCTTTTCGGACGCCAGCCTCCGACCTGCACCCATGACCCGATCCGACCTCGTCGCCCGGCTGGCCGAACGCTTCAGCCAGCTCACCCAGCGCGACGCCGAATTCGCCGTCAAGACCATCCTGGACGCCATGTCCGAGGCGCTGGCGCGGGGCCACCGCATCGAAATCCGCGGCTTCGGCAGCTTCTCCATCAACCGCCGCCCGCCCCGCATGGGCCGCAACCCGCGCTCCGGCGAGCAGGTGCTGATCCCCGAAAAGCTCGTGCCGCACTTCAAACCCGGCAAAGCCCTGCGCGAAGGCGTGGACACGGTGGATACTCCGGGTGAGGCGATAGCCACCCCGGCCGTCGCCGACACCCCAACGACCTGAACTTTCTGCTGAACACCCATGCGAGCACTGACCTGGTTGTGGCGCGGCCTGCTGTTTTTCGTGTTGTTCGCCTTCGCACTGAACAACCAGCACGTTGTCGAGCTGAAATGGATGTTCGGCTGGCACTGGCAAGGCCCGATGGTCTTTGTGGTGCTGGGCGTGTTCGCACTCGGTTGTGCCACGGGCGTGCTCTCCATGGTGCCCAGCTGGTGGCGCCACCGCCGTGACGCGCGCAACCGCCAGCTGCTGATGCCCGAGCCGGTGCCAGGCGCCGCCAAACCAGGCAGCAAGGCGACCGCAGGCGATGCCACCGACGCCGCCGGCCCGCCCTCCCTGCCCAGCGAGCTGCCCTTCCCGCCCGACATGCCCGCGCCGCGCAAACCGGCGAAATGAGGCGGGCCCTGGCGCCCTGACACACCCATGGACTTCAATTTCTACTGGCTGCTGCTGGCCCTGCCCGGCGCGTTCGTGCTGGGCTGGATGGCCTCGCGCATGGACCTGCGTCAACTCAAGCGGGACGACCAAGCCTCGCCCCAGGCCTATTTCAAAGGCCTGAACCTGCTGCTCAACGAGCAACAGGACAAGGCCATCGACGCCTTCATCGAGGCGGTGCAGCACGACCCCGACACCTCGGACCTGCACTTCGCCCTGGGCAACCTGTTCCGCCGCCGTGGCGAGTACGAGCGCGCCATCCGCGTGCACCAGCACCTGCTGGCACGCGCCGACCTGAAGCGCGACGAGCGCGAACGCGCCCAGCACGCCCTGGCCCAGGACTTCATGAAGGCCGGCCTGTTCGACCGCGCCGAAGAGGCCTTCCAGGCACTCGACGGCACAGCCTTCAGCACCGACGCCCGCCTGGCGCTGCTGTCGCTGCACGAGCGCTCGCGCAACTGGCACCCGGCCATCGAGGTGGCCCACCAGCTGGAAGCGGCCGGCACAGGTTCGTTCTCGCAACGCACGGCCCACCACTGGTGCGAAATCGCCCACGAGGCCGATGCGCGCAGCCACCCCGAAGAAGCCGCACAGGCCCTCGTGCGCGCCCGCGAGGCCGCACCGCAAGCCGCACGCCCCCTGGTGATGATGGGCCAGCGCTTCATGCGACTGGGCCAGAACGCCGAAGCCTTGCGCGCCTGGGAAGAGCTGTTGGCGGTGCAACCGCAGGCCTTCGCCCTCATCGCCATGGACTACGCGCGCTGCGCCCAAGCCTGCGGACAAACCGCCACGGCCCTGGGCAAGCTGGAGAGCCTGTATGCGCAAGCCCCTTCGGTGGACGTTTTGCTGGCCCTCAACGCGCTTCAGCCCGATGGCGACCTGCGCCGCCAGGCCCTGATGGCGCACATCTCTCGGCAGCCTTCGTTGTCAGCCGCACAAGGCCTGATCCGCGAGCGCCTGCTCACGCACAAGCCGCTGGAAGAACCCGAAATCGAGCGCATGCAGCAGGCCCTGGCCACCGCGGCCCAACCCCTGCAACGCTACCGCTGCGCGGCCTGCGGCTTCGAGAGCCAGCACTACTTCTGGCAATGCCCCGGCTGCCAGGGCTGGGACACCTACCCGCCCCGGCGCCTGGAAGATCAGTGAGCGTGGTGGTGCTCGTGGCCGTGCCCGTGGTGGTGCTCGCCCTCTGAAGGCGCAGCACCTGCCGCAGGCCCCTTGGCCTTGGCCTGTGCCTTGACCGGCACCACCACCGTTTGCGAGAAGGCCGTGCCATCGGCCGCCTTCAGTTTCAGCACCACCTGGACCTGCTCACCGGCCTTGAGCTGACGCTTCAGCCCCATCAGCATGAGGTGCCGCTGCCCCGCTCCGGGCTGCAGGGCCACCGCCGTGCCCGCCGGCAGCGGCAAGGCGGCCGACTCGCGCATCTGCATCACGTCACCGTCCATCACCATCTCGTGCAATTGCGCATTGGCTGCCACAGGGCTGGTGAACCCGAGCAACTGCAGGTCGCGGGATGCCGTCAAGCGCATGTAGCCTCCGGTCGCAGACTGCCCAGCCACCGTCGGGCGCAGCCAGGCATCCTGAACCTGGACCTTGCCTTGCGCCTGTGCGCGCACCTGTGGCTGCGCTTGCTGCGACGCACCCCGAGGGGCCTGCGCCCACACCGCGCCCACCGACCATCCCGCCAGGCACAAGCCCGCCAGCCATGGCCGCACCCGCCGGGTGCTGGAAGCCAGGGCGCTGGTGCCCTCTGGGACGGATGCAAAGGCCTTGGAAGACATGGAGTGGCTCCGGTGAGGTTTGAGCGCTGGCGGACGATCGCTGAGCATGAGCCCAGGCCAGAACCCGCAGTATGCCGGCACGCCGCCTCAGGCCGCTGCCAACACCCGCCGGTGCTGGATGGCCTCGGCCATGTGCGCCGATGCGATGCTCGGCGCCCCCGCCAGGTCGGCCACGGTGCGCGCCAGCTTGAGCACGCGGTGGTAAGCCCGGCCGGACCAACCCAGCTTGGTGCAGGCCGCCTGCAAGAATGCCAGCGCGGCGGGGTCGGCCTGGGCGTGCTCGTCGAGCAGCGCGCCTGACAGTTCGGCATTGAGCACCCCCTGGCGCTGCAGCTGGCGCGACCGGGCGGTTTGCACCCGGGCCGCGATGCTGGCCGTGGCCTCGCCGTCCGGGCTGCGCGCCAGCACCTCGGGTGGCACGGCGGGCACCTCCACCTGCACGTCGATGCGGTCCAGCAAGGGGCCGCTCAGGCGCCCCTGGTAGCGCGCCACCATGTCGGGTGTGCAGCGACAGGCCTTGATCGGGTTGCCGAAATGCCCGCAGGGGCAGGGGTTCATGGCACCCACCAATTGGAAACGCGCCGGAAAGTCATGCCGCCGCGCCGCACGGGAGATGGTGATGTGGCCGGTTTCCAAGGGTTCGCGCAAAGCCTCCAGGGCCGCGCGCGGGAACTCAGGCAACTCGTCGAGGAACAGGACGCCATGGTGCGCCAGGGAAATCTCGCCCGGACGCGGCGGCGATCCACCCCCGACCAACGCCACCGACGAGGCCGTGTGGTGCGGTGCGCGCAACACACGCTGGCGCCAGCCGGCCGCATCAAAGTGCCCCGCGAGGCTGAGCACGGCGGCCGAACTCAGCGCCTCATCCTGGGTGAGCTCGGGCAGCAGGCCCAGGAATCGCTGCGCCAGCATGGACTTGCCCGTGCCGGGCGGCCCGACCATGAGCAAGGAGTGCCCGCCACCTGCCGCCACTTCCAGCGCGCGCTTCGCCGCCGACTGCCCCCTCACGTCGCGCATGTCGGGCACCACCCTGTCGCGCAAGGCGGGGATCTGGGCGCGGGCGCGAGGCAAATCCGCGCCCGTGCCCTGCCCGTCTGGCCGCAAAGCCTCCACCACCTCCAGCAGGTGGCGCGCACCGTGCACCCGGGCGCTGTCCACCAGGGCGGCTTCGCAGGCACTGGCGTGGGGCAGCACCAGCCCGCGCTGGCGCACACCCGGCAACTGGCGGTGCAAGGCCAGCGCCATGGGCAGGGCACCCCGCACCGGCCTCAGTTCGCCGCCCAGAGAGAGCTCCCCGGCGAACTCCAGCTCGGCCAGCTTGCCCGCGTCCACATGGCCCATGGCGGCGAGGATGCCAAGCGCGATTGGCAAGTCGAAACGACCGGACTCCTTGGGCAGGTCGGCCGGGGCAAGGTTGACGGTGATGCGTTTGTTGACCGGGAACTCCAGGCCGCTGTTGCTCAGCGCCGCGCGAACGCGCTCGCGGGCCTCCTTGACCTCGGTGTCGGCCAAACCCACCAAAGTGAACGAGGGCAGACCGTTGGCGAGGTGGACCTCCACGGTGACTTCCGGGGCCAGCAGGCCATCGAGGGCGCGGCTGTGAACGATGGCGAGCGACATGACCTCGGATTCTGCCCAGCTCAGGCCCGTTTGACCCTCCCTCTGAAGGGGGTGTTGCACCAGGGGCGGGCCAGGAGGGCGACGATCCGCAATCGCACCATTCGGGTGCGAAACACCCATGCCCGCACCCAAGCCGCCAAACCACGCACCTTTCACGTGCGCCGCACGCGACGCTCCGCCAAAGCGGTGCACAAGCCCGTGCACCAAAGGCAAGCTCGCCACGGACAGCTCACCGTTTTGGCGCGCTGGCACAGATCATGCAGTTGATGGTCCACACCCACCTGTCCACCCTCACCGGAGAAACAACCATGAAAATGGTGACTGCCATCGTCAAGCCCTTCAAGCTTGATGAAGTGCGTGAGGCCCTGTCTGCCATCGGCGTCCAGGGCATCACCGTGACCGAAGTCAAGGGCTTCGGCCGCCAGAAAGGCCACACCGAGCTGTACCGAGGCGCGGAGTACGTGGTCGATTTCCTGCCCAAGGTCAAGATCGAAGCCGCTGTGGACGAAGCCATCCTGGACCGCGTCATCGAGGCCATCGAGACGGCCGCGCGCACCGGCAAGATCGGCGACGGCAAGATCTTCGTCACCGCCCTGGAGCAGGTCATCCGCATCCGCACCGGCGAGACCGGCCAAGACGCGCTCTGACACCCGCACGCCCAATTCCCTGACCCCCTTTGTGTGGCCGCACCCACGTGGTGGGCGCGCCGTTCCCCTTCATTTCGACCCTTCGAGAGGCATTTCATGAGAAAGCTCATTGCGTCCATCGCGCTGGGGCTCGCCGCCTTCGGCATCCTGGGCGTCTCGCACGCTCAGGACACCGCAGCGTCGGCCCCGGTGGCGGCATCGGCCATGGCCGAGACCGCTGCACCTGCAGCAGCACCCGCACCGGCCGCTGACGCCAGCGCCCCAGCCGAGGCCGCTCCGGCCGCCGCCCCCGTGCCCAACAAGGGCGACACCACCTGGATGATGGTGTCCACCCTGCTGGTGATCCTCATGACCGTGCCGGGCCTGGCCCTGTTCTACGGCGGCTTGGTGCGCAGCAAGAACATGCTGTCCGTGCTGATGCAGGTGATGGTCACGTTCTCGCTGATCGTTGTGCTGTGGTTCGTGTACGGCTACAGCCTGGCCTTCACCGAGGGCAATGCCTACATCGGCGGCCTGGACCGCCTGTTCATGAAGGGCATCTGGGACAACGTCGCTGGCACCTTTGCCGTCACTGGCACCTTCAGCAAGGGCGTGCCGATGTACGAGATGGTGTTCGCCGCCTTCCAGGCCACCTTCGCCGGCATCACCTGCTGCCTGATCGTGGGCGCCTTCGCTGAGCGCATCAAGTTCTCGGCCGTGCTGATGTTCATGGTGCTGTGGTTCACCTTCAGCTACGCCCCGATCGCGCACATGGTCTGGTTCTGGATGGGCCCTGACGCCTACACCAGCAAGGAAGTGGTCGATGCCATGAACGGCAAGGCTGGCCTGATCTGGCAATGGGGCGCGCTGGACTTCGCCGGCGGCACCGTGGTGCACATCAACGCCGCCGTCGCGGGCATCGTGGGCGCCTACATGGTCGGCAAGCGCGTCGGCTACGGCAAGGAGTCCTTCACCCCGCACTCGCTGACGCTGACCATGGTCGGTGCCTCGCTGCTGTGGGTGGGTTGGTTCGGCTTCAACGCCGGCTCCGCCCTGGAAGCCAACGGCTTCGCCGCCCTGGCCTTCATCAACACCTTCATCGCCACCGCTGCCGCTGTGCTGGGCTGGTGCCTGGGTGAGGCGCTGCTCAAGGGCAAGGCCTCGATGCTGGGCGCCGCTTCCGGTGCTGTGGCTGGCCTGGTCGCCATCACCCCTGCCGCCGGCAACGTCGGCCTGGGTGGCGCCGTGATCATCGGCCTGCTGGCCGGCCTGATCTGCCTGTGGGGCGTGACCGGCTTGAAGAAGCTGCTGGGTGCGGACGACTCGCTGGACGTGTTCGGCGTGCACGGCGTCGGTGGCATCTTCGGTGCCCTGGCCACCGGCATCTTCAACTCGCCCAACCTGGGCGGCCCCTCGGCCGTCGGTGACTGGGTGACCGCTTCGGTGATCCCCGCTGCCGACTACGTGATCTCCACCCAGTTCATCACCCAGGCCAAGGCCGTGGGCCTGACGGTGGTGTGGTCGGCGGTGGTGTCGGTGATCGCCTACAAGATCGTCGATGTCGTGATCGGTCTGCGCGTGCCGGAAGAGGAAGAACGCGAAGGCCTGGACATCACTTCGCATGGCGAAACGGCCTACCACAAGTGATCAGCCCGTGAGCTGAGCCGCTCTTCGGAGCGTCACACCAGGGTCGCCTTCGGGCGGCCCTTTTTTTTTGCCGAAGCGACACCATCTGCTCTTCTTCCTAGAATGAACGGGTGTTCCACGTCCGACACCCCCGCCTCCCATGGTCCCCCACCTCATCACCGCACTGACCGGCCCCATCAACGAGCTGGAGCAGCGCATGCTGGAGTCCATGCCGGCCATCGAACGCTGGTTCCGGCTGGAATGGATGGAGCACACGCCGCCCTTCTACACCTCGGTGGACCTGCGCAACGCCGGCTTCAAGCTGGCGCCGGTGGACACCAACCTCTTCCCCGGCGGCTTCAACAACCTGACCAACGAGATGCTGCCGCTGGCGGTGCAGGCCTCGATGGCGGCCATCGAGAAGATCTGCCCCGAGGCCAAGAACCTGCTGCTGATCCCCGAGAAGCACACGCGCAACACGTTTTACCTGGCCAACCTGGCGCGCCTGGTCCAGATCTTCACGCTGACCGGCTTGAACGTGCGCCTGGGCACACTGGACGAATCCATCAAGGAGCCCACCGACATCGACCTGCCCGACGGCAGCAAGCTGACGCTGGAGCCGCTGTTGCGCACCCAGCGCCGCCTGGGCCTCAAGCACTTCGACCCTTGCACGATCCTGCTCAACAACGACCTGTCGGCCGGCATCCCCAAGGTGCTGGAAGACCTGCACGAGCAGTACCTGCTGCCGCCGCTGCACGCCGGCTGGGCCGTGCGCCGCAAGAGCAAGCACTTCGAGCTCTACGAAGACGTGGCCAAGAAGTTCTCCAAGCTGCTGGGCATGGACCCCTGGCTGATCAACCCCATGCACGCCGAGTGCGACGAGGTCGATTTCCAGGAAGGCACCGGCCTGGATGCGCTGCAGACGCAGGTGGATGCGCTGCTGGGCAAGGTCCGCCGCAAATACAAGGAATACGGCATCAACGAGAAGCCCTTCGTCGTGGTCAAGGCCGACAACGGCACCTACGGCATGGGCATCATGACGGTGCGCGACGCCAAGGAGCTCAACGAGCTGAACCGCCGCACGCGCAACAAGATGTCGGTGGTGAAGGACGGCCAGGAGGTGACGCAGGTCATCATCCAGGAAGGCGTGCCCACCTACGAGCGCATGAACGAGGCCGTGGCCGAGCCGGTGGTCTACATGATCGACCGCTACGTGGTGGGCGGCTTCTACCGCGTGCACGCCGAGCGGGGCATCGACGAGAACCTCAACGCGCCGGGCTCCAGCTTCGTGCCCCTGGCCTTTGCCGAGCCCACCCAGCTGCCCCGCCCCGGCGTGAAGCCTGGCGCCAGCGCCCCCAACCGCTTCTACATGTACGGCGTGATCGCGCGCCTGGCCATGCTGGCCGCGAGCTACGAGCTGGCCGTGACCGACCCGAACGCCGAGGTCTATGCCTGACAGGGGCTGAGCTCGGGCGGGTGAGAGCACGACACGGCCGATTCGTCAAGCGACGCGTCACCGGAAAGGGCAAGCCACCCACAGTGGGGTGGGCGCGCCGGCTGAACGGGCGCAAAATGGCGGATCGGTCGTTTCCCGCCCCAATTCTGTGCAGCACCCATCCAACGCTCCGCTCAGCAAATCTCAGCTCGCCGCACTGACCCTGGGCGCCCTGGGGGTCGTCTACGGCGACATCGGCACCAGCCCGCTGTACGCTTTCAAGGAAGTCTTCGCGCACGGGCACTTGCAGCCCACGCCGGAGAACATCCACGGCATCCTGTCGCTGATGTTCTGGACGCTGACGGTGATCGTGTCGCTGAAATACGTCACGCTCATCTTGCGCGCCGACAACAACGGCGAAGGCGGCCTGATCGCCATGCTGGCGCTGGCCTCCACCGCGGTGAAAGACAAGCCCCGAACGCGGTCAACGCTGCTGGCCATTGGCATCTTCGGCACGGCCATCTTTTTCGGCGATGGGGTCATCACGCCCGCCATTTCGGTGCTCTCTGCCGTCGAGGGCATGGAGGTCGCGGCACCTGGGCTGGAGCGCTTCGTCGTGCCCATCACCCTGGTGGTGCTGACGCTGCTGTTCATGGTGCAAAAACACGGCACGGGCGGCATCGGCAAGTTTTTCGGGCCGATCACCGCGGTGTGGTTCATCGTGCTGGCCGTCATGGGCATGCACCACATCCTGGGCAACCCCTCGGTGCTGGTCGCCATGAGCCCGCACCATGCCCTGGGCTTCATCGTGAACCACCCCGGGCTGGCCTTCATCGCCCTGGGCGCCGTCATCCTGTGCGCCACCGGGGCTGAGGCGCTCTACGCCGACATGGGCCACTTCGGCAAGCGCCCCATCCGCCTGGCCTGGTTCGCCCTGGTCATGCCTGCGCTGGTCATCAACTACTTCGGGCAGGGCGCCATGCTGCTGGCCCACCCCGAAAACATCGGCAACCCCTTCTTCGAAATGGCGCCGCAATGGGCGCTGTACCCGCTGGTCGGCCTGGCCACCTGCGCGACCTTCATCGCCTCGCAGGCCTTGATCTCGGCTGCGTTTTCCGTCACCAAACAGGTCATCCAGCTGGGCTACCTGCCGCGCCTGCGCGTGTTGCACACCTCCGAAAAAGAAACCGGCCAGATCTACATCCCCTTCGTGAACTGGAGCCTGTACGCCTGCATCGTGATGGCCGTGATCTTCTTCGGCTCCAGCAGCAAGCTGGCTGCGGCTTACGGCATCACCGTCACCATCGACATGCTGATCACCACGGTGATGACCTTCTTCGTGATCCGCTTCGCCTGGGGCCTGGGCCTGGCGCTGTGCATCGCGGCCACGGGCATCTTCTTCGTCATCGACGTGATGTACTTCAGCGCCAACGTCATCAAGGTGATCGACGGTGGCTGGTTCCCCCTGCTGATCGGCGTGATCATGTTCAGCCTGATGCAGACCTGGAAAGACGGCCGCGCCTTGCTGAGCGAACGCCTGCGCTCGGACGCCATCGACCTGCACCCCTTCCTGGAGGCCGTGTTCTGCAGCCCGCCGCTGCGTGTGGCCGGCACGGCGGTGTTCATGAACGCCGATGCAGGCACCACGCCCAACGCCCTGCTGCACAACCTCAAGCACAACAAGGTGCTGCACGCGCAAAACCTGTTCGTGACGGTGCGCTCGCACGAGGTGCCGTGGATCCGCGACGCCGACCGCGTCGAGGTGGAGGACATGGGCAACGACTGCTGGCAAATCATGCTGCACTTCGGTTTCAAGGACGAGCCCGATGTGCCGCGCGCACTGAAGCTGCTGCAAAAGCACGGCGTGCAGATCGACGACATGGAGACCAGCTACTTCCTGTCGCGCGACATCGTCATCCCCACGATCGGCAGCGGCATGATGCCCTGGCGCGAAAAGCTCTTCGCCAGCATGCACCGCAACGCGTCCGGTGTGGCCGACTTCCTGAGCCTGCCCACCAACCGCGTGGTGGAGTTGGGTTCGAAAGTGGAGATCTGAGCGCGTGCGGCATCTGAAAGAGATGCTGCGCGACACCTCTCTGTCGGCGGTGTCGGCCGGCTTCGTGGCCACGCTGGTGGGTTTCACCAGCACCATCGCGCTGATCTTCCACGCGGCGCGCTCGCTGGGCGCCACGCCCGACCAGATCACCTCCTGGGTGCTGGCCCTCGGCCTGGGCATGGGCCTGAGCACGCTGGGCCTGTCGCTGTGGACGCGCGCGCCCATCCTCATCACCTGGTCCACGCCGGGCGCGGCGGTGATCGCCAGCGCGGCCACGGGCGTGAGCCTCTCCGAGGCGGTCGGGGCCTTCCTGGTCTGCGGCGTGTTGATGTGGCTGTGCGGCGTGACGGGCTGGTTCGAGCGCATCATGAACCGCATCCCGCTGGCGCTGGCCTCCAGCCTGCTGGCCGGCATCCTGGCCAAGTTCGCGTTGCTGTCGTTTGCCGCGGCCACGCCCCAGCCACTGCTCATCGTCACGATGCTGATGGTCTACCTCGTGGGCAAGCGCTGGTGGCCGCGTTATGCCGTGCTGGGCGTGCTGCTGGGCGGCACGGCCGTGGCCGCCACGCAGGGTTTGCTGGACACCTCGCAAGTGACGCTGCAATTCGCCAAGCCCGTGTTCGTGATGCCGACGTGGTCCTGGCACGCGGTGCTCAGCATGGGCGTGCCGCTGTTCATCGTGACAATGGCCTCGCAAGCGGTGCCGGGGGTGTCGGCCATCCGGGTGTCGGGCTACCAGCCGCCGGTCTCGCCGCTGATGAGCTGGTCGGGCATCACCACCGTGCTGCTGGCACCGTTCGGCGGCTACGCCTTCAACCTGGCGGCCATCACGGCGGCCATCGTGCTCAACCCGCACGCCCATGCCGATGCTGGCAAGCGCTACACAGCGGCCATGTGGGCGGGCCTGTTCTACATCGTCATGGGCTTGCTGGGCGGGGCCGTGGCAGGGCTGCTGGCGGCCTTCCCGGCTGCACTCATCATGGGCGTGGCGGGCATGGCGCTGCTGGGCACCATCGCCAACGGCCTGGCCACCTCGCTGGCCGAGCCGGGCAAGCGCGAAGCGGCGCTCATCACGTTCCTGGTGACGCTGTCGGGCGTGACGCTGCTGGGCGTGGGCTCGGCCTTCTGGGGCCTTGTGGCCGGTGTGGTCACCCTCTTCGTGGAACACTACCGCATCAGGCCACCCTCGCACGAAGGACCCGATGAGCGGTGAGCCTCGCGGCACGGACTCCCCGGATCGCCCCTCAGCACCCTCTGTCAGCGCCCCTCTCATCGCCCAGCCGCACACACGCCATCACCGCCCCACGCCATGCCGCAATTCCTGTTCGTTGCCGATCCGCTCGAGACTTTCAAGACCCACAAGGACAGCACCTTCGCGATGATGCGCGAGGCGGCCTCCCGCGGGCACACGCTGTGGGCCTGCGAACCGCAGCAGCTGGTCTGGCAACGTGGCAACGTGGTCACGGCGCACGCGCGCCGCATCACACTGACGGGTGACGCGCACGATTGGTTCGACGAGGTCGAAGCCGCCGACATCGCCCTGTGCGAGTTGGACGCCGTGCTGATGCGCAAGGACCCCCCCTTCGACGCCGAGTACCTCTACACCACCCACTTGCTGACCCAGGCCGAACGCGAAGGCGCCCGCGTTTTCAACAGCCCCGAGGCCCTGCGCGCCCACCCCGAGAAGCTGGCCATCCTGGAGTTCCCGCAGCACATCGCGCCCACCCTGGTCACGCGGGACATGGCCGCCGTGCGCGCCTTCCACGCCGAACACCGCGACGTCATCCTCAAGCCCTTGGACGGCATGGGCGGTGCGGGCATTTTCCGCGTGAAGGACGATGGCCTGAACCTGGGCAGCATCACCGAGACGCTGACGCGCGATGGCGCCCAGACCATCATGGTGCAGGCCTTCCTGCCGGCCATCAGCGCGGGCGACAAGCGCGTGCTGCTGATCGACGGCGTGCCCGTGCCGTTCGCACTGGCCCGCATCCCGCAAGGCGGCGAAGTGCGCGGCAACCTGGCAGCCGGCGGCAAGGGCGTGGCCCAGCCTTTGAGCGAAGGCGACCGCGCCATCGCCGAACACCTCGGCCCCATCCTGGCCGCGCGCGGCTTGCTGCTGGTGGGCCTGGACATCATCGGCGACCGCCTCACCGAGATCAACGTGACCAGCCCGACCTGTTTCCAGGAAATCACCGACCAGGCCGGCTTCAACGTGGCGCAGCGCTTCATCGACGCGCTGGAAGGCAAGCTGGCCGCCTGACATCGCCAGCAGACAGCGTCACGCCAAACAGCGACAATACCGGGTTGTCCGGCCCCACGGGGGCCCCTTGCTGCTTACCCGGATCCTCCATGGCTGTCCTGACCCTGAACGACGCGTGCCTGGCCTTTGGCCACGTCGCCCTGCTTGACCACACCTCTTTTGCGCTGGAGACGGGCGAACGCGTGGGCCTGATCGGCCGCAACGGCACGGGCAAGTCCTCGCTGCTGAAGATCATGGTCGGCATCGACAAGCTCGACGACGGCCAGGTGCAGGTGCAAAAAGGCATCGAGCTGGCCTATGTGCCGCAGGAGCCCTCGTTTGCCGACGGCGCCACGGTGGAGACCACGGTCAGCGAGGGCCTGGGCGACATCCGCCAATTGCGCGAGCGTTTCGAGGCCATCACCCATGGCGAGGGCGATGCCGACCAGATGGAATCGCTCATGACCCAGATCGAGGCCCGCAACGGCTGGAACTGGGAGCAGCGTGTCGAAGAAACCCTGCAGCGCCTGAACCTCTCGGCCGACCTGCCCATCGCCAGCCTGTCGGGCGGCATGAAAAAGCGCGTGGCCCTGGCGCGTGCGCTGGTGGCGAGTCCCGACGTGCTCTTCCTCGACGAGCCGACCAACCACCTCGACCTCGACGCCATCACCTGGCTGGAAGACCTGCTCAAGGACTTCCAGGGCAGCATCGTGTTGATCTCCCACGACCGCGCCTTCCTGGACAACGTCTGCACCCGCATCGTCGAACTCGACCGCGGCCAGCTGCGCAGCTACCCGGGCAACTTCGCGGCCTACCAGAACCTCAAGGAGCAGGAGCTGGCCGACGAGGCCGTGGCCAACGCGCGCTTCGACAAGCTGCTGGCCCAGGAAGAGGTCTGGATCCGCAAGGGCGTGGAAGCCCGCCGCACGCGCTCGGTGGCGCGCATCAAGCGGCTGGAAGTCCTGCGCGACACGCGCTCGTCCCGCCGCGACGTGGTGGGACGCGTCAAGCTGGAAGTGTCGCAAGGCGACCGCGGCGGCAAGATCGTGGCGGAGCTGGAAGACGTCTCCAAGTCCTACGGCGGGCGCACCATCGTCAAGGGCTTCACGGGCACCATCCTGCGCGGTGACAAGGTCGGCCTCGTGGGCTCCAACGGCGCGGGCAAGACCACGCTGCTGAAGATGATCCTGGGCGAACTGGCACCCGACAGCGGCACCGTCAAGCAAGGCGCGAACATGCAGGTCGCCTACTTCGACCAGATGCGCGACCACCTCGACCTCGACGCCACGCTGGCCGACTTCATCAGCCCGGGCAGCGAGTGGATCGAGATCAACGGCTCGCGCAAGCACGTCATGGGCTACCTGCAGGACTTCCTGTTCTCGCCGGCCCGTGCCAATTCGCCCGTGCGCACACTCAGCGGCGGCGAGCGCAACCGCCTGCTGCTGGCGCGCCTGTTCGCCAAGCCCAGCAACGTGCTGGTGCTCGACGAACCCACCAACGACCTCGACATCGACACGCTCGACCTGCTCGAAGACCTGCTGGCCGAGTACCCGGGCACCGTCTTCCTCGTCAGCCACGACCGCCGCTTCCTCGACAACGTCGTCACCTCGACCCTGGTGGCCGAGGGCGAAGGCCGGTGGCGCGAGTACGAAGGTGGCGTCGAAGACTGGCTGATCCAGTCGCGTCGCGCGCAAGCGATCGCCGCGGGCAAGCCGGGTGCGGCGGCCATCGCCGCATCGGTCAAGCAAACACCGGAAGCCAGCCTGCGCACGCCTGTGGCCGTGGCGGCCGACACCACACCCGCTGCTGCACCCGCCGCACCGGTGGTGGCCAGCCCGAAGCGCAAGCTCAGCTACAAGGAGCAACGCGAGCTTGACGAATTGCCGGCCTGCATCGAGGCCCTGGAAGAAGAACAGGCCGAGCTCAACAAGCAGCTGGCCGACCCCGACATCTACCGCAAGGAAGCTGGCAACGTGACGGCGATGCACGCCCGCGTCGAGGCCATCGACGACGAGCTGCTGGCCGCCCTGGCGCGCTGGGAAGAACTCGGCCAGCGCTGAGCGCCCAAACCCATTGCCGGGCAGGTTTCACAACGATTTGAGGTACTCGCTCAGATCGGAGATTTCCTGCGACGTCAGCTGCAAACCAAAATGCTGGTTGTAGCGCCCCACAACGTCGCTCAAAGTGGGCGAGGAACCGTCATGGAAGTACGGCGCGTGCTGCCAGACACCCTTGAGCGGCGTGGTGCGGTACTGTTTCGTGGCTGAGCGCGAGGCATAGCTGGGACTTTCACCACCGATGTCGGCCTCGGCGACGGAGTCGAAGCGTGCGTGCAAGCGTTCATTGGCATCGGTGAACTGAGCCCCGCTGTGGCAGGCCATGCACTGCGCCTTGCCGGCAAACAGCGCCTGTCCACGCGCCGCTGCCACTGGGTCGAAGCTGCCCGCAGGGGGTGTCGGCGCAACCAGGCTGAGCTGATAGGCCTCCAGGGCATCCAACTTGCTGCTGACCAGGTCGGCTGGCCCTCTGGTGATGTTGAGATTGAGGCGCGCATCCTCGAAATGCCCCTGCCCACCCATCTCGACCACCGACACATAGCGGTTCCAGTAAGCGATGCGATCGCCATCGCCCGTCAACGTGATGCGGTGCACGCCAGCCAGACCATAGGCTGGCGGAATGACAACAGGCTTGTTGAGTCCATCGACATTGTGGCGCGGGTCGAATTTGCCCACGCCCCAGCTGTTGTAGATGGCTTTGTCCGCCCCTGACAGTGCTTGGGACAAGGCAATGATGCGCCCCGGGTCCAGGTCGCGGTTGGCCCAGCCATCCAGGCGCCGACCGATGCCTTGCCCCAGCGCGTTGTCAACCGTGGAGTGGCACAAGGCGCAGGTGATGCCCATCCGCGTGAGGCGCTTGACGCCGTTGACGGTCTCCACTGTGCCGCGCACGCCCACCACGGCATGGGCCTCGATGAGGGCCAGGGTCGTGGCTGGACTTTGCAGATCGGCCGTGCCATCCAGGAGGGCCTGCCGCACGGCTGCGGGCAGCGCATCGGCATCGACCTTCAAGCCCACAGACAAGGCCATGGCGGGGCTGACGCTCGACTCGATCACCTCGTGCATGCGCAAGGTGTCGGTCCAGAAAACTTCATTGCCAAACGTGTCTTGCCTGAAGATGTCCTTGCCTTGAGCGACCAGGGACGCTTCGGTCGCCGCCAAGGTTGCCGGGGTGGCAGGGGCAGGGACATCGCCACCGCCACCGCAGCCTCCCAGCACCGCGAGCAGGATGACGCTCAGGCCAACTGCAGGCCACAACGCACCGGCCGGTCTGCGCTGCGCACGTGAACAAACATCCCGCATGGGGAATCGATCACCGACAAGCTCGATGGGGCAATGGTCTGACATGGCTGGCTCCTGATTTGAATGGCATGTGCAAAGAAGGGCATGGCTGGCAAGCCAGGCTGAAAGCAAGATCAGGCGGCTCCTCGCGGACGGCCCTCTTCCGCGTTGCCCGCCGAGGATCGGGCGTGCGCCAGCACGGCGTTCATCACGGCCGCCATCACCATGGCCACCATGGCATCGCAGCGTTCGCCATCGAAGGCGTAGAACTCGCTCAGGGGTTGGCCAATGTCGGTGCCCAGCAACCCTCGCAACATGGTCCGAGCGCGCGCGTAACGGGTCTTGACCACGTCGGCGCTCACCGCCAGGGCCTGGGCAGTCTGCTCGACGCTCAACTCCTCGATGGCACGCAGGATGAAGACACTGCGGTAGATCGGTGGCAATTGATCGATGCCACGCTCCAGCAACCGGCGCAACTGACCTTGAGCGGCGAGGTTTTCCGGGCCAGACTCCGAACGGTCGGCATGGGTCATGGGGAACTCCTGAGTTGGGTCGCCTCCGGTGTCAACGACAGACAGGCCGGGTTGGCTGGCGAGGGCTTCGAGCGAGACCCAGCGCGCCTGGCGGTGCTGCGCATCCAGCGCCACATGGATGGCGATGCGCACCAGCCAGGTGGACAGGGCCGCCTCGCCCCGCCATGTACCCAGACTCAGAAAGGCCCTCAGGTAGGTCTCCTGCATCACGTCTTGGGCCAGGCTGTCATCGCGCACAATGCCGCGCGCGGTGCGAAACATCAGTCGGTTGAAGCGCCGCACAATGACTTCAAAGGCGGGCAGATCTCCCTCGCAAACCGCCCGCACCAGCTCAGCGTCAGTGCGGGGGTCTGCGGCAGGGATGGGATGAGGCATGACGGTGAGTCGCATGCCGCATTAGAGGGACCTCAGGGCGCACAAGTGACAAGCCCACCCCCCTCAACAAAGGGGTGCCAAGGCCATCAGGCCCGTGCTGAACTCAGGCCGCAGAGCGACTGGCAGGGGCCCCGGTCGGCACCGCACTGCCAGCGCCCAACCTTTCGAGGCAGGCGGCCTCCGGGTCCTCGCAGCTCAGCACCTGGTCCAGCAAGGGCGCCAGGCGGCGTGTGTCGGCGCGCAGCACGCGCTGTTTGACCGAGGCAATTTGCGTGGGGTGCATCGAAAAGCTGCGCAGCCCCATGGACAGCAGCAGCTCGGTGAACGCCGGGTCGCCGGCCATTTCGCCACACACGCTCACGCCCTTGCCCGCCGCGCGCGCCTGCGCGATGGTGGTGTGCAGCAGCTGCAGCACGGCCGGGTGCCAGGAGATCGGA
>Ga0209107_10000124_pt1 | contig 44348 bp, 40 predicted proteins | sample LakErihyJuly2011_2_FD_187460 | JGI IMG/M metagenome (GOLD analysis project Ga0209107, IMG submission 187460) | Freshwater microbial communities from dead zone in Lake Erie, Canada - CCB hypolimnion July 2011 (SPAdes) (version 2) | ecosystem: Environmental > Aquatic > Freshwater > Lentic >...
GGTGGTGCTGGTGCTGGAGGTGCTGGTGGTGCTGGTGGTAACATACGCGCAGCCTCCTCGGCAGCTTTCTTGGCCTTCTTTTCAGCCTTGCGCGTCTTTTCTGCTTCTTCAGCAGCTTCTTCAGCGGCTTTCTTGGCTTTCTTTTCAGCCTTGCGCTTTGCTTTTTCTTCTTGTTCTTTTCTTTCTGCTTCAAGACGAGCCGCCTCTTCAGCAGCTTTCCGCTCTGCTTCAAGACGAGCCGCCTCTTCAGCAGCTTTCCGCTCTGCTTCAAGACGAGCCGCCTCTTCAGCAGCCTTCTTGGCCTTCTTTTCAGCTTTACGTTTTATTTTTTCTTCTTGTTCTTTCTGTTCTGCTTCAAGTCGGGCGGCCTCTTCAGCGACCTTCGTCTCTGCCTCGAGTAGAGCAGCCTCTTCGGCAGCCTTCTTAGCCTTCTTTTCGGCGTTGCGCTCTGCTTTTTCTTCTTGTTCTTTCCGCTCTGCGTCAACACGACCAGTATCCTCTGCTGCTTTTTGAGCGGCCTCCTCTTCCTCTATAGCGCGCCGCGCTGCTTGTTCCATAGCAGTCGCAAGACGTGCCTTCTTGATCGCAGCATATTTTTCAGCACGAGCGCCCTTTACCTTTTTAGGTTTAGGCTCTTCTTCTGCGTCAGGCTCAGGTTCTGCTGGTGGTGGCGCAGCAACAGGAGCAGGAGGTGGTGGTGGCGCAGCAACAGGAGCAGGAGGTGATGGTGGCGCAGCAACAGGAGCAGGGGGTGCCAAAGAGGGCGATTCAGGTGATTCTTCGGGCGCCGCAACTGGTTCACGCACAAGTGTAAATTTCGTTTTCTTCTTTTCAGGTTTTGGCGCCTTGGGCGGTGGGGGTGGGGGTGCCGCCGCAACCGCAGCACTTGATACTATACCTTTATGGCCACTGTAATAAGCAGCTAAAGGCCTGAAAAACCAGCGGCGCTTTCCTATGCGTTTCGCATCCATGAATCGTAACACAATATCTAATATCGCACAGCCTCGCGCGGTTGTATTGATTACATCCGCAACCGCATTTAATCCGGCCTCATCTAAATCTAAATCATCTTCACCCGCTCTTTTTAAAATTGTACCCAATTCTACAAGTTTATCAATATACTGCGCACGTTTTGCGATAATACCACACTCCTGACCACTTCGCGGCTTTTCGCCTTTTCCAATCGGATACGGCTCAAATGTTTTAAACACCATTGTACCACGCTTTGGAACAATCACACCATAGGGTTTGCCCGCATGTAAAACATCTGCTTTTCTCTCGCGCACCGCATCTTCAATATCAGGACTCTCAAATACCTCTACAACTCCAGGATCACAATCTGTAATCATTTCACCATTTTTACAAAAATATTCCAGTTTATTCGTAGATGGATTTACATTACGTACTGCTTTTATAGATCCACTTTCCAAAAGTTGTTCTTTTCCAATTGGCGTTGGCGCATCAAACAGAAGCATAACTTGTATTTTAGAATCCAAAAATTCATCCCACAAGTACTCCAATACAATCTTTTCAAATACCTCTTTATTTTCAATTTTGCCATTCAAGTATACAATCATTTCAAGGCGGTGCATAAAAACTGCCTTCATCGCAGGAGTTTTTCGTGTGTATAATTCAATATTGCGCTCAATAGGTGCCGCAGAAGAACGACGCCCCCCTATAATATCACGAACCCAACCCACAAGGGTTGCCCAGAAATCACGCGCAGTTGTCTTCTCTTCATCTGAAATAGTTACTGTATCTTCTACAACTAACGGGCCTTCTGGGCGAACAACTTCAATAGGATCAGGTGTATACCTATCACGTTTAAGAGGATATTGTGCTACACGCAATGCCATGGGAATCTGAATGCTCTTGTACTTGTCTGGCTGGAATAGGAAATATTTATTTTTATACGTCAAATACCCCTCAAGCCCGCGCGCCCGTATTTTGAAATTTCTGTTGTTGATAATATCCTGAAGAACCAAATCAACCGCGGACCGAGGTATTCCTCTCATTAAAAGTGTCTGGATCAAATCTTCCTGTCGTTGCCAAGGCTGTTCTGTATTAAAAATTTGAGCGATAATTTGTTTAATCTTAGATGCACGATATTGGGCGCTAAACTGGCTATATGTACTATCATCACTTGTGCGCAAGTCTACTGTCACATCTGGCTCGCATACAATAGGTCTACACTCCATCCAATCACAAATAGGGGAAAAGTCCATGTCATCCAACATAACGCCCTCATCTTCTTCTTCAAGCACCTCACCCCTTGGACCACTGCGGGTTTGCCCTTGACTATCTGTCTGAATACGTCTACCAACTCCTCGTAAGATTGTCACATTTTTACGAAGATTACAGTCTACCGCGAATACTTTTAGGCGGCGGCTGATTTCACCCACCTGCATTGCCTTATACAGAGTTTTCCTATAACAATACAAATCAGCAGACTCGCGCGATTTGGGATTATTATATAAAATCGCATGTAAAAATATAGTTGTGTTTCGTTTCTCAATAGGAAGCATAGAATGGCTACAGTAGCGAATACCGCGACCTATAATCTGTTCCATCTTTGCAAAGTTAAACCACGCATCTAAAATGTGTATTTCACGTATGAATTTAAAGTCAACACCTTCAGATGTTACTTCGGAACCTATTATAACTTTTATGACTTCTCCATTTACATTTTCAGCACTGCGCGACTTTGCAATCGCATCTGCGATATATGCGGTTGTAGACAATTTGGGATCTCCAGTCAAGAGCGCATATTTAGCCGCCACAAATTCATGGTCGGCGCCTCTATGTTCTTTACGATGTTTAGGGCATTTTGCGCACAGTTTGCCAAGCGGGTGCTGGATTCCATTGGTAAACAGAGGCGGGCGATTGTAAGGTACAAGCCCATTGGCCTCCAATGCCAAAGCAAGAAGTAAAGCGCCAGAATAAATGAAACGGCTATATACAAATTGTACTCCCTCGCCATGAGATACATAACGAACAATTGAGGCGCCTTTAGGAGAATGCGCGCGAAAGTTTTCTTCTAGAAGCCAAGAAGGGTCTACAGTCGTTTCACGTGCTCCAGGGCTTCCTACGTCATTACGTTCTCTAAACACTGCGCGAAAACCAGCATTTCCAACATAGGTCTCTGCAAGCTGCTCGTTGTATTCCCCACTTGCGGGAGGAAATACGCAATTACTGGCCTGAACTAAATTATCTAGCACATTTGCGTCGGCTCCACCCGCAACATTAGAAGATGTGATTCTCTTCAAAATAGCATCATAATAAGACTCGGCTGGACTTTTGCTTAAGAGAATTGGAAGTTTAGACAGGTCTACTTTTGTTTGTGGAGATACAGGATCTCCTGCTAGAGGTCTTGCTGGATATAAAGCAGGTGTTAGCCTCAATACTGGCTGGCCATTTGGATCTAACCCTTCAGGATAAAGACGCAGGGGGAAACTGATTGGATTTTCCCCTCTCATAAAACTCACATAGGCATTCGCAACAGGCTTCAGAATCTCTTCTGCGCCTTCGGCCAATGTTCCATCCTCATTCAAAATTAATTTAATGTCAATCAACGGTTTCTTGTCATTCATGAGCAAAAGATTTAGTAAAAAATGAATTTCAAATACTGTATTAAACATTGGTGTGGCCGTCATAAGCATAAGTTTAATACCCTCCGTATTCATAAGCAATTCTTGAAGAAATGGTGCTAGTTTTACAGCATCCATCTTTTCAGATTTTTCCTTCTTTTTAGCTGCATCTTCCGTTTCTTGTTCAGCTGGCTCTCCTGAGGCTTCATTCTCAGGCACCACTTCTTCTAAGCCAACACGTTGTGTAAGTGTGGTTGCGCGCACATTGTGTGCCTCGTCAATAATTAGTAATCTATAATTAAACTCTTTTTGAAGAGCCATGGCACGACGCTCCGCAATATCGTCTCCAGAAATGTAGCGCACCACATTGCGAATATAGTTTCTGAATTCAATATAACCAAAAAATGCGTAACGACGCGTAATAGCCCTCTTAATTTTATTACGGATCACGTCAATATCGCGCTCATAGAGGCATTCTGTTAGTTTCAAGTATGTATTTCCAGTACAACCGCGCGCAGAGTTGGGTTCATCGCCCCTGCCAATTGTCAAATTCTCTTCACTAAAGTCAAAAATGGTGCGAAGAAAACCAGAACGTACGGCTTCAGGGCAAACAATGAAGGCTTTGCGGCGAGGATAGACGTCTAAATAGGCTTCTGCGGTCTGGATAGCCGCGCATGTTTTACCCACACCCACGCCGTGATATAATAGAGTACCATTATAAGGCGTTCGGGGATGTAAGAAGTTTGCTACAAAGCGCTGAACGGGCGTAATTTCAAAGTCGGGACCGGATGCGCAAGGATTGTCGGCGGGATTGAATGTGCTCTCAGTCTCGGCAAATTCGCTATGGGAGAGTAGTCTTGATACAAATTGAGGGTCTTCAACATCAGGATATAAGCCCCCATCTTCAAGCAAATCGGTATATTTATCTTTATTTGCTAGCCTATTATTTACTTTAGGGATTTTTCTCCTCGATGAAGCCAAACGGCGGGCTGGGGGGGGCGCCGCCTCCACCGCCGCGCCCTCCTCCATTTCGAGTCCAGGGTCCGGTAGACTCATTCCTGCGATTCCTATTTACAGCGTGCGGTTCCATTTCAGATGTAGAATTCGCCGCAACACACAATGGAGAAAGAACTTTCAACATCTTGGATATCCGAAGAAGCGCCTCGCGTTTTTCAGAATTTGCGGGCCGTATTTTAGCCAACGCAGCATCCAAAGAAAACCATCCAATGTCTCCAATCTCCCGCGTCATCATAGGGTCATCATTTTTTAATTCAAGTTTTACAGAATTCTTCAGATGACCCACATAATACACATGAGAGTAATGAATATTATTATTTCCATAAAAGGTTTCGCATATAGGTTCAATATTCTCAAATATCTTTACATCTGAAGACTCAAGGCCAGTTTCTTCACAAAATTCACGCACGGCACACTTGTAATTTGTCTCATACGTATTTCGCCGCCCCTTTGGAAATCCCCATTCAGGGCTATCATAAAGTAGGGGTGTAGTTTGTATAAGCCATTCAAGTGTGATATTTGTGGAATTATGATCAAACCCATTTTTTAGAATTTCAAATTTCTGTTTGGCAAGTTCATATTCTTGTTTATATTGACGATTCTCTGGTAAGGTCGGTTTTCCCCATAGGCCAAACCATAGTTCATCAAATGGTTTAGAAATGAGAGCTTGTCTTTCCTTCTCAGTCATTCCCGCAATCTGTTGACGAATATAGACAATATCAGTAACTTTATATTTTGCTCTTAACAATTCAATAAATCCAATGCTATCACGGCGTTGGACAAGAAGAAACTCTATATTCTTCTGGGGCAGAATAGATGCTCGTGTAAGCATTGTATGTATATCACATGTCTCTTCTGTAATCCGAAAGGCGATAATGCCATAGCTTGTTATAGGCTCCATACATTGTTTATAATGATGACCCTGTATCCCACAGTTTGAGCATATATTTCCTTTTTGCTGTTTATGTAACATGAGACTATTGCTAGTCATCTCCCTACCTTGAATAGCGGCCGTTCTTTACATCAATTACACGTCATTACACTAGAGAATGCCCGGTCGTATTCCGCCGAGCACGTGGGGGCCCTTCTTCTGGCATACAATGCACTTGGTGGCGCTTGGATATCCCAACGAGCCCACCTATGCTGAAAAGCGCGCAGCCAAAGAATTTTTTGAAAGTTTTACACATTTGATTCCATGTCCAACATGTAAACTACACTATGCCGACCATTTGAAAGAAATGCCTCTGACGCCGAGCCTAGATACCCGCAAAGACCTCTTCAAATGGACTGTGGATATGCATAATCTTGTTAATAAGGATCTTGACAAGCCTCAATACACGGAAACAGATGCCATTGCCTTTTATCACAAGTTGGGCGAACTTGGCCGCAGCCCCGTCTGGACACCCGAAGATATTCATAGCCATTATTTTGCCCTCATGGCAAAATATCTTGGAGGCTCAATCTTACTTGGAGGAATCATTGGTTACGCCGTCTATAAATTTACCAAAGATTAAACGACCTACAGAAATAGGATGGAGTCTGTACTGAACCGTGTTCGCTATGGTCTTGGAGATGGATATTATAATTATCCAACAGACACGGGTGTAAATTCTGGTGTAATACAATACCTTTATTATTTTCTGGCACTGACACTTATAATTCTTCTTGTGCTCGTGCTAGTCCATTTTACTCTTACACCTATTTTTATAACGCGCCCTGGTGGAAAAGGCATTGTTCCCTTGCCCGGTACCGATGACTCAAAGGTCTACTGGAAACGCTCAGAAACGGCTCTAGTGCCTTTAACTGATGTTGAAACACCACTGGGCACTTCTTTTGAAAATTACAGTATGATGCTGGATATTCAGATTGATAACCCAACTACAAATACAGATGCGCCACGTGTTCTTTTTACTCGCGGCACTGAAACGAAAAAGGGCGTGACATTTACAGCACAAGATACAATTTTAACAATGAATGACCAATTCAACTTGATTCTATATCTGGACAGAATTACAAATGATTTGAATGTGACGCTTCAAACTATGGGCTCTGGAAGTACGGTTGTTCTTGAAAATATTACAGTTCCTAATATTCCAGCGGGACGCACGGTTCGTATTGGTGTAATGGTGGGCAGCCGTGTTCTTGAAGTGTATGTAAATGGATATTTAGCCCGAAGCAAGGCCTTTACAAATTCAGTACGCTCTGTTGTTGGAAATATCTATCCCCCAGAAGATAAGATTCTATCTTCTACAGCGCGCGTATCTAATTTGCGCTTGTGGGGAAGACCTCTATCTCCCTCCGAGTTCCGCGCGTATGGAAGCCCAGATCCATATGATCGCAAAGAAATGCCAGACAGTTGCGCATCATAATCAAACAGGGATCGTAACCTTCAAGTACTACTATATATTTAAAAAATACATAGTAGCATTTCGCGTAAACCATTTTGATACCAACGGTAGAGTAATGAACCTTTCTACGCTACTTCTTGGCGTTTTTATAGCGACAGCAGTGGCGCTTCTTATAACATATACTATTTTGAGCGTGATGCGACCCTCTGCCTTAAAGGGGCTTTCCCCGAAGGTCGGCTCGCTACAAAAAGCCACGCGCGTGGGGTCTAGCACCGATGTACGCGAGTCTTTCTTGACCCCTCCTGGCGCCACATTTAGTACATATCTCTATTGTACAATTAATAATAAAACACAGACAATTGGAACACAGCAGGATCCTATTCCCCTTTTTAGTATGGGCAACGCGCTGCGCTTTGAAATTTTACCAGGAGGAGCCAGCGCCCCCGCAAGAACCCGTCTGCTTGTAAAGACGCAGGGGCCTCTGGAAAAGCCCGAGGAGATTTCAGTTGCCCAATTTCCAGAACAGCGCTGGATTCATTTGGTCATTGTGCGCGAGGGCCGTCGGTTTACAGTCTATTACAACGGTGAGGCGGTTTCCAGTTCTCGCACCCAATACTTTCCAGTTGTTAACTCTTCACAACTTACAATTGGCGATGCGAGGCTGCGTGGTGAATTTGCGCTTCCTACCATTGCGGCACTCCCTCTACGCATTGAAGAAATTCAGTCTGAGTTGCGCGACACATCCAACACACGCCACGAGCCTTATAAGCCTACAGATATAATGGCGGTATTTGCGAATTTAGGGTGCCCGAATGGATTGTTCTGTTTTAGTACCACCTCCCCGCCCAAAACAGACCCTCTGAAAATGTGGTCTACACCGTATGCTTAGATTTCTAACATACCCACAGAGAGATAGCAGACATGAATTCTGCTTCAATAGAGCAAAAACTTCCGGCTGCTGGAACTATTGGAACACTGATTTTTGTTGTTCTGACCTTTGTAGCCTTATACTATCTGTATCAGTTCCTCTTTAGCGCAAATGGCATGGAAGGCTCTACGGTTCTGAGCGGAATCAAAGATGCGCGCCCTGACCAAGCCTACATCACCCTTGCCAATGCGCTTCCGGCTATCTACGAGGGCGGCGAGTATACACTCAATGGTTGGATGTATGTCAATGACTACTCCGTGCGCCGCGGCTTGAACAAGCATGTGTTTAGCATTGGCGGTGCTGGTCACTTGACACTGGCTGTATTCCTGGGCCCCTATAAGAATTCTCTACATGTACGCGTGCACACAAAGGTAGCTTCTGCGGGTGCCAACGCGGCCAATGCGAATCCCTCACCGGCGGATGCGGCAGATGACCTATCTGCCACAAATCTGAATACTATCTTCACAGGAGTCCAGCAAGAGAGCGGTCTCTTAACAGGAAGCCGCCCCTGCGATATCCAGAGTGTGGATTTACAAAAGTGGGTACAAGTCACCATCACATTAAATAACAAGACATGCGATGTCTATATTGATGGTAAACTTGCTCGCAGCTGTATCTTACCTTCTTTCTACAAGGTGGATAAGAACAATCTGACACTCCGCGTGGCTGAATATGGTGGCTTTGGTGGATTTGTAAGCAATGTGAGTGCCTATAACTATGCTCTAAATCCCGAGCAAATCTGGCGTCTGTATATGGGTGGCCCCAATGTGTCCTATGGTCTGATGGATTATCTGAAATCCCTCTTTGACCCTAAGGCTCTTGGTTCCTTGGACTACCCGAAGCAAAATATTACCGCATAGTGCTAACTCTGCTCTGCTGGCCAGGGCGATAAGATTAATACACTCCCACGTTATGGCCCGCATCCGCGGGCTATACTAGGGGAGTTTTTAACTTAAGCACTGGACGGTACACAGTAAACCTAAGACTAACGGTAGAGAAAGCGGATGGACGCTGAATTTACAAATACTGGCAACGCCCTGAATTCGATGGGGCCAGTATCTTATATAACCGGTTCTGGTTTTCTGCCCCAGGTTATATTAACTGTATTATTGGCAACTGTATTATACATCACTTTAATGGCGGCGGAGATGATCTATCGCAGCATAAGAGCCGTGAGTGGAACGCGCGTGGAACTCCTCCCCTTTACGGTAAGCGCAGACGAAAAACCCCGCGAGTTTGAACAAAACCCTTCTGCGAAAAATGCGAAATTAATCCCCTTGTCCGACAATGAGCGCACGGGCGCCGAGTTTAGCTATAGTTTCTATATTTATGTAAATCCCAACAGTTTCAGACAAGAGGAGGGCCTTCTTCATATTATGCACAAAGGTCACCCTTGCCCCTTCCCTCTGATGGGTCCTGGTGTATTCTTAAAGAGCAATACAAATACTATGCGCGTGTACATGAACTCCAGTAAGACCTGGAATAACTATGTTGATATTGAAAATATTCCGGTCAAGAAATGGGTACATGTGGTCGTATCTGCTCGTAGCAATGCTATTGAAGTCTATATCAATGGCAACCTTGTAAAGAAACTGAATATGGAAGGTGGTGCTCTATACCAAAACTTTGGTAATCTTTACTTGTTTAGCCAGCGCCCTATTGTTCTAAATCCTGCGATGATCCCCTCTCTGAGTGGCAGCATCCTCCAAATCTTTGGTTCTTATTCTGGAGGTTTCAGCAATCTGGAATATTACAGTTACGCCCTCTCTTATACTGAAATCCAGAGCTTAGCGGCCAAGGGTGTGAGCAGCAAGACTGAGGTATCCACTTTAGATATGCCACCTTACTTACAAGATAACTGGTGGGTCAATAACCAATCTCAATAAACACAGAACAACAAAAATCTTTTACGAGAGCCTTTTTCCCTCGTAAAAGGTTTAAATTCATCTCTAAGACGTTTAACAGGAGAAGCTTACCAATGCCCGGTGGTGGATTATTGGCTTTAGTAAGTTATGGAGCCCAAAATGTTATATTGAACGGGAATCCAGAGTTTACATACTTTTATAAGGTTTTTAAACGCTACTCGCACTTTGCTATTGAAAATGCGACAATTCCTTTGGAAGGTCCAAATGAGCTCTTTTTTGACCAACCTATTCGTATTCGTGCGAAAATTCCCCGCATCGCCGACCTTGTGACAGATATGACATTTGTATTTGATATTCCCAATATTTACAGCAAATGGGTGTCTTGTAACGAAACACGCCAAGCGCAATATGAATTCCAGTGGAATAATTACTTGGGTGCGCATATTATAAGCAACCTGGCCTTTTTTGTGGGCGGAAGCAAAATCCAGGAATTTGATAGTGATTATATCATCGCAAAGGCCCATTCGGATTTAGATACAGATACCTTTCAAAAATGGCGCTATCTTGTTGGAGAAGTCCCTGAACTCGTGGATCCCAGCAAGGGCATGTATGCTGGTGGTGAGTTGGGTCGCGGATATCCCAGCGTTCTAAGAGACCGCTCTGTTGCGCAACAAGTCAATCGCCCAAGCATCCGTGGTCAAACTATCTATTTGCCCCTGCCTCTCTGGTTTTCTGAATCCATTACAAAAGCCCTGCCTCTGGTTGGCCTCCAATATCACGAGTGCGAAATTCAGATTACACTGAGACCCATCCAAGAACTGTATTCTATTCTGGACCCGTCTGGAAATCGCGTGCGGCCAGGATATCGTGTCGCCATACCGTCTCCTCTCGCGGCTATCGGACAGCCAGAATACAGTTCATACTACGACCCTTCTGGAGAATTTAGAGCCTTTGCCACCGATATTGGCGAAACCCCGCCTTTGACAAATAGTTGGTTCTTCAACCCCCATTTGGAGGCCAATTATGTGTATTTGACCGATGAAGAACGAAAAATCTTTGCCTCACAACCTCTAAATTATCTTGTGAGCCAAGTTACTACTTTCCGTTTTGATAGTCTTTACACGAGAACTCTCTATGACTTGGAACTTTCAAATCCAATTACACGTCTATTGCTGGTGCCGCGTCGCAATGATAGTTATACCTACAGGAATCAAAATGCGAATTATACCAATTGGGTTCTTGCCACTAGAGGTCCTTGGCTGCCGACGCCAGGTGGAACGATTCCACAAAATATTCAGTTTACAACTGGGCCGCTCATTCCAGCCACACAACCTGAAGTGCTACGCTCCCTGCGCGTCATTCTAGACGGCAATGAATTACAGGAAGAGAAGCCAATTCAGTATTACACGCGTGTCCAGCCTTATCGCACCCTGACTGGCGCAAGTTTACCTGAATCACAATACTTACCCAGTGTAAACTTTGCCTTGACAAGTCCACATGACCAGCCAAGTGGAAGTGTGAATGCGAGCCGCATTCGTCTCTTTCAATTGGATATAGACCCCTATCCTCTTCCCTTGAATTCAACATATGTATATGAACTTATTGTGTTTGCTGAAAATATCAATTTCTTCACTGTAGAGTCTGGCTATGGCGGCCTCAAATTTGCTCTATAGTTGCCTATCGGATTCACAGATTTCTCCGTTGGCTCGCACACGTTTGAAGCGAAAGGGGATGTATTCAATACGAATATTTGCGTTTTGAAGAGTATGTGCTAAATACTGTTCTGAATGAAGTTTGGCGTGATAGGAATAGGCCAGAGCGCCTTTAAACCGCCTCCCATATATTTCCATAACAGATGGCTTCCCTATGGCAAAACGGTCATTACATCCAGTATGAAGATGAAAGTTTGGCATACAGACGGTATGTTCTGGTATTCCTCGTATCCAGTCTACCGCCAATGGCCGCAAATATTGTACATCTGGCCTCAAGTATATGACAGCATCATACTGAATTCCAGAGTGAGTCCACAGGCTTGTGACTTGGTTCAAAGACCAAAGAGCACGCACATGATTATCTAGTGTAATAAAACCGCCGCCGTCTTCTGGCCACGGATTTCCCTGGGATCTGTATTTTACAAACTGTAAATCCAGATCAACGCGGTCCTGATTTTCAACCATATAGTTACCCTCCCTGGCCCCCAAGAGTTTCCAGTCTGTATTTCGCAACTGTAAACTGAATTCCTCTGCGCGGGGATTGGTATAGGGCCTATATATCAAATACGTATGAACATAAATAACAAACTGAATTCCAGCCGTTTCTAGAGGCTGGAAAATACAGGAGCGTATACTCTCAATTGTTCGCGATGTTGAACGACATATCCCCCAAAAGCATAGAGCAACACGCATACCTGTTACTCTTTTTTCTTTTTATGTTTATAAGTATCCCGCAGAACAAGCAAAATACAGCCGCCCTTTTCAGTTCCAGTTACAAACTCTGGAAATAGTCGCTGGAGTCGCTGGGCCTCGGAGACGGTCCACCCGCTCTTTTTACAGGTGGTGATGCCGTACATTTTCAGAGTCACTACAGCCCCAATCTTTTGATAAAAGAGTAGTGTTCGTTCCACATCATCTTCGGGTCGTAGGTGCGCATCAAAGTCTGAAAAAATACAGCCAAAGAAGGATCTGGAAATTAGTCGTAGACTCTTACCGACTTTGGGCTTCAAAACCCGCCGCGGAGAATCCAGAGTCTGAATTCCCCAGAGTAAAGCCCCCGCTTTTTCAGCCTCTGAAAATCCAGCCTTCAAAAGTCCTATTAAACTTTTCGTTGGCCTCTTTTGCCCTTCTGCCTCCGCATCATACTCATAAATACCAGTTATACAAGAGTTGATGTACACAATAGGTGTTCCCTCTGAAAAAAATCCAGACTGAATTCGTTTTCCAGTCAGGATTCGCCCGTAGGTCCCAGGGAGGAGGGTGGACCGAAATCCAGCCTCCTGGGATTTTTCAGCTACCAAGACTGTAATTTTTTCAACTGGAATTCGGTAGGCTTTACACATTAAAAGGGTCGTATCACGAAGTTGAACAGGATTTTCATCCGCGCCTACTGGAATACAGATTTCAAATGGAAAGGACTCACATTTCTTTATATGTTGCTTTGGTATTGTCTTAGACATGAGTCCTAACCCCCCAGTATTACTATAGACTCTGTAAAATGTGTCTAAGCCCTCACAATTCATTTTGCCATCTGCGTTAGGAGGAGCCACCGAATGGGTAACCTATTCAGCGGACAAAAACAGTCGGCAGAAGAAATCAAACAACTTCGCCAGGCGCGCGAAGAGTATCAAAATTATCTCGCCAAAGTCCAGACAAATACAAATACAGACGTAAATGGGAAGCGTTTAACTCCCGAAAGTGGCCGTACTATTCTTGCGCAAGTTCAAAAAGCATACGACTGGCTTCAAAAGCATCCAAACGCAAACTTGAGCGAAATTATGGCATCCTACGACGCCACATCGGTCGAAATTAAACGTATTATGGGCGCCGATGGACCCAAACGGGAATTCTTTAATATCATTACCGCAATCCCTGTAATTGCCGACAAGTTCAAACTTGATAAGCGGATTGATGCTGCGCAGTATGAGAAATTAAAGGCTCTCGCAACACAAGAAGAGAAATGGTATACTAAGAACTCAAATACAATGACGCCAGTTGATATCTCCCAAGAAAATATCAAACTAAATGACACAATTGTCACAATACTTCCTGAAAAGGAAATTCGTGATCTTTTCAACGGAGAATTAGAAAAGACAAAGAATCTTGCTCCATCCGATTTAACAAGCCTTATTACAAAGACTGAGGCCGATATTCAAGCCAAGAAGGCTACACAGGTGGATGTGAAGGAGGGTGCCGATGTTATTTTTAGTACAGCCTTGAAGGTCTTTTTAATATCTATACTCGCGGCATTTTGCGTAATTGCTGGTAGTTTGGCGGCGAATTTTGCCATCTCAAGGCCTCCAGCCTATCGCATTCTGTATTTCCTTTTTGGCTGTATTCCTATCCTGTCACCACTTGTATATATGTTTACGCTTTATAAGCGTATTGCCGATGGACCTATTGACTATTATGGTATTCTGCCGATTAGTGTAGAACCAGGTATTACACGCCTAGGGAAATTACTCTGGTATCCATTTTACTATGTTCCTGATAGCAAGGCCGTGGAGGCCTTTGACACATTCAAGGCAAGTGTAGAGGCGATTAAAGGATAATCGCTTTTATAGGTAGAATGAGCCGCCCTTTTGTATCTGTGCTTACACCCACTTACAACAGGGCCAAATTTATCCCTGCGCTTGTAGAATGCTACAAGGCTCAGACCTATCCTAAGGACCGCATGGAATGGATTATTCTGGATGATGGCACGGAAACCATTGGCCCTCTTATTGAGAAACTCACAAAGGGGCTTCCCAATATTCGCTATATTGCCCTGGATGAAAAGGTAAATGTCGGCGCAAAACGGAATCGTCTCAACCAAGAAGCAAAAGGAGATATTTGTGTCTGTATGGATGATGATGATTATTATCCTCCTGAGCGCGTATCGCATGCTGTAATGAAACTCATGTCTATGCCAAGCGTAGATCTAGCAGGCTCAAGTGAGATGTATATGTATTATATGGACACAAAAGAAATTGTAAAACTAGGCCCCTATAATAAACAACATGCGACAAATGGCACACTTGCCTATAGAACGCGCTATGGGAAAACACACAAGTATGATGAGTCCGTGATTTTCGCAGAAGAGAGGAGTTTCCTGGAAGAATATAAGAATCCTATGATTCAATTAGATTCTATGAAGGTCATCTTAGTTATGAGTCATAGTGAGAATACATTTAGCAAGGATGCTCTGCGCAAATCAGAGTCTCCTTTTGTTAAAAAATTAGATAAAATTAAAATTCGCGATTTTATTAAAGATAAGAAGATTCGTGATATGTATCTGGGGCTGTAAACAACTTTAAGATGTAGAGCCAACCAACTTAGATAGACTATGGCTTCGGTGGAAGAAAATCCATTATTTCAACTCAGCAAAAAACCAATATGGTCAACTGAGAGAGTTTTACAGACTTTGGATATTGTGTTTCGTAATCAATTAACAGAGGCTTCACCAAAAGCGGTCCAGCCGCCGCATATTAATCTTCCTTTGCGTGATCACCAATTGGCCTTATTAGCCGCTATGGAGACACGTGAGAATCAAGGCGTGTCTGGGATACAGTATCAAAATACAACGACATATTCGCGGTATGGTATTTTAGGAGATGAAGTGGGGAGTGGAAAAAGTCTTGTTGTATTATCCTATATTGCCGCCATGAAAAATAAGAACACGTACACCGCAATTCAGAGCCTATTTCCAGACAGTCGCAGTGATCTTTTTTCAGTGTACACGACGCCCCTCCAGACAACTGTAAACGCGTCTTTGATTATTGTGCCACATACAATTTATAGACAGTGGCAAGAATATTGTAAGCAGCACACGTCTCTGAATATTTTTTATGCCAAGTCTACAAAGGATATTTCTGCGCTTATGGACCCTACGAGTTGGGTAGATATTTCTGGAAATGTTCAAGGCAAAACAAAGCGCGCAGAGCTCGTGGAGAAACTCAATCAAAGTGATGCTGTGCTTGTGAGCAATACTCTTTATGCTACCCTTGAGTATTACGCAGAACAGAATAATATATCTTGGAAGCGCGTGTTTATTGACGAAGCGGATACTATGTATATTTCTGGCACCGCGCGACCTACCCATGCGCCGTTTACTTGGTTTATTACGGCAACGTGGCCTAATTTTCTCATGGCGGGCCATTGTATACGCCCTCTTATGTTGACCTTTTACAATCAAAACACGCCGCAATTTTCTTCAGCATTGGGTGACTGGCTTCGTTCAGAAATCGGCCCCGTTTCGAGCAATGGTATTGGGCAAATTACATGGTTGAATGTGCGCAGCAAGCGCTGGTTTGAGCCCTATTATACCCAGCACGTCCTGCGCGGTCTAACCGTCCTCATGTGCTCTAAAGAGTTCCTAAATACAAGTCGTCAAATGCCACAAACACAATACACCACCCTTTTATGCGAGCAGCCCGCGACGCACCGCGTCCTTTCTGGATTTGTAAATGCCAATATTCAAAATATGCTTCACGCTGGAAATGTGGAGGGCGCTTTGGCGGAACTGGGAGTCAATGCGGACACACCCATGAATCTTGTAGATGCTGTCACCCATGAACGCGAGAAGGAATTGGACAGACTGAAAAAGACGCTCGCCTTCAAGCAGACAATTGATTACGCAACCCCACAAGCCAAAGAAGCTGCCCTCGCCGCGCTTGTTGGAAAAATTGCGTCCGTTGAGTCTCAACTTGAAACATTCAAGGCGCGTCTAACCGCTACAACAATTGAAGACTGTCCTATTTGCTATGATGATCCCAAGCAAAATTCCGCAACAATGACACCCTGTTGCCATCGCATTTTCTGTGGCGCTTGTATTCTACAGAGTCTTAGCCGCGGACTTACATGCCCCATGTGTCGTGCACAAATTAAGACAAATGAACTTGTCCAACTCGTCGAAGAAAAAAAGACAAGGAAAAAGGCAAAGGAAGAGGAATCAAAACTTCTCAGCAAGCCTCGGCAGCTTGTAAAATTTCTGAAGGAAAATCCTGAAGCGCGTGTATTAGTTTTCAGCCGCTATGAAAACCCCTTTCTAGCATTGGAACGCGATTGTGATAGTCAAGGAATCTCGTATCATACGCTCCGCGGAAATAAGGATGTGATTGCGTCTACAATTAAATCCTTTGAAAAGGGCGATAAGCGCGTCCTCTTTTTGCCTACTGAATCTGCGGGGGCAGGTCTGAATCTTGTTTGTGCTACACATATTATATTACTTCATGCGATGACTCCAGAAGAGGAAAAGCAAGCGGTTGGCCGAGCCTATCGTCTTGGACGCACCGAGCCATTACATGTTATTCATCTCTTACATGATGGCGAGACGGTAATGACACAACATGCCTAATTAACTAATCAACTGATTTGATAAATCATGAAATTAGGTTCAAGCCTCCTTGGGGGGCGCTGTCAAAGACAAGTTCTTTGTTTTCTGTTCTGGAAATTTTCCAGCCACCATGGGGACATGGCGAATAGGAATTCCAGCCGTATCATGGATGCGGCACATTTCACGCCAAGCATTAAAGAGTGCGGATTGACGACTCAGCACGCGTGTAAAGACAAGATTTTCAGCCGCGGGCGCCTCTTTGGTAGGGGGGCCGCGCACGCTAAAGATTTGATTTGTGACTTTGAGTTTGAGTTGTTGTGTCAAGGGAAGAATCTGCCAGCATTGATAGAAAAACGCCCAAAAATCCGCCCAGTCGCTCACATATAAAATATCAAAGATTTCCTTGTAAAGCTTCAAGGCGTCGTCATACCCCTCTAGACGCAGAGGCGTATTTTCGTGGAGAACAAGCCCTGCCAAGTTTGCCTCATTATTTTCAAGAGCAATATTCATATAGGGGTCGTAATCTGAAAAGAGACAATGCCATGCCCATTCAAGGCTCGCGCTTGTACAATTGGAGTCTTCTATGTGGACTTGTTGGTCGAGGGCTGGAAATCCGTCCAAGTGTCTAAAAATGACGCGCAGGTCGCCACACTTGGCGATTTCTTCTGGAACCGTATGGGTCTGCCGAAAGGTGTCCATAATAACTTCTGGTTTTGGAGGGTCTAGAATCATGGAGGTACAGATGCGGCGGATTTGCTCCATAGGGCGGCCGTGAAGATTATTACAAATTAGGATAAGCGGATGGGACCCATCTCCTGGCCGCCACTCGCGCAAGAATCCGAGAAGTTCTGAAAGGCCGCCCTTTTCACCACCGCTAAGGCCGTCCATTTCATCTAGAAGTACACCCTTACGCTCAGGACTTCCGTCACGCAGCCATTCTTTGACACCGCCGTATTTTAGAAGAGGTAGAATCGTTTTGCGAAACGCAATTCCTGATCGTGTGTGACTCGCATTGAATTCGCTCAGGGAGTATCCGATCTTTTTCATAATACGATGGACGAGTGTCGTTTTTCCGATTCCAGGAGGTCCGACAAGTAGAAACGCAGGTGTTTTACGGTTGAATAACCACTCGTAAAGCGCCTTTTCTGCTTCTGGTTGAAAGCAGTAATCTGGCTCCGCAGCCATTCCGTCTTTATATACCGCAGAGTGCTTATTTTAAGCACTCTGCTTTGCTGGTCAGGGCGATAAAATTAATATACCCCATGGTATGGCCCGCATTGGCGGGCTATACTAGGGGCATCTTATTTTAAGCACTGAACTATACAATGAAATGTAGTTTAGATGGCTTAACTAGAAGTAAACGTACAAGATTCACCATTAGTGATTCCTTCCCAAGTTAAACCATATTCCATTGACTTTGTACAAAGTTCCTTCAGTTTATCAGCAGCCATGCCAGGTTTGTAGACATGGGGGAAGTATTTGGCGCTGTCTTGAGGAGGATTACTTGTATCTTCTTGAGACCAAGGCTTCAAGGAACCTCCGCTGCGATTTACGCCGACGAGGTCAACACAGGTATCCATGCCCTGGGCGGTTTTGAAATACACTAAATAGTCCGGGCACATGTTGATTATAGGGGGCCATGAGCCAGTGTATGTGTAGATGGTGTTGGTGCCGCGGAACCAGCGCATGCCATAAAAGACAAAGATAAGGATAAAAAGTACAAGGCTCAGGATTGCGGTCCACATGCGGTCGGAATTGATAAGTGTAGTAAATGATCCAAGGATCACCACTACGGCCAGGAATATATAGGCGATAAAACTATAGTCCATCGGGGCTCTCTCTAACAGGCGCTTTTAGAATGCGCGTGTTTTCGTAATAGGCTCGTATACATCTTATAGAAATATTTTGAAATACTTTTATAAGATTTGTAATGAAGGCTGAAATTATTTAACCCAGGCGGGCCACTTGGGTGGGCAGGTAGTAGCCGCCGTCGCCGTGTTGTCCAGGGAGCTCAATGAAGCCGGTGATGTAGTTAGTGGTGGCTACATCCAGGCCACCCACGCCAGCAGTTCCAGTTACCACGTCGGCACCGGTGTTGGCCACCGCTTGTACCTTGCGGAACACGCGACCGGAGGACACCAGGGTCTTGCCCATGTCCTTGAACACACCGCCAGCGGCGCTGAACAGACTGTACACGCCAGAAGTAGACAGGGTGCTGGCCATGATAGGGTTGCTGAACACGGGCGTGGAGTCATCGCCAGTGTTGGCGTATACTCTGGAAACTACACTAGCTACGGTGATGTAGTAACCGGCATTGGCAGGGATCTGCTTGGTCTGGGAGATCAGGGAAGTCATCTCTTCTATACCCGTGTCGGAGAAAATAAATCTGAAAGAATGTAACTCTCCAAACAGAGAGAGACCGGAGCCCTATGGACCCCACCAGCCAAGCCCCGCCTACTTTTACGCTCCCATACACTACAACCAATTTCGTGGCTGGATATAATGGCCGAGTTAATTTGGATGCCCGCCCTTCTGCCGGTGGGTTTCTTGCAGACCCCGCCAAGGGAGGGTTTGGATACCGGACACAGACAGATGAAAGCGCGGGTCAGGATTTAATGCGCGGCAATTGGGCTGAAAATACGCTCAGCAAGGTTTACTTCAGCCCGGAGAATACCAAGATTATTCAAAACGCAATTCGGAAGGAAGTATATACGCGCAGCGAAGACAAACAGTGGGTCATTGACGAACAGAGCGCCGATGAACTTCAGATTGTTATGAGAAGTTTATACTTACAATACGCAAAAAATTTAGAACATGACATACCCGGGCAAATCGCGGATTTAAATAAACTTGTAGTGGAATGGAGCGTTCCCCGTATAATGAGTGAAATAGGAATGTATGAATACTATTTGAAGGATATAAGCAAACTTCCAACACCAATGCCTCAGCCCATGTCTGTATCTTCTGCTGGGTCTAAGAGTCTGCCCTTCCGTAAATTTATGTAATTCTAGTAGATATGAATATTCCAGAAGGAAGTTTTCTGGATACAACAATACGCCCGATTTGTTTTCCACAACTGGGGCGTGTTTATACACCTGAAAAAGCAAAATCAGTTGGCTCAGAAGAATTCAAAAAATATGAATATATTCTGTATTTGATGGCCCAACTATCTCGTATTGTATACTGCGACACTGGAGTTCAATGGGAAGTTATAACAAAAGGACTGGGTTTATCAAATGATGTGGTAAATAAGTTAATCACATATTATGACTCTCAATATTCATCCGAAGCGCGCACGCCAATGCCATCACCACCTGGGCTCAATGGCCGCCCCATGAAGTCTTATATCCGTAAAGGACAGCCAGAAACTATATCTACTGCCGATGATTTTGGAACTTATATTTCTACAGGAAATGATGTAACCTGTCTTTTGCTTGATGCTGCCGCTGTATTCCCTAATCCAAATAGTATTTTAACACCTAATGATATTATTATTGCCTTCAAAGGATCAAGTACAATTCAAAATTTTATAGATGATGCGAAATCTATGAAACCAACCGATTTTAGTATAGCATTGAAACAACTAGGGCTTGATGTGCCAGGGCTGGGAAATGTCGCTGGTGGTTTTGTATTTTCCTTGCTACATGCTTTCAAGCCTTTAATGGCCGCTTTGGCACAGCGTCTGGAAGGTAAACAATCCCCACGCATTTTTGTTACAGGGCATTCTCTTGGTGGCGCGTATGCTACACTTTTTGGATGGATTTTGGCGCTTATGAAGAAGCAGGGGATCGTACAGTCTGTACAATCAATTCACACAGTCACATATGGGGCACCCACTGTATTTTCAGATACAGCACGAAACCAATATAATTCTCTTCTGGATGAAGGTCTTTTAACATTAGACCGTGTAGTATCTCAGCAAATTGCGTCTGTAAAAACTGCGGCAGCTGGAACTCTGGGAAAGATGGCTTCTGGAGCGGATTTTATCCCAACCATTCCCCCTGGATTTTCCCACCCTGGATTTCAGCCTCTGATTACTGAATTTTTCCCTGAAAAAGGCGGTCGTCCGTATGGACTTCAAAATATTCGTGCCGCATATGGGGTACCAAATGCTCAAAGATATCGTGATACGACTACTTGGCCTTTTGAAGATAGGGTTGAATTAGGAAATATTGGAAAACGCTCTAATTTAGCATCCATCGTTTCTGAAATCACAGGAGCAACACAGTCACAAGTCGCAGCATTACCTGCTGCGCAAATAGAAGCACCTGCTACAAGTGGTACACTCCCACCTCAACAAGGTGGCCTATTTGGGTTTGGAGAAGAAAAAACAAAATATGAAGAACTGACAAAAAAACACATCCCTAATTTTGTGTCAGTTGTTGGAAGCAACTATGCTATAGCATTCCCTCACGCAGAATATCTAGGCATGTTTTTTGCTGGTGCTATGCGCATGGCAGGACGTAAAAATCCAGTTGCTACAGGTGACCTACAAAATGTTGCCACATTTTATTTAACTCCAGTAGGTGTTTCTATTCTATATACTAAAGCAAGTCCATCTATTCTATCAGGTGGCAGACGTCGCAGACAAACACGGAAGGTGAAGAAATCCAAGAAACAACGTCGCACGCGCAAATACTAAGATTACTTGACTTTGCGTACATTCTTCTTTTTCTTCGGCATCATGACATCCTCGCAAGAGGCGCTCATGAGTTGAAGCATATTAGCCTCCGCCACATTCCATGCCTCAAGGAACTCATCCAGTTCCTTCAGCCATAGAGCCGCCGCCGTCGTAGCCTCCAGCGCAGCCAGCCGCTTCTTGGCCGCCATCACTTCTCTCTCCGTTTCACTAATAGAAGCCTTTTTGATACGGTCTACGCGCATGCGCAGCAGATATTCATACGCCCCCAGTGTTTCAGGGGCCTTGCGGTCAGAGCGAGGCGGCAGATTCAGAGCCCGCAGCCCCCCAAGCACCGTAGAATCTTCCTCATTCATAATCTTCAGACGCCCCTCCACAATGGCCTTGATAAAGTGGTATTTTGCTTCCAGTTCCTCAATATCATCCTTCAGTTCCGCAATCTGGTGCGCGCGACGGCGCTCATATGCCCCCATACGATGCGTGTAGAAAGTCTCCATGATGTCCCCAATAGTCTCGTATTTGACAATATTCATCTTAGGGTCAAAGCAGCACATGTTGGTCGTCTTCCAAGAGGTCACGAGGTGGAAGAGTTTCTCAAACTCACCGACACTCTCCTTAGCCTTCTTGTAATAGTCTGAATCCAGATACAGCACAAAGTTCACATCAACATCGTTATAGAGGTCATCAAAGCTTTTCAGCACAGATTTCGCCTTCCGCTTTCTCTCCTCAGAGGCGCTGCTCGCGTCGTCGCCCTTTTTTACCTTTTTCACCGCCTTCTCCTCGGCTTTTACATCAGGTCCGCCACCCTGGATCATCGTGTCTAGGAAGGCCTTGTAATCCTTCGTCCACGTTCCAACGGGCAGTTCAGTAATCTTTACGGAGCACGTCGCATCCTGCCACTCGTAGACACCGTGAGTAATCCAGAGTTTATCATCCTTCTTTTCTACAGCGCCCTTGAATCCAACCCACCAAGGATTCAGAGTCTTGCTAGCCAGAGTATCCGTCTCTCCCGTTACGCGATTCTTCAGAAGTCCCACAACTTCTCTGGGATTGTGGGGAGGAATATCCGTGCTAAATCCGGTGCCGATTCCTACACTGCCATTTACAACGAGCATGGGCACTACAGGAAGATAGGTTTCAGGCTCCACAACATCTCCATCATCTTCCAGATTCTTCAGAATAGGCCCATCCTCTTTTTTATAGATTACATCCACAATGGATTCAAGATGGGTGTGAATGTATCGCGGAGATGCCGCATCCTTCCCTCCAAGCAGACGGCTGCCAAACTGGCCAATTGGCGCGAGCAGATTCACATTGTTGGCTCCCATAAATACCTGTGCCATTCCAGTGATAGTCTGATTGAGCGATGCCTCGCCGTGATGATAGGCGGCGTGTTCCGATACATAACCTGCTAGCTGCGCAACACGAATTTCAGAACGCAGATTGCGCTTGAAGCAGCCAAAGAGGATTTTGCGCTGAGAGGGTTTGAGACCGTCCATGATATGCGGCAGAGAGCGCAGATTGTCAGCATTACTAAAGTGAATCAGTTCATCGTGGACGAAACGGCTGTAGGCCACGTGCTTCTTTCCAGCGGCATCCACGGTAGGCTGAACGGACCGCTTGGGATCATAGGTTGCCAGCCATTCCTTGCGCTCATCGGATAGTTTCTTGCTAAATGCGAGATTCATGGTCTGGTCGGTCACATCATCCCATTCATACCGAATATCAGAGATATTTTCAAACCACTCACGCGCCTCGGCAGGAGTGCTCGTACCCAGACCCTTGTAGTATTTGCTCTTATATTTCGCAGCAACATCCGCTCCCACGCGCTCCTTCCACACATCCAGTTCTGCATCGGAGTAAAACGCCAGAACTTCCTGGCCTCGCGTCATTTTGACTAGAGGAGTCATCAGGGAGCACAGGAATCCCATGCGCATAAGCTCGGGCCATTCCGTGTGGAAGAGATTCATGAGCAGCCCGCGGATGTGGAAACCATCTACATCCTGGTCACTCATTACGAGAATACGCCCATAGCGGAGACTGCTCGTGTCCTTATATTTCTTACCCTGCTCTAGACCCAGAATCTTCTTAATGGCCGTCAGTTCCTCATTGCTGTTGAACTTATCTCGGCTAATATCCTTTACATTGAGCATCTTACCCTTGAGAGGAAATACTCCCCACCGCTCGCGCCCAACGACCTTCAGACCAGCAATCGCAGACGTCGCGGCTGAATCTCCCTCGGTGAGCATAAGTGTACACTCGCTACTCTTTGCCGTTCCCGCAAAGAGGGCGTCCTCAAGTTTCGGCAGCCCATAAATGGTGCGCTTCTTTGCGCCGTCAGTCTTTTTCGTCTCGCGCGCATTCTTGGCATCCATGATGGCTTGCGCCTCCTCCAGGACGCCAGCCTTTACAAGCGACTCCGTGACCTTAGAAGAAATCGTCACGGTGCTGCCGAACTTGGCGACAGGAGTCGTGAGCGTTTCTTTCGTCTGAGAGTCAAAGGCAGGATTTACGATAGTCGCATTTACAAAGAAGGTCACGGTGTCTTTGATTTGGCCAGGTTTGAGGTCCATCTTTTTCTTCTTGGTCGCCACTTCGCAAATGTCGCCGAGCACGTGCCGCTGAACGGTCTCTACGTGCTTACCGCCCTTGCGTGTGTTGATGCCATTTACGAAACTAATGTGGCGGTCTTCAGGAGTTCCGAGGTCCTCGCTAAACAGGTTGCGCGTCAGAACCGCCGCAACTTCCCACCGCGGCCCGCAGCGCTCATAGGCCAGGCACTTTTCGGCATCCGCGCGCAGAAAGAGGCGCACGAACTTTTCAAAGGTATCCACTTTAATTTCCTCGCCATTCCACGTGACCTTGACATCTTTTCCAGCTAGCGCCGCAAGTTCAATGGCGCGCGTGTGGAGCACAAGAGTCATATCTTCTAGAGACAGTCCCTGGAAACGGTTAATATCAGGGACATATGTGACTTCAACGTATCCTTTGGTCGCCTTGTCCTTTGAAATGCTGGGCTTACCACAGATACTCATGTTCTTCTTCCACGTCTGCTCATACTTTTGGCCAGACTTGGGATCACGCACGGAAATGTGAAACTCCTCAGAGAAGACAGATACAACTTTAGACCCATATCCATTCTTACCGCCAACGATCTTCTCCTCGTCCTTGTTGTAGTTGCTAGAGGTCAGAAGATGGCCAAAGATGAGTTCAGGAATCCAGCACTTTTCAGTTTCGTGTTGTTGGATGGGGATGCCGTCGCCGTCATTCTTCACAGAGACGGTGAACTTTCCATTTACAGTCCCAACAGTAATGTCAATGCGCTTCACAGGAATGCGCGTCTCATCTTGCTGGCTCCGCACGAGCGCATCACGCGCATTTACGATGATTTCATCAAAGAGTTTGTAGAATCCTGGGTTGAATTTGAGTTTACGGTGTGTCATTTTGCTTTCGGTCGCGTCAAAGACCCATCGCGTCTCCTCGGTAGTTTCCACGCTACCAATATAGGTATCAGGGAGTTCCAGGATGTGCTCGCGGTGAGTGTGCTTCTTGTACGTCTCGGCCATTCTATAGGGACAGTTTGCTGTACCTGTAGAAGGATCCCCACCCTTAGGTCAATTTTTAGTCTCTATCTTGAGTATTGTACTATTGTTAATTGTAACTCAGGAAACTCAAGTGTAGTTCCTAGACGCATATTCTGCCAGAAAAGCCCAGTATCTTTTTGAGGAATAATAATATCAGGAAATGCTTGCCACGGCAGTCCTTCATCAAACGTGGGGAAACTTTTTTGGGTCCAGCAGCCATTCCAGCATTGCCAGTTTATTTTCTTGGCAACCTGCCATTTAACAAGTTGAATGTCTAATGTAATAAGTGGTTCATTCATATTTGTAATTAACTCCCAAATACGCTTTGCCCCCTTTAATGTAAGAATATACGCATGCGTACAATATGTGGGACATTGAACAACCAATGCCTCTGGGGAATTTAACACAGGATCCGCAACATTCATCATATTGCCAAGATAAAGAATATCAAAATCTTTAGGAGTCGCATCCCAAAATTTCTGCCCAAGTCCGTTGGGTAGGTCTAAATGGCCCAATGTATCATCTTCAAAAAAGACCCTATATGGCACATTATCATTAATCATATCCTTCCATTGTTTTAAATGACTATAGCTAAATCCGCGTTGTCCTAAGCCAATATTTGGAGCCATATGAATACCTATTTCATTTAATGCTTTATCTACATCTTCGTGAAATCCATCTAGACCGTCAATCAGTTCAATATTTGTAAATCCACATGCTCCCAGTCTCGCCGCAGAATATTCACGACGAAACGCATAACGTTTGAGCCCAATCATATATGCCTTAGCCTTTGTAACATCTTCCCATAAGGTTGGTAAAGCGCACATCTATAAATCTAAACGCAACTGTTTTAAACCAATGCGCTTCTCCGGCCTTTTTGTTTTTGCCTAAAGACACTAAGCAGTTGAAGAGTATGTCAATGTCTTCCTCTACTCCGAATCAAAACGGAAATCTCTTTGAGATCAAGACAATCCAGTCGGCGGCCTTTAGAACCCTGATTGAGGCTCTGAAGGAAATTCTGACCGAGCCGAATCTAGAGTTTGATAGCACCGGTATCAAAATCATGGCGATGGACGAGACCCACACCGTACTCGTGTATCTGCGCCTTCATGCGGATCGGTTTAATGAGTATTACTGCCCTCAAAAGTACGTTCTGGGCGTGAATATGATTTATCTATTCAAGCTCATCAAAACTATGGGCAATAATGATTCTCTGACGCTATACCTGCCCGCAAAGAATCCCAACAAGCTGGGTATTAAGATGGAAAATGCGGATAAGGCTACGACTACAAATTATTTCCTAAAGATTTTTGATACGAATGTGGAAGACATTACCTTTCCCAGTCTGTCTTTTACGAGTATTATTCACATGCCGAGTGCGGATTTCCAGAAGATTTGCCGCGATATGAATGGGCTTGGGGACGGAGAAAAGGTAGAAATTACATCTAGCGGAGGTGACCTTATTTTCAAGTGTTTGGGTGATTTTGCGGAGCAAGAAACAATTATTTCAGAAAACACGTCCATGAAGGTTCAGCGCAGTGGTCAAAAGACGTCAGAGATTGTACAAGGAATTTTCCAACTGAAGCATATGGTATTATTTACCAAGTGTACGAATCTGTGTCCCGCGATTGAAATCTACCTGAAGAATGATTATCCTCTCATTATTCAATATACTGTTGCCAATCTTGGCAATATCAAGTTAGTTCTGGCGCCTATCAAGCACAAGTAGGCAGTAAAATTTAGCGTACAATTCTATTTTGAAGATTTCTCTATCCTCAAAATAGGTTAAGATGTCGTCCGTTTTACAAGTTCATGCCCCCGCAAAAGGAAAGATGTCAGTTGCTCCCGTCCAGTGGATGCCAGGGGCACTTTCAGCCATGTTGCCTTTTTTCGCAACAGTTCAAGCTGATCCTGGCGTTTTATATCTTCGCGCAGATGACCCGAACCTATATGGGGTATATACATCTGGTCTTATGACGTCGCCCGTTGTAGAAAAAAATAGTATTATAAAATCGGCAAATAAGGGGTATAATTTTTATTCGGCGCCATGGGCTATTATGCCATTACCATGTCGTGATTTAGGCCAACGTGTTGAAATAACAGATATACATAGTTCTGTTACAGATTATATTACTTCCTTGTATACATTACTTGATAGTAGTAATACATCTAATGTTGGCTCAGGTATTTTACTTAGTGAATGGCAAATGGAGCAAAATGGATATGTAAAAGCCTATCAAGTTCTACAGGGAAGTAGTTATGTAAATGTGTCTGGGACTACATATTTCGGTGGAGCCAAGCTACCAAATACGCAAGTATCAGGAGTTCCTGAAACTAACCAAGTCATGTCGCCGTTGATTACGAATGACTTTACCTTTAATGGGACTAATATCGAAACTTATCAGTTACCATATAATACCTTTTTTGCCGTGGATACACCCATTGTATTGAGCGCAGTAGATGTAAACAATCCAGCTGAGCCTCGTATTTATTTTACTCTATTAAACAACGTAACATTATTTAACGGTCCTAATTATAATGCTTAGAGTTTCTTCTGAACATGTGGCGTGTATACAACATCGCTACATTGTTGAATATTGTCTAGACATAGAAGTTGTTCTTTCTTATTAAAGCGAACACAGTCCTTATTCCAGATTTTTATGACATTAAAACTCTGGTTTTTTTCTACAATTCGCTTGGGGCTGATGCTAATACCATGAATGGCATTTACTTCAGGATTATTTACAACAGTGCCCATCATTGTAGCGACTGTATAGACCATAAAATAGTGGGCTGCTCTCACACGACTTACGCGCAGACTATAGCAGCCCCCTTTGATGTTTGCGTGGTTTTCATAGAGTGGAGGAATGCCTTCGCGCATCCAGAAAAACATGCCATGCTGAATACTGGAATCCTGTAATTCACGCATGACGGCAAAAAAATCGCCCCAAGTGCGCACTGTACCAATGTTTTGGTAAGATTCGGGCGTCCACTTGGTGTCTACAGGATTGTGGTAATATAAGCACCACGACCCTGTAGGGATAGCATCACTGAACTGGAAAGTCGCCATTTCCAGAACCTCTACACAGTTTATGCCCGTTTTGTTTAGGCTTTCTAGCCGCGGTTAGCCTCTGCTTCAACAATCTCGCCCTCTTCAATCTCTTGCTCCGTATCTAGCGCGTATACCTTTTCTTCGCCCTCCTCATTTACAATGCGCATCCGCATATTCTTGTAAGTAAACACAAGAGTCGGGTCAAGTGTTTGTGCGGTATATAACCACGCCGCGGCCAGGAGTTGGAGAGGAATCGCGGCGGAAGGCGCAAAAATAGATTGATCCATGAGCCACTCAGACATGTCTCCCACAACTTCGGTTTCGCCGTTTTCAATCATTTCCAGACTCGCCCCAATAAAAGGAAGTCTGTGGGTGGTCGCATCTTGATTAATCTCACAAAATACAAAGGTTTTTTCACTTATACTATAAATCCACTTGCTTTGATAGTTATAAATATTTTGTTGCTTAGTTACAATTGGTATATGCGTAACTACAGAGGTATTAACAACTTCGTAGAACCGCATGTAATCATCTTGGAAACTTTCACGCAGAGCGCCACAAGAGAGTTTTGTTTGTTTCCAAGCCCTTTGTGAGAATTCTACGGTATAGACATATGCTGCCATGAGATAGGGAATACAGGCCATGGGAAGACTCACAAAGAGATAATGAAAAAATGCTTCAATTTGTGCGTCCATCTCTGCTCTTTTATTCTATAAGGCGATCCATGTTTAGGCTACTTTTAGCTAGATACAATCTTCTTCCCATTCCAAGTGCCAATCTGCTCTCCGTCTAGATATACAGTATTGTCGGCATCTCTCTGGTATGTCTTGCCCTTGTATTCAAAGTCTTCTACTTCCACGCCTTCATCATCGGATTCTTCTACAGGTTTAATTGTTTTCGTCTCAGGATCATAAATGCCAACTTGTTCATATCCGTCATCCGTTTCAGAATATAGATTGTTTTTAGAGTCAATATAATATTGTACCTTTTTAATTCTAATAGGAGTTAGTTCAGGTTCCTCTTCGGCCTCTTCAACTTCCTCAACAGATTTTTCCACAGAGGCTTCCTCGGCAACAACCTCTTCTTCAGCCTCTTCCTTCTCTTCCACAACTTCCTCCTCGGTGACTTCTTCCACACTAGTATCCTCTTCAGAAGATTCACTGCTCGTTTCAGAATTCAACTCAAATTCAGGAGGAGTAGATGCTGCTGCCACCGCCGCCGCAAGCGCAGGAGTGGAGCGCACGCTGGGCACCAGAATATTACGAGTATTTACAGACGGACGAATATCCATAAATTCACGTTCAAGAATAGGCTCCTGTTGCTGTTCTACAATACGCCGCTCAAGGGAACCAATCCGTTTAAACAGTTCCTGAATATTTGCCTCATGTTTGCTCATATCACGGCCATCGATCTCACTCAGAATTGTAGACCGCTCATATAGGTCTCGTCCAGTCATGGAATCGCGTAGTTGAAATTCAAGTCGCGCGATTGCCGTCAGCACCGTGTCACGAAATGCCGTAAGAGTAGTATGGATAGTATCGGCCATTTGAAGATGTTGTTGTGCCCATCTTAAAATGGCGCGACGGACCAATTTTTCGGCCCTACGTGCGCATAATAATATTCATACAAGCATCAAGTGTGCTTTCTTTATCTTTTAGAGGCTTATTCCGTTTTAATTTGAGACCAGAAGAATCTTCTTGTTTTGCGTGTGAATAGGGATTTGTAGTATTCATTGAACAACGAAGGGGTGTTTCATAAAAGTCAATGGGCTTCGTGTCCATAGATGCGAGGATGCTTACCATAGGTGGCAGATTGATGTCTACGCGCGTACGCTGTTCTTCACACATGGCGCGGAATTCACGAATTTCAATAGGGCCTCCAAAATGCGCGAGACATTCACGATTGGGCGCGGGATAAATACGCCCATTCGTGTTTGCTCCGTATAATCTATGAAGGAGCGCAATACGTTCCCAACGAACGTGCGTATCAATAAGTTCAGAAAGTAGATGTGCCATACAGCATTGAGGAGTACAAAAGTTTCCATATACTTCCCACACATTGTCAATTACGCGTAGAGGAATCACACAGGGGCGGCCAACAAAAGTAAAACAACACCAATAACACGCATTAGAGGTGGATTCAGGAAGTTCGCGCGTATGTTTAGAATTGGCATATTCAACAAGAAGTTGCGTGGGACCATATTCCTTCCGAGGAATAGGCGCATATGCCGTATGTCCTTGTGGCGGTGCTTGTTGGGTTGCCACCACCGCCGTCTCAATTACAGGTTGTACAATTTCTTTGGGCTCGGCCGCCATAGCTGTCGCTGGCGCGGGCTCATAAGTTGCCTCAGTTGAAAAGGGGTCAATCTCACCAGCGTCAAAGGGTTCAAACTGCCCAGGAGGGCGCGGGTCATATACAAAAGGTTGGTCGTGAAATTGAATTTCGCTACTATGAACTGGAAGATGCGCAATCAGGGGGCGCCGCGTCTCGGATTGAAATGACCCCTGGATACCATCAGATGTAACAATAGCCACAATTTTATGTTTACTTGCTTTTTTCTCACGCTTTTGCTTTACAGGTTCTTCAGTGACTGCGGCACCAGAATCAGCAGAAACAGCAGAAACAGAAGCCTTTTTACGAGGGGGCATTATATCTACTGTATTTTCTCACGACCTTCTTTAGATTGTTTGGGAAAAATAGACTTTAAGGATGTGTATAGGAAGAATTAGGGTCTATGGAGTATTCTCCAAATCCAAGAGTAAATAAAATATTGTCCTGTATTCGGCAAGATTCGAAGAGACTGCGACATTTTCTATTTTATGGGCCTCCTGGAAGTGGAAAAACATCTACTGCGAAAAATTTCATCCGAAGCTGGTATCCAGATAATAAGCCGCCACCAGGCTCCACACTATTCTTAAATGCCTCAGATGAGCGTGGACTTGAGTCAATTCGCGACCGTGTATTTCCTTTTCTCAATAGCAGTAATCTATTACCAACAACAACTCACTATCCGCGCTTTCTTGTCTTTGACGAGGCAGAAACACTAACTGGATCGGCACAATTATCTCTTCGCACTATCTTAGATAAACACCCACTTGAGTCCTGCTGTATTCTCTTCTTAGTAAATACCATCAGTGGTGTTGAAAAGTCACTTCATCATCGGTTCTTGCGTATTCGGTTTGACCCCTTACCATCAGAGTGTCTCGCAGAACGTGTAAAATTATATGCGCCAGATAAGGAATCTCCCACACCGCTTGATGCGGTGAGACTTCGTGGAGATTTACGTATCTTTCTTCACGCGCCAAATGCGGCGCAGGCTCTCGCGCGCACCTTTTGGGGTTGGCTGAATGGTGGTCCAAAAGATAAAGATAAAACAAAGTTAGTACGTTCAAATTTAGAAGATATTTTTTGGATTGGACAGATTTTTGGTATACTGGATTTAAAACTGGTCTGTAAAATTACAAGTCTGAGTCAACCAGGTGTCTTGAAGACAATGCCTATTGATATGTATCAAAATCATATAGATGAGGTTCGCAAAGAGTTGCTTGAAAAAATTGCCCGCTGGCCCGCCGTACAACCTAAAGAAGAGACACGATCTAAAGAATAAGAATGAGCCGTGACTACGTAAAACCCACACCGCTGCGCATCAGCACAAAGGTAATTACAGCAAATATGGGTACTACAATGAATGCGAAACTGCTGTTTGAAAATATCTCTCAAATCCTCATCCCTCTCTGGTGGCCTGGAGAGGGTATGCTAAAAATGGAGCATGACAAGTCTGTAATTGGTTTTGCGAGTCGTGATGCTTTCAGCAAGAGGGGTGTGAGTGATAAGACATTCTTTAATCAGAGTACGATTGTAGTGCGTAAGGCAATAAACAAGGAAAAGACGCAGTTTAAGGAAGTGAATGTGAAACTCTTTGGAAATGGAGGAATTCAAATGACTGGAATTCCAGCCGAGGAATTTGCTAAAGAGGCGCTCACATGGCTTCTAGATCAACTCTATACTGTAAAAGCGGCGACCCCCATCTTTACAGCAACGCCGACGCTTGAGAAATTTAAAGTACAGCTCATTAACTCGGATTATCAAGTAGCATGTCCTATTAATCGTACGGCACTTCATACAATTCTAAGTCGTACCTACGGGCTGTTTAGTACCTTTGAGAGCACTATTTATCAAGGTGTAAATACGAAATATTATTACAATGATAAACATCCTGACCCGGACCGTCCTGGAATCTGTCTTTGTACGAAGCGCTGCCGCGGTCAAGGAACTGGCAGCGGCCCCGGTGAATGTAAACGCATTACAATGAGTGTCTTTCAGACTGGAAAGATTATTATTACGGGCGGACGATACATGTTTCAGCTGGAAGAGGCATATAACTTCCTGAACAGGGTTCTTCAGGACCACGCGGAGGAAGTTCTTCGCCTTCCTGATCAAGATGAAACTGTGCGTCCGGATTCTACTGTAAAACTTACGGCAAAAGCATAGAACTGTTTGAATGGCCGCCCCCGCTTCTGCGACACCCCAAACTCTAGAAACTCCTCTACCCCATCCTGAAGTGCTGGTTCAAGCCGCTCGTCTGGCCCAGCAACTGGATAGACCCATTCAACTGGATTACTACGCCGACACATATCTAAAAAAGGCTGTAATTGGCGAAGACCAGGATACTAAGGATAAAATCCTGATTAAGAGCAATGATGAATACACAAGTCTAATCCAAAAGATTTACAAGGTTGGTCCCAAGGGCGCCGAGGATTATTTGGTTCTGACTGAAAACTCTATTTATATCGCGAGCAGCAAGGTGGAGAAGCGCAAGATTCAAACCTCTGCGCTCCTGAAGGACGAGTAAATAGCGAGTACATACCCTATTTTTTATGAAAAGCCGTCACTCTTCATAAAATTGGTTCAGCTATAATCGCAATAGTTGGTAACACAACTATGGCTGATTTTACTGATGAAGCACCGCCTCAGAAGGGTGAACCCCTATTTCTTGGTGTTCTAGGATCACGCAATGATATTACGCAAGGTGTTCTTATAGAACGGATTCTAAATCCAGTTTTACAAGAACTTGGTCGCCCTCCCGACAAGGCAATTCTACCGTCTGAAGGGACTTCAAGTATCTTTCTTACAGATTGGGCAGAGTCTCTAAAGATACCGCATCAGGTGTATGAATCCGATTGGCAACGTCATGCGCGCCGCGCAAAAATCTTCCGGGACGCGCGTATTCAGCAAGAGTCTACTCATTTCATAGTGTTTCTCAATAAACGCAGTGAGTTTAATGAGAAACTTGCGACGCGCCTAGCGCGCCAAGGCCACACCGTCTTTACAGTTTCCTGGAAGGACTGTGAAGTGGAGCAGCTTATTGTTGAGCAACCCCCTTCTTCAGAGTCACTACCTGCTCGCCCAGCAGAGCGCGGGAGCAAACGAGGTACTGGAAAAGGCTCAGGACGAAAAGGAGCGCAGACATTATCAGACCGTAAAAGCCATAGCCCACTGCTAGCACTCTGGGCATCTTCATGCCAAACAGCATCACCAGAGTGCCAATCAGAGTAATGGCGCCCAGGATGGCATATACGATAAAGATGCCATAGTATGTTGAGCACACGGTGTTGCTGCTGATGTTCTTGGTCCACTGGGGTTCCATTTCTTATACTAGAGACCTAGATTTTTTTACAGTTGCGTATTAGAATGGCAAAGTCTCGTCGCAGTCACCGCAGTCGTAAAACCCGCAAGGGCCGTAGCCGCCGCATGCGCGGAGGCCAAGCGCCCGTAAACTATTCCAACCCTGGCCCGATGAATCTGAATCTGGCACAAGGGGAACAATTCTTAAAGTTCCACGAAAAGCAGCATGGAGGTGCCCTGAATACCAGTGGTGCGTACCCGGGCGTCGTGGAGCAGGCCTCTGTGCTGCCCTCTAGCCTCGTGGCCTCTGCGCAACTCACCGGACTGAATGAGTCTTTTGACTATATCAAGCAGTTCGGCCCTAGTTCCGACAACCCCAACCTGCGCGGCGGCCGCCGTCGTCGTCGTGGCTCTCGCAAGAGCCGCAAGAGCCGCAAGAGCCGCAAGGGGCGCAAGCAGCGCGGTGGCGTGCTCGTGCGCTGGGGCGGAGGCGGACGCAAAGGTTCCCGCAAGGGTCGCAAGGCCAGTCGCAAGGGCAGCCGCAAGGCCAGCCGCAAGAGTCGCAAGAGCAGCCGCAGAAGCCGCCGTATGCGCGGAGGTTCTTATGCGGAAATGCGCTTCCCCATGGCCGTAGCGGATGAATCCAAGATGCTGCTGCCTTCTGGTTTAGCGTCACAAGCCGCTGGTTCTATGAATGCAGAGTGGGAGCTTGCTAAGAACCCCATGTCTTTTGCGCCCAAGATGTAAGAGACTAATACACAAGCGGCTTGGCCGCCCAAATGAGTCCCGCGCCAGTTTCACCGGCTGATGCGCCAAACATGGTTCTCAAAGCATCCGTATTTGCTTCGAGAACAGCCTTTTCTTCCCTTGTCGGCATTACAGTCAGCACGAGCACTGCGTCGCCCATCCCGCCCGTTTCGCCGCGAGGCATACCGAGACCCTCTACCACAATTTCCTGACGATTTTGTACGCCCGCGGGGATCTGGATAAATAGTCCCGCATCGTGCGCAGGATGTCCGTCTAAGCGCACCACTTTTCCAGCAAGCGCCTCGCCAAGAGTCAAGCCTACGCGATGACGAAGAATATCACCCGCACGTTCCCAGCCACTATCTTCATCCGCTGCAATAACTTCTACAATGACATCGCCAGCCTCTGTAAATTCTTCTACATGGCTACTCTCGCCGTTAAAGGTAATACAGTCTCCAGGGCGCATACCTTTTTTAACTACAAATTCAAGATTCTTGTCTTGTTTGATAAATTTACTTCCAGTACATTGGCCGCAAGAATCTCCCCTGGTTTTTCCAGAACCGCGACAAGTCATACAAGGGCCCTGGTTGTGCATAATCATGGGGCCCATTTGAACGATTTGGGTTTTAGTTCCGCTGCCTCCACAATCCCCGCATGATTTGAAATTCAGGGCCCCCTCGCCTTTACAGCCTCCGCAAAAGCGTTGACGCTCCAGGTGGATTTGGAGCGTGCGACCAAAATAAAAATCCTTCAGAGTCATCGCGATCTGTGTTTTCCGCGCAGGGGGTTTTCCAGGACGACGCCCGCCACGTTGAGGTCCTCCGCCTCCTCGCCCACCTCCAAACATGCCAAACAAGTCGCCCATGTCAAATCCGAATGGCATGCCCCCGCCCATACCAAACCCATGGCCAGGAGGAGGTCCGCCGCCATTTTCTCCAGGAACTTGACCCGTTTGATCATAAAAAGCGCGTGATTGATCATCATTGAGCACTTCATAGGCACGACTAATCTCTTGGAATTTTACAGTTGCCTCATCCTTTTTTTCAGGTACGACCTTGTCTGGATGCCATTGACGGCTTAATTTAATATACTGCTTCCGAATTTCAGAGGCATCCGCTCCCTTCTCCAATTCCAGTACAGAATACAGGTCCTTGGACATCTAGTCATCGTATTTCAAACGGTTTAGATAGGTTTACCTGTTAATAGAAGCATGGACACAACATCCACCTATGAATGCGCCGTACATAAACTGGAACAAACTGGAATAAAACGCGAAACATTTCAAATGGAATTCTATGACCTTCTCTTGAAAGTGTCTATGGCCGACTCCATGCGACTCTATAAAGAAATCAATGTTGCGTGTCATTGCCAAAGCAATTATAAAAAATTCGACGAGATTGCGAAATCTTTGACCTAAACGGCTCAAACAGGTATATACCAATGCAAACTCGGATTCTGTTTCAACAAGAGGCTATAGAAATATGTGATCGCGCAATTAAGACGCCCACTCACATGTTTTTTTACGGGCTTCATGGGATGGGAAAGACGTCTCTAGCCCTTGATTTTCTGGACAGTTATGCGCGCCATCATAAAATAGAAGCCCGCGATCCTGACTATTTCTTGCTCTTGACGGCCGACCAAGACCGTGGTATTCATACGGTTCGTGCCAAACTGGCAGATTTCGTACGAGGCTGTGTAAAACAACAGGGCATCGTGCGATGGGTTCTTATTGATGATGCCGATACATTGCCAGAAGTGAGTCAACAAGCCCTAAGACGACCCATGGAGCAATACGCTCACTTGACACGCTTTTTATTTATTGCGAATTCAAGCGAGTGTCTCATTCATGCGCTTCAGAGCCGCTGCCAACCGGCGCGCTTCGTACCTGTGCCCATTATGATGTATATTGATGTTCTCTTGAAACGCCTAGAGTATCCTATTAAAGATGAAGGCGTGCGCAATTGGTTGGGCGCGGCCTCCTTGTCAAGTGTTGCCGAGTTTAATAAAATGGCTGAAACACTCAAGTGGATTTCTCCAGAGTCGCCGACGATTCAAGACGCAAAAGAGATTTGTAGTACGCATGATTATGATAAGATTATTCCTCTCGTCAGAGCCATTTCATTTGACCAGCCAGAAAAACTCTACGAAATTCTTGGAATCTTGTGGCAAAATGGCATGAGTTTTGAAGATATTCTTCACGCTGTTCAACAAGTCGCGGACTTGTATTTTGTGTTGCCTTCTAAATCGCAAGTGCGTTTGTATAAATTCTTGGTTACCGGCTGGACATATCATGCCCGAAGCCGTTGTAGTTTTCTGGATCTTCTTTGTTGTGCGCAAGACGCGGGACTATTAACCTGCTAAAGGCTATTCTTTTGTATAAAATAGATAGGGGGCGTCTATGGATAGACATAGAAACTTATTTCGAGAGATACCTCCGTGGCCCCTTATTGAAGACGTATTGGGCATGCTAGGTCTCTCGAAACATCCTCCATTTACATTTCAGCGGAATGAAATTAGTTTAGAATATTCTGTAGATATAGTTGCGTTATTAGAACCCTATTATATACCTTCAAAGGCTAGGCAGTTTTTATCACATACTGACGAAAAACGGTGGATTACCATTTTACGTCATATATTGGAACATCATGGGTGGTCTGTAGTAAGTAAAGAAACAACGCGAGATAAAAAGAAGACGATTGTTTATAGTGTACAGCGTGTAAATACTGTTATAAGCACACCAGTTGAAGTCACGTTTGATTAGACTCCAGCTAACTTGAAGAGGTGTGTAACGGCGAGGTCTGATTCTAGGATTTGCTCTTCAGACATGCGTAAAAACCAACCAAAGATGCGTCTCTCCAAGAGTTCGGGCCAAGGGAAGGGCACATAGATAGTCTCGGGATGTATAGCAAATGGCAACACGCCGTCTTGTCCGGCGGCCAGCAAGTCCTCCAGTTCAATCTTACGTCCTGTTTGTTTGCGTGTTAATTCCGCATGAGGCATGACAATAACATTTTGACGCCCAGTTCCAGCAAAGAGAATATCCCAATTTTTATCATTGCGGATTTCCTTTCCTGTGGCTTGGCGTTCAATGCGCTCGTATAGCATAGTATGCCATTGTTTAAAGAATGGATGGTGAGGTTCAGGAGACCACAGCGCATGTTGGTTGGGTAAAAACGTGCCCTTGGGACCCGCATAGGTTTCCAGCGGGTCAGAACCGAATAAGACAACCTTGTCTTTTGGCAATTCAGGGAATTGGCGCAAGACAATAGAAGCGGGGCCCATCCAGAGGCCGCCGTACTTTTCCAGGAAGGCAACCTTCAGATAGGTCATTTCCTCGTCGCGCAGAGGAAGACGCTTGTTGCGCATGGGCTCTGGCAGACCTCCCAAGCGACGCTCGGCATCGGCTAGACCACCAATGACTTCCACATGGTATTTTTCACCTGCCGCCGCGACGATACTTTGGTAGCACAGATTCAAGAAGGGTAGATTCAATACGCGGCTGCTACGAGCACCAAAATCCGCCCACCAACGGCTATTCACGTCTGTATCATCCACATAGATCCATACAGTTGGTGTATTTAAACCTCGTTGTAAGAGTTTATCATCCTCAAAGGTCCCTTTATGCTTCGCATTCATATACATGGCAGCGGCCAGGGCCGTTACAAGAATCCCTGCCGACACGAGCGTTGTGCGGGTGTCCATCTGCTAGATTAATGATATAAAAGTTTAGTTCGGGCTTTTCTAGATTTTCTAGATTTACGATACAGTTTTCGCGTTTTCTGTCTTCCACCAGATTTAGCAATTTTAGAAGTTATGTGAGCCTGGATAATTTTTTTATTATCCTCATTTATATTATTTGCTGTCAAGTAGTCATATGTAATAAGATCATCTACATTGTCAATCATCCCAAGCATATCATCAGAAATACCATTAATTTTTTCAAGTATATTTTCGGTAGTTAGTGTAGACCTTTTTGGTGGCGGGGGAGGGGGAGGTGGTTGTGTTGAATACCATGTTTCATATTGGGTTATATAATCTATTTTGTATTTATGTTTAACTAAATGGTCAAATACTCCTTTATGTCCCATTCTTCCAGTGACAAATCCAGTCTTAAGATTCGTTACACGCTCCGCGGGCTCTATTTCTCTAAAACCCACTGTTGACAAATTAGAGTCCGCATAAAATGTTCCACCTCCATTTACTATAATTTCAGATTCATCATAATCTGTTTTTGGCAATCCAGCCCGTTCAATCGTATTATCAACATTAATGGATTTTATTCCAGGTAAAAGATGGATTTTAAAAAGGCAGCATGACGTGCCGTCGCTTATATGTTGCCGCAATACTTTATTTATATCCGACGATGTTGAAAACCATCCCCTATCCGAATATATCGTAGGACTAACTGGATTATGCCCACGATATACTATCCTTTCATTTCTTAGAGGCCGATACGCATTTAATAAATTTTGTATACGCTGCTCTATAGTTAAAGCATTCCCATCTAGTTTATTTGATTTTGTACTTTCAGTCACCCAATGCCGCAAGGCTTTATAACTCTGCTCAAAGTTCATCTATATAGGGCACATTATTTTTCAGTAATCACCAGTTGCTTCATGCGCTCAAAATAGTCTCTGGCGCCAATTTGCTCTTGTGCCGCCCGTAATCGGCGTTGCTCTTCTTGCGCAGCCTTTTGTCGTTCATACGCTTGAAGAGCCTCCATTTCTTGCTGGTTGTACGCATCGGGCGCGCGCTCACGCTGGGCCTTGTAACTGTTAAAATCTCTATTATCCACGCGCACGCCCTGTATTTGATTGCTAACTGTATTTTCAGTTGTGTAGGCCGCTCTTAGATCTGTAAATTGTTGTTTAGAGTTTGGTGCGGCTGTATAATCGTTAGGTCGCCCGCGACCAAGTTCTACGCCCATTCCAACGGCCAGTGTCATTTCCTGGGGATGATAGGCTGTAATTGCGCCGCCGCTACGCCCCTGACCTTGTGCTTCTTCCTCAAACATGCGGTTGAAGACTTCACGGTTGAAATCCTCACTAAATTTCTTGGCTCCTTTCATACCTCCACCCTTGGATGGGCCATCTTTCAACCAATCACCATAGCCGTCCTCATCTGGATCTGGAATTCGGGTCTGTTCAAACATTTGATTAAACACAGTCATATTCAGATTTTTGGGATTCAGTTTGACCGGCTCGGCGGGCATTTGCCACTCAGTCGCCGCAGATTTGCGCTGCTCGTGAACTGTATCAATTCCTGGCACGGCTTCTTGTACACCCCCCGCACCAACCTTTGTTTGACTTCCTTTGATGAGCCGTAAAATATCCATCAGATACGCATATGCTCTTGTGACTGCGTCAAATGCGTCCTTGGATCCTCCAGGTTTGTCTGGGTGCGCACGAATCACAGCCTTCTTATATGCGGCCTTTAGCATTTCGTCTGTCAAGGCAACTTCTTCTTGAATATTCAATACTCTCAAACATGCGCTAAAGAAATTTAGGGCTTTTTCGCTGCGCTTGGGTTTGGAGACTTGATGATAGGGGTCATTGTTAGATTGGACGGTTGGAATAATTTGATTTGTGGGGCGGGCGGGTGTTTGAAAAGCTTGTGGATGATATTGGAGTTGCTGAGGGGTCGCTTGTTGTTGGGGTTTAGCACCAGTCTCCCCTGGTAGCGCTGGCATGGCGCCTCCATGTCGCACCGCAGCCGCATATTGGAGCATGGCACCGTAGATGCCCCCAAGTTTAGCGCTCCGCACAATGCCAGTGTCGCCAAGGAGTGTATCAATCATTTGAAGACGCGTTTGTGGATTTTGAATTGCTAGTAGTTTTTTATAAATTCCCACATGTGTCGGGTCCAATTGACTTTGAACTTGACCCATGGTATATCCTTCCGTTTCCTATATACAAATCATTTTACGTCTTTTAGCATCATACGCAGACGTTCAGGAAAGAAAAGAGGGATTTGTGCCTCGCACTCCCAAATTTGCTTGTGGCCAGCCGTGAAGAGTTCAAACGACGACGGCCAAAGTTGTGGGGCTAACTTGGGGAGACGACGGAGGCGCGCGTCACGAATGAGCCACCAACTCGCAAGAGGGAGCACGAGTGCTAATTGTTCTTGAGGTTTCAGTTCATAACCAGAATCCAGTTTTGCCAGGGGTAGGTCCCGAGACTGAATATAGGCCAGGAGATCTGAATACAGCGGCGGCAAAAACCAGGGGAAGCACCACTCGGAGTCAACTGAATTTCCAGTATAATACTGTAAAATCCAGTCGAGACCTTTATAGTATTCCTCGCAAATGCGCTCTGTAGAACTCGCACCCAGCCAGCGCTCTCTGTATATTTGCTTCCAAGAATCCAGTAATACAGCAGCGGTCTTGCCATCCTCCCCACGACCAAAGGACTTTACAAGAGCCATCTCTTCACACATGCGTAGAGGGGTCTTGTTCCATTCATCAATAGCGAGTTCAAGAGCAGTAGAGCCACGCGCGTGTTGGTTGCGCTGACCAATCTTTTGCGCACAATGGTTACGCACAAGGTCTTCTTCACGCCGAGCGCACCAAAGAATACAGTCTTTCAGTGCCTCTTTTTTCCATACGGCTCTTCCATCGCCGCTCGTATCAATGATACATCCATGGACCCGTCGCACATCTTCAAGCATCCGCAGGAGCATATCATGGCCGCCGTCTTTGAGTTTTAGAGACAGACCATGAGGCAAAAAGTCATTACCCACTAAGGACATGGCCATACAATAATCCAGAATATAGCCTTCACCCTTACTTCCAGACCCCCCACACAAAGTATCTCTTAGTTTGTGAATACTAAAATATCTATATTCTTCTTGATTATCTGTGTATTGAACTTCACCGCATTCTACTGCTTCCCGAAAGAGCCACATTTCTTGAATGGACTGTAAGAGAGAAAGTAGAATCAAATCTGCGTCAAGGCCATAAATAACGTGGCTTTCTCGCATTGAGCATGCTCGCAGTCCTCGCATGGCCTTGTGTTCACCTTCTCCAGGCTCGTCGGCGGCACTGACAACCCATTTTACACCTTCCGACTTACATTCACGCAGCGCATCTCCGAGGCGTTCCATGAAGGCCGTGCCAGGGGTGATGGCGTTCGTGTCCCACCGCTCCTTGCCCGCTTCCGACTTGCCGATGCGCACTTCTTCTGCCGCGGTCCAATGACTCTTAAACCGCCGCAGACGCTGTTGGCGCATCTTGGCCATGGGAACCACGCCGTCAACGCCAACAAAAACTTGCTCGCTAGGATTCACGAGCCCAACAATTTTCTTCAAGTATTTACAAACATCTTGAATGAGATGATTTTCCCATTCTACGCGTGTCGCTTCTCCCGCAAAGGGCCGCGCGCCAGGTCGCCGAAGACAGTGATAGACCATACAGTTAAAATCCACCCACAAGTGGCTAGGTCTCTTGCCGCCGCGTTGCTTTGATAAAAGGCCCGGTATGCGATCGCATAACTTTTTATAATACGATGGAATACCCATACCTCAAACAGGAAGGAGGCTCTCTATGAGTTCTTATTTTAAAGCGCTTAAGTCACTCCAGGATGATATAGTGTCTCCCGCATTTCATGACTTATTACGTTCCGCACCAGACTCTCTCTTCATTGGTTCAGCATTCTTTGCGCTCATAACCCAAAGTTTCCCTCTGGGAATTTTCACGCTTGCTATGGCTGAATTTGGCATGCTGAATCGTGCTCTAGGCGGCCTCATTGGATCTCTACATAACAACGAAAGGTCCGCGCGCCCTGAAATCTGTAAGGCTGGAATTCCCAGTCCCTACCAAATTTCAGTCGTCGGTCAAATCCTCGGCGAAACGGCCTTTCCGAGTGGCCCCATCTTCTTCATTGGTGCTGTAATTACCTATATTCTTTCCAGTACACTGAATTTCCAGAAGGAGCTGGAAGAACTCGGCAATTCAGAGCCCGAGTGGAAAACCCGCATCCCCCTGAGTTTCACCTTTAGTATTGTATTCTTGCTCTTATTCCTCGTCTATAGAGTCTATTATGAATGTGACAGTGTAATGGTAACACTCGGTTCCACACTGTTTGGAGCTATTGCTGGATTCCTAGTGTATATAGTTCATGTGTATCTCTTTGGCCGCGACTCTATAAATTTCCTGGGCATTCCTCTCTTGGCCGACCGCGCCGCCAATGGCAAACCGTTATATGTTTGCGCGACCAATAAATAGAGAACTCCACACGATGGAGAGTTGGATTGGAAATATGATTTGTGGAGCAAGAAATTTCCTAGACCAGGGCTTTCGTAGTCTTCCGACGATTTTAGGAGGCGCGACGCTCATTTTAGGTCTCACACAAGGAAATCTTAATTTCTTATTTTTCTTTGCGGGTCTCTTCCTTGTCGCCCCGTTGGCCGCGCTTTTAGTCAATGGCTTAACAGAGTTTGTCTTTTCAAACTTTTTAACATTTATACCACAAGAACTGTGGTTGGTGCGTGGGGGCTCATCAGACCAGTGCTCCATGTTTACGGTCTTCCCCTCTAATCTCCCCGCAACGGCTATGAATGCGGTGCCTTCGTACTGGATGACTATAATGGCATTCTTCTTCTTTTATCTTTTCGCCAATGCTGTAAATCTGTATACAAAACAGTCAACAAGCAAGGCACCAAAGGATGCGGTGGATGCGAGGAAAGCGCAAGCTATGATTGGTATGATTATGCTTGGTATAACGGGCACTGTTTTCACGATCCTGCGCTACGCAAAAACGGGTTGTGAAACGGGTCTTGGTGTTCTTGTGAGTCTTCTTGTTGGCGGGTCTCTTGGGTATGGATGGTACGAATTCATGCGCTCTTGCGGTTTAGGACGCTTAGACGACTTGTTCGGCATCAGCAACAGAATTCTGCCACTACAAAGTCAAGAGGATAATACACCGGTGACGTGCGTCCCCACGAAGACCTAAAAAATTGGCCGCCCCCAGCGCCGCCCTAGGAGGCATAGAACGAGACGAAGAAAATGACCAACTACATCATTGCTCTGATTCGCTGCACCCGCGACTCTCGCGGATCCAACGACGACAAGATTACCATTCTGGGAGATACTGACAATACTAGTATGTTTCGTGTAAAGCACAAGGTTCCGTCCGAGTATTCTGCCACTGTCAATAAATACAAGACTACGCATCTGATGAATAATGAGGCACTACACCTGTATCTCAATTCACTCTTTACTCTTCTGCGCAATGACGAGGAGCCTTTCGAGAATATCCAGTTTGATATTACGGGAATGCCCACTAGTATTGTAAAGCCCTACAATCTGGATTATGTGACCTGCGCTGTAATTAATTACATCAATACTATTACGGGACTTGGGCTTGAGTATAGCACTCCTGTATACAAGTATGTAGAAAAGAAGAGCAGGAAGAACCATCTCTTCTTTGATAGCGAAGGATATGAGTATTAAATCCCATACAAGTTTCGCAACATTGCCAGTGATTTCTTCCACTTGGCAACATCTTCTGGCTTGAGCTGCTGAGCCATCATAGCTTGTTGAAACATACCAAAGAGCTCTCGTACCTGTTTTTCAATAGATTGTTTACGATACATTTCGGGTAGAGTCGCAATGTCTGGTGATTTTTTTTGATTCATCGCATTTACACGGTCGTGACAGCCCCAGAGCCAGTTTCTAATCCAATCTCTGCGTGCCTGTCCAATAAGTGTTCTAATAGTTTCTGGCCTCTTAGCATGGAGCCACTCAAGAAAGTGTTGTTTACACAGGACACAGGGCATTACAAAGGCTTGTGTTTTTAAGAGTAATATCCACGCATCCGCTTCATCGTTGCTTATGATTTGATTTATTTGATTTCCGCTTTGTTCTGTGAGGGTGTGGAGCACTTTCCAAAAGCGCGGACCCCAGGCCTCGCGCGACAAGCCGATTTGTTTAAT